>Ga0210398_10000314_pt1 | contig 57818 bp, 43 predicted proteins | sample IncBWC4OmetaG_FD_161047 | JGI IMG/M metagenome (GOLD analysis project Ga0210398, IMG submission 161047) | Forest soil microbial communities from Barre Woods Harvard Forest LTER site, Petersham, Massachusetts, United States - Inc-BW-C-4-O | ecosystem: Environmental > Terrestrial > Soil >...
GGACGCGCACGTCGCTGTCATTCATGACCAGAACTTCGTTTTGTGCTTCGGTCACCAGCCTGGCCAGTTTCACTACTTTGTCGTTGGGCGCGGTATGGCCGGAGACGTGAACGACTCGAATGCGCTGCTGCGGAAAATCGCGTTTCAGCTTTTCGATGACTTCCAGAACTGCCTGGTCACCGTCGCCGATGGCAAAAAGCAGTTCGTAGTCGGGATAGTCCTGTTTGCAGTAACTTGCGAAGTTTTCGTAGGCCTCGGCATCTAGGCCGCGGATCGGCTTTAGGTTGCTAACCGGGGGCGTGTAATCCGAAGGCCGATTCGCTTTTCTGGCTTGCCGGAAAAACCGCCACGAACTGTAAAGCGCAAGGAAGTAATAGATGAAAGGAATGGCCGCCACGCCCAGGAAAACGTAAACGAGAACGGCTGCCGTCATTCGGGTCCCCGCGTGGGAAAGGGCAAGCGCATTTTTCCTGGAACGACACGTTGGCCGGTGTCTACGATTTCACATCCGGGGAGCGGAGTTCCAGTCAACCGGTTCAGGGCGGCGATCATTCCTTTCTCACTAGCCGGTCCTTTCAGAATATTTGCGGAGTGTACTGCTAGCTTCAAAAGAATAGCAAATAGCCGCGAATTTCACTCTGCCAAAAGCGGCCTGCCGAGCTCGTTTGACGGTTTGCTTCGAATCGCGGCTAGAGGGAGTGGGCCGGGAGCCAAAGAGGACTCGGGAGCCAAAGAGCCGTCTTTGGGACGCCTCCGAAAATCATGTCATAATGAGGAGGAAAATCTGTGAGGGAATCTGAGCTTCTGGTGGTAACTACGTTTTGGTGCCAATTGCGGTCGCATAGTCCGAGGAGCGCTATTTCCTTGTTTTCCGTCCAACCCCATTGGCCGTTTATTCTCATGTCGGGCACGCGCGTTGCATGACTTCTAGGGCCGGCCTGCACTTCAAGACATATTGCATGCTTTTGATCATGATCGTGTTCGCCCCTCTCGGAAATGTGATGCTTGGCAAGGGAATGAAAAATGTCGGCACGACGGCAATCTGGGCACCTTCCGAACTGTTTCACATCGCTTGGCGTGTTTTCATGTCGGGTTACATCTGGCTCGGCGTCGCTTCTCTGCTCACATTTTTCGTTGCCTACATGCTGATTCTTTCCTGGGCCGATTTCAGTTACGTTCAGCCGGCGTCCTCGGTCGCGCTGCTGGTCGTCGCGCTTTTGGGTTACTTCTACCTGGGCGAGAGGATTTCGCCTCTGCACTGGGCGGGTATCGTGATCATCTGTCTCGGCGTTTTCGTCGTCGGGAACACTCCGCCGCGCACTACCGAGGGGCACTGAATATGCGGGAAGCTCTGCTCTTATTTCTCGTTGTCGTGAGCGGAACGGGCGGAGAGATTTGTGTCACGCGCGCCATGAAACACGTCGGAGAAGTAAAGGATTTTCGTCCGCTTGCGGTCGCCCGCGTCATCTTGCGCGCCATGAAGTTGCCCTGGATGTGGATCGGGATTTCCATGATGGCGCTGGCTTTTTTCTCCCTACTGGCGGTGCTTTCCATCGAAAACGTCAGCTTCGTCGTCCCGGTCACCGCCCTGAACTATGCGGCTGGGGCGCTCGGCGGAAAATTCTTTCTGGGGGAACGCGTGACTCCCCGCCGCTGGGCCGGAGTGCTTATTGTTTGCATCGGCGTCACGCTCGTGTGGCTCGGCAAACGCTGACTTTCGTAGGTCATGGTCGCCGACTACGTAGAGTGTTGGCAGCCCGTGACCTTCTGCGCAAAACATCCTTCCACTTGCAATAAGCATCAGTATAATCAAAGACAACGTGCAGTTATCGTGCGTACAGGTCCTAAGCTGTGGTCATCGAACGGGGCGCACCTCCCACGAGCTCGATGATTCCTGCGGTTCATGACGGAGTCCCGGGACTTGGCCGCTGAAGTCTATTAAGATGGCTCGAAGAGGCAGTGCGTGCTCTCAATAATTACCTTGGCTATTCTCATTTTGGCCCTCGCTCCATTGGCCTACTACCTTTTGTCGTTCTATTGCGTCCTTGAGTATTTCCAGGGGCTTCGTAGACTGCCGTCTGTCAATCGTTCCTTCGTGCCTCCGGTGAGCATCGTCAAGCCAGTCCGCAACGTGGACCGCGAAGCCTACGAGAACTTCGCCAGCTTTTGCCGTTTGGACTATCCAAAGTACGAAATTGTCTTCGCCGTGGCCGATCGCGATGACCCGGTGATCCCGGTGATCCAAAAACTTCAGCAGTCTTTCCCTATGTGCCCTATACGACTCGTTACCGCTGTGGCAAACCTGGGTGCCAACAACAAGGTGAATAACCTTTGCCAGCTGGTTCAGGAAGCTAAGCACGAGCTTATCGTTATGAGCGATAGCGACGTGCGCGTGGAACCCGACTATCTCCGCAATGTGGTGGCGCCATTCTCGGATCCGCGAGTGGGAGTGGTTACCGCACTCTACCGCGGCATCTCAGGAAGGGGCCTCGTCTCCGCGTTGGACGACCTCGGAATGTACACCGACTCGGCGCCGGCAGCTTTGGTTGCGCGCAAAGTCGAAGGCAAGATGCGGTTTGCCTTTGGATGGACGATGGCGACCACCAAGAAAGTTCTGTCGGAGATCGGCGGCTTTGAGTCCATGGTGAATCATCACTCGGATGACTTCGAGCTGGGCAACCGCATCTCGGAGTTGGGCTACCGGGTCGAGCTCATGCGAAAGCCTGTAGACATGGTCCTTCCCGACGAAAGCTTTGGTGAATTCTTGAAACATGAACTGCGGTGGTCTATCGGACTTCGAAACGTGCGTCCCGTAGGATATGTCGGTATGTTGCTGACCCATGGGCTGCCTTGGACTCTTCTGGCCGTGGCGGTGGCCAGTGCTTCGGGATGGGCAAGCGTCGCCATTGGCTACGCCGTCGCCTACTTGATTTTGCGTCTCGGAGTGGTTTGGACTACGGCCGTCTGGGGTCTCGGCGATTCTCAGATAGCGGGAAAACTCTGGCTGGTTCCATTGCACGATGCGATCAGTTTTGTGGTCTGGGTTGGAGGATTTTTCTCCAACAAGATCGTGTGGCGCGGCTCTGTCTATCGCGTCAGGAAGGGCTTGCTAATCCCCGAAGTGAGCAGGGGAGGGGCGCACTAAGAAACGTGGTCTGGCCGCGCCCCGGTCTCGTTCGGCTTCTGGATTCCGCGCCAAGCTGAGTAAGGTGTCGAAGGCAATTCGGGACCACTCCGTCACCGTGCGCATCTTGCGTCAATTCCTTGCTGGGAAATACCGCACGCTTTCGCTTTGTGGCAAGCTAGTCAAGCGGCGCTCAACCGATCTATCCAGGAAATCTCAGGGACAGGAAGAAAATCTCGGCGTGACGATTTTTCATTCAGGATGGCGCGATGCGGTGCTTCTATTGGCGGCGGCGCCACTCGCTTATTACATCGCGGCTACATTTGCCGCCTGGCGCTTCTTTCGCGGTGCGCGCAGGCACAAGGTGCGAAACTACACTCCGGGCGTGAGCTTGCTGAAACCGGTCCGTGACGTGGATTTCGGCACTTGTGAAAATTATTCGAGCTTCTGCCGCCAGGATTACCCCGACTACGAAATTCTCTTTGCCGTGAATGACGCCTCAGATCCGGCCGTTCCGCTCATCCGCCGCCTGATCGCCGAATTTCCCGCCCGCCAGATTCGTCTGCTGGTTGGCGCGGAAAATTTGGGGGCGAATCGCAAGGTCAACAAGCTCGCGCGGCTCTCTCGTGAAGCGCGGCACGAAATCCTGGTCCTCACGGATGGGGATGTTCGCGTCGGTCCAAACTATTTGCGCGAAGTCGTCGCTCCCTTCGTCGACGAAAGCACGGGCGCGGTGACCTCTTTCTATCGCGGCATCGCCGAGAAAAATCTTGGCGCGGAGCTCGAGGCCATCGGTGCATCCAGTGATTTTTTCGCGGGCGTGCTGATGGCGGAGTTGACCGAGGGTATCAATTTTGCTCTCGGCGCTTCCATCGTCACCACCAAGCGCTGGCTCTCCAAAATCGGCGGCTTTGAGTCGATTGCAGGTATGCTTGCAGACGACTACGAACTGGGTCTGCGCATCGCCAATGCCGGCGGGCGCGTTCTTCTTTCGCGTGAGTCCGTTTGGACCATGTACCCCGCACAAACCGCCAAGAGCTTCTGGGAACATCAGCTGCGCTGGGCGAGAACTGTTCGTCTCTGCCGCCCGCTCTCTTATTTCGGGTTGATCTTCACGCTCGGCCTTCCGTGGTCACTGTTGGCGGCACTTGTAGCCCCGACGAAGTGGATCGCCGCCGGCTACCTACTGGCCTACCTTGTGTTGCGGCACGTCATGGCTTGGTCCGTCGGCGTCTGGGGAGTCGGCGATGAGGTGCTCCGCCAGAAACTCTGGCTCGTACCGCTGCGCGACGCGCTTTATTCGGCCGTCTGGCTCGCGAGCTTCGCTTCCAACCGCATTACCTGGGGCGGCCAGGAGTTCACCATGCACAAAGGTCAAATGGTGCCCGAGGCAGCATCGGGAGAAGCGAATTCGACTCCAGCCACTTCCGCTCGCGGTTGACGCCCCAGCGAATCCCGATTAAATTAGATGAGAAGAATCGTGGCCGTCTCGAGCTTCGGGATCCTGCCGCGGTTTCTTTTTTTCCTCCCATCGGCTGGGAGATCGTCCAATTGGTAGGACTCCAGACTCTGAATCTGGCTATCCTGGTTCGAGTCCAGGTCTCCCAGCCAACTATCTCGTTGCCACATAATGATTTGCCATTTTTCTCCAATTCCGTTTTCCCATTACGGATCGCTCCTATGCGCGAGCCAACCAACCGTGCCCTAATGGAAGCAAACGGACCAAAACTTCTCATCTGACCGGTTCTTGCCCGTGGCAACTCAACAACCGGGGGATCGGTACCGCCGGTCCCCCGACCCTTCATCGCCACGAAAGAGCGCTGATCAGTGACACGCCATCCGGTCCATGAGTACCGCGGCCCATCAACCCCTCGCCAGATCCGGACGTAATCTCTCCCACAGCGACTGTTCCCGCTGATGCGGGTCATTGGCCAACGCCTGTTCGTCCGTTGTCAAGTCGGCGAGAAACCAGAAGCCTCTGACGCAATCGGCGCAGATTCTCTCCCGGTCGATCCTAGCATCACGCCGTACAAGGTCACATAGGTCATCCCAATCGAATTCCGCACCCTGCTCGAGTTTGTTTATGAGGCGCCCGGGATCGAACGTATCGCGCGCCTGCCAGAACTTCAGGACAACCAGGCGGCGGATGAGCGGCTGATCCAGCGGATCACCGCCATAGTTCTTTCGGCCCTGGGAAGGCGGTTTGTGGGACCGAGGCAAATATCTGGCCACCGTGGATTGCGCCACGGCAATGCCCAATTTGAGCAGTTCTCCGTGAATGCGGGGTGCACCCCGCAAGGGGTTGGCTTGGCTCATCGAATCACGAATGTTGGCCGCAACTTCTGGCCTTCCGGGAAGGCGCCGTCTTTTTTTTCCGCTTTCAGTTACGGACGACCGCTTCTGGGCAGTAGCTTCAACAACCTCTTCGTCAATCCACACCTGTTGTTTACTTAAATGCAGCACTTTCGCAGTTCGTCTTGACAGAAGTTCTTCCCCCTGTCTACATTGAATGCGAAGTCGCATTGCCCCCTTCCTGTTGTCTTTTCCCATGTCTATGCGGAATGTGCTCGTTTCCAGATGTCTCGGACGAGTTCCGTGCACACCTATGACGATTAGCGGAAGTCCGCAAAAAGAAGCCCACGACCCGCGCGAAGAGAGTCGCCACATACTGGAGGCTTTGTTCGAGTTTGTGCCAGAGGCCGTTGTGGTTTCCGACGAGAAAGGCTGCATCGTTCGGGTCAACGGACAAGCGGAGAAGCTGTTCGGATATAGCCAGGATGAACTGCGCGGCCAACCAATCGAGACGCTGGTTCCTGAACGATTTCGCCAGGGGCATGTCAAACACTTCCATGACTATCACCAGACGCCTCGGCGTACCAGCCTGGAGTTGTGTGGAAGACACAAAGACGGGAGAGAGTTCCTTATTGACGTCGTGCTTAACCCCTTTGACACAGGCCAGCGAAAACTGGTTCTGAGCCTCGTCCGCGACCTCACCGAGCGCGACGCGGGCGAGGCTCTGAGGTTTCATCTGGCCGCTCTCGTGAATTCATCGAGCGACGCCATCATCGGCAAGACGTTGGATGGCTTCATTGCCAGTTGGAACAAGAGCGCGGAGCGAATCTTCGGCTACTCCCCCCAAGAAGCAATCGGAAAGCCGATCTCCATGCTCCTCCCCCCGGGCGGAGAAGATGCGGAATCTGATATTTTGGGACGCCTGAAAAAGGGAGAAACGATCATCGCGTTCGATGCCGTGCGCAGGTGCAAGGATGGGCGAAACATCGACGTCTCGGTGACCACTTCTCCGATATTCGACGCTCTCGGCAACGTGGTAGGAGCGTGCAAGGTGGCTCGCGGCATCACGGAGCGAAAGCAGGTGGAGAAAGAGCGGGCCGCGGTCACACGAAGGAGCCTCCAGTTAAACGAAGAGTTGGAGCAAAAGGTCAAAGCCAGAACGACGGACCTAGCGGCCTCCAACAAGGAATTGGAGTCATTCAGCTACTCGGTTTCGCACGACCTGCGAGCCCCACTTAGGACCATTAACGGTTTCAGCCACGCCTTGCTCGAAGACTGTGCTGACAGATTGGATGACACGGGCAAAACGCACCTGAATCGCATTCGTGCCGCAACGCAAAGAATGGGTTCGTTGATCGACGACCTTTTGAATCTTTCACGCTTATCACGTGCCGAGATGCATATAAAAAGTGTCGATATCAGTGCGCTCGCCTGTTCCATCGCCGGCGAGCTTCAGAAATCCCAGCCCGAACGTCAGATCGAACTGCGAATCGAAGATGGACTTAAAACAATTGCGGACCCTGGATTGTTGCGGGTCGTACTTGAGAACCTGCTGACTAATGCGTGGAAATTCACGTCGAAGCGAGCTTCCGCGCGCATCGAGTTTGGCATGGTGAATGGCAATGGAACGCCGGCCTATTTCGTCCGTGACGACGGCGCGGGATTCGATCCGGCCTATGCCGACCGGCTGTTCGGAGCTTTTCAGCGCCTTCACGCCATGACCGAGTTTGCCGGCACGGGCGTGGGCCTGGCCACCGTGCAACGCATCATCCACCGGCACGGTGGACGCATCTGGGCTGAAAGCGCAGTCGACCGCGGTGCAACTTTTTATTTCACGCTGTGTGAAACGGCTTCCTAAGGAGGCCCATATGAACAACAAGGTGATTCTGCTCGTCGAAGACAATCCGGACGACGAAGCCTTAACCGTACGGGCTCTGAAGAAAAGCAACATTGCAAACGAGGTTGTGGTCGCCCACGATGGTGCTGAGGCATTGGACTACCTGTTTGGGGAAGGCGCTCATGCGGGCCGCGACGTCACACAAATGCCCCAGGTAGTGCTGCTCGATCTAAACCTTCCCAAGCTGGACGGGCTGGGAGTACTTCGCCGCATCCGCGCTGATCCTCGAACAAGATTGCTGCCGGTCGTCATTCTCACGTCGTCGAATGAGGAGCAGGACCGCGTCAACGGTTATGGCTTGGGCGCGAATAGTTATGTGCGCAAGCCGGTGGACTTCGATGCGTTCGTTACGGCGGCCGCGCAACTCGGTCTGTATTGGCTGGTTCTGAACGAAGCGGCACCAAGGAAAGTCTAGATGCAGACATCTATTCGACTGCTGATGGTTGAGGATTCAGAAGACGACGCCGCCCTCCAGCTCCGACTTCTGCGGGAGGGCGGGTACAAGATCGACTCCGAACGCGTGGACTCGGCTGCTAGTCTGTCGCAGGCTCTCAATAAAAAATGGGACATCATCGTCTCCGATCATTCCATGCCGCACTTCTCAGGAACCGAGGCCCTGAAAATTGTAAGAGCGCTAGACGCTGAGGTTCCTTTCATTTTCGTTTCCGGCACCATCGGCGAAGATGTGGCCACTGACGCTATGAGAGTAGGGGCTCAAGATTACGTCATGAAGACGAATCTCCAGCGTCTGGTTCCGGCTGTCCAGCGCGAGCTGCGCGAGGCCGAGGATCGCAGAGAACGCAAACGCCTGGAACTGCATGTGCACCAATTGCAGAGATTTGAAGCGATCGGAAGGCTCGCTGGGGGAGTAGCACACGACTTCAATAACATACTTGGCGCCATCCTGGGCTGGTCAGAAATGGGCTGTGAAGAAACGCAACCAGAGACTCGTTTGCACAATCGTTTTCAAAAGATCCGTGAACAATCTCTGCGGGCTGGTAAATTAACCTCGCAACTGCTCGCGTTTGGGCGAAAACAAATCCTGCAACCACGAAAAGTGAACCTGAACGACCTCGTCCAGGAAGAAATGAATCTCCTCCGGCGGGTCATCGGAGAGGACATCGAGATCCAGGTTCTTACCGCCAAGGACCTCCGAGCCACGCTGGTGGATCCTACGCAGATGGAGCAAGTGATATTGAATCTCTGTCTGAATGCGCGGGATGCCATGGTGGGCGGTGGACAACTCCTCATCGAAACTCAAAACGTCGAAATCGGTGCGGAGTTTTGCCGCGACCACGCTTACGCCCGGCCGGGTACCTATGTCTTGTTCTCGGTATCCGACACAGGCATCGGAATGGACACTGCAACGATCGAGCATATTTTTGAACCTTTTTTCACCACCAAGGAGACGGGCAAGGGAACTGGCCTTGGTTTGGCAACCGTATACGGCATTGTGAAACAACATGGCGGCTACATCCTTGCAAATAGTGAGCCCGGAAAGGGGACCTCGTTCCGAATCTATCTCCCTGCCGTCAGCGGGATCCACGAGCCCCGCGAGACAGCCGACGACGACAAGCCGCTGAAGGGCACCGAAACCATCCTGTTGGCCGAAGATCACGACGGGCTTCGAGATACGGCCCAGGAAATGTTACAGAAACTAGGGTATCGCATTCTTGTCGCGTCCGATGGCAGGAAAGCCGTGGATCTCTTCAAAGCGAATTCCGATCAGATCGATTTGATAGTTATGGATGTCGTGATGCCTTCGCTGAATGGTCCGGAAGCCTATCTGGAAATGTCCGCTCTGCGATCCGGTATTCGAGTGATCTTTACGACCGGCTACACCCCTGAAGCAAAGTCTCTAATTTCTATGTTGGAAAAAGGTGCGTCGATCCTGCAAAAGCCGTACAGTCTTACGAGCCTTAGTCAGGTGGTTCGGGGTGCGCTAGAAGACCAACTCCCGGTTTGAAGGTTTGAAGCGCCGCGAACCTCCGGCTCTCAACCCTTGCGGTCCTCATCCTCAAGAGTGGCAACAGTGGCTCGGAAGAACGAATCCTTGCGTCTGTGATGAGCTCGATAGCGCAGTTGTTCTCAATGACGATTCCGATGCCGCCGGTTTTGCGGATCATATCCCGGAAGTCTGTTCTCCGCGGGATCCCTCGCGTCTTGCCGTTGTGGTGGGGGCAGTGTGTTCCTCGTATGAGCCCGAGGCCTCGTACGTTGGTGTACTTCCATTGTCATTTGCGCATTATTATCTTCTTGAATGGCTGGCATAACTGCTGGCGGGGTCTGGCTACTTCGCCAACGCGAATTGGGGCGAAACTTCGTGCAGTCGCCGAATTTAAACACCGTTGTAATATCTTGCTCCTACAATCCTGGGTGCCGCCGGAGGGCGAAATCATATGCAAGACCTGCGAGTCAATGAATCGTAGGGCTTTTCCCGCGGAGATGGTATCCACTATCTGGGTTTCCGGGTTCATACTGCTCAGCCGACTTTGTGTTCCCAGAACTTCTCGTGTGTTTCGATTGCGGCAACACAGAACTTGCGCTGAGTGAGACCAAATTGCATCAACTGATCGCATGGCCGTTGGAAGGCGAGTACGATGCCGATACGCATGGACCCGTGTTGCGTGATCGGGAGCACTTTGTCGACGGACTAAGCCAACATCCTGAGAACGTCCTCGGTTTTCGCACGCACTTCAGCGTTGAAGACATTTACACCGACATCTCCACCTCGCGGCAACGACGGGCTGCCTACTCGAAAGGAAACTGACGGAATTGCGTCAAAACGACTATAGTCCCACGACCATCATCTTTCAGCGCTTGCAAGCGGAAAAAGCCTTGAAAGAATTGGAGCGCGAAGAGGTTCGCCGTCGTCTTGGTCGCAATGTGCGTACGGTCTGGAGCCAAAGGACGTTTTTAGTTCGCATTTCCGTGTTGGGACTCGGACTCGGCCTGCTTGTTGCTTTTCTCATTCCTCCTCGCTACACATCGACCACTCGCCTCATGCCTCCGGACAATCAGGTTGGCTCCTCACTTGCGATGGTTGCGAGTTCGATGGGTGGATCTCGCGGAAGCGAAATTGCGGGCGATTTGCTGGGCCTCAAAAGCACAAGTGACGTCTTTGTTGGAATTCTCACGACGCGAACGGTTCAAAACCAGATCATCGACCAATTTGACTTGAAGCGCGTATATGGCGTCCGGCGCATGGAAGACGCTCGCCTCATACTTACGGGGCAAACCGGCATCTCTGTCGATCGCAAAAGCCAGATGATCACCATCGCCGTTACGGACCACGACCCGAAGCGCGCAGCGGCGATGGGTGAAGCCTATATCGCGGAACTCAATCGGCTTGTCGCGGAATTGAGCACTTCGTCTGCAAGGCGGGAGCGAATCTTTTTAGAGGAACGGCTCAAGGAAGTCAGTCAGGATCTGGAAGCGGCAGAGAAGGAGTTCAGCCAGTTCTCGAGTAAGAACACCGCAATTGACATCAAGGAACAAGGCAAGGCCATGGTGGAAGCGGCCGCCACCCTGCAGGGACAGTACATCGCGGCTCAAACGGAACTCGAAGGGCTCAAGCAAATCTACACGGATAACAACGTGCGCGTTCGCTCCGTAAGAGCGCGCATTGCGGAGCTGAAACGGCAACTCGAAAAACTCGGCGGAAAGGGTGAAGAAGCTTCAGAGGCATCCGGTAAGCCAGCGGACTACCTGTACCCATCAGTACGCCAGTTACCGCTGCTTGGAGTTACCTATGCGGATCTTTATCGCCGAACCAGAGTTCAAGAAGCAGTCTACGAAGTGCTGACACAAGAGTTCGAGCTTGCAAAGGTGCAGGAAGCCAAAGAAATTCCAATAGTGAAGGTAGTCGACCCTGCAGATATCCCCGAAAGGAAAAGTTTTCCGCCGCGCCTGCTTATCGGCATTTCCACCATGTTCTTGGCATTCCTCGGAGGCATCGTTTTCCTCCTTGGTTTCAAGAGCTGGAAGGAAAAAGACCCTCGGGACTTGAGCAAAGCCATCGCCACTGAAATTTGGATCGACTTGAAAGAAAAGCGTCTCTTGAATTCCGTCAACGGCGCCTCTCACGAACCGGAAAGCGATTCATCCAGCTCGCCGCACCGGAGGCGCAGCATTTTTTCTTTCCTCGGATTGAGCAACGCGGCACACAACGGCAATGGCAATGGTTTCTCTTCGCCTTCCAATCATGCTTCGGAGGAAGAACTCTCTGAGAAAGAAAAGTAGTGTGATGCGTTTGAGTCCGCTGTTGACTCCGCGTCAGTTCAAGAGTTTGATGCCGCAGGGAAACGAGATGAGGCTGCGACTCGCGGATTTGCCCAGACCTCGTATCATCGCGCCTACCAATTCCACGAACGCGGCCAGAACGTAACTTCGACTGACGATGTCCAATTCGTCTGGGCAGTTGGCGCAAGAATGGGGGCAAGCCACTTTTCGTATTGCACAAAAGCAGACACGCTAAGGTCGGTCCGCATCCACCAGTCTAATTTCACGGACCCGTCATTGATGGTTTCGCCGCCAGGAACGAAGTCGCTGGCGACCTTGGCGTGGCGATATCCGAATTGCAACGTGTTTCGAGGACTAAACCAGTATGTACTCTGCGCCTGAAATCCTTGGCCTTCCCGCCCGATCCAGCTTCCTATGATGTTCCCATCATTTGTGTACAAGTCGTGGTAGAACTGCTCCCAGTAGACGTATTGGCCTCCGTGTGGTCTGGGATCCGTCGAGGGCGTGTTCGTGTACACTGCCTCAACCCTAATATCCAATTTGGGCAAAGGCGGCAACCGCGGGATGTAAAGCCCCGGGCTGACGGCTGCCCGCCTCGGCGCATCCAGTGGTGACGGGTCATCCGCCGAGAGAGCGTCGGCGTAGAGCGTCAGCCAATTGCGCGCGAACGGAACCTTGTAGGTGAAATCGAAGCCCCCAGTGCGCTTGCCCGGATTTCGTGAGGCACTGTAGCCCACTGACGATGTAAAACTGAAATAGCTGTTGAAGATGGCGCCGGCGGTCAGCGCTCGTCCTACCCCACCAAATTCCGAAGTGCGCGAAAAACCCAGTTCCAGATTCTCCGTGGGCTTGAAACTGATTTTCTCGCCATGAATCATCGGGCGCGGAGGATATTGATTCCCCGAAAGCTGCCCGTAAAATAGATCCACCTTCATAGGTCCAAGCCAGCGAAAGATCCATGGGAGCCGGAAGGGAGCGACCCGGCTTGCCCGAAACATGTAAATGGGCTCGGCGTTGTCGCTGAAGAGCAACGCGCCACCGTCTCCAGGTCCCCACCATAAACTTTGTTTGCCGAACGCGAGGTTCCAGTTGGCTACATCGGCGGAGACGTAAGTATCAAGAAGCCGGAACTGATTTGTGGTCGGAACAGGCGTCGCAGCGAGCAGAGGGTTACTGTCCACCGTGGCGATCACCTGCCGGACTGGGAGAGAGTACGCAGGCGCTGAGGGAGCATGCTGGTATTCCCCGCGGACGTAAATGGTAAAGCGGCCAGCGCTCGCGTAACCCGAAAAGCCATCGTAGGTATTGAAACCACCTTCATATGGCCGCCCGTAGTTGTTGATGATCGTTTGCCCGAAATGGTAGCTGTCGTTTATCGGAGTTCCGCTGATGCCCACAAGGTTCGCGTAGACGGATTCAAGCCGAATCACGCGGTCCTTGCCTCCGGCGAGCTCATTCAGTTCCGTCTGGAATTCTTTCTTCAGCGCTCTCTGCAGTTGCTCCGCTTGGGTGCGATTAGAATCACTCGAATCGGTCGCGTCACCAACCTCGAGAATGAGGCGGGCGCATTCAATTCGGGTCCAAGGCCGCATCCCAAGGAACTCGTCATGTAGATAGCCGAGTGCCGCCAGGCGCTCGATTGCAGGGTATATCCAACTGTCGAGTTCAACGTACGGCGACCCGACACTTCGAGGCGTGCCGTCAGGAACTTCGGCGGCGGTAGCGCTGCCCTGACCATGTTCCGGATGTGGTCCAGATGAGTCTGCATTCTGCCGCGCCAAGGCGGGCAAAGCGGTCAATGAGAGTATAAGAGACAAGTAGAGCAGGACTTGAATTTCGAAATTTCTCACCGAGCTGACTCCTCCCGCATGACAGTTAACTTTTAACCTTCTATGCTTAACTGTCGGGAACATCAGAGCGGTTTCCGCGTCGTCTAGATTGCTCTACTTTCCCGGTAAGCCATCAAAGGTCGATTGATCCAAAGACGCAGATTCAGTGGTTCCAGCCGGACTCTTCGTGCCTCCAACGTATGCCGGCTATTGCCCTGCGCGGCTAAGAAATTCACGAACCAGCTCTAGCAAGCGCAATCCTCTCGTTCCGTTGGACCTCTATTGGGGTGTCATTTTCCGTGATCGGCTCGGTCCGGCCGAGCGCCCTGGATTGCAAGCGTGCCGCCGTGATGCCGTGTGCCACAAGCCAGTCCACAATCGCATTAGCTCGCTTCCTGGTAATTTCCAGGTCATCTTCTGCTTTTCCCTTGGTGCTGAATTTGTGACTCTCCGCGATGACGGCTAGGTTGGGATTCTCCTTTAAATACTTCAATACCTCGAAGAGGATCTTGGAGGCTTCCTCGTTGATAGTTTGGTTGTCGGGAGCAAACTCGATTCCATAAACAGCGACACGGGAATGAGTTTGCATTTCCCGGGAGATTCCCTCCGCGTCCTTGACGGGAGTCCAGGACTCTTCTTTCACACGTACCACGCTCACGTTATAAGAATTACCGTTGACTCTGATGAGCATCCAGGCGTCGGCATTCCGCGCAGTAATCGTGGAGGGGCTGGAGGAGTATTTGACGGTGAACCCCGCCATGGGAATCAGCTGCATCAGGCTGTCAAAGGCGTGTTCTTGCTGGTCGACTTGTGTTATCCGATATTCGCGAAATTCATAAATGCCGCGTACTGATTTTTCTCGGGCGAAGCCCCGGGCATCAGGTTTCAGTGGCATGGTGACTTCGACGGAATCTCCTTTGTCGCATGACACGACAACAGTTGTTACCAACTGTGGAAATATGGTCAGGGTCGGACAATCCGCAGGCTGTACGTTGGGGTCACCATTCAAGTTGTCCTGAGCGAAACAAGGCGGCACAAGATGAAAGAAACGGACCAGGGCAATGCTCGAGATGAGCGCAAGTGAAAGACGACGATGTGCAACCATGCAGCCTCCTCGTTTTGCGTGGGCGCCAAGTGACGGCTGGATTCCAGTTTTGAGTGAAGAGTGTTGGTGAGTCAGCATGCGCGGCTATTTATCAGATCTCGTTTCGTCAAAGACCGGTGTGCTGCAATTGCAGTACGCCGGTGCCAGGGGCGGTGGCGTCCAACCCCAGAAGCAGACAGGTGTTCGCATCGACGATGTAACAAGCTGAGTTGATAGTCGTGCTCTGGGGTGCGGGCTGTCCGGTTGAGGGCGTGATCATGAGCGTCAGCGGGAAGCGCCCGTCGCTGCCCACAGTGAACGAACCGTTTAGCGTCGCGTTGGATGACGGTGTGCCAACAATGGGAGAGGCTGTGGCATTGAAGGAGTTCACGTCCGCAGTCCCTGAAAGAGTGGAAACACTGTCCGAAACGATTTGTGCGGCAAAATTCTCGAGACCAAGTGAAGTAGTGGCCAGGAAATTCGACGCATAATTTCCGCTAAAGGCAGAGGCGGAAATGGGAGGGGACAGCGTCTGCTGTAGAGCCACGCCCGCTCCAGAAGGGCCCGAAGTTCCCGCCGAACCGCCGTCTAATTCGACGAGGTAGAGCCCTTGATCAACCGTTGGATAAGCGGCGAATTGGTTGATGCCAGCCGTTGTGCCACCCGAGATCGCGATCAGACCTCTCCCATTGGAGGGGGCCGCGCAGCTAGCGCTAATAGGCTCGTTGCTTACCGCAGCGCCACCAAGAGGAGTGACATCAAGTATTCCTGTCGAACCGCATGCAAACATTCCACCTGCTACTTGAGGCTGGGCAGTAGTGGTCGCACCTGCTGTGGCGAACGCAAAGGTGCCCGAGATGGTGGGAGATGATGGCTGCGCAGTGAGATAGCCGGTGACAATGACAGGAGGCGTACCAGTGGCCGAATCTCTCCAATCCGTAACCGCGAAATGAGCCGCGTCGATAAGCCACACATCAAAATTGAAATGTGTTGGCAATCCCAAATTGACGGGAGCAAAGGTCAACTCGCCAGTCGCCGGATTTCGCAGGGCATGTAAGTTCGGCGCGACACTGGCGAAGGACACGCTGGTGATTACACCGTTGTCGGACTGGTCTGTGATATACGAATACGAGCTCGCGGAGAAATCGATGGTAAGCGCACTCGCTAGAAAATAGCCCGGATGGGGATTGGATGCTTCTACTCCCGATAGTTTCAAAGAATAGGTCCCGTTGACCCAACCGCCCTGTACGAATGAGGCTAGGTCGGTCGCATTTTGCAGATCGAGTGTTCCAGTTGCGCTTCCGAAGCTGTCTGTCTCACTGAGTAAAGCATGTTGAGGACTGACAAAAACAACGCTCAAAGTGAGCGCCCCCGAGCCGCCTACACCGAAACTGCCGTTTAGCACACCGGTATCGATCAACAAATGAATCTGGCCTCGCCCATCGGGCGCAATCGAGTAGGTACTCGGCGAGATTACCGGGACCGACGGCGAAGCATTTCCCGACGCATCTGCCAGATCAAAAGTACCGCTTGTGATGTTGCCGGCGCCATCTCCAGTTAAGACTCCGCCGAAGGAATACGGGCCATTGAGCGAGTTTTCGGCACTCAGCAGCATAACGAACTGCCCCATCAACAGACTATTCGGTGGCACACCTGCGGTGACGGTGAGAGTTTCCGTAAAGCTCTTGCTTGCATCCGCCGTGGACGTCGCGGTAATGGTTACCGTGCTGCCTGCGGGCACGGCAACCGGAGCAGTGAAAGTTGTCGTGGAGCCGCTGGCTGTATGCGTGGGAGAAAAAGAGCCGCAGGCTGGAGCACTGCCGCAAGTCACGGTCCAATCCACGCCTGCGTTAGCGGGGTCGTTGCTCACCGTAGCCACTAAGGGTGCGCTGGCGTTCTGAACTATTGTGTTGTTTGGCACTCCCGTAGTGATTTGGACGGTTATCGGGGCGACAATGGTCACGCTGGCGGTCGTGCTTACACTCGCTAACCCGGCCCCCGTGGCCGCGGAGGTGGCGGTAATGACGACGACAGGGTTGGGAGTCGGGCTGGGGAGTGGAACGGTCGGTGGAGCAGTGAAGGTTGCTGGTGCGCCGCTGGCAGTCCGCGATGGGGACACGGAACCGCAAGGTGTGCTAGCACAACTTACGGACCAAGTTACTCCGGAATTAGTGAGGTCATTTGAAACGACCGCTATGACGGTTGCGGTTGCATTTGTCAACATAGTGCTCGGCGGTGCCTGAGTTAGGCTGATGCTAATGGGGACGGAAACGATAAAGGAAGCCGAGGCACTGAAATTGTGGTCCGCAGTCGCAAGCGCAGTAACAGTCACAGTCGAGCCAACAATGGTAGAGATTTGGAGCGGACTAGGCACAACAAACGTTAGGCTGCCACCGACAGCCGAATGAGGGCCGGGGGGAGTACAATTTACCGCGCCACACGTGATGCTCCAGTCGACGCCCAGATTCGCAGGATCGCCCGTGACTGTCGCTGCCAAAGTCACTGTCGCCCCTGAGGGCACGGAGGACGGTGGAGGCTGAGTTATGGTGACACCAGTGATGGTGGAGATGACGGTCACAGAGGCTGCGAACGTTTTGCTTTGATCGGTCGCGGAAAGCGCGGTAACGGATACCGTGTTGCCTTTGGGCACCGCAAGAGGCGCTGTGAAGGTAGAAGTGGCACCGCTGGCCGTGTGCGCAGGAGAAAAGGAACCGCAGTTGGGGGGGCTGCCACATGTTGCCACCCAGTTGACTCCAGCGTTTGCAAGGTCGTCATTCACCGTAGCCGAGACAGGTGCCGTGCCACCAACCGTCAAGGAGGCAGGAGGGGCTTGAGTGATAGCGATGGAGATAAGGGGTGTCAGCGACGTATTCGTTTTCGCCGAGTTTGTCGAGCAACCCGCCATAGCGAGGATGGCGGGAATACCAACTACAAACGACAGAAATGAGTGGCAAAGGCTCCGGGAGGATAGCTGTTTAAATAGCCAACGAGTCTCAAATCTTTCGACTGAACGAATCCGCCCAGACGAAAGCTCGTTCCCTTTACTCCTATACGAACGATTTAGCATCGCGTCGTGCCCTTTCCCAAATTGGACCACACCTCGCCATGGGCGAAACAACTCGCTCCGCCGGAAGCTGCTCCTTAATCCCCAGTAAGGGTTAACGGTTATCCACCGCTGATTTCTAGGGTTGGGCGAAGAGACTCAACGAACAACTGAACCATAGACAAAACGAATTGACCGCACTGATCTTAGAGAGATCCCATAAACCGGTGAAGAATTCTCGGTTACAAGGCCTTTACAATTAGTGGAACTCCTTCTTTTTCCAGTGCGCAGAAGGAATCGCACAATGAGAGATCCACAGAATCCAAAGACTTCAATTCTTAACACTGTGTTGTCCGTACATGCATCGGCCGTTCGCATAGTGTTAAGGGCTGCGGTGCCCAGAGGAGCTGGAGCAAACCGCCGAAAGATACGGATCAAAATGAACAGCGCAACTTCTCAGACTCTTAGTCTTAAGAAATTTATCAAGCGCATTCCGGTCATCGGGCCAACCGCCGCGAGACTTTCTCAACTTCCAGTTTTTGCGCGTGCGCGAAAGCTCGCATTTCCGGGATCGGGCTCGTTTTGGGAATCCGTGTACCGCGAAGGCGGCACCTCGGGACCTGGTTCCTATGGTCGATTGGCGGAGTTCAAGGCAGAGATCTTGAACGAGTTTGTTCAAACGAGGAGTATTCGTAGAGTCATCGAATTCGGCTGCGGAGATGGCGCTCAACTTGCGCTGGCCAAGTATCCGGAATATGTCGGTGTTGATGTGGCGACGGCCTCAATCGATCGGTGCTCCCGTCTATTTGCGCATGACCCTACTAAACATTTTTACTTAGCCGACGCGCTTCCAAGAGATCTCGGAATGTTCGATTTGGCTCTCTCCCTGGACGTTATCTATCATCTTGTGGAGGACTTAGTTTTTGATGCCTACATGCGCAGGCTGTTTAGCGTCGCCCAACACTACGTAGTCATCTACGCGAGCAATTATGATGCCCTAACGCCCGCGCCACACGTGCGGCACCGCAAGTTCACGACTTGGATCGATAAGAACGCTCGAAAATGGGAACGGGAAAGTGTTGTTGCGAATCGTTTTCCCTATGATGTCAATCGACCAGACGAAACGTCGCACGCTGATTTTTATTTCTTCACCTGCCAGGATCAGTAGCGGAGATGAGTGTATGTAACTGGCATTCCGGCGGGGGCTCGCAGCTAACTCCGACAGTAAGCGGAAAGAGATAGCGCTCACCGAGCGCGAATGGTATCTGGGAGCTACTCGACGGTAATCGCCACCTCCTTTGGTTTCTGCGAACGCATTTGCTGTTTGATCCAGCCTGACAAGCCAGTGGTTTTCCACGCTCTCAATAGATCCTCGGCATTCGTGTACTTTACGAGTTGACTTGAGTCAGGTACTGCAGCGGCAATTTTCTCCTTAGCGATTTTCGGCGTGACAGGCTCGCTCAATGTCTGTTGTAAGCGAAGGCTGTGCGTTTTTAGAGATGGCAGGTAAGCAAGGGGATCGAGCGTTGCAACGGATTTCAAGAATTTAGGAGCTAGATAATTTGCGCGCTCGCTATTCGGCACGACCGGACTAAACTCCAACCAGTCAGGCCAGTCGCCCCAGGGGTCGAGGAGATCAAGGGTCCTAATTCTGGAATCGACATGCGCCGCCAAAATCGCAATCGTGGCACCTGAACCCATGCCGAACATACCCACGTGGTCCGTGTCCAGGTCTCCCCGATCCGCCAAATAATTCAAAATCAATTGCACGTCATGCACGCTGCTCCCCAAGGACTCGCGTAACTCACTGACGAACCATTGCTTCATGGGCCGGTTCTTAAAGCGATAGTCGGTCAAAGCGGAGACGAAACCTACGGCGGCAAATCCATCCGCGGTGGCGCGTTTGCACCACCCGTTGTCGTGAAAGCGATCGTTAACGTCGGAATAGCTGTAAAGGTACAGGACAACAGGCACTTTCCCTGTGGCCTTCGGGCGAATAATCCACAGGTCAATTGGATCACCGATGCGCCATTGCACGCGAACCATTTCGCGCACAAAATCCGCCTGTTCGTCGCGTTGTACGATGGCAAAAGCCGCGGGCTGCAGGCCTGTCTTGAGATCATCGGGGGCGCCCCAGTTTTCGGCCGACTGGGCGAGAATAGTCTTCGCATCACTCTGGCTGTTAGCTTTCTTGTGATTTGCATCCGCGTCTTGTTGGGCCCGTGCGTGGCTGGGCAAAGCGAGTAAGACCAACAGTATTAATTGAATGCTGTAGAAACGCATACGATCTCCTTTGAATTCTGGTTGAGTCCAAGAATCATTGATGCTGACGGGTGTTCTCGTCGATTCCCTACTACAAGAATTGTTGGGCCAGTGAGAAACGGGAAGAGGGCAAACCGGGGAGAACCGGCCCGCCCTCATTCCGATCAAAACCGGCAAAGCGTGAAGTGATTGTTAGTTTGCCTTGTTAATGAGGCCATTGATGTTTCCGAAGTCGGCGCAGAAATCGGCGTTGGCCTGCTTCAGAGTGTTAGCACCGCCTGCATCACCACCGAATTCCGCGAGGGCACCGGACGCGCCGCAAAGGTCGCCGGGTGTGCTGAGTGTGTTGCCGTTGGCCGAGACGCCCGAGCCGATGGCGGGGAGGTAATAATGGGAATGCCACACCGTGAGCTTCGACAGAGGGATGAAGTCGAATTGTGTGGAATTGAGTGTTTGCGCCGCGCTAATAAGGCCCGTGACGCCACTGGGGGTCGGAGATTGACTTACTAGGCGCAGCGCGGACCAGACAGGATAGTCGCCCATGTTTAGCCACTTGAAGGTAACGTTGGAGAGAGGATGGGACGAGTCGGCGCCAGGAAAAATACCATCCGTGTAGCCATTTGTCAGGGGGTCAATGCCATTGACGGTTAGGTATTTACCATTCGTGTCGGTAAAGGCCGAAGCGTTGGCGGCGCTCCAGAAGAAGTAGCCAAGACGCTGGTCTGAAGTACTGCCAGCCTGAATTTCCTTAACCATCTCGCTCGTGCCTATGACGCGCTTCCTAAACGCTGCGCCTCCGGCAATCGTCTGGCCGTTCGCGGATTGAAGAGTCATGGGATTCGCAAAAAAATTGGCACCGCTGCAATTGTTGTCGTCCTGAGAACCGTGGAATTCAGAGCTGTTGGGAACGCTAAATTCCATGGTGTTGTAGGTTCCAGAGAGCGGTTCGCGGACGAGCGTTGTTACAGGTGCCAAGACCGACGGGCCGAACAAATCGGTGTTGCGGCCAAGGACGCCTTGCATGAATAAGGTCAAGGTGAAGGTATTGATGTCCGTTGCCGCGCCAATGCCGGTGCCGCCCGCTGGGCCAACGGCAACAACGATAGGCTGTGCGCCGACCGTCGAGACGGTGTAGTTGGGCACCGTTTTTCCCGAAATGGGGTCATTACCTGTAATGTTGAAATCAAGTACGTGAAAAGTGGTCGTGCTGAAAGAGCTCTGGATTGGAGTGCCGACCCCGGTCGTCGAGGTTTGGTATCCGAGACCGGTCGTTTGGCGCAGCCCTTGGTCAAACGGTTGGCGGTAAAAGGCCGTGCCGCAAGGTGTAAACATACGCAGAGAGGCGAACTTAGCGTCTTCCGGGCGAATGTCCGTGGCGGCTACAAACCAATGTTTGCCATTAAGGAAGGTGGCCACTGCCGGCGCAAGACCCGTGGTCGTGTCCGGAAAGCTCGTACCCAGTAGGTTGGCAAGAGTGGTTTCTTCCGAGGAGGTCGGCGTCATGACCTGGACGCACCCAGGGATTCCGCTGGAGTCCACTTCGAAGTAGCACCTGTCCCCGAGAACCGAGTCCAGTGACATTATGGAGTAAACGTTGTAGCTACCAGCAGGACTCGCACAACTCGCTCCCGAGCCCTTGTCCCAGACTACCCAGATCTTTCCAGTTTCGAGGGTGGCCGTAGAAGTCCGGTTATCCTGAGCAGCTATGTTGTTATCAGAAAGTGCATTGGATGACCAAATGCAGGCGTTAGCTCCTTCCAGAGTGGCGGCAGCCTGCCCCAGTTCCAAGAACAACGCTGAGGAGCCGCCGCCTAGGACCTGGAGATTCTGAGCATTCGAAACGCTTGCGATTGCACAAAATGCAAACGTAAGAGCGACCAAATACTTCGCAAATTTCATATCTTCTCCTTGTTGTTTTTATTTTCTATTTTCAAAGTCAATCACGCCGCGAATGGTTAGGCCGGAAGACTCCCTCCGATACCGACGCGATAGCGTGGCACCAGGCAGACCAGCGAGAAACGTAATCACTTCTTTTCGGGTTGCGTTCCCCGTTGACCGCACTGCACCATCTGAGGTTTCTTATAATCCGAGTTTGTTGTAGCCAGTATGAATAGCAAATCAAATCTGAGATACATGAAAAGGATTTCACGCGGAGAGAGACAAAAAATCTGCAAGGCCCGTTGCGGCAAGGCAACACAACGCAGAACGGATCTTCCAATTGCACAATAACCAACGTTCTCGATCCCAAATTTTCAAGGGTCGACAGCAAATATTATCGGAGCTAGCGGCGCATTTATTGTCAAGTGTTCCGCGCGATTTCAGAAAAATGGCAGCGAAGCAATTTGAAACACAATGAGGTCATGCTTTCGAGCGAACATACATTTGTGATTTCTTTGACAGTTAGTTGAGAGCGCGCCGGAGTTTGTCAATGCGAGCGGGAAGATGGAGAATTCTGGATTCAGTCGAAAGAGGCCGGATGCGGGTTCCGACATCCGCATCACGGCATCTTCTCGAACAAGTAGATACCAACGGGCTGCGCCTGACGATTGCCGAAATTATCGGGAAGTCGAGCCGACGGCGTGGACGTTGCGCTAGCCGCCACGAAAATCACGTATTGCCCCTGCACCTGTCCAACGACAGCGGCTGCGGGAAAGGAATAAGCACAAATCGCCCCGGTGTCAGAGCAGATCCAAGGGTTGGCCGCGCTGAACGGAGGAAAATTCGATCCGACAAACACCGTGGCATTTGGAAACACTCCGCTAGCCGCAGAATCCTGATTGCCAAGATCAATCACTACATCACAGTTTTCAGAGCCATTTGTCCCGGTGGGATCGTTGATGGTGCCAGTGCTTGTAGTGGTAAGGAACTCTCCACCGTACAGACTATTCGGGGAAGGAAGAGCCGGAACAGTCCCAGCTCCTTGTCCGTTGTTCGCTGCCAAGGAGGTCTGCAATGCGGAGCATGCTTGCGATGCTGCGGGATAGTCGCCGAAAGCAGAAGCCAGCACGGTGGTATCGTAATTTTCGGAAACGCTATTTAGCGGCGCATACAGAAAACCGTTGTAGTGGGCGCTGACAACTGAAGTAACATCCACCGGCCCGGCAGGCTGGGCCACACCGAGAACTCCGGTTCCTCCACCGAAGGCACCGAGCGAACTGCCTGCGGCGCCGCGGTTGAAACTACTAACCAAGAGCCCGGAGCTCCCAATACTAACTAGTTCTAAATTGGAAGCTGTGCCGAACGAATTTAAGGGATAAGCGGTCAGCGCGCCAAGGTTGGTGTCAGAGCACCCGCCTGTCACATTGAAACCGGTCGGCGGTGGCAGTCCGATGACATATGGCTGTGTCCTGAAAGTGATCGCAGAACCTTGGGAACTGATGGTCACGCCTCCGTAGTCCGCAGTATCGGTAGTTAACTTTGCGGGGTTCGGCACCGATACATACAAGAAGGAGGCCGGCGCCGAGAAATTGGGGCAAGCCGTGTTCTCGGCCATAGCTGCAGGCGCTGCGCGGACGGAGACGGCTGCACTGGTGCTATTGATGCTAAGAAAGTTCGCTAAAGCTCCAGCGCCGGGGATTTCCACTGCCCAAGCACCAGTCAGAGGGGGATTTTGGGGACCAATCACCCCAGAACTGTTCGTTGCAAAATTTTCCGTGATGTTCAGGAAGCCAGTATCAGCAGTTACGAACGCGCCGCTAATTACGCCGGTTGGTACTTGAGCGGTTTGAGTGTTGATGAATGCCGACACGCTGATCTGTTTCGCCGCGTGGTCGAATGTTGAACTGCTCTTTGCCAAATCACTACCGGCAACGTTAAACGGGCCGCCGAAATAGGAATCGACTAAAGCTGTCGAAGGCGACGTAACCGGTTTCGCGGTCTGAGTACAACCGCTTGAGCCAAGCGCCGTGAAGCAAAGGCCCAGAAGCATGGTTGACAGAGTCTTTTCACGCCGTTGAATCTTCAGGCCTAGGGTAATTACCGCCATCTGACGGAATGTAAAAGCTCGCCTTGCAATTACCATGCTCCTCACCTCTTTGATGAAAGACTTTTTGCGACTCTCGTCGGTCGCGAGCTTCGCCATTCCTCGAGACCCTCTTTCGGCCGAGGATCACGCTAGAAGCTGAGTTTCAATCCAAATTGAAGAATTCGCGGATCATGGGCGTCCACCGGGTGCAGAAAGGAATTACCGGTCAAGCAATCGACTCCGCCTCCTCCTGCAGCCGAATAGCTAACGTTGGCGCCGCCATAACAGCCGATTACGTTGTTCCCGGTATTGCCAGGATGCGATGGGTCATAGATTCGAAATTGCGTGTGGTTGAAGATGTTGAATCCCTCAGCGCGGAATTCGAGATCGCGCTCGCCGAAAACGTGGAAGTGTTTCAGGAAGGAAGCATTGAAATTCACGCGGCTGGGATTGTTGAGCGAATTGCGTCCGCAATCTCCAAACGTCAATCCGCGCGGGGCCACAAAGGCTGAAGGGTTGTAAAGCAGAGGCCCGAAAGTTTGCGGGATGTCTTGTCCATTGTTTGGAACATGAATATAAGGACTGCCAACGCAATCGGCGTACGACCCGGTTCCAAAGTAATTGGCCACGCCTGCGTTGTCGGATACACCGATCCCGCCAGGACTTCCTCCGTTGATCACACTGAAAGGCGTTCCAGTTTGATAAACCGTAATTCCAGAGAACTGCCATCCCCTGAGCAACACGTCCGACACGGCAGATGGCTGGTAGCCCCCGGAACCTGTTACCGCTCGATGCGTAGACACTGCGTTGGTGGGATCGTCATCAAAGACGTGGGTGAAATTATATAAAATCTTCTGGAGCGGCAGATCAAAGATGTAGCTGATGCTCAATGAGTGGCGTTGGTCGAAATTAGAACTGGCTTTGTTGCTGGCCAGGTCGTAAGAGTTGACAAAATCCGCATCCGAACGGTCGGACGAATCATCGATCGAGTGGCTGTAGGTATAGGAAAGCCCAAAAACAATCGGTGCTATCGTCCGACGTACACTAAGCTGGAAGGCGTTGTAATTGGAGCTGGCGGTATTGGCGACTGACAATATGCTTCCCAGCGTGGGATATGGGCGAAAAACGCTGGGATTAAACGGAGTGCCAAATCCAGGAACCCCATAGCAGGCGATATTCATATTGACCCAGGCAGGTTGCCCCAAACTGACGATGGCGCCACCGTTTGGATTTGCGGAGCCTGCGCCGCCAAGCTCGAATTGCCCTCCCGTGCTGCCTGCGCAATCCAGAGTGGAGATGATCGGCCGCCCTGCAGGATAGGGATTAAAAGCAGAATCAACAGGCCGAACTTGATTAAGGTCGCTCACCGCCGTCAGGTGAGTTCCCTCGCTTCCCACATAGGCGAATGTAGCGGTAAGGCCCTTTCGGATCTCTTGCCCCACGCTAAAGCTCCACTGCTGCACGTAGGGGTAAACCGCTGTCTGAGGGATCGAAGTCACGTTAATCGGAAAGGCGATGGGTCCCGTGATGACAGGATTTAAAGCATCTCCCGCAAAGTAAGAGCTACAGGGTGTTCCAAGCCGCCCAAAACCTCCGATGCATTGGTAACTGGCGGGATTCAGTTCTGTCTGACTTAATGTCAGCGGTGCGCTGCCAATCAATGACCCGGTATTGGCTTCGTAGCTCGTGCCGTGTTCGAAGAACACTCCATAACCGGCGCGTAAAGCCGTCTTGCCATTTCCAAAAATGTCCCACGCGAGTCCGACGCGCGGCATCGGATTAAAGATGTGGCTGCTCATACAACTTTTCGGTACGCCGTTCGCCCCGCACTGAACCAAACCATTAATAATGGCGGGATCGGGGTTGCTCAAATTCAGCGGTACAGCAACCAGACTGTTGCCGGAATTCGAGGACTGCGGACGCAGGAGAAATCCAAAATTGGGGTCCAGAAAAACGCCGGCGGCGACGGAAGAATTATAGGCTGACGGTTCCCAGTTGTAAGCCGTGCCCTTATCGTTGTGCCAGGAACCGAACAAACCGAAGCGAATGCCTAAATTCAGGGTGAGGCGGGAAGTGACGCGCCAGTCGTCCTGGAAATAAGGCTCTGCCAGCTGATATCGGTCGTAATATTTGTTTTGAATGCTGTCCTGTTGATAGGAGGCGATCTGGGCCCCCAGGAAATTGGCAAATGCATTCGAAGTATCGACTTCCGCCGAACAAAAGGGAGTCGCTAGACAAACACCGACGTTCGTGGGGCTAGGGCCGGCGCCCTGATCGTTGAACGATAAAACTCCCTGCACATCTCCGCTATTTAATCCATTTGCCGCTGACAGCTCGTTCTGCTGGGCGATGACGACTTCTACGCCGAACTGCAGTAGATGCTTGCCAAGCGTCTTGCTAGCATCGTCGCGTAGCGTATAGGTAGGGGTGGTGTCTGTCCACGGGGTATATCCCGTATCGACATTGAAGCCGTGTGATCCGTAAGCGCCGTTTGTACCCTTGAACAGAAGAGCCGGTATTTTTCCGCCGAAACTGGTGCCGAAGAAAGCACCGATCGGACCGATGGGAGAAGTGGCAGGCGTCGGGCCCGAACCTGCTTGCGAGCAATTCAGATTGCCTGCGCTATTCGTGGGACAAGCCGAATCCAAGATGGCCGGACGGGAGAGGTCGACGCCAGCGCCTGCCACTTGGGATAGGCTAATATCGGCAGCCACGTAACCGAATGAGAGGCGGTTCGCAAAACCCTTTGGAAGGGCGCTCGCGAGACTGGCGATCACGCTGAGTCCTGGACCGTTGATGTAGTTTTGGACTGTCGGGAAGCTGTTTTGAACGAGTCCCCATTGCGGCGTAAGAACAGTGGTGTTCCACGAATCATGTATGAAACGAAAGGAAAGAATTTCAGTGTTGCTTAGGTTTTGGTCAACGCGAAACAACGATTCGATCCAGGTTGTGCTGGGCGAAACAGAGGCGACGTAGCAGGCGGGGTTCGAGGGTGTAGAAACTGTTGAATTGCACCCGCTGACCGCATTGGGAGCAGGTAGCAGATTGGTCGCTAGCAAGGCTTGCGAGGTGGGATCGACAGGGAGTTGGTCCGTAGCGGAACCCGAAGTGGTTCCGTTGTATCCTGAACGATTATATGCTCCGACGTTCGAATTAAACCCTACAACCGGACAATCCGGATAAAGAGACTTATTCTGCGTCGTTATTTGAAATGTTTTGTCTACCGGGCAAACATCGCTGAAATTCCCGGCTCGCTCTGCATTGGACGGAACGGCTTGATTATAATCAACCGGCGTTTTCTCATACCGAAACTCCTGTGAGAAAAAGAAAAAGGTCTTCTGTTTGTTGGTGTTATACAAGTGGGGAACGAAAACGGGCCCGCCGAGTGTGAACCCAAAATCATTGCGCCGGTAAAGTGGCGCTTTATCGGTCTGGTCGAAGAAGTTGCGGGCGTTGAACGCCTCGTTGCGAATGAATTCGTAAGCATCGCCGTGAAAATTGGGTGTGCCAGACTTGGTCGTGATCTGTACAATGCCCGAAGCGGTCTTCCCATACATCGCGCCATAGTTTGAGGTGAGTACTTTCATTTCTCCGATCGCATCGACACTGGGATTGACGATGAACGTGTTCGCACCGCGCGCCGCATTGATCCCATTATTCAAAACGTCCGTTCCGTCCACTTCGAAAATGTTGTATTCTACGCGACCGCCGTTCACGCTGTATTTGGCGCTGCCCGCAACGCCTGTTTTGCCCTCATCTTGTCCCGTCTGGTTGCTCACGCCGGGTAAGAGAGCAACCAACTGGAACGCAATACGGCCGTTGAGTCCGAGGGTCTTCACCTCCGTCTCGCCGATAGTCCCTGAAACTTCAGCGTTCGAAGTCTCTATTTGTCCAGCGCCTCCGCCTTGGACAGTGACAGACGCTTTTTCTTGAGTCACGGTCAGTTTTACGTCGAACACCAACGACTGTTTTGAGGCTAACGTAAGGTCTGCGCTTAGAAAGGCAGCGAATCCTTGCGCCTGAACCACCACCCTGTAGCGACCACTTGGAAGCCCAGGAACGGCATAACGACCGGCTTCGTCTGTGATCGTCTCTCGCTTTGCCGAATTATCTTGATTGACGATCTCCAAAGTGGCATTCGCGACTGCCAAACCCTGCGGATCTGTAACTTGACCGGAAATCTGTCCGTTTTCAGATTGCGGTAAAGCTGGAGTAGCGCCAAGAGGGAGAAGCACAGCGGCACTGAGTAGTTTGACGAGCTTTCGGGACATGAACTTATAGCTCCTGGGATCTAGCGCTGCGCGTTGAGTGATAATTCCTCACAAATCATGGGCGTGAGTATTTTTCGAGAGCTGAGGTCCGTTGGCGACGTTGTCGCACAAAAGCAGATCACCTGTCAGCCTCAAGCAAAACAATCGAGCGTTGCATAAGTTCGCAGACACGCTGCACGCTCACTCCCAAAGTAGTGGCGATTTCTCGGTACCGGAAGCCCTGTGCCCGCAGCATCACACACTTGCGCTGTTTTGGCGTGAGCTGCGCAAATGTAAATTCGAAGCGTCTCATTCGTTCTCCTAGGAGGAGCTGCTGTTCAGGGCTCGGTGCGGGATCTATGCGCTCTCGAATGGCGGAGTGGGGTTCGCCGTCGTTACCACGGGACCAACGTCGCTGTGCGCGGTGCACGTCCATCGAAAGATTGCGGGCAACACGAAATATCCACGCACGAAGGTTATCTTCCCCGCCGCGGTCAAAACGGCTACTAACTAAGCGTACGAACGTGTCTTGGATGATGTCTTCCGCTTGATCCGTGTTCATACCTAGGTAGCAGAGATATGCGCGCAGGGATGGCCTCAGAAGATCGTAAAGTTCGATTATCCGTTGACGCCTCATCGCCGTTTCGAATTGTTCGGAAGCAAGGATTCCGAGACCACTCGCGGACAGGGAATTCACTTGCGCACTTAACTCAGGCAGTGTCCCTCCAGGTTTTCGACCGATGTGGGCAACCATTCGCCTTCCAAAACGAAAACTTGCGGACCGTTTAGGGACAACACAACTCAATAGCAACGCGCGAACCCCAGAGTTTTCAAGGGTGGGTCTAAAACATATCTCCCGTTCCTTGAGGTATACAAGCACTGTGTTGTGTTGAGGTGAAGCCTCTATGATATGTCTGTTAAGCGCCAACAATCAGACGAGTGTTCAAGTCCTATTCACATTCTATTTGTAAAGACTCAGATAGACTCCCGTTCGTAAATTGGTGCAGCGTTCTTTTTCTTGAAGGTCTCAGCCTAACTTGCGCCCGTTTCTAGCACACACGAACGAGGCACGCCTAAGAGGTCAGTCTGCGCCCAATGTTGTCGAGGTGCAGAGTCACAAGAGCATGCTTTACAGAATTAGATTGATTCGAAAACACTCGTCAACGGGGTCAGTGTTAGGAACCTCACGAGAGCAATGGAAAATGAAAGAAGAACGAAGACGAATTCCTACTTTGGTTGGTATGGCACTGTTGCTAATTTGGGCCGGACAGGCGCAAGCGCAACAAGACCGCGCCCTGCCCGTGAGTGAGAATGCAAACGCAGTACCGGCTTCGGCCCGCAGCGAAGCAGACCACACGCTGCCCGCTGAAAGGAATCCCCGCTACAGGATCTGCCGTGGCGACGCGCTGGTACTTTCTTTCCCGCTCTCGCCCGAAGTAAATCAAAAAGTGATTGTGCAGCCCGACGGATTCATCTCGCTGCAGAGCAAGGGAGACATCCACGTGGAGGGGCTTACCGTTGCCGGCGTCGTGGAGGCGGTGAAAAAGGCCTACGCAGGTACATTGCACGACCCGATCGTGGACGTGGATCTAGCCGATTTTCAGAAGCCTTTTTTTACAGTGTTGGGCCAAGTGGGAAAGCCGGGCCAATACGATTTACGCTACGACATTACGGTAACCCAAGCGGTTGCGGTTGCAGGCGGGTTTGCGCCGACGGCAAAGACCCAGGTATTTCTCTACCGCGCGGTATCGTCGAACTGGGCGGAAGTCCGCGAGCTCAAAATCAAAGACATTCTTAACGGAAGGAATCTCAATGAGGACGTCCACTTGAAGGCAGGCGACATGATTTTCGTACCCGAGAAAGCGATTGCAAAGTTTCAAAGATACGTACCGTATGGCGTAGGAGTCAATCCATACAACCCGGCGATTCGCTGAGAGCGAGTCGGGAACGCGTCATCGTGGGAATCGCAATGCGTGGGAGTCAACGGTGGGCAATCTGACTACCAAGAAGGCCGCTGCGGATGAAATCCGTCGATTGACTGTGCGAGACATGTTGGTGCCGCTCTTTCGCAAGAAGAGGGTCGTCCTCGCGGCATTTCTTGCGATTTTTGCGGCAGCAATTTTGCTGGCATGGAAATGGGCGAGCTGCTATTACCTATCCACTATGCAGGTAGTCGTTGAGCGGGAACGTTCGGAGCCTACAGTTACCCCGCAACAAGTCAGCATGCAAGCTACCAACAAGCTTATTACGACCGACGACGTCGAATCGGAAGTGGCGCTCTTGCAGGGCCACGACATGCTGCGCGAGGTGGTGCAGACATGCAAGTTGGCCGAGACCCGTGCCTCTTTTTGGGACAGGTTTGATTCCCGCGATCCCGAGGTAAAGAAAGCAGGTGTACTTGAGAGTACGGCCGAAGGGCTTGCGGTAAATCTCAAAGTCGAGGCGCGCAAGACTTCGCATGTGATCGATGTGAGCTACGGAAGCACGGGTTCGCCAGAAACACCTGCGTGCGTGCTGCAAACACTCGGAAAGCTCTACCTGGAAAAGCATCTGCGGCTCCAGCGGCCTGCGGGCGGCTTCGATTTTTTCGCTCAAGAAACGGATAAGTACCAGCAGGCGCTGGCTGAATCAGAGCGCCGACTCGTAGATTTCAGCACCACCGAAGGAATAGCAGCTCCTGACATTTTGCGTACGGACATGGCGCAACAATTGATTGCTGCGCAGGCGAACTTGTACCATACGCGCCAAGCGATTGCTGCCGACAAGCAGCGAATCGAAAACATCAAAGAACAGATGGCCGTAACGCCTGCTCGATCTTCCACCGCTGAAGCCTCCATTTCTGCGAATCTTCTGTCAGACCAGCTGCAATCAACGCTGTTAACTGCGCAGCTTAAGCGAACACAATTGCTCATGAAATATGACCCATCCTACCCACTGGTAAAGGAAATGGAGGAAGAAATCGCGCAGACGAAAGAGGCGATCGCGGCCGCGGAAGAAGCGAAGTACATAAACAAGACGACCGACCGCGACCCAACGTTCGAGTATCTGCGGCAAGATCAGGCCAAGACTGAAGCGGACTTGGCTTCAGAAGAGGCGACCGTTGCGGCGCTAGCAAATACCATCCACAGTATGCAATCGGAAATGGTGAGTCTGGATGTAAAAGCAGTGCAGCAAGCGGAACTACTGCGGGAAGCAAAGGCAAATGAAAGCAATTACTTATTATATCTGAACAAGCGCGAACAGGAACGCACGTCCGATGCGCTGGATGAGAAACGGTTTGCAAACGTGGCGATTGCGGTTCCAGCGTACGTACCTGTCCTTCCGGCACACAGTCCTTTCAGAGTCGTATACCTCGGATTTTTCTTCGCTCTGCTGGCGGGAATTGGGGCTGGGTACTTAGCGGAACTCATGGACCCATCGTTTCGAACACCTGATGAAGTCGCTGAAGCTCTGAACATTTCCGTTGTTACGTCAGTCTCCAGGCAGGCAGCATAAATTGAATCATCGAGTCACACAAGAAGTCCAACCTTCGCGTGAACAGAACGCGGTCCTCCAGGGGCTCCCAGGGGAGTGGAAGAATTCATGAACAAGAACTACGAGTTCATACAGCCGGTGGGAATCGGACTTGGCGCTTCCGCCTCGCGAACAGAGAAGAAGGTTGGAGCCACGGCTAAGAGCCAAGCATTGACAATCTCTGAGATCCTGGCTGAAGCAACACCGGCAAACCGAGAAGAGTCGTTGAAGCTGGTACAACGCTTGTTTCTGACGACAGAGCAAACACCACCCAAAGCAGTAGTGTTCGCAGCGATAGATTCCGGGAGCGGTTGCACCCGCCTCTGCGCGATCACAGCACAATTGCTGGCTGAGAATGTCGGCGGCTCTGTTTGTCTGGTGGAGGGCAATTTTCGCACGCCGTCTCTGCCGGATGTGTTCGGCTTGGACAATCATCACGGTCTGGCCGATTCCTTGCGGCAAGAAGGCGCAATCCGGGGATTTGCAAAACAAGCAGGGCGGGACAATGTTTGGTTGCTTTCGGCTGGCTCACTCGGAAGGGACTACGTCAATCTCCTCAATTGCGATCGGATGAAAGAGAGAATCGCGGAACTCCGCGGCGCATTCGACTACGTATTGATTGACGCGCCGCCATTGAATTCTTACACGGACGCGATGGTATTTGGCCGGCTAGCCGATGGCATAGTTCTTGTTTTGGAGGCAAATGCGACCCGGCGAGAGGCAGCTCTGCGAGTGACGCAGAGTCTCCAGGCAACAAGGATTCCGGTTTTGGGAGCAGTTTTGAACAAGCGGACGTTCCCAATTCCATTGGCTCTGTACAAACGACTTTAGAAGCTGTCCCGCGCATCGGGCAGCCGCGTTTTTTACTTTCATCGACCCTCGTGACTCAGAACGGCGGAGCCTTGTCTCTATCTATACCAACCATTGCCTCAGAAGAATCGCGGGGAGACGTTGTTGGAGCGCGGCCTGAGAACTCATATTGGTTTGCCGTTCAAACAAGGCCACGCCACGAGAGGAAGGTGAGCCTAGGACTAAAAGAGAAGGGCATTCATAGTTTTCTTCCTTTGCGCCGAGAGAAGCGGCAATGGAGCGACCGGCGGCAATGGATTGAGTTGCCCTTGTTCTCGCACTACGTTTTCGTGCAAATACCAGCGACAACGGAATTGCGAGTTAACGTGCTGCGAACGAGTGGAGTCTTGCGTTTTGCTGGAGTGCCCGGGTGTGGAACGCCTATCCCAGACGAGCAAATTGAAAATCTGCAGACAATCATAGACCAACAAATACCGTTGGCGCCGCAAGAGTTCGTTAAGGTCGGTGAGAGAGTCCGAATTCGCGGGGGCGCTTTGAACGGAATAGAAGGAATCCTAGCAGCAATTAAGAACGACAGGAGTCTTGTCGTTTCGGTAGATCTCATTCAGAAATCAGTTGCGATACGAATCGATGGATTTGAAGTAGAGCGTGTTTAGCCCGACCGAGATTTGACCTTCCCGACTGAGGATGTATCAAGATGGGCCTCAAAATAAATGAAATCATGCGCCGCATTGTCTTCAACGCACTGCGGGTAGCTGACATCGGTCTGATTATGCTGTCGTTCGGACTGGCGGCCGTCTTGAGCATTAACGCAGGCGAGTGGACAACCATCGCAACTATATTGGCAAGTAAGGTCAGCCTTTCAAGCTGCGCATTGTTCGCAATTGCCATTCTGTTGAGCCACGGAGTTTTTTCATTGTGTGGGTTGTATCAATCGAAGCGGATGTCGACAAATGGCGCGGAGGCCGCCGAGATCTTGCGCGCGATGACGCTTGCAGCTGCGTGCCTCTGGTGCGAGGGCAAACTATTCTCGATATTGATCATCACGCCCTACTTTCTTGTGGCCTTCTGGGCGATTGGCTCGGCAGTGGTTATCGCCACGCGGATACTGCTGAGGTGTGTCCTTCGCAGTCTTCGGAAACGTGGCCGCAATTTACACCACGTCCTGGTTCTAGGGACGAACGCGCGAGCCATTGACTTCGGTCGGAGAGTCGATGCGATGCCGGAACGCGGCTATCGCCTCCTAGGATTTGTGGACGACGATTGGCCTGGGATGGAAGTGTTTAAGGCTACCGGCTTCCGGCTCGCTTGCAGCTACGAGGGTTTACCGGAATTCCTCAGACACAGAGTTGTGGACGAGGTGGCTATCTTCCTGCCTCTTCGTTCCTTCTACGAGCGAGCCGCTCAGATAGCGAAACTCGCTGAGCACCATGGGGTGCTGCTGCGTTTCGATACAGATCTTTTCGACTTGAAGATCGCCCGCCCGCGCAGCGAAGCCCTGGATGGAGCCTCGCAGATTATTGCGAATGGGAGCGGAATTGACGGTTGGCAGCTGCTGCTGAAGCGGTTGCTCGATGTCGTGGGCTCGTTGATATTGCTGATTCTTCTTGTGCCCCTGTTTTTGGTTGTGGCTGCGGTGATCAAACTGACTTCCCTCGGACCGGTTTTGTTTGCGCAGCAGCGGGTTGGTTTGAACAAGCGGCATTTTACGATGTTTAAATTCCGGACTATGGTTCCCAGAGCGGAGGCCGTTCAGGAAAACCTGCTGCATTTGAATGAAATGACAGGCCCCGTTTTCAAGATCAAGAACGACCCTCGGATAACTCCCCTCGGACGAATATTGCGCAAGACCAGCATTGATGAATTGCCCCAACTCTTTAACGTCCTTAAGGGTGACATGAGCCTTGTCGGTCCGAGAGCAATGTCTGTGCGCGACTATCAGTTTTTCAGCGAGGATTGGCAACGGAGGCGTTTCAGCGTGCCTCCGGGAATCACGTGTCTTTGGCAGATTCGGGGGCGCAACACCGTCCCCTTCGAGCAATGGATGGTTTTGGACATGCAATACATCGATGGGTGGTCGTTCTGGCTTGACTTGAAGATTCTGGCGTTGACGATTCCCGCGGTTTTAAAAGGTTCAGGTGCAGTGTGACAGTGACGGGAGGTGGCCTCATGCAGCCTAGTTTTCAGGTTCTTGGTGTGCGGGTGGATGCCGTGCAAATGTCCGACGTCATAGCACGGTTGCGTTCCTGGATTGACAATCGTGAATCGATTACCCGTTTCGTGGCGGTGACGGCCATGCACGGTGTCGCTGAAGCCCGTCAGAACGAGGCCTTTCGGCAAATCCTGAATGTTGCTGACCTGGTTGTGCCTGACGGCATGCCATTGGTCTGGCTCGGTCGACTTCAAGGCTATCCACTACGACGCCGAGTATGTGGATCAGAATTGATGGAAGCCTTGTGTCGCGCGAGTGGAAACGCCTATCGACATTTCTTCTATGGGGGAGCGCCCGGAGTAGCCGACAAACTCGCGCAGGTCCTCCACGAAAAACACTCCATTGTTATCGCAGGCACGTACAGTCCGCCATTTCGTTCCCTCACTGAGGTCGAGGAAAAAGAACTTGAGTCACTTGTGGAAGAGGCGTCACCCGATGTGCTCTGGGTCGGCCTCAACTCACCAAAACAAGAGAAATGGATGTACGAGCATCGTCACAGACTGAGGATCCCCGTGATGTTAGGAGTAGGCGCCGCCTTTGACATGAACTCCGGCAACCTGCGGCGCGCGCCGGAGTGGATGCACCAGCGCGGGCTCGAATGGCTCTTTCGGCTTGCCTCTGAGCCGCGCCGTCTTTGGAGACGGTATTTGATCACGATCCCCAAAGCGGTGTGGTTTGCTTGCATGGAACTTCTTCCATTTCCGAAGTTGGGGTCCACGCCCCGTCAAGGCGGGGCGAGCGCTGCGGGAAAATCCACGGCAGAGTGACGGGGCGCAACTGCCGATACAGGTCAATTGAAGTGATCTTAAACCTAAAACCGGTTCAGCTTTTGCTCAAGAGTGCATTGGCCCGGAACACGGGTTGGATGTTGCTCGGGCAGGGGCTCAAGCTAGTCATTCAGGCGGTGTACTTCACAGTGATTGCTCGATCCCTCGGAGCACCGAAATACGGGGCATTTGTCGGCGTAGTTGGACTTGTAGGCATTCTTTTCCCGTTTGGAACCTTGGGAAGCGGGTATCTGTTGATCAAGAATGTCGCACGTGACCGACATCAATTCAGTAAAAACTGGGGTAGGGCGCTATCAACGACATTTTTGTGCAGTTCGATCTTGTTTGGAGCGGTCCTACTAGCCTCACACTTTCTACTACCAATCACAATCCCCATCCGACTAGTGATGTTTGTGGCGGCTTCCGATCTCTTTGGGATGAACACCACAGGAATATGTGGGCAAGCATTTATAGCGTTCGACCGCTTGAAATGGACCGCTTCAATTAATGTACTGCTGAGTACCAGCCGGCTCGTGGCGGCACTCATTTTGGTAGCCCTACACCACAGTCCGTCAGCGCTTCAGTGGGGAACATTTTATTTTGCCAGCACGAGCATAGTGGCGCTGGTGGCATTGTTGCTGGTGCTGGTGAAGCTTGGGGCTCCCACGTTCAGCCTTCCGCGCACTGCCGCCGAGATAAAAGAGGGCCTTTATTTCTCTGTCAGCCAAAGCGCCCAAACGATCTACAACGATATCGACAAGGCCATGCTCGCCCGCCTAGGGACACTTGAGGCGACCGGAATCTACGGCGCAGCGTATCGCTTAATTGACGTCAGCCTTGCGCCTGTTTCCTCATTGTTAGTGGCTGCATATCCGAATTTTTTTCGGGTCGGTATAAGAGGGATTTCCGCAACAGGTGAGTATGCCAGACCATTGATCTTACGTGCCCTCGGCTATGCCACTTTCGTCAGTATCGCACTCCTGGCTGGCGCCGGAATCGTGCCGCACATTTTAGGCAGCGAATATCGTTTGACCGTAGAAGCACTAAGGTGGCTCGCAATTCTGCCGATGTTGAAAGTCGTTCATTATTTCCTTTCTGATGCGCTGGCAGGCGCAGGTTATCAGGGGCTGCGAACTGTTATTCATGTAGGCGTGGCTGTATTCAATGTCCTCATCAATTTGTGGATCATTCCGGCCTATTCGTGGCGCGGGGCAGCCTGGTCGAGTATTGCTTCTGATGCCCTTCTGGCATGCGGGACCGGCGCCGCAGTGCTGTTATTGTCTCGTCGTTCGCAAGCGAGGGTGGCTGAAACGGAGATATTTGAAGCGAGAGCAGAAGCATGAACGGACGTCGAAGATTTCTTGAGTTGCTTATGTTGGGAGGGTGCGCATTCATCTTGACGCAAGCGATTTTGTCCTTGGTCTTGGCCCCAGGCGACACACCAACGGAAGGGAACCCAGTCTGGAAGCTGATTCTGAGCGTTAGTTATTTGAGTGTTGCAGTCATTCTGGTTCCTTGTTACCGGGAAACGCTCTTCGTCGTTCGCCGCAACTGGTTTCTGGTGGCGCTAGTGTTACTCGCATTAGTCTCCTGCTCTTGGGCGGCGACGCCAGCTCTGGTGTTGCAGCGTAGTATCGCGGTCTTCGGGACGACTCTGTTCGGGATCGCGCTCGCTGTCCGCCTTTCCCTGGAAGATCAAATTCGATTGATGAGTTGGCTATTTCGGATCATTGCAGTCTTGAGCCTGGCGTGCATTCTCTTCTTACCCAGCTATGGGATATCCAATTCGGTCGAGGACCATGGCCAGTGGCGAGGAATATTCAGCCAGAAGAATGGACTTGGATGTGTTATGGCGTTGTCCGTTTTAGTGGAATGGCAACTGCCCGCCCATACCCGCTTCTCTAAAGTTGTCAAAGGGCTTGCGCTGCTCATATCCGCGGTCTTGCTTGTCTTCTCAAGTTCGCTAACTTCGATGGTTGCTCTCGTCGGGTCCGTGCTATTTATTGAAATCTATAGGCTTGCAACGCAACGGCTCCGAATTCCGTTGTATGCAATTGTCTCGGTAATTTTACTGATAATCGCATCTGGCGTGATGGTGCTCATTGCAGATACCAAAGGAGTTACAAGTGCTCTGGGGCGCTCATCCGATTTGACTGGCAGGACAGAGATTTGGAGCTTGGTTATGTCCTACATTCCCGAGCGGCCCGTTTTGGGTTACGGCTATTCGGGATTTTGGAATGGCGCATCTCCGGAATCGATAGCGGTTGACCGGGTTATGGGCGTAATGATTATGTATTCACACAACGGATATCTTGAAATTCTTCTGACCCTAGGTGCTGCCGGTTTCGTTCTTACACTAGGCTTTCTTGGGACAGGAATAAAGCGTGCGGTTTATTGCTCTGAACGCAACCGGTCCATCATGGATCATTGGCCTCTCGCTTTCCTTTTCTTCTTCTTGTTGTACAACCTCACGGAATGCACCATTCTGTGGCAGGACTTGGAATGGGCTATATGCGTAGCGACCGTTGTTGGCACAGACCCAGCGCTGCTTGCACCCGATGCGGAGCAAGAAGAGGAATTGCCTTTCGTACCAACCGAAGAATTTACATGAGCGCTCCTGCAAAGCCGAGGGTGATTATTTTGTCTGATCACCTGCTCTATCCGTCGGAAACATTCATCCATGCACAAGCCAGCGCGCTGTCTGAATTCGAACCCGTATTTGCGGGATCTCGCAGGGTTGCGGGCTTGGATTTGCGGAAGGAGAAAATCCACGTCATCAACCACGGAGACATCTGGGGGAAGTGTCGCGAACTTAGTTTTAAACTTATCGGATTTGCACCGGACTTTGTGAAAAGACTAGGCGCTCTAAGACCGGTCCTGCTGCATGCGCATTATGGGCCGAATGGGCTGCGGGCACTTCAAATCGCCAGTAACCTGAAAATCCCATTAATCGTGACGTTTCACGGTTCGGATGTGACCATCACCGATTTGCGTTACCAAAAAACTACTCTGGGTTTCCGACGCTACATAGCCAACAAAGGAAAATTAAAGAGAAGCAGGGCATTGTTTCTCGCCGTTTCCAAATTCATTCGTGGGAAGCTCGTGGAGCAAGGTTTTCCTGAAGAAAGGGTTTTAGTTCATTACACCGGAGTGGACACGAAAAAGTTTCAGCCGGCAAGTACGGAAGGGAGCCCCGTTATTCTGTTTGTCGGACGCCTGGAGGAGAGTAAAGGGGCAGAATTCCTTATCAGGGCTGCCGCGGAGGTACAAAGACAGTTGCCCGCGGCGGAGTTAGTGCTTATTGGTGAGGGGTCGTTGCGTGCAGATCTGGAAAGACTCGCAAAGCTATCGGTTCGCCGCTATCGGTTCTTGGGTGGCCGCACATCGGAAGAAGTTCGCGCGTGGATGAATCGCGCGTCGGTCGTTTGTGTGCCCTCTATAACAAGGCGCTCTGGAGAGGAAGAAGGATTCGGAATGGTATGCGCGGAGGCGCAAGCAGTAGCCAAGCCCGTCGTTGCGTTCGATTCGGGAGGAGTTTCGGAAATCGTTTCGCATGCGAAGACAGGATTTCTGGCCGCGGAGGGCGATTGGCAAGGCTTGGGGGAATATCTTTACGTGCTCCTGCAAAACGCGAAATTGAGAGAACAATTTGGACTATCAGGCCGAGAGCGGGTGCTTCGCCAATTTAACTTGGAACATCGCACGAGAGTCTTAGAAGGGATTTACGCAAGGGTACTAGATAGTGACACCGACCGAAGGATGACGAACGATGGCCCGTTTGTGCAATCAACTCCCATTCGCAGTTCTCATCACAGCCCTGCTGTTTAATTCCGCGGTTGCCACCGAGTTGCAGACGCCAACGGCGACCATTCCAGATTCGTATTTCGGATTGCATATTCACCACTTAGACCGCCCGATGCCGACCCCTTGGCCGAGCATGCCGGTGCCGGCGTGGAGGCTATGGGACGCCGATGTCACATGGCCTGATATTGAGCCGAACAAGGGACAATGGCAATTTGAAAGGCTCGACCGTTATGTTTCGCTGGCTCAACAGCACGGTACAAGCATTCTGCTCCCGTTGGGGGGCTCTCCAACATGGGCGTCCGCGCGACCGAAAGTGACTTCCAACTACTCGCCAGGATTTACGGCTGAACCCGCAAACCTCGATGACTGGCGCAGTTTCGTGAGGACCGTGGTCTCCCGTTACAAAGGGCGCATTCAAGCTTACGAAATATGGAACGAGCCGAACCTACGGGACTTTTGGACTGGCACTACCGATCAGATGTTGACCCTAACGAAGGAAGCATCACTGATCATTCACACCGTGGATCCAAATGCGACTGTTGTTTCTCCTTCGGCCACCGCCGATTACGGAATCCCTTGGCTTGCGGAGTTTTTGAAAAAAGGTGGTGGCCAGTACGTCGACGTCATTGGTTTTCACTTCTACGTCAATCCACATACACTTTTGCCGGAAGACATGGTGCCGGTCATTCAACGCGTCCGGCAGGTCATTTCCGACGATGGTTTGGCGAATAAACCCGTGTGGAACACCGAAACGGGCTGGCTGAATCCGGCGAAGTTCGAGTCCGATGAATTTGCTGCAGGATTCCTGGCGAGGGCTTACATCCTTTCCTGGGCGGCTGGCGTCCGGAGATTTTACTGGTACGCGTGGGATAACCGATCCTTGGCTATCATTACTTACAAGGAAGACGAGCGTACGACGACTCCAGCGGGGTACGCGTACAAGGTCATCGAGCAGTGGCTCGTTGGAGCACAAATGGCTGGTTGCACGGAGAGTGCGGATCACACCTGGACATGCCAGTTGAACCGTTCGGGAAAGAAGGAGTGGATTGTTTGGAATCCCCAGGGGGACCACAAATTCGATGTGCCTGGGGCGTGGCATGTGGTGAGCGTCACGCCGCTTCTTCACGACCGACGTTCATTGAAGGGGTCCAGCATCGACATCAGTCCCGCCCCGACGCTGCTAACGGGGCGTTCGTGACTCCACGTTAACCTTTGACACAGCAGAAGGATCGTCCAGAAACACCCCTCATGAGTACACAGAATAGGAAGATAAGACTCGCCCTGCTAACGAACATGATCCCGCCTTATCGGCTACCCCTCTATTCGGTTTTGGCGGATCAGTTCGATCTCCTGCTTTTGCATGGTGGAAAGGAAGCGAATCGTGACTCGTGGAGCAACCTAGAGGAGGCTTTGCCGAAGGCAAGAGTCGTGCGCGCGTGGGGTTGGCAGATTCGGCATGCAAAGAAAGTTAACGGAGAAGTCTTCGATGAAAAATTCATTCATGTAACGCCAGGCTTCATCTCACATCTTTTGCGTTTCCGGCCCGATGCCATTATTAGCACTGAAATGGGTTTTCGCTCCATGGTCGCTCTGGCTCATGGAACTATTTTCCGCAAGCCGGTCTGGATCTGGTGGGGAGGAACACTGCACAGCGAGCGGAAAGTCGGCCCCTTGAGGAAGGTGCTCCGAAAAGCTTTTACTTTGTGGGCCGATCGCTGGGTTACCTACGGCCAGGCCTCCACAGAGTATTTGCTTCGTTTGGGCGTGAAGCGTGACCGGATCCTACAGTCGCAAAATGCAATCGACGAAGAACGATTCAAAGCTAGTGCGGAACCTGCCTGGGTGATCTTGCCACGGCCGGTCGTGCTCCACGTCGGCCAGTTTATCGAACGGAAGGGAGTCGGCTCACTTCTGGAGGCAGCCGCAAGCCTGCAGCAACATGGCCATGAGTTCTCGCTGCTGCTCGTGGGTAGCGGCCGTGACAGACTAGCCCTCGAACGCCGCGCAAGAGCCCTCGGTTTAAAAAACGTGCATTTTCGTCCTGCGCAGACCCCGGAAAGGATGCCTTCTGTCTATCGCAGCGCCGACCTCTTGGTTTTCCCCACGCTTGAAGACGTTTGGGGCCTCGTCGCCAATGAAGCCATCCTGTCCGGTATTCCCGTACTTTGTTCGAAATACGCCGGATGCGCTCTTGAGTTGTTCGCGCCAGAAAACATTTTTTCCCCGGAAGACTTGAACGAATTTTCTAGAAAACTAGGCGTAGCCATCTCTGGTCGGTTGTCAAAAGCAGATCCTGGCCGTCTCAAGACCACAAAGCAACTGGGCAGGGAACTAGTCCAAGAGCTGAACAGATTCTTTCCTAGTGTTCTAACCAATAATAGGAACGAATCGGAGTCCGACTACACGAGCCCGGTAGACTCAAGCTGCTGACATCCAGCAACTACGCCTTGCGGACAAATAAACAATCCGCGCATTGCGGTGCAGGCGGCGTTCGACATCCTGCGGAAAACCTCTAATGAAGATCATGATGGTTCACAATGCCTATCAGGAACCGGGCGGCGAAGAGATCGTTTTTGAAAGCGAAAAACGTCTGCTTGAGCAGGCCGGTCATATAGTAATTCCCTACGTGCGCAGCAACGCGGAACTACAAAATGCTTCCTTACTCGACCGGATCGCCATTGCTCCTCGAATGGTGTGGTCGTCGAAGACGCGCCATGAATTTGCAGCTATTCTAGGGGCCCAGCATCCCGATATCATACATATTCACAACACATTTATGGTAATTTCACCGTCGATTTATTCGGCTTGTGCGGAACGACGTATTCCCGTTGTCCAAACACTCCACAACTTCCGGCTGCTCTGCCCGGCGGCGAGCTTTTTTCGTGACGGCAGCATCTGCAAAGAATGCGTGGACCAGAGCTTGCTGCGAAGCGTTTGCCATGGCTGTTACCGAAATTCCCGGATAGCTACAGCGGGAGTCGCTTTGATGTTAGCCTTCCACCGCGCATTGGATACTTGGCGGGCGTCCGTTACACGCTTTATTGCCTTGACGGAGTTCGCGAAAGAGAAATTTATTGCCGCTGGATTTCCGTCAGACAAATTCGTGGTCAAGCCTAACTTTACGGATCCCGACCCATGCGAACGTGTCCGTGCTGGAGAATACGCTGTAACCATTGGACGTCTCCTCGAAAATAAGGGTTTGCGCGTTCTGCTGAATGCATGGAAAAAACTCCCCGTACAGTATCCTCTGCATATCGTCGGAGAGGGGCCCGAGCGCGCGGCGCTGGAAGCTCAAGCTCGTGAATTGCAACTCTCTGGAATCTCGTTTCGGGGACGGTTATCACGTGCCGCGGCGATCGAAGCCGTCAAGGGGGCGCGGTTCATCATTGTTCCAAGTAGAGTCTATGAAGGTTTTCCGATGTGTATTGTCGAATCCTTTGCCTGCGGAACTCCAGTTCTGTGCTCGAGACTAGGAGGAATGGCAGAAATCGTCGAGGACCATTTGACGGGCCTGCACTTCAATGCCGGCGACGCGCAGGATCTGGCCAGCAAGGTGGAATGGGCTTGGACTCATCCCTTGGAACTCGCCAAGATGGGTCGCGCAGCCCGCGGCAGATACGAAACGGATTACACTGCGGGGAAGAACTACTCTCTCCTCATGGGAATCTACCAGCAAGCTTTGGCTGCATATGCTTCGCCAAGTCTTGCAATGACTAAACAGCCGAGCGATGTCCAACTCGAGCCGAATTAGGAACTTCGGCATGAGGAACGGGACACCCTGTCGAACTCCGTCCGTTTCGCGATGAGCGGTACAAACCGAAGTCCAGGAGAGAAGTGAATGTGCGGAATCTGCGGCAAACTCGAATTTGACACACAGGCGAGGATCTCGCCAAATCTGCTGAAGCAAATGGCCGATGCGATCGTTCACCGTGGACCAGATGACGAAGGATATTACGTCAAAGGTCAGATCGCACTGGGTTTCAGGCGCCTTTCGATTATCGACGTGAGTGGCGGGCATCAGCCGCTCTCCAATGAAAACGATTCGATCTGGACCATTTTCAACGGCGAAATCTATAACTACCAGGAGCTCCGCGCGGAACTTGTCTCCAAGGGACACATCTTCCGAACCAAGTCAGACACCGAGGTTATCGTTCACTTATTTGAGGAATACGGCCACGACTGCGTTCAGAAGCTACGAGGCATGTTCGCCTTTGCCATCTGGGATTCAGTCCAAAAGTCTCTGTTCTTGGCGAGGGATAGGGTCGGGATTAAACCCCTGTACTACTATCTGGACGAGAACTTCCTCTCCTTTGGGTCAGAGATGAAGGCGATATTGGTAGATCCTGCGGTGCGTCGCGAAATTGATCCGGCCATGATCGACCGCTTTCTGACCTATTATTATGTCCCCGGCTCTCAAACGCTGCTTCGCAATTTCTTCAGACTCGATCCTGGGCATTGGCTCGTGGCTCAAGACGGAAGAATTCAGATCAAGAGCTATTGGGATATCGATCTCAAGGGAGTCGATGACCATGAATCCCCCGAGGCCCGCGAGCAGCAGGTCGTGAAGTTATTGGACGAATCAGTCCAGCTCCACATGATCAGTGACGTTCCGGTTGGAATCCTCTTGAGCGGCGGTTTGGACTCCACGGCGATGCTAAGTCTTGCATCCCCGAAATTGGACAAGCCCATCAGCTCTTATACCATCGGATTTTCGTATCCGGGTGTTGTGGATGAACGCCCATTCGCGCGACTGGCGGCCGAAAGGTTCGGCTCCAAACATTATGAAATTTCCATAACAGCGAGGGAATTCGCAGCATTCCTTCCTGAATATGTGCGATACATGGAGGAACCCGTCTGTGAACCCGCCAGTGTAGCTCTCTACTTTGTATCTAAGCTAGCCAAGCAATATGTGAAGGTTCTCATCTCGGGTGAGGGCGGCGATGAGGCATTCGGCGGATACCATAACTATCGGAATATGTTTTGGCTTGAGACTATAAAGAAAGCCTTAGGGCCGCTTCGAAGCACGGCTGGGCGAGGCATGGAGCTGATAGGCCACATGTCGAATTCGCGGGTGCTCCAGAAGTATGCGCCACTGATGAATACGAGTCTCGACGACCATTACCTGAGCAGAACATCTTCACCGTATCAGTACTTCAATAAAACTCCCTCTACTATTTACTCTGGGGAAATGTCGCGGCGTGTCGACAAGATTCGCTCTGCCGAGGTCACGCGTAAACTTCTCTCCGGAAAATCGGGTTATGGCCCGCTCGAAAAGATGCTCTACGTGGATACGAAGACTTGGTTGCCGGACGATTTGTTGATTAAGGCCGACAGGATGACGATGGCCAATTCAATCGAGCTTCGAGTGCCATTCCTCGACCATAAAGTTTTGGAATTTGCCGCTCGATTACCCAGAAATCAAAAGGTGCGTGGCTGGGGGATGAAATACCTGTTGAAGAGGGCGATGGCGAAGCACGTCCCTAAGGAGATTTTAGACCGACGCAAGGTCGGCTTTCCCAATCCCTCTGTAAGTTGGCTGAGGCATGACCTCAGAGACATGGTTAACGATACTTTGCTGGATTCGAAATCGATCTCGCGTGGTTATTTTCTAAAAGGGGCGGTCGAGGGGCTTATTGAACGGAATTCCCAGTCCGGTCGCTACACCGCCGAAGTATTTTCGCTCTTGGTCCTTGAGCTTTGGCATCGCGGTTTTATCGATCACCAGGAAACGCACGAAAGCGCAACGCCCGTGGCGATTCGAAGTATGGTTGCTAGATAGCGTGTCCAATTGTCTTGGTCCGTGCGCTCCCGTAGAACGGCTGTCTATTCGAGAGGAAACTGACAGAATTGCGTCCAAAAGGCCATAGTCCTGCGTCCATCATTGTTCAGTGCTTGCAAGCCCAAGAAGGCTTGAAAGAATTGGGGCGCAAAAAAGTCAACCCCCGCATTGCCAGCAATGTGCAGAGGGCCACGATTTCAGGGAGCCGTGAGGGCAGTCACAGTCAGGCCAGTCTTCGAATCCTAGAAGAATCCACTGAATTCGAAGGGCTTCGGGACGTTTGGTCGGCCTGGGGTGATCACCGGGAAGCCAATCTCGATTTCTTCTCGATTCACTTGCGCCATAGGCTGGGGGTCGTTCGACCACACGTAATGGTCGTTTACCGAAGTGGCCGTCCGGACTGCATGCTCGTCGGCTGGTTGCAGCAGGGGCCAGTGGCTTTCCAAGTGGGGTCTTTCGCTCTATTCCGTTCCGATGCCCGCATTCTCCATTTTGTCAGCGGCGGATTTCTCGGGAATCAATCTCGGGGGAATGCCCGATTCTTAGTGCGCGAAATCATCAGATCCTTAGATAAGCGCGAAGCTCAAGCAGTAGAGTTTTCCCAACTGCGGGTGGATTCGCCTCTTTATGATTTAGCCAAGCGAGAGCCCAACGTATTCTGCCGGGAACACTTCACGCCGGTTCAGACTCACTGGTATCTGACCCTGCCGGGCAGTTTCGACGAATTCTTGCGCGGTCGTTCGAGAAAAAGACGCCACCAATTCAGAAGGGACGCAAAGATACTTGCAAGAGATTTCCCCGGCAAGGTCCGGTTCCAAACCATTAGGAGCGAACGCGATGTGGAAGACTTCGCTCACAACGCAGAGGAGATTTCGCAAAAAACGTACCAGCGCGCATTAGGCGTGGGTTTTGTCAACAACCTCGAAATGCGAGAGATGTTGCGCGCGGCGGCTCAAAAGGCCGCGTTGCGGGCGTGTCTTTTATACGTTGGGGAGCGCCCCATTGCTTTCGCCAGCGGTATTGTCTCCAACAAAACCCTTTACGGCACTTTCATGGGATACGACCCGGAATTCAAGAAATACCGCCCAGGACTCCAGACTCTGATGCGCCTTATCGAGGCATCGTTCGAGCCGAGCGGGAGTCTTTTGCGAGTCGATGCAGGAAGCGGCGACGTGGCCTATAAGCGTGCGCTCTTTGACGCAAGCTGGAAGGAAAGTCCCGTTTGGATGTTTGCCCCGTCTGCGACAGGATTCAAGCTACACCTTCTCAGGCTCGTCTCCACGTTGTTGCATTATCCCATAATGCGGTTATTGGCGAAGAGCGATCACCTTCGGAAGGTCAAGAAAATGTGGCACCGGCAAGTTCTGCGAGAATTTCAACGAAAGAGTCTTCAGATCGTCTCTCGATCGTGAACGGGCAGGCCTGGCGAGATTTTTTGGTAGGCGAGGTTCGCAAAGCCGGGCCCGCATACCGAGGATATCGAGAGATGTGCTTTTGGGGCATTTGCGGAGCATGGAAAAACCAAGGATTGTAACCACGAGTTGGGATGACGGCGACCATGCCGATCTGAAACTCGCCGAGCTCCTGCAGTCTAGGGGAGTTCGCGGGACCTTCTACATTCCGATCAACTACCGGAAGCGACCACTCGACCAATGCCAGTTGAGAGGCTTGGCGTCTGAGGGCTTTGAAATTGGCGCGCACGGGTTTTCGCACAAGCCTCTCTGCCGCCTCCCTCCATCGGAACTAGTTCAGGAAGTAGGTTCTTGCAAGCCGATCCTTGAGGACATCATCGGAAGAGAAGTTCGGATGTTCTGCTATCCCTGCGGTCGCTACGATGCCAACGTCGTGCGCGCCCTCCAGGAGGCCGGGTATTGGGGTGCACGCACGGTGCGCTTACTGGCGACGCGGCCGGCCCTTAATCCTTTCGAGATGTCCACAACTTTGCAGATTTTCCCGCATCCGTCGCTCACTTACCTAAAGAATGTCGCGAGCGCACGGAGACTCGAGAGCTTGCAAACGTGCCTCGTTCAGATGCCTCGGCTTGGTAGTTGGCTCGAACTGGGGAAAAGGCTCTTTGATAAAGTTTTGAAAAATGGCGGCATCTGGCACCTCTATGGACATTCCTGGGAGATTGAGAAGCTTGGTTTATGGGACGACCTCTGCGAAATCTTAGATTACGTCGGGCGGCAGAAAGGCGTCAGCTATGTTCCGAATTGTGCGCTAGTGCCGGTCTCAGCCTCCATAGCCTCGCTATCCAAAAAGAATGTCTATGAAAACTTTCCTGGTTCGTTCTGAATAGCAGCAGCCCGATGGCGAAAGGTTATTAAGCAAGAGCAGTACTTTGGCGGCGCGCCGGATGAAAAGTCGTCCTCTACCGCCGAAGCAATCGGAAAATCGATAAATTCTCCTACCGCCTCCCTCTCCTCAGGGACTGGCTCACTCTTTATACGGAGTCCATGGCTCGGTTGGATCGGCTTATCACTTCTCCGCACTTGCATCCGTTGCATTTTCTCGAATCGACTGGCGCGACTGTAGACCGTCGGCTCGTCGTACACCTAGAAGGCGCTTGTTGGTGAACCCGCGTCGCGGATTCAGCCGTCTGCCACCACATGCATTAGCGTTCTCGTGATCAAAGCAAAGCTGCTCTTGAGGCCACGAGATCAAGCGGTCGCAGCCCTACTTTTGTTGCGTGCGTCTGAACCACCTCTAAAATTCCAACGCTTGTGATTCACGGCCACAGACGCCACGTCATTGGTCGCAAAGGGAATTTCCCGGTATCCTCGCACCTCTACGATATAGCCCTCACTCGTGGCGACCTGATCGAAAGATCGTCCGTCCTTGAGTGCCACCGAGACGACCTGATAACCGATTCCCGTCTCGCCAGATCGTTTCAGATGGTCGAGAAACCCGTTGGGAATCGGAACTAAGCATTTCATTGCACGCCTCCGCGCCACCCCACAACTCGTTGAGCGATTTGCGAGTCGGGCCGGCCCGCCTTGCCATCCGCTCTTTTTGATACGGGGGCGCAGGCGAAAAGCGAAGGCAGGTGCAAGGGGTGCGGTTACACCTGCCTTCGTTACTGCAAACGCGAAGTTGCAAGGAGCGCCGCTAAAACTCCACTTTAAGAGAAAATTGCACGATTCGGCCAAACGAATTCTGGTTGCCGAACGCCGACGGGTACGCCGTGGATGCAATCGTCCCGAATTGGCCGCTAAGATCCAATGGGCCCGAGGTTACCGGTCGAGCGAGCACGTGCCGGTTGGTGGCGTTGAGCAAGTCCGCTCGCAAAAGGATGTCAGTTTTTTCGGTGATTTTTGTGCGCTTGTTGATGCTGAAGTCTTCGTTGAAGAAGGCCTGGCTTCGAACCGTCCCGATGACTCGTCCTAGAGTGCCAAAGGTATACGGCACACCCGGGGTTCTCGCCGCAACGTAGTTAGGATCGAAGAACGCGGCACAATTGAAGTACAAGTCCGAACTGGGCAAGATCCCGAGCGCAGGGTTCCCAGGGTCGTTCGTGAAGTGTCCGTCTCCTGTCGGATCGCATTTGGCGGCGTGAAGCGAGTTAATCGGACTAAACGTGCCATTGCGTACCGAGGCGCTCGTGAGCGGCTGTCCCTGAACCTGATCGTAGCGAATGCAGCCGTTGAAAGCAGGAACGCCCGTTGCGCAACCGAATGACAGTGGCTGACCTGATTGATAGCGCTGGACTGCGCCTACCTCCCAGCCGCCAACCACTCGATTTGCGATACCTCCTTTGTTGAGGAACTTTTTCCCCTGGCCTACAGGCAGCTGGTAGAGATAGCTCAGTACAAAGGTGTGAGGAATATCCTGAGTGCTGATGCTCTTGTCGCCGTTGTGGTCATAGGGATTTTGCGGCGTGCCTCCTCCGGCGAAATTCGCAAAGTCTGGCAGGATACTGTCCGCCGCATCGGTGAGTGTCTTGGAAAACGTATAGGATGCCAAAAGGGTCAGTCCATTGTTAAACCGATGGCTCACTGAGGCCTGGAGAGCGTCGTACGAAGATTGTCCCTGATTCTCGAGACAGCAATCGCCATTAACAACTCCGTATTGCGGGAAACGTACCAGCGCCTGAGCAACTAACGCCGAGGACGGAAAGCCTGCATAGGGCGCAGCAACACCCGCTGCGCTGATGGTCTCATTCAGTTCATTCCCCATACTGAAAAAACTGGGATTCAAAGTGTTGAGATTGTCGAATTGGGAGCGGAGGTGCGTGGCATGCGTTCCGATATAGGCCACATCCATCAATAGATCCCATGGAAGCTTGTGTTGGACTTCGAAGCTCCAGTTTTGGACCATCGCTGGTCGGCCCCAGGTCGGGTCTACGTACCACGGACTCGCAAGGAATCCCAATTGACCGGGATCCAAATCCGGAGGCGGCGTGTAGGCAGGAAATCCCGTGCCGATATTGAACGCGGGGTCAAATCCATTCGGGCTGGCGAATCCTGGATTCGCGGTGAATCCCTGCAAGAGCCCGCCAGCGCCAAAATCCGCGTAAACAATTGGGCCGTAGTAGATCGAGTAGCCGCCGCGAAGGACCGTCTTCTGGTTCAGAAAACCAGGAGCCCAGGCAAACCCCAAGCGCGGCGCAAAATCCTTGTAGTAGGTATTTGCCCATTGCTCCTGAACGTTTCCGTTCCGGCCTGTACCGACGCCAGCAAATATCTCCGCGCCGGGTATACCGCCGGCCCCGGGATCTGGTGTTGTTGGACTGAAGTTCGTGTAATTGCCATGGGTCTCAAAGCGCGGAGTGTCTACGGACCAGCGAAGGCCGAGATTCAACGTCAGAGTTGACGTTACCTTCCAGTCATCTTGTGCGAAGAAGGCATAATACCTCTGAACGAATTTTGGCGTTCCCGCGTAAGCGGAAGCGTTGGCATTGTCAACTTGACCCAACTCAAAGCTGGCCAGTCCGAATCCCGTGCTAGGGGCGTTCAGAAATGCTGCCGTTTCGCCGGTGCCGAAATTAAAGGTTCCAGATTCATTCTGTTGCGTCGTCGGGTCGAAGACCTGGAGATTTAGATTGGTGCCGAACCGGAAGGAGTGCTTGCCATGCACCCAGCTAAGTGTGTCATTTACCGGATACCCGTTATCGATGGTATCCCCATTGATGTTGTAACCTGCGCTGTCAAGCCCGCCTCCAAAGTTGAAAACGGGAAAGATGTTGTTGGTGGGTAGGCCCGTAATGCCCAGCTTTTGATCCCAGTTGGTTCCCAAAGATACGGAGCTACCAACGTTCAAGCTGTTCGTACGATTGTAACCTGCCGCAAATTGGTTCAAGAGAGTCGGCGTGAAAGCGTGATCCCAGCCAACTCGAATATAGTGAGTGAAGAAGTTCTGGAATTGACCCCCGGGATAGGCAGGGCCGTCGAATTGCACGTTGAGAGGTTCGTGGGCATTATCTCGACTGTTGTAGGTGAAGAATACCTTGTCTTTCCAGCTGAAGTTATGATCCACGCGAACGCTCATCAGCGTGTCATTGATGGTGCCGCTGGAACTGAAGTCGAGATTGTTGGTCAGGTTTGTGTTTTGCGGCGCAGGGATCAAAGCGAGTACGGCTGCAGCCGTGGAATTCACCGTGGGGATGACGTTATTAGCTGCGAATGGAAAGCGGCAGGGAACCCCGCCAACGATCGTGGTGGTCGACGGATCAAAAATCTGGTTTGTCAATACCTGCTGTCCGGTGCAGGGGTTGATCACAGGCTGTCCGTTAGCGGTTACTGGAGGGCCCAAGAGTGCCGAGAAGTCCCCGGTGCGTTCGGCGGTGGTAGGGACAGTGCTGATAACCGTGGCACCCTGGTTTTGTTTGTACTGTTCCCACGAAAAGAAGAAAAAGGTCTTGTCGTGTCCATTGTAGAGCTTAGGAATCCAGACGGGGCCCCCAAACGTAAGTCCGTAGTCGTTCTTCGTATCCGGAGGACGGGCCGTACCGAAAGCGTTGTTAAAAAACCCATTGGCGTTGAGGTCTCTATTCTGCATGATCTCGTACACCGACCCGTGATACTGGTTGGTACCCGCCTTGGTCAAAAAGGTTTCCCAGCCTCCCGTGGAGCGGTCAAAGTCGGCTGATGGCGTCGAAGTCACCACCTTAAACTGGCCGATGGCCTCAACAGATGGCCCAGCTTCATCGAACGAAGACCCGTTTTCGGAGCGTTCCATACTGGCGCCGTCAAGAAGGACTTCCGTTCCAAAATTTTGCCCGCCGCTGATCTTCGATTCGAAGACACCACCAGCGCCATTGTTCGTTCCCGGGCCGGTCGTCCCAGGCACCAAAAATACGAAAGCCTCTGGCGAGCGAGTAGCGCCGACTCCACCCAAGGCTAACGGAAGGTCGAGCACCTGTTGGGTCGTAATCACCGTGCCGACATCGGATGTTTGGGTTTCCAGATTCACTGCGTTGATATTGACTGTCACGCTGTCGCTCGTGCTTCCTGGTTGGAGCACAACATCCACGTTTCGAATCGAGCTCAACTCCACAATCACACCGTGCGATGTGGACGCCTTGAAACCGGACGCGGAGACAGTTACGTCATAATTGCCTACCAACAGATCGGAAAATCGATAGTCTCCGCTGCTGCCCGTCCTGGCCTTGTAGGTGGTCTTGGTGCTGGACTCCACAGCGATTACCTCAGCATTTTCCACGGCGCCACCGGAGGAGTCCGTCACTATGCCGGAGATCGCCCCGCGTGTGGTGGTCTGGCCGCAGGCCACCCGCGAGACGAGAGAAAACAAAAGCAGAAAGCTCACGCCAAGCGTACCGATCCTGTAGGCATTCCCAAGCGCGGACGCAGACAAGAAGTTCAGTCGCTCACCTTCTATCCTCATCACTACCCCCTTCTAAGGAATTCGTGTTGCCCCCCCCGGAATGACGGTGAATCATGCCAGGGGATGCTCGCAAAAGAAGGCCGAGGGCAGGTCGCGTGCAAACGTTTTCTCGAACGAATCGCCAAACTGGCCCTGCCCAACTTCTGATTGCGCTCCTGGCAGCGTTTGCTTGAATTTTCGAGCAAACGTTTTCTCAAATAATGCTTTTCTACTAGACCCCTCGCCGAGTGTCAAGCAGTTTATTTCATAGCTCGGATTAGAGTCTTCTCTGGCGCTTTTCGAACGATACCTGTCCTCGGGATAGAAGCATTCTTTTTAATGTCCGGTGGGAGGCTCAGGCGGAGCCGTCGACGGACCCAATATCCGCGGTCGTTGGGTGCGCTTGGTCTTCTCTTCTTTGTCCAGGTCGAGCGCTATCTGCAGTTCGCGGTTTGACTCTTCGACCCGGCCGAGGCGCTTCAGATCAAGACCGTAATAGTAGTGCGCCGGTTGGTAGTTGGGGCTGCTCTCCAATGCGGCCTTGAAAAAGCCTTCCGCCGCCTCGTATCGCTTTTGCCGGTAGGCGACGATGCCCATCCCGGTTAGCGCACCCCCATGATGTGGCGCACGGCTGAGCGCTTTCTGGAACTGAGCGGAGGCCTGATCGAACTCCCCGACGTTCAGTAAAATGTCGCCCAACTCATAATACGATTCGGATTGCCCCGGCTCGATCTCGATGGAGTGCTCAAATTCCCTTCTTGCTTCTTCGCTTCGCTCCAGCATGCGCAGAATGCGCCCTAAGCCATAATGCGCGGTTGGATCGCCGGGATGTTGCCGAAGGTAATCGCGCATATGCTGTTCGGCCGATGGCATTTCTTGAACAGCCAGCTCCGCGCGAGCCAGTGCGTATAGCGTCTGAAGGTCACTCTCATCAAGAGAATGCGCTTCCCGAAGGGCCAGCAAAGCATCCTGGTTCAAAGACATCTCGAGCTCCATCATGCCCAGGTCGAAAAGCAGATGCGATTCGTGCGGATCGGCATTTCTAGCTTCGAGGAGAATGCCCAGCGCTCCTGCGGTATCCTTTTTCGCTCGCGCCGCCAAGGCCTGTTGCTCGGCCAATGCCGTCAAGCCACGTTTGGCGGTCGCATTCTCGGGATCAGCCTTAAGTGCGATTTCATATTCCTGTAGCGCTTCACCACAACGCGCCAACTTGACCAAAAGTAGAGCAAGGTTTTCATGAGCTGTGGCGAGTTGCGGACTGATTTTGATTGCTTGTCGAAATAGGTCTTCCGCCCCTGCGTTGTCTAAGCGCTCAGCGTGTATCACTCCCAAAAGAACGAGCGCCTCCGCTTCTCGTGGATCTTCTTCCAGGATGCGCTTCAAGAGGGACTCTGCTTCCAGTAATTCGTGCGCCGCGATCCTGGAAGCCGCTTCCTGCAACTCCGCGGTGTGCTTTGGAATGGCAACTTCCTGGCCCTGCGATTCATTTCCGCACGTCGGAAGAGACGCAAAGCTTAGCGGAGATAGAGCGCGTCCCGGAGAGACAAAAAATGCAATCACCAAGGAAATGGCTAGAGCTTTTGCGTATCGCCGTCCGCACATTCGCGCGAGCGGCTCGCGGCATTCCTTCTCAGGGGTTCTGGTCAACTTCCCGTTCGGCATGCGCTTTCTTCCGTTGCTCAAGGTTTGCTGACTCACGCGCATCGGCGGCGGCCTTCAAACGCTGGAATTCCTGCATGGCCCGCTCGACGTCCTGCGGCCTTTTCATTACCCGGTAGAGCCGCCCAAGTTGGTAGTAAGTCCGCTGGGCAAGTTCGCTCTCCGGAGAGTCCTCGATGACCAGCTTGAACTGCTCTTCCGCCGCGGCGTTCTGCCCAACCTCGGCTAGTCCACGCCCCAAATAATATCGCGCGTCGGTGAACTTCGGCTTTTCCTTGAGGACCGCTTCAAGGACGGGAAGAGCCGCAGTTCCATTCCCGCGCTCGACACGAATTTCACCGAGGTAGTACATGGCCATTAGATTTTGCGGGTCGAGTTCGAGTTCCCGGGAATACGCTTGTTCGGCTTTGTCTAATTGGGTGGACACCCGATAAGCATCGCCAAGCCCTTCATTGAGACTTGGCGCGTTGGGGGCGATTTGGATGGCCTGTTGATATTCCGCGATTGCATCCATATAACGCTCCGACTCCGCGTAGGCTTGGCCGAGAACCTGATGCACGCGCCATGATTTTGGATCGACCTCATACATCTCCTGATAGCTGCGGTTTGAGACGGCGAGATGAGCGCGGCCACGGTGGTAAAGAATGTCGACATCCTTGGGGGCGAGTGCCGCAGCTTTGTCCAAGGGCGCAATTGCGGCTTCGGGTTCGCCGGCCGCCAATTCAACTACTCCAAGCCACATTAGCGCCTTTGCGTCCTTGGGGCTGAGCTTTATTTCCTTCTGAATCGCCGTCCGCGCATGGGAAAAGTCGTTTATTTTATAATAAGCGATGCCCAAAAAAAGATTGGCGCCTCGCAGCTCGGGCTTCAAGCGCAGCGCCGATTGAAAATCGGCGGCAGCATCTGCCATTTGTCCTTGCTCCTGATGGGCGAGCCCGCGATCGAAAAAGGCTTCCGCAAAAGCAGGACGGCTGGCAATGACCGCGTCAAACTCCTTGATCGCCCGTCCGAAATCTCCGTCCGCCAGAGCTTGCGTGCCGAGTTGAAAGTGATCGTCAGCCGACGGTCTCGGCTCTTGCGCGCGAAGGTCAGTCCCAGAAACGCAGAAAACGAGCATGAGCGCCAGAAGCGGCGCACGTTGGCGTCGGCGCGGAAAGTCCGTCAATTAGTCTCCTTTGCGCCGGAGGGCTCTTCGATCTTCACAAATCGATCGCCCGGCACGCTGCTCAAATTCTGCACGATTCCGCTAGGCCACCGAATCTCGATACTCTTCGCCTCGGTGTTCTGGCCCAAGCCGAAATGCACTCGTTTGTCGCTCGCCGAGAGATAACTGCCGGCGGTGCTGACCATCGCATACTGTGAACCATCTTTGGTCGTCAACTTGATTTGCGCGCCGATCGCATCACGATTGCTCCTGTGCCCGGTCAGTTGCAGAGAGATCCAGTGATTGGTTGTTCGCGTTACATTGCGCAGAATGTAAACGGGGCCGTCATTGGTTGTAATCGCTGCGTCGACGCGCCCGTCATTGTCGATGTCCCCGGTCGCCAGCCCGCGGGCCACCCATTTTTTCGCGAAAACCGGTCCGGACGAGGCTGAGATATTAGTAAAGCTCGTCCCGCCGTTATTCTTCGCTAGCAAAAGAGGTTCGCGGTAATTCAATTGCGGCGATGACAGCTCAATCGTATCTAAATCGTGTCCCTGCGCAATGAGCAGATCTTTCCAGCCGTCATTGTCGAAGTCCAAGAAGCGAACACCCCACCCGGAATGCATCACGGTCATGGCTGCGATTCCCGTGGGTCCGCTCGCGTAGGTGAACGATCCCTCGCCGGTATTCTTGTAGATCGCATAACGCTGATTTGCCAGATTGGTGATCACCAGATCGGGCCAGCCGTCGTTATCGTAGTCGGCGAAGTCAACACCCATGCCCGCGTATGTCTTCCCGTTGTCGTCGAGCGCGATTTCGGATGAAAGCCCCACTTCGGTAAATTTTCCGCCGCCATCGTTGTGGTACAGAAATTCCGGCATGGAATCGTTGGCGATAACGATGTCAGGACGTCCGTCTTTGTCGTAGTCGGCGATGGCAACGCCCAATCCTTTGCCGGGCTTTGCGAATCCGGCCTGCCGGGTGACCTCCGTGAAATGTCCATTTCCATCATTGTGATAGAGCATCGGTGCAATCGGAGAAAAAAGGTCCGGGTGACAATAGGCACGATAATTCTCTCGGTGCTCACCGCACCAGAAGTCGTCCCAGTCCCAAGTCACATAGCGCAATACCACCAGATCGAGCAGTCCATCGTTGTCGTAATCTACCCACGCAGCGCTCGTCGACCAGCCAGACCCTGCTAAACCGCTGCTGGCGGTCACATCCGTAAACGTCCCATCGCCATTGTTATGGTAGAGAGTATTTCTCCCGTAGCCGGTGACAAACAGGTCTTCATAGCCATCATTGTCGTAGTCACCCACGGCCACTCCCATTCCATATCCGATCCCTTGAAGACCCGCCTTCTCGGTGACATCTTCGAACGTACCATCTGCCTTCTGGTGATACAGCCGGTTCCAGGTGCGTGGACCATCTTTTTGCGGGATTGTTCCTTTCGGGGTGGGATCGGCAATAGGCGCTCCGTTGACTAAAAAGATGTCGAGGCGCCCGTCATTGTCGTAGTCGAACAATGCCACCCCGGACCCCATCGTTTCGACGAGGTATTTTTTCGACGTGTGAGAACTCACGTACCGGAAATTCATCCCGCTTGCTTCCGTGATGTCTTCAAACGCGGCGGAGGCAGTAGCTCGCGTGGCGGGGAAAGACGGTGTTTCCGTCGTCGACGACAGCCAAACTACAGACACCGCCAGACTCCATGCCAGCGGGACTGCCCATGCTGCCACGGCGGTCATGCGAAAGGCGAGGCGCATCAGAAGAGCAGGAAAACGCTTTCTCCAATTGCATTGTAGACGCGTTTCCGGGGACAGGCAACGCACCCCAAAGACCAGATCTTGTGATGCTCTCTGATCCTTTCGCTATATTTCCAAGCACGTTGGGGCTTACCAGAGAGGCCGGTTGTAGGAGCGCCAAGAATACGCTTACTCTAGTCCAAGCAAAGCCATGCAGTGGGGAAAAATGCGGTAGCCCAGCTAAGGAAATGAAGGAAGTTCCAACTCCTAACCGACCCAAAGAAGGCCGACCTGATATTTCTTCTCTCCGCCGACCCGCTGGCGCGTTGTTGGATTTTGTTGTTGTATGCCAAGGTTATTACCACTTTTCCGCGGGCGTGTCCTTCTCCTAGATATCGAAAAACCTTAGGGACCTCACGCAAGCTGTAACGCTTGTCGATGACCGGCGTGAGCTTTCCGGTCGCCAGGAGGTCGCGCATGAGGTCGTAACGTTGCCCGCTTTCGACTTCCTCGGTAAGTGCGTTCCTCCGCTGCGTTGGGCGGCTCTGTTTTCCATCGCCTTTACAGGTTCCGCGTTTTAGTGCCCGGATTCCTGCAACCCGCGGTACTTCATCATTGGCTCGACGCTTGGGTCTTTCCCGCGCCAGGCTTCATACATCTTTGCCAAGTCCTCGGTGTTGCCGCGCGACAGCACCATCTGCCGGAAGCGCTCGCCATTGGCTCGCGTCAGACCGCCGTGCTCTTCAAACCATTGGTACGCGTCGTCGTCGAGCATCTCCGACCACAGATAGGCGTAGTAGCCAGCAGAGTAACCGCTGTCCCAAATATGGCTGAAATAGCTGGAGCGGTAGCGGGGTGGCACGGCGCTGATCAGCAGATGAGTTTTCTCCAGCGCCTGTTTCTCGAACGCATCCGGCTGCTGCACGGCTGCGCTGGCGGGCAATGTGTGCCACTGCATATCGAGCTCCGCCGCGGCGACCAACTCCGTGAGCTTGTATCCCTGGTTGAAGTTCGCGGCTTTCTTAATCTTGGCTACCAACTCGGCCGGCATGGACACGCCTGTGTTGTAATGCTTGGCATAATGCGTGAAGACCGCGGGATAGAGAGCCCAGTGCTCGTTGAATTGTGAGGGAAACTCCACAAAGTCCCGAGCCGTTGCAGTGCCCGACAGGTCCGGATATACCGTGTTCGCGAACATACCATTCAGGGCATGGCCAAACTCGTGGAACATGGTCGTCACATCGGTAAAGCTGATGAGCGCCGGCTCTCCTGGCGCCGGCTTCGGAAGGTTGGCGACGTTGAAGACCACTGGTAGAGTGCCCAGAAGCCTTGACTGACCCACGAAGTTGCTCATCCACGCGCCACCATTTTTGTTGTCGCGCTTGAAGTAGTCGCAATAAAAAATCGCCAGCGGCTTGCCGTCGGCCTCCGAGACTTCGAACACGCGCATATCCGGGTGGTAGACCGGGATGTCCTTTCGTTCTTTGAATGTGATTCCGTAGAGCTGATTGGCCGCGTAGAACACGCCGTTTTCGAGCACATTGTTCAATTCGAAGTACGGCTTGACCTCCGCGTC
>Ga0210398_10000315_pt1 | contig 57794 bp, 50 predicted proteins | sample IncBWC4OmetaG_FD_161047 | JGI IMG/M metagenome (GOLD analysis project Ga0210398, IMG submission 161047) | Forest soil microbial communities from Barre Woods Harvard Forest LTER site, Petersham, Massachusetts, United States - Inc-BW-C-4-O | ecosystem: Environmental > Terrestrial > Soil >...
CGCTTATCTGCCCGATTCTGAACAGGCGGCCCTACGCGGGGTAGAACTCGCGAAGCCACCGCCCGATGAATCGCTGTTGAGCGATATTTTCAGCTTTCGCGCTATCGCGGCGGCACTCATCGCGCTCGCGGCACTTACCATCCTCGACTGGCGATACCGTCCCCAAGCCTCACGTTCCGATGCGCGAGTGAGATTCTTTCGCGACCCCGAAGTGCGCAAGAGCGCGGCCGTCGCGGCATTCTTATGTCTGTGCTGGTTGGGAACCTGGCTGGTGACGCGAGTCGAGTTTCTTCCCGGGCACGGCTTTTATGTGGTCGAACCGCGTGCTGTCGCGGGCGATGAACCGCACTACCTCGTCATGATCAATGGGCTGCTGCTGCGGCACGACCTCCAGCTACAGACCGTTTACGATGATGTCGATCGCGGTGGTCCCGAGGCAGGGACGGTGGCGCGCGGATCTGAACTCGATCGCCACACCATCGTCGTCAATCGCCGCACCGGTCATCGCGCGACGGGAATGGTTGAGGGCGAACGCGGCGGCCTTTGGCATCGCGATCCGCGCGCGGAATTCGCGCCGTCAGCGGATGTTTACGAAATCTCGGTACACCCGCCCGGGTTTCCGATGCTGATTGCGACGCTGCTGGCGCCATTGCAGCCGCGTGCGGCAGCAGTCGAACCCGATGTCGGACGGGTCCTGATGCTGATCGCGTGGCTCGGCATCGTCGCCACCTACTTTGTTGGCCGCCAGGTCGGGATGGGCCGGAGGTGGGCGATGCTTGCCGCTGCGATTTTGTTTGCGGCGAGTCCATGGCTGCCTTACTCGCGCGCATTCTTCGCCGAATCAACCATCGGGACCGCGCTCGTCCTGGCCGTGTGGGCGTTAATGTCAGATTGGCCGATTTTGGCCACGCTTGCTGCGGGAGCCGGCGCGCTCATGAAACCCCCCTTCGCGCTCGTGGGCGCTGGTTTTCTCCTCGAAGAGATCCGCGAGAAGCGCTGGAAGGACGCCCTCAAGATCGCGGCAGTTATGGCGCTAGGGCTCCCCGCGTTTGCAGTTATCGTTCACAACTTTGGACTATATCGAAGGTTTTCGGCGATGGGACAGTTGGTTAGCACCTTCGTCGATCCGGTCGAAGGATTGCTGCTCTACGCTCCGTGGACGATTTTCGGATTCGTCGCTTGCGCTCGCGCATCCTTTTCTTCATCCGGCAACGCGCGCCTGACTCGCACGATGGCGGCGCCGCTGTTTCTCTATTTGCTCGCGGTGAGCTCGGTCGGGTCAGGAGTAGGATATTCCTACGGACCTCGATACTGGGTGGCATTCATGCCCTGGCTGGCGCTAGCTACGGTCGAGGCGATGCGGCGGGCGGGCCGCTATCAACGTGCCATATGCGCGGTCCTGGTATTGTGCGGGGTCGCGATGGCGGTTCCGGGCGCGTTGCGTTATCCGCAGCTATTCAACCTCGCGGCGATCGATGCGTGGCGCGGTTTTCACTAGCTCCGTTCGATCTCGTGGTGGATCGCGAGCGACTGTACTACCTTATCCGCTCAATCGTGATGTGATGACGCAATCTGTATGAATCCAGAAGGATGAGCACTCCGAGGAGCGCGCGGACACGGTGCGCTGATGCCGCGACCCTGCTGACGTCGGCCTTGCTGCTCTCCAGCGTCGCTATTTACAACGGGTACCCCTTAGTGTGGCCGGATACGGGCGGCTATTTGACTCCCGTCAATCTGACTTTCAGAAGCATCTTTTACAGCCTGTTCGTTTACCCGGCTCGTCTCACAGGCTCGCTGTGGACGGTGGTTTTCGTACAGTCGCTACTCATGGGCTACCTTCTCCGCCTGGCCCTGCGTGAGGTCTTCGCGATCACTTCTCGAGTTGGGTTCCTCGTTGTCATTGTTCTTCTGTGCTTGGTGACGAGCCTGCCATGGTACACCGGCTTCCTGATGTCTGACATCTTCACGCCGATAATGGTGCTAGGTCTCTTTCTGCTCGCGTTCTGCGCTGAGCGGCTGAGCCGATGGGAACGGTTCTATGTGATCGTGCTGACTCTTTTCGCGTCCACCGCGCACTTTTCTCAGGTGCCGATCGCAATAGGTCTCCTGGCAGTCGCACTAGCTGCGCGTTTCATGCTGCGCAACCGCGCGCCCGATAAGGTCCCAAATTTATTGCTGCCAACCGGGATAGTGGCCGCGGGCGCGGCGGCCATCGTGATATCAAATTACTTGACCATTGGGTTGATAAGCTTTTCGCCGGGTGGATACGCGTTCCAGCTCGCGCGATTGGTCAAAGATGGACCGGCGGTCGCATACCTGCGGGAGAACTGCGGAACCCGAAACTTCAGGTTGTGCCATTACCTCGATCGGATGCCAATGGAGACCTGGGAGCTGCTATGGACATCGAAGGGACCATTCCAGAAAATCGGCCGGTTGGAGGAACGCGAGGAGGGGCTCGAAATCATTTCGGGTACTGTCAAACAATACCCATGGTGGACGTTGAAAAGTGCGGTTAAGAACACTCTTAGACAGATCGCGCTGATCGAAACCGGTGCGGGATTGATATCTTATGCCGATCAGCCCTATCCCACGCGTGACGTGAAGATGCGTTATCCGGCCGATTTCGCAGCCTGCCAAAGCTCGCGGCAGGCCCGCGGCGAGCTGTCGAATCTGCATAACCTCAACCGGTTACACGTGGGCGTTGTGATCGTCAGCGCCTTCTATTGCGGTTTGATTGCAATTGTCCTGGCCGGAGATGGCGAATGGCTGCCGATCGAATTAATGGCCACTATCGCGCTCGCGCTGCTCTTCAATGGAGTCGTATCGGGAGCACTCGCGCAGCCGGATAGCCGTTATGGGAGCCGGCTCATCTGGTTGGTGCCGCTGGTGGCAATCGCGTCGTGGCGGAAAGCGCTCGGGTTGCATCAAGACAGGCGCGCCTAGGGTGCATTGCTGAATGCAAGTGGCGTCGCGCGTCTCAAATTGCAATGCCGCTTTGTTTCTAAATGCAACTTCCTGATGAGTATGGCGCAATAATCAGGCTTTTCTGATTTTCCCGTAGGCACAACTCCTGCTGTGTAGGTCACTGGGGGACGCGAGTAGTTAAGTTCGCGTCCGACCTGGCAGGCGGGAGGCTCAAATGAAAAAGCTGGAAGTTGTAATGAAGTCTTCGGGATTCGACTTGTTTAAGGAGTTCGCACCTCGCCTCGGGATTTCCGAGTATGAGGTCTCGGAGGTGCGCATTTCTCCTAGCGCCGCAATACCGGAAGGGCGACGCCTTTATCGTGGACAGGAATATACCGCCGACCTGCTTTCGAGGATTAAGGTCGAGTTCACGGTTATCGATCAAGCGGCAAGGTCAATCGCGCGCGACATTCTCGCGATGCTCGCCCCGGATCGCATCGCGATCTCGACGCTCGACGAGGTCCTCAGTACGGCCGTCGGTGTCGAGCACAATCTCTCGATTGCCCCGGCCGAACGCGGCACTTCCGAAATTCCTCGCGTCATCCACTGAGCGGGCGAATCCACTTTCGCCACCGTTACAGCGACCTATACATCGGCCCTGTCATCGAGCTAAAACCGAAGCAGACGCCCCGAACTACTAACGGGGCGCGCTTCGGGAGGTGACACCATGGCCGCCGCTTCTAACAATCCATCGCAAATCATTCGCGTGTGCGAGCGCGAGTGGGAACCGATGACCCCCACCATCAAACTCAAGACTCTGTGGTCGGATCCTGCATCGAAGAGGCGCGCGCAACTGACTCGTTTCGAAGCGGGCGCGGTGCTCCCAATGCATCGCCACACCGGCGACGAGTTTCTCTACGTCATTGAAGGCTCGATTTCCGATGAATCGGGCACTACCACTGCGGGCAGCGTGGGCTATCGTCCTGACGGATGTGTCCATTCGGTTACCAGCAAGACCGGCGCGACGGTGTTTGCGATCATCAGTGGCGGCATCGAGGCCGCGAGTGAAATCGGCGCCGCGCCGCGCTCGCAAACCATCGTGTTAAGCGATTTGCCCTGGAACGACGCGATGCCCGGGGTGCGGATGAAGCCCATCTGGCATGACAAGGAGACTAAGCGCCGCGCGACGCTGGTGCGCTTCGAGGCCGGCGCGAAGCTGCCGCTCCATCGCCACGTCGGCGACGAGCTGATTTTTGTGATCGAGGGATCGAACGCGGATGAATCCGGCGAAGTGATGACCGGTGACATGAACTTCCGCCCCAACGGATGCGTCCATACGGTTACCACTCGCCATGGCGCAACCGTGCTCGCGCTCGTGACTGGCGGTGTTGAGATGCTCGATAAATGATCTGATGAGTCGCGCCTCATTCATCAGCGAGCCGGCGCGCCAGACGCCGGTGAAGGCCGAGACCGAAGTCCTCGTCATCGGCGGCGGTACCGCCGGAGTGTCGGCGGCAGTCGCCGCGGCGCGCAACGGCGCCGATGTAATCCTGGCGGAGCGGCTCGGCTACCTTGGCGGCCTCGCCACTGGCGGTCTAATCGCGCTGCTGCTCACCCTCGACGATGGCCGCGGCTGCCAGGTGATCGGCGGTCTCTGCCAGGAGATCACGGATCGACTACAGCGGCGCGGCGCCGCGCATTTTCCGTCCAGGGGTGACTGGGGCAGCGCCGATGAGAAATTGATCGCGCACAACCAGCAGTGGGGATTGGTGTGGGGCCACGGGCCGCATCGGGTGCGCTACTCGGTCGCGTACGATGCCGAGGAGTTCAAATTCGCGCTTAACACCATGGCCGAGGACGCGAAGGTGCGCGTGCTCTTTCATAGCTATGCGTGTGAGGCGATTGTCGAGGGCGATTGCATCACCGGGGTGACCTTCCAGAGCAAGTCCGGAAGATTCGCGATTCTCGCGAAGACCGTCATCGATGCCAGCGGCGACGGCGATATCTTCACCTCGGCCGGTGCGCCATTTGAAAAAGAATCTGTCCTTCCGTGGCTGTGGTTTACGATGGGCGGGGTTGAGAACCCCGAAGCCGCGATCCAAAAAGGCCGTTGGTTCTTCCGCACCCTGGGCGAGGGGCGGGTGCTGCTGCCATGGGGCGCTACCGAGCGTGTCGCGCGCAAAATCGATGGGACCGATCCCGACGACCTCAGCTATGCTGAACTGGCTTGCCGCCGGCGCGTGATGGAGCAGGTCGACAGCATGCGCGCGGAGATTCCCGGTTTCGCACGCGCGCACATTTGCCATATCGCGGATCAGCTAGGTGTTACCGAAAGCCGCCGCCTGCTGGGCCGCCACGTGCTCGCGCGCGACGAGGTCAACCATCCGTGCGACGATGTCATAGCAATCACCGGCAACTGGACGCAGTACGATTCGCTCTACTACATCCCTTATCGCTCACTACTCGCCACGGAGTTTGCGAACCTGATTGTCGCAGGCCGATGCATCTCGGTGGACCATCGCGTGCATCATGCTACCAAGGAGATCCCGCCGTGCATGGCGACCGGCGAGGCCGCAGGCGTCGCCGCTGCCTTATCGGTGTGCGCGGGAAACGCGCCCGCAACACTGGAAGTCAAGCAGCTACAAAATCGCCTTGAGAGCCAGGGCGCCATCCTGAGGCTTTCGTGAGAACAATCGCGATCCTGGGCTTTGAAAAAACCTCTCGACACGTCGCCAGGACTCGGTAAGCCTCGAATCAGGCAGTCGCGAACACATGGTTTATCGATTGCCAATCGCCATGCCGCCGGCCGCTCGCGAACCATCCACGAAATCTGTGAGCGATCGCGCGGTGGCATGCTGAACCGCCGCTTTGGTAACCGCGTAACCATAAAGAGCATCGACGTAGTTTGTTTGGTCGAGAGTGAAGCGGGTCTGCGCGTCCTCCAACTCGACCACGTTTCCCAGCCCGGCCTTGTAGCGATGTTCCGCGAGGTGCAATTCTTCCTGCGAGGCATCGAGCACGGCCTGCGCTTTGCCGATGGCGGCGACTGCGGCCTCCCAGTCCAGAAAAGATCGGGTAACCTCCAGCACGATCTGTTGGCGGAGATCTTCGATCTCATGCTTGATGGCGTCCTGATTGTATTTCGCCTCATCGATCTGATGTTTGGTCTGGAAGCCATTGAAGATCGGCCAGCTCACCACGATGCCCACGTCAAAGTTGTTCGACGCGGGAGTGCCAGTTCCCGTCGTTTCGTAATCCCCGACGCCCTGCAGGGTGGGAAAATAATCGCTTCGATAGACCTTGACTCGCGCTCCGGCGGCCTCGGCCTGGTGAGCCATCATCTTCAAATCGGGGCGCAGTCCGAAGGCATCGTTCAGCAACTGCGGAAGGGTAGTGTTGATCGGATCCCAACTGAGTTGGTCCGCCATGTGATACTCGAGCGCGTTCTCGCTGAGCCCCATCGCGTTGTCGAGGGCCACTTTGGCGTCGGCACCGGCATTACGGGCGCGGATCAGATCCAACTGTGAGCGTGAGAGTTGCGCCTGGGTCGTGTAAACATCGATCTCCGGCTTCAATTCAGCTTGCGCCATCAGCCGCGCTTCATGTAGATGCTCCTGGCGTTGCTCCACGGACTTTTCGAATACCTTGATGCGCGCAAGGGTTGCGAGCACGTCGAAGTACCGCTGGCATACTTCGAGGATCAGGTTGAGACGCGCGAGATCGTAGCGGGCTTTGGCCGCTTCGGCTTCGTATTCCTGCTCATGAATCAATCCGCGCACGCGGCCGAAATCGAACAGATATTGGCGAATCGACACTCCCGTCAGATAGTTATCATGGGTGCTCCAACTTTGGCTCGCATCCGCGGGACGATCATGGGGAGTGTGAGGGAGGCTGGGAAATTCATAACCGCCGATATATGCGGTATCGCCGCCGAGACCGTTGTCGGTGCCCCGCAGGTACTCACCGACGCCATAGGTCTGAGGGAGAAGCTGGGATTCAGCCACACCAACTCCTTCATGCGCAGCACCCATTTCGGATTCAGAGGCGAGGATTCGCGGGTGCAAGGTCAACGCGATACGCACCGCCTGCTCAAGGGTGAGTTCCTGGCCCTGCTGAATCGGCACTTCCGAGCCCATCGCGCCGGCCGGGACACCTAGCATCAGGGTTAGCAAAGCTGCCGCTAAGAAAGGAATCATTGGTCGCTCGCAATTTCCGGAGTTTTGGTTGACGACCGCACCATGGTGGCCTGGACAGGATTGACTCGTTCGTCCTGGTTAAGTGCCGGGCTGATGGTGGCGACGACGGATTCGTTGCCGTTCAAGCCAGCGGTGATTTCCACGTATCGTCCATCGGTGATGCCAAGCGAGACCGGCTGCTTTACCAACGAGTCATCGCGCACAAGGAAAACGAACCCCTCTTTTTCGCCGACGCCTTCGACCGCGGCGGCCGGCAGCTGGATGGCGTCCGGATGGCGTATCAGGTCAAGCGTTACGGTGGTGTACATGCGCGGATAGACGCGACGCTGAGTGTTGTCCACATCGATTTCGGTCAGCATGGTGCGGGTCGACAGGTCCAGCGAGTTTGCATATCGGGCCACACTCGCGTGGATCGGAGGACCATCAGCTCCGTGCGCGGTCACCACGGCGCGCGTGCCGATGCGAATCAAGCCGGCCTCCTCTTCGGGGACATAAACATAGATGCGCATCTTGTCGATCTCAGCCATCGTCAAGACCGGGCCACCGCCGGTGAGATGACCTCCCGCGCCCTCGGTCGCGCTCGAACTGATGGAGGCTCCGTTTCCCGAGGCTCCGAGATCGCCTCCTCCGGCCCTAATCAGCGCTCCCGGATCGGCAAATCGACCGGTTATTACGCCGGCGAACGGCGCGATAATTTGCGTATACGCCACCATCGCATTGAGCACCCCCAGATCCGCTTGAGCTTGAGCCATCTTGCTGAACGCGATGTCGACATCCTGCTGCGCGACCACCTTCGGATCTTCTTCGCGGACCTGTTTCAGCCGTTGATAAGTCAGTTTCTCGATGGTGAAGTTAGCTTTCGCGCGCTCCAGGTTTTCCCTTAACTCAGGGACCTCGATCGTTGCCAGCACTTGCCCCTGCTTGACCCAGTCACCCTTGTCGACCGGGATACTCTGCAAGTAGCCGGTGACCTTTGAATGTAGAGCACATTCGTAGAAGCCCACGGCATCGCCGGGAAGAGTAATCGATCGATCGGCTTCCTGGCGCAGCGGCTTAATCACCGAGATGTTAGGAGGACCGTTATGAGTCTCCCGAACTGGCGTGCCCTCACATCCGGGCAGGAACGCCACCAGCACAACCCACAGGTACAGTGAAGCCAAGCGTTTCAAAAATTAGTCCTCCGCTTCGAGTAAATCAGTTCGTAAATTGCAGGAACGAGGATGAGCGTCAGCAACGTGGACACCGCGAGCCCACCGACGGCGGCGCGCGCCAACGGCGCGGAGGCTTCGGAGCCTTCGCCGATTTTCAGGGCGATCGGAAGCAAGCCGGCCACCGTCGCGAGCGCGGTCATCAGGATGGGCCGCATCCGGATCCGCGCGGATTCAATGACGGCGCGGCGCAGGTCCTGACCGCCACGAAAACGTTGATTGGCGAAATCGACCAGCAGAATCGAGTTCGAGACTACGATGCCGACCATCACAATGATTCCCATGAAGGATTCAATGTTGAGGGTGGTACCGGTCAGTAACAGGGTCCAGATGACGCCGATGAGGCCCATCGGGACCGCAAACATGATGATCACCGGATCGAGAAACGATTTGAACTGCGCCACCATCACCAGGTAGAGCAGGATGACAGCCATCGAAAGCCCGAAACCGAAGCTCGAGAAAGACTTCTGCATAGCTGCAACCGAGCCGCGGAAGTCGACCTGGATGTCGCTCGGCAAATGGACGTTCTTCAGGGCATTCTGAATCGCGGTTTGAGTACCGCCCAAATCGCTGGTCGCGGGATCGATCAGGACGTCCACTACCCGTTGGATGTTGTAATGATCGGCCTCCGCGGGATGGCTTTCATGGACCACGGACGCGATGTTACGTAACAACACCGCGTCTGCGTGTCCTTTGTCGGTATCGCGCGTGAGGACCGGAATATCGAGCAGTGTCTCGTAAGAGTCGATATCGCTTTCACGGTACTGGGCGGTCAGAAAGTAGTCATTCCCGGTTTTGCGATCGATCCAGATCGAGGGCGCAATCATCTGATTCGAAGTAAGCGCGGTAATGACGTTGGTAACCACGTCCTTTTGGGTGAGACCCAGACGCCCCGCACGTGTCCTATCGACTTTTATATCGAGAGTTGGATACCCGCTTTCTTCGGGAATGAACGCATCGGCGACTTCGGGCAACGGCCGCATCGCCTTGCGCACCTGGCCCGCGGCGGAAAATAACTCCTTATAGTCAGGGCCGCTAAGCTGCACGTCGATGGGCGCCGCCGAGCCGAAATTCAATACCGCGTCGATGATACTGCCCGATTGGAAGAACGCTCGTACGTCAGGAACTTGCTGCTTCAGCGCGCCGCGCAATCGGTTGATGTAGTAGAAACTGGATTGCTCGTGGCCCGGCTTAAGGCTAACCAGAATCTGGCCGGTATCCTCGCCGGAGTTGGTCGAGTAAATCGCCGAGATACTCGGAGCAAGACCGAGGTTGGCAACTACCATGTCCAGGTCGTGGGACGGCACCACCTCGCGAATAACCTTCTCGACCTGGCGGCTCAGGTCTTCGGTCACCTCGAGCCGGGCACCCAGCGGCGCTCTGAAATTGATGGTGAACTTTCCCGCATCGGTAGTGGGAAAAAGTTGCGTGCCCAGCAGTGGGAAGACCGCCAGACTTATGAGGAAGACTGCGGTCAGCGTTCCAATCACAATCAGTTTATGATTGAGTGCGCGCTCGAGCTGGCGTTCGTACCAGTTGCCAAATCGTTCGTAGTATCGATTGAAGGCGGCAAAGAACCCGCCCTCGGTAGCGTCTTCCGTTCCCTCCATCGCCGCTTCCAGCTTGCGTGCTTCTTCGGAGTTCAGAAAGCGCGCGCAGTAGATCGGGATGACCGACATCGCCACGACGTACGACGCAATCATCGAGACCACGACCGCGAGCGCTAGTGCGCTGAAGAGATATTTTGCGACGCCGAACAGGAACATCACCGGAAAGAACACGATGATGGTGGTCAGCGTAGACGCCAAAACCGGCAGTGCGACTTCTTCCGCGCCCTCGCGCGCCGCGACTTCCGGCGGGCTGCCCTCCGCCAAATGCCGATTGATGTTTTCCAGCACCACCACGGAATCGTCGACCAGCCGTCCGATGGCGAGCGCGAACCCGCCCAGCGTCATGATGTTGATCGTCGCGCCGTCGATGAAAAGACCGAAGGCGCCGGCCAGGATCGACAGCGGAATCGACAGGAAGATGGCAAAGGTCGAGCGGAAACTGCCGAGAAAAATCAGAATCATCAGCGACGCCAGAATTGATCCGGAAACCGCTTCATGCTCCAGCGAATGGATCGCGTCGACGATATAGCCGGACTGGTCGAAGATGGTCTTAAGCTTCAACCCTGAAGGCAGGCCGGTAATATGCGGTAAGAGCTGATGGACACCATCTACCACCGCGATGGTATTGGCGCCGGTTTGTTTCAGAACCGGAATATAGACTGAGGCTTGCCCGTTGATGAGAACCTTGTTGTACTGAATCGCCGCTGCGTCCTTAACGTCGGCGACGTCTTCCATCAGCACCGGCACCTCGCCCTTGCCGATTTTCACCGGCACCGAGTTCAGCTCGTTGATGTCGGACACCATGCTGTTGGAATAGATGAAATAGTCGGTGCTGCCGATTTTCGCGTCGCCCGCCGGAAGGATCAGGTTGGACTGGTTGAGTGCATTGACCACGTCATGCAGAGTCAGCCCGCGCGCCTCGAGTGCCTTGCGATCGGCGTAGGCCATGATTTGGCGGAACTTGCCGCCAAACGGCATCGGAATCGAGGCTCCTTGCACGGTCGCGATCTGATTGCGCACGTTGTAACGCGCTTGATCCTGCAGATCGACTTCACTGAAGCCCTTGCCCTCCAGCGTCACCAGCACCACCGGCAGCGATGAGGCGTCGTATTTCAATACCAGCGGAGGCAAGGTTCCGGGCGGCAGCACTCCTAAATCGGCCATCGCCAGGGTCCCCAGTTGTGAGGCGGCCGCATCTACATCCACACCCGGATGAAAGTACACTCGGATGATGCTGACTCCGGGAAGCGAACGTGACTCCATGTGATCGATACCGCTGCCGAGAGTAAAGAATCTCTCGTACCGCGTGGTGATGTCGCGTTCCATGTCCAGCGGCGGCATCCCCGGGTAAAAGGTGGCGACAACGACGGCCGGCATTTTCAGGCTGGGAAACACATCGACTGGCATCTCGGTGAATGCAGTCACGCCGAGGATGGCGATGATCAAAGCGCCGACAATGATCGTGTAGGGGTTGCGTAGCGAGAAAGTTGGCACGTGCGACCTCGAATGAGGGAGGAACCTCGATGATGTCGGAGTGGCCCGCGTCCGCTAATCGAGCGTACCACTCGGAAAATTAGCCATCAAAGCCCGCAAATTGGCGCACCTGGCGATGGTGGAAATGCCAAAAACTAAAACTTTGCACATGCTTGAGGCCTTGTTGCAGTCGGGGCCGGAAGCTCTCCGGCGCCTTTCAAATCCGCCCGCGAGGCGGACGCGAGCATCCGCACCTCCCGAGCAAACCAGCGAAGCCAATCAGGCCGGGAGCAGTGGGTCTTGCGGGCCGGAACCGGAAGGATTGAGCTTCAGGCGGTTCAGCAGGTGCGGAGGCGGAATTTGGGAAATCGATTGGAAATCGTACGCGGGGACAATCTTGCCGGCAGTTTCAATCGGAGCGAAAAACCTTGGCAGGAGGTCGCTCTGCGCGACGGCATCCTGAGTCTTCTCGTTGGCGGGTGCGACCGCGGTATGACGTTCGGTGGAGCGCCGCACTTCCGGATTGCGGAAGTGCGTGGGGAAATTATGAAACCTGGTCGCCGGAAACGATAGCAACATCAAGACACTGAGGACGCATGCGGCAATATTCAGGAATCCGCGCAGAGAGTCGAGGCGGGATGTAATGCGTCTAGCCATCGTCTTGTAACCAGATTAGTCCTCAGCGCAAATCTGCTCAATGCCCTCATTTGATTTCAAACCATCGGGATCAAATCGATATCCTGCTCCTCGCACGGTGACGAAAATCCGCGGATTGGAATCGTCCGCCTCGATCTGGGCGCGCAGCCGTCGAATATGGACATCCACCGTGCGCGCCTCGATCTCGGTGTCGCGGCCCCATACCAGCCTCAGCAATTCTTCGCGATTGTAGACGCGCATTGGATTGTGCACGAAAAACGCCAACAGGTGAAACTCGCGCAATTTGAGCTCACATTCTTTGCCGTCCGCGAAAACCTTGTATGCGTCGAAGTCCACCCGCAGCCTTCCTTCATGAAAGGTTCCTTGCCACCGCCCACCCGGCTCGAAGTGATGTGGTCCTGAGGTTCGGCGCAACAAAGCCTTGATGCGCGCAGTCAATTCCAGCGGTCCGAACGGCTTGGTCACGTAATCGTCCGCGCCCATGTTGAGGCCGAGCACCTTGTCGGCCTCGGTCGAATTCGAACTGAGCATAAGGATGGGTAAGGTTGCGATGCGGGTGCAGGTGCGGATCTTTTGACAGAGCTCCAGACCGGATACATCGGGGAGAGCGGCGTCGAGGATGACCAAATCCAGACTTCGCCTTTGGAGTCTTTCCAGCGCCTCCAAACCCTCGTCGCTGGCCTCGGTTTCGATGCCTTCTTGAAACAAATTGTAGCGAACCAGTTCGCGGACCTCGGAGTCATCTTCTACTACCAGAACCCGATAGCGATTTTCAGGAAAGGACATCAGTCGCTACTCGCTTTTGACGGTTCGAGAAGATGCATTCGAGAGCGGTCGGCGCGGACGCTTAAAGCGCCCGCGCCGTGCCACCAGAAGATTAGTAATTGAACTCCAAATTCAGGAACAGCGAATGGTCATCGCGGAAAACCGAATTCGGCACCGTCTTGGTTCCCGGCGAAGCAAACACCGGCGCGAAGGTATTCGCGTAAGCCTCCGAGAAGGCGAAGTTGTTGTGATAGTACGACAGGTTCTGGGTGTTGATCGAAAGGCGCAGGAACTCATTGTACTGATAGCTGATCCCGGCGATCCAGCGCTGGAAGTCAAACGGGTTCACGTCAACATGGGTATTCGGCTGAAACCATTCGAACATGCCGAACAACGTGAACGGCGTCTGCGGTATGTGAAGGTGACCGAAGACGTCATAGCCCTGTTCCACTGCCCGACCGTTGTTCAGAAGACCCGTTGCCAGGGTGTTATTGGCGGCGTATTTGCCCGCCGGCGTAACCGAAGAGAACAGGTTGCCCGAGCTGAATGCGTTATGACCCTGGTCGTACTCGAAGGCCAAGCCCCACCAATCGGTATTGTAGTGGACAAGTCCCGCGATACGGGTGATGTGCGCTTTGGGTCCATTGAAAAACGGCGCCGCAGCCGGGGGATTATTCCCAGTGTTAGTATCGGCCGTCACGTTGCCGTAGCCATAGTCATAGAAGCCGGTGAAACCAAGTCCGTCATACTTCCACTTGGCGCCGAACGGATAAACCGAAACGCGCCCCATAGCCTGCTTGGTATTGGTATTCTCAAACGCGTGAAAGCTCGCGTTGTTGTACACGCCCGCATCATAGTCGATGTACTGAAGCTCGTTGAACTTGATCGGGCCTTGAAACGAAATTCCCTGCTGCGTCGAAGAAAGGCTCAGATAGTTCCACGGCGTCAGGTTCACATAACGGAAGCCATACATCTGCTCTTCCCAGTCGACCAAAGGATTGGGCGCCTGCCCGAAGGTTACCGTGTCACCCTTCAAAGGCTGGACATTCAGCTTGTCCCATAACTTGCTGTACTGCAGATACGCATACTTCAGGCGGAAGGCTAGCTCGCCGTCTTCCGAGCTTGGATAGGTGCCGTTGGGCCCGGCGCCATCGGAGGTTACTGTGCCGAACTGGCGATAGATATTAGGCGTGACTCGCGCGGTAATATCGTCGGTGGGAAAGAAGAAGAAATTCAGGTAAGCACGCGAGATATCGAAACTGTTGTACCAGTTATTGCCCTGGCCCGGAGTGTTAATCTGGGTCAGCTCCTGCGGCATGAAGGTCGTATGCGAATACATCCGCCAGTCCGCATAGATCAGCGTCCCGAGCCGGAACTTGTTTTTGAAGTTGTCCATATAGTCAGTCCAGGCAGGTTTGATCTCAGCCACCTGCTGGGAAAGCTCGGCGTTCTTCTGCAGCAGGGTCTGCTGATTCGCCATGAACTCGGCGCGTAGCTCCTCGTCATGCTGCTTGACCGCGCTCTGGACCTGCTCCTTGACGTCGGCTGCGGTTGGCGGAGGCGCTTCCTCGGTGCCGAGAATGAGTCTGCCGACCGCGATTCGATTCTTACCCGGCTTGCTGTAGAACGCACCGGTCTTGGTATCCTCATACATCATGATGCCCTTGGTCGATTGAGCCATCGCGGTCAGCGGATAGGCGGTCATCGTTACGAGCATCGTAGCGGCCATGGCGGCTGCCAACGAGTTTTTTAGCCTCCGAAGCTTCATTGATCTCCTCCCTCTGATTTGGCGGTCGCGCTATTCGGGACTCCTGCGATAGCGAGGTCCATCAGTGGATCCACTCTCCCGTCGTTGATGGTCCTAGCCCCGCCGCGTATCGCTTCTCTTCCGACATGCGCCACTTTGCCAGTTGGAAGGAGGTATAAACCTTGCCATTACATGCGTATCTACTAGGTGATGAAATCGAGACTATGGCGCAATCCTCGACTCGCGGCATCTGCTTCGTGCCGGCCGTTTGGCTCGGCGTCCAGGCCGGCGTAATCATGCCCTGGATGCTCGAGCATCCGGTGGCGGACGCGATTATGGCTGCCGATACCAGCATCAACCGCCATGAACTAAACCGTTTCGTTCTTCCCATAGTGTCATCCTTCCGTTGTTCGAAATTTTCCAGACCCTACCGACGCCACGACCGCATCCTCGAAGCGTCGCGTCGAGAGAGCTCGCCTTCGCGGCGACTGTCGCTCGTAATCACTCAACCTCAAAGAAACGGGACGCCGCCTTCGTTCCAAGGAACGAAGATAGGAAACCGAACGCATGGGCCTCCCCCCGCGTCTCCCGGCTCGCGCTGCGTGCACTTCCCCACTCGGCGCGCGACGCTGGCACATGACTGTTACAGGAGTGTTAGGCGCATATCACCGGTAGTTGAAAAAGAACTCCATTGTGGAGTCTTAGAGGTAGCGCGGGGATTGTCGGAAAGAGGTCGAAGGTGGTGAACGATACTCTATGATTGTCTACAGCGACCCAGAGGCCGCTGGGTGCACCCCACGTGCTGACGAACCTGGAGAACTGGCTCTTGAGCGAAATAGGTGGGCTACCAATGGGTGGGTCAGTCTTACCGACCCATCCATCGCGATGTCAGGCTTTCCTACACACAAAAACCCGCCGGTAAAGTCCCTCCTCATAGGATGACTTTGCGTCAGGCGACGCGAGTCTTGAACCGAATCGGCAGATGCTTGATGCCGCAATTGAAGTTGGTCCGCAGCCATTCAACCGGCCCTGCCAGTTCAAGGTCGCTCATGCGGCGGATGATCTCCTCGAACATGACCCGCATCTCGAGCCGCGCGAGGCTCGATCCGATGCAGAAGTGGCTACCATGACTGAAAGTCACATGAGGGTTGGGCGCGCGAGCGATGTGGAAGCGCCCGGCATCGGGAAAGACTTCCTCGTCGCGATTGGTGCGCACCTGATGCCCGCCGATTTCGGTGTCGCGCCGTGCAGTGCCCATCGCGTGGGTCGCGGGCGAGGTCCAGCGCAGCATCTCCTCGAGAGCGGATTCCATCAGCGCGGGATTGCCGCGCAACTTGGCGAACTCCGCGGGATTCTCAGCGCGCGAATTTTTTCGTGGCGCGGCGGATCGGTCCAGTTGAGCATCTCGCCGATGCCGGTATCGCCGCCGGCGCCGTCGCGATTGAGGACGAAGTTGAGCACATTGCCCTGGAGCTCGGAGCTGAACAGATGCGCGTCGGCGAGGACCGCGAGGCTGTCGCGCATCATGGTGAGCGACCAGAAACCCGCCCCTGGTTTCCGCTCGTGCCAGTAGATCGGCGCCTCGGCGCGCATGATGCGCCAGGCCTCGAAGCGGTCGCCATCGCGAAAGAAATCGAGATCGGCGAGGTCGATGTCTTCGAGCCTCATAGGTTGTATAAGTTAGCTATAGATTAGCTGATTGTAATGAAGATAGGCGTAGGATGTTAAACCGCTAGAAGTGGGTTTGTTTTAGCTCTTCATGCTCCCGCGTTTTTTCGCAAAGGGTTGGACTGGCGCCGACTTTCGCTTCGAGCGGAAGTCCCGCCAGGCCGCTGCCAGTGCCACGACCTTCCGATGCTGAACTCTTTCCTCCAAAGCGCCTGATTTTCCTCGATTATTTGGCTTCGTTTCGTCAACTCATTGCGCGCTCGCGATGCTCGCAGTGGCTTTGTTTCTGCACTTTACCCCGATCGTCTGGATGACCACATGTTGGCAAGCCTATGACCGCCAGCCATCTCCCATCTTTATTATTTACCGAAGTGAGACCGCGAGGAAGTAGGATGCCCGGCTCCATTTTCCCCATGCTGTTTCTCCTTGTTTACGTCTATCTTCGATGAATATTGCCCGCTTTATTATGTTCTGATTATCTAACTGATGGCCATTGACGTCGCCGTCACCACTTCGTACGATCGCGTTCTTCCCCGCGCCGGCATACTGGTCTCTCGCGGCCTCCTCTACCTGGTCGCCATCATCTTAGTGGTCAGCCTCGCATGGGCCTGGGTTACCCATGCCAACATGGTTCTGCAGGTGAAACGAGGCTTCTCCATTGGCGAATGATAAGTGGCATAGGCTTTTGAGGTGATTTGCTGACGTGAGTAGTCGAACTTGTTTGCCGAACCAATTTGCATAGATTGATTGCGACCGTTAGCTTTCCCGCAGGAAGGATTCAGCTGTGTTGAACATCGCGGTTCTTATCAAACAAATTCCTCTGATCGAGGACGCCAATTTCGACCCCGTTACCAAGACCATCAAACGCGATGGCCCCAACGTCATCAGCGCTTTCGATCTGCGCGCAGTCTCGCTCGCGATGGATTTGAAGGCCCGGCACGGTGCTGAAACCACGGTGATTACGCTAGGGCCGCCGCAGGCACGCGAGTCGCTCGAGCAGGCGCTCGCGATGGGGATGGATCGCGCGGTCCATATTACCGATCGCGCGTTCGCCGGCTCCGATACCCTGGCGACCGCGCGCGCCCTCGCCGCCGCGCTCAAGCGCGGGAAGTTCGACCTGATCCTGCTCGGCAAATATTCCCTCGATGCGGAAACCGGGCAGGTCGGTCCCGAGGTCGCGGAGCTGCTCGGCGTCGCGCAGATGACCGGGGTGCGCAAATTGGAAATCACCGGCCGCATCGTCAGCGCGGAGCGCGAGAGCGACGAGGGCTTCGACGAGGTCGAGGCCGCCATGCCGGTGCTGCTGACCTGCGCGGAACGGGTCGCGGCGCCGATCAAGGTTAAACCTGATGCGGCGGAGCAGGCCAAATCGAAAACCATCGAAAGCGTTTCGATTAAGGAACTCGGCGCGCGGGCGGAAGATTTCGGGCTGCAAGGATCGCCGACCTGGGTCGCGGAAATTCGCGCAGTCGAAACGCCCACCACCAAATGCAAGTTTATCGATGCCTCGGATCCCGAGCGCGCCGCCGCGGACGTGATCGCGGAGCTCGACCAGGCGGGCGCACTGAAACCGCGTGTGGGGAAGAGCCGCACTATCTCCGCTATCGCGAGAAAGTCGCGGCGCGGACGCGACGTGTGGGTCGTCGTCGAAACCAATCTCGCCGGATTCATAACTCGCGGGAGCCTCGAACTGCTGTCGCATGCCGATCAACTCGCAACTCATCTCGGCGGCGCGGTGGTGGCGACCGGATTCGGCGCTTCGATGCGCAAGCATGCCGGCCTGCTTGGCCGATACGGCGCCGACCGCGTGGTCATCCTGGAAGGGCAGGCGCCGGAAATCTACACGCCCGAAACGGCGGCCGCAGCGATGGCTTCGGTGATCAAGGAACGCGAGCCATGGGGACTTTTTCTCTCCGCCAGCGAGCGCGGACGCGATTGGGGTCCGCGGCTCGCCGCGCGGCTCGGCCTCGGTTTAACCGGCGACGCGATTGGACTCGAGGTCGATGGGCAGAATCGCCTGGTCGCGCTCAAACCGGCGTTCGGCGGCAACATCGTCGCGCCGATTCTCTCGCGCACCCTGCCGCAGATGGCGACCGTGCGTTCCGGGGTGCTGGAACTCGCCGACCCCAATGAAAGCCGTAACGCCGAAATCGAGGTGGTGCATCCTACCGCCTCGAAGCCGTTGAGCCGCCTGGTCAAAGAGCATTCGTTGATGGATACGACTATCGAGCCGCTGGAGGGCGCCGAGGTGATCGTGGGCATCGGTACCGGAGTCGGTGCGGAGGGCGTGCCGGTACTGAAGGATTTCGCGCGCGTCTTGCGCGCCGGGATGTGCGCGACGCGGCGCGTCACCGACGCGGGATGGATGCCGCGTCAGCTCCAGGTTGGTCTTACCGGTAAGGCGATCGATCCGCGGCTATATTTTTCGGTCGGGATTCGCGGCGCCATCAACCACACTATCGGGATCAAGCGCGCGCAGACGGTGGTGGCCATCAACAATGATGCGGAGGCGCAAATTTTTGAGCGCGCCGACATCGGCCTGGTCGGAGAGTGGGACAAAATCATCCCGGCGTTACGCGACGCGCTCCAGAAGCGCCTCGCGTAATCGCCGGGGTTGCATCCGAATCAGAATCCGGGCTGCGTCCAGGGCTGATCGTGGAGGATCTGCTGGACCTCGCCGATGTATCCGATCGCGCCGGAGTCGTACCATCCGCCGCTGTACCAGTTGCCCACCGCACCCCAGCGGCGCTCGTTGACATCGGTCGAGGCGGGATGCACGAGGCCATTGGAATCGGTGTAATCGACATATGGCGCGTAGCCATCCGCAATCGCGGCGATGCTGCGGTCCGGATCGCTGAGGTAGGAGAGGTGGCCTTGCTCGACGCCCATCTGCTCGGCGGCCTTGAAGTCCGCATTGAACCCGGTCGAGGTGGCGCTGAGCGGGAACGTTGCGGGCCAGCCTTGCGCGGCGCCCTCGGCAATCTGAAAGAGTCCCCATGAGCCGCCATCGGGCTGCGTCGGCGTGACGTGCTCGAGGTCGCCATGCGAAGGCGTGAGCGTCGTCATCCCGGTGATTGGATCGGGCGACCTGAGGCTCGCAGTTTTCCATTGGAGCCAGTTGGTCTCGTTGACGGCGACCGCTTTCAGAAGATCGCTGAAGCTGTAGGTCTGGCCATCAAGAGGATTAAGGATGGTGCAGTTCGGGCACCATTTGTCGGCCACCTGTTCGATGATCGCGGCGGTGGTTCCCGCAAACTGTCCATCGACACTTTGCATATAGCTGCAATCATCGAGGCCGCCGCATGCGCCGACGCCGATATGGAAGGCCGCAAGTTCCTCGGCCGACGGAACGGTGTTGTTGGGGATGTTGTTTGATGGGCGCTGCGCGTCTGCAGTTGCCGTCGCAGTCGCGCTCGGGCTCCGCGTCGGCGACGCGCTGATGGTCGGCGTCGCAGTCGCGGTTGAAGTTGGGGTCGCGGTGGAAGTCCGCGTGGCAGTAGGGGTGGCGATCGGCGACGGCGTCGGGATGACATTGTCAACCATCACGCTGATGGCCGGATCGCCAAGCGTGTTGCCCGATGCATCGAAACCTTTGACCGAGAGCGTATGCGCGCCATTCGGCACCGAGGTGGAATCCCACAGAATCGCCGACGGTGGCGACGACGCGAGGTAGTTTCCATCGACGTAGAAGTTCATCCATGCGCAATTGGCACTCTTGATCGCACCGAAGGAAACGGTCCCCGCGACCTTCGCCGCATTGCTCGGCGCGGTAACGGTCACCGCAGCTGAGGTCGGCGCTGGGGTCGGGACCGTGGTCGGCTTTCGCGTCGCCACGATGGTCGGCGAGGACGTGGCGGTCGGCGTCGGATTAATTCGTATCGCTATTTTGATGTTGTGTTCGGCGAGGGACCGGTCCTGGGCGGAATACAACCGGGTAGAAATGCGATGAATGCCGCCGGGCACCGTCGCTGAGTCCCAAACCATCGCAGCTCCGCCGGCGAAAGCACCCGAGGTCGCGCAAATGGAAATCAGGCAGACAAGTACGAACGACCATAATGTCCGTGGATAACGCAGATGCCGGTCCCCCTCTTTTTGGAGCCGGCGGCACCAATCTAAAGAGCCATCATGCGCGAGCCGGCGATCGAGAAAGGGAGCAAGCGGCGCGCCATTGTTTGCGGGGCGGCTGGCGTCGCGGGCGAGACACTACTGCGCGATTTCGCTACAACCGCTGTCGAGATTTGGCGATCGTTTGTCAACCAGTAGCATTTGCCGTCTGCGGGGCGGGTCAATGCGCCGGTGCCGCGGATGCAACATTGCGTCGCGCGATAATGACACTGTCGCGCAACCGGCCGGCTCGTCGCGGGTCGGATGTACGAAAATGCTACGCGCGAACTTCGTACAGCGCGGAGAACATGTCCTCGATCGGAAGGCGCCGGAACTGCGCGAATCCCGCTTCCGCCACCAGCTCGCGCGCTTTCGGCTCGCCCATGCACGCGCCGATTCCCGCGCCGCCATGCGCGAGCGACACCGTCATGCAGTAGAGCGTGCTGACCGAGTACATCATCTTGCCGGTCGGCCCGATGTTCTCCTCGAGGTTGGGGGAGACGTTGACCTCGAGCATCAGGTAGGTCGCATCTTTCTTCATCGCGGCGCGAATCGATTTGAGCAGCGCGACCGGATTAACCGAATCATGCACTACGTCAAAGGTCGAAATGAAATCAAACTGATTCTCCGGCAGCTTGGTCGCGTCGCGCGCTTCGAAGGTGACGCGATCGGCAACGCCGGCCGCTTTCGCATTCGCACGCGCGCGCTCGATCGAGCCGGGATGCACATCGAAGCCGAAAACCCTGGCCTTGGGGAACGCGGTGGCAATCGCAATCACCGCGCGCCCGCTGCCACATCCGATATCAGCCGCGCTGCCGCCGTTGGTGAGCACCTCGACTGCCTGTGGCATCGTCGGCAGCCACTTCTTGATCAGTTGGTTGCGATACATCCCGGCCGACGAGCGCTCCATCGCTTCCCACGTCTCCGGCGGATACTCGCTCTGCGCGACGCCGCCGCCGTTGCGAAACGCCTCGGCGATTTTCGGCGCCATGGTGACGTTGGGAATCACCATCTCCATGAAGCCGCCCATGAAAAATGGCGACTCCTCGCGTGCCAGCACCATCGCGTGCTCGGGCGGCAGCATGAACTTCTTCGTCGCGGGATCGTAGGTCACGTAACCGGCCGAGGTCACCGCGCCGAGCCACTCGCGGATATAGCGCTCGTTGAGGTGCGCGCGATCCGCCAGCTCCTGGCTGGTCACCCATCCGGCATCGGCGAGCGCCTTGAAGATGCCGAGCCGGTCGCCGAGGTAGTTCATCGCGCCGAGCATCGCGGCGCCGATGTCATTGTTGACCTGGAACAGAAACTTGCGCGCCTTGTCCCAATCGAGTTGCGGCCTGGATGATTTTTCTTCGGCCATGATGTTGTCCTCCCGAGCTTGCGGGAGTATCGCGCAAGTGGCGTCGAGCGGTCTACTTCTCAGGAGTCGAAAAGAAGTCCGCCTGCGCGGCGTCAGCGACTTCCTCGGCCGCCTTTTCGAGCTCGGCGGCCGCGAACAATCCGGGCCTGGCGGCGAACACGCTGAACTTCTCGAACAGGTCGGTGAGCTTGGCCTGATAATATTCGATGTTCTCGTCGGGGCGGCCGGGGTCGTATTCGCCAACCAGCTTCGCGGCGGTTGCAACCTTGACCTTGGTGCCGCGCCCGGTCACGTAGTAGGAAATTTTGTCGCCCGCCACAAACGCGCGCGAAGCCTTCAGCGCGAGCTCGTAAGCGGCCGCGGCGTTGCGGCGCTTGCCGCCCACCTTGTCGCGATAGTTATCGAGCGAATCCTGCAGCGTCTCGGTCTTCATCAGCTCGACGATGCCGATTTCATGAGTAGCAATCTTCGCCAGATAGGCGGCAAAGAGATCTTGCAGCTGGGCGTGCCGATCGGTCATCAGCAGCAGGAACATCTCCTCCATGAAGCGGCGCTGGAAGCGCTCGAGGCCGCGCGACTTCAGCCCCGAGCCGCGGATGGTCATCTCGCCCGCCTCATCGAGAAGAACGTAGTTCTTCATTTTGTAGGAAAACATGGCGGCGTACTTGCCGTCGATTTCCAGCTTGATGGCGGCCGGCATGGTCGCCGCGATCTCCACCAGCATCGCGTCGGCCTCGGCGTCGCTGCCGGAATCGCCGGGCAGCACGAAATAAATTCCGTCGGTGTCGACCTCGATCATTTTCGCGCCGCGCTTTTCCAGTTCATCGATCGCCGATTGAATGAGCTCGCGCCCGCGCCGCGTCACCGCGCTGGCCTGATCGAAATCGCTGAAGTGGCCCATCGAAAAGCCGAGGTATCCGTAAAACGAGTTGATGAGAATCTTGAAGGTCTGCTGCAGCGCCTCGAGGTTGCGCCGCGCGCTGCCGCTCAGCTCGCGCGCCAGCGCTTTTGACTTGATGCGAAAGCTGCGCAGGTCGCTGAGCATCTTGAGGAACACGCCGAGCGCATCGGAGCCGGGTGCGTGACCGAATTCGAGCATCAGCGACGGATACAGGGACGTTACGTCGCAATGGAAAACGTTGCGCGCCACCCCGCAGCGGCGCATCTCGGTGTAGCCGCCCGCGAATGCCTTAGGCTCGCCGCCGGCCGGAATCGAATGATGCTCCGCGAGGTACGCGCGCATCATCAGCGCGTCGATCTTGGTCGCGTTCCCGCGCAGGATGGCGTTTTGGTACGAGTACGGAAAGATCTGCGCCTGCACGAAGTAACTGGCGGAGAGCGCTTCCGCAATGTCGCGGGTCTCGCGCACCTCTTCGAGCGCCGATTGAAAGAGCGCGCCGGGTTGATTGTCGAAGTAATGACTGGCGCGCGCCGCATCGAGGTAGACGCGGCCCTCGCGGGTGACTCCGAGATGCTTCGCCAGGTCGCGCAGCTCGAAGCTTTCGAGCTCGCGGCTGCCGATATCGTAGTGCTGGGCCAGAATCCAGGTGTCGACGAGGTTGCGCCCGTAGGCATCGAAGCGGCGATACGCGATGGTGCGCTCCGCGATTTGCAGGCGCGCCGGACGCGCGTACATCACGCTGCCATCGCGCCCGAGCGCGAGCTTGACGCCGAGTTTGCGCGCGCGATGCTCGAGGTATTCGAGATTGGCCCGAAACAGATTGTGCCCCTCGATGACGTCCGGATCACGCTCGCCGATGACACGCACCAACTCGGCAAGCATCGCACGCTCGTCGCTTTCATCGCCGCGGATCACGTGCTCGAAACCGGTGTTGTCGGTGATCGCGATCGCGACCACGCGATCGCCCTCGCGCGCCGCCGAAGCAAATTCGAATCCCGCCGCAATGTAAGTCTCGATGTGGAGTTGCAGGCGGCGCAACTGCGCGAATTCCATCCCGATGAAATCCGTCATCCCAGTCAGCATCAGGTACTGCTCGACCGGATCGGACAGCAGCAGGTAGGGCGCCTCGGGCGAGCCGGAAGTCTTGCCGGTGACGTTCTTAAGATGCCGCTTCAGCGCCTCCAGCGCCTCGGTTGAGGCGAGCGTCACGAGCTGGCGAAAGCGGAAGTCGCCCTTCAGCTCAGTTACCTGGTGGGCCGCCTTGAAACCGCGCAGCGCAGCGCGGTCCTCGACGATCGCAAACAGCTGGAGGGGCCGCCGTTCGCGCGCGATACGATCGCCGTCGCGCTTGAAAATTTCGACCTCGGTGCGCGAGGCGATTTCGATCGCCACGATGCCGCGTTCGGTGGGATCGCCGAACAGCAGCCGGTTGCCGTAAAACTGCGCCGATATTTCCTGCCATCCACTCATGCGCCGATTGTATCTCTCTCCATACTGGACTGCGGTAGCTCAGCGGGAGCGTCAGTCGCGAAAAATTCGCGGTTCCCGATAGCGCGCCGAATGCAGTAGAATCGCGCCTCTATCGATGGGGTTGCGATGAATAAAAAAGAAGCGCCGGGAGCATGGCTCGTGGTCGGCGTGCTGTTCGTTTCCTGGTTTTTCGTCTGGGGCGGCGGCGCCAACACCGGCGCGGTTTTCTTTCCTCCGTTGTTGCAGCATTTCGGATGGAGCCGCGCTCGGTTGTCCTCCGGTATCGCGGCATCGGCGTTGTCGGCCGGAGCCTTCGGGCTGGTGGTCGGTTGGCTGCTCGACAGGGTCGACGCACGCAAGGTGATGGTGGGGGGAGTCGCCCTGGTCGCCGGCGGCTACATCCTGCTGACACGCACTCAGACCTTTCCCCAATTCTTCGCCTGCAATCTGGTACTCGGCGTAGGTTTTGTCGCCTGCACCGGCATCCCCTCATCGCTGGTGCTGGCGAACTGGTTCAACGAACGTCGCGGCCTCGCGATGGGCATCGCACTGGCGGGCGCCTCGATCGGCGGCGCGGTGATGACGCCGCTGGTCAACTGGACGATCTTCGCCCATGGATGGAAAGTCGGCTACTTTCTCGTCGCCGCGCCGATGCTCGTGATCACGATCCCCCTGTTGATCGGGTTCGTGCGAACCCGCCCGGTCGCGCCAGCCGAGCCTGAACGTTCGGCGTCCGAACCAGCGCCCGCGCCAATCGAACTTCCCGGGCTCGAAGTGGGCGAAGCGTTGCGCGGCCGCTCGATGTGGCTCATCACGCTGGTACAGTTCCTGTTCGCGTCGTTATTCGCGGGCCTCGGTCAGCACATCATCGCCTACCTGATCGACATCGGCTACAACGCGAACGTGGCGGCGCGCGTGCTCAGCATGCTGTTTGTGTTCACCACCATCGGCAGTCTGATTGCGGGACCGATGGCGGACCGCGTCAACGCACGGCTCGCAACCGCGGCGACATGGTTCGTAACTGCCATCGCGGTTTTCGCGCTCCTTGGCGCGGGTCATTTTTCGGCGCTGATGGTTTATGCGGTGCTGATCGGCGCCGTCGGCGGCGCGTTCGGCGTGCTGATCCCGTTGCTGATGCTGGAATCGCTCGGCATCAGGCGCTTCGGCTCGCTGATGGGGATCGCCGGCGTATTGAGCACGCTGGGCTATGCGGCCGGTCCGGTGGTCACCGGGTGGATTCACGACTCCACCGGAAGCTACGTTACGGCGATATGGCTCTTCATCGGAGTATCGATTTTGTGCGTCGTGGCATGCCTCGCGTGCCGGCCGCTGCAGAGAGTGCTGGATGAGCGCGCCCGCGAAGCGGCATAACCTCTTATCGAGGCCGCCCTCAGCGAGCGGTCCGTGGTGGTTTGGTTGAAAGGACGTGAAATCGGATCGGTGTGTTCAGCGATGGCTGTTTCCGGCAGGGGGTGTTCGCGAAAGCTCCGTCGCGGCCCCTACCAATCTGACCCACATCTGTTAGAATGACTGAACGGCGCCTTCGGGTGCCGTTCGCGTTTCGGGGCATCTGTCGAAGAACACCAAGGTGCAAAAACAAACCCACTAAATGCCCGGAATTGCTACGTCTTCGCCATTTCTTCGCCTACTACTCCATCGCGTGGGAGGCAGGGAGGTTGCGGCGGTCGCGCTGCAGGAACATGAAGGTTGGCACCATCAGCAACATCAATAGCGCCAGCATCCGGTAGATGTCGTTGAACGAGAGCATCATCGCCTGACGCTGCACCATCCCGTACAACATCATCAGACCGGTATGATTCCCGGTCGCCATCTGCTGCGCGATACTGATGCCGCCCGGCATCCTCATTCGAGACAGCGTGAAGGCCGATACATGCTCGGTAAGATAGCTCTGATTCACCTGCTGGCGGCGAATCAGGAGGGTGGTCAGGTACGACGTTCCGATGGCCGCGCCGAGGTTGCGCGTGACCGAGTAGAGACTCGCGGCGCGCTGCATCTTCTGGCGATGCATCGAGGCGAGCGCAGCCGCCGACAACCCCGGGAACACCAGTCCGGTCCCGATTCCTTGCAGAATGGTCGGCCATACGATGCGGAAGGTGTCGGATTGCAGATTCAGCCCCGCCATCTGCCACATCGCGAACGCGACGAAAGAAAAGCCGATCGCGATCAGGATGCGGGTGTCGAATCCGCGCCGCGCCAGGGAGCCCAAAATCAGCATGGCGAACATCGTGCCGAAGCCGCGCGGCGCCATCACCAGGCCCGCCTTCGAAGCGGTGTAGCCGAGCAGCTCCTGCAGGAAGATCGGGTTCAGAATTCCGGTGCCATAGAGCGTGAAGGTGAGAAAGATGACCAGCGTGACCGGGAGAGTAAAGCGGCGGTCCGCCAGAATCGTTAGATCGACGATCGGATCATTGATGCGAAGCTCGTTGTAGATCAGCAGGCCCAGTGCCGACAACGCGATCAGCGTGCTGTAACAGACCCATGGTGCCTGGAACCAATCCGAGCGCTCGCCACGCTCGAGCACGATCTCGCCGACGCCGAGCGCGATAACCAGGCATAAGATGCCGACCCAATCGATGCGGCCGCCCTTCCTATGTACGCGCATGTAGGGCGGGTCTTCGAGAAACCGGTAGGCCATGAAGATGCCCAAACCGCCGATGGGCACATTGATGTAGAAATTCCAGCGCCAGCTCCATGCGTCAGTGATGTATCCGCCGATGGTGGGACCCATGATGGGAGCGACCATCATGCCGATTCCCCACACCGCCATCGCCATCATCTGCTCGCGTGGCGGGAAGGTTTCCATCAGCACCGCTTGCGAGATCGGCATCATCGCGGCGCCGGCGGCGCCCTGCAGCAACCGGAAGAACACGATCTGATTGAGCGATTGCGCGACCCCGCACAGCGCCGAGGACGCCACGAACATGGTGACCGAGGCCATGAAGTAGCGCTTGCGCCCGAAGCGCTCCGCGATCCATCCCGTCATCGGGATCATGATGCCGGCGGCGACCAGATAGCTGGTGACGACCCATGCGATCTCATCGACGCTGGCGGAGAAGCTCCCCTGCATATGCGGGAGCGAGACATTGACGATCGAACTGTCGAGCACCTCGAGGATGGTGCCGAGCATCACCGAGAAGGCGATGATCCATTTCCTCGCGGAGGAATACTCGTAGAGTTCCGCGGACGGATGGGCGGCTTCGAACGCGGATTTTGGGGTGGCAGCCATGTGGCGTTTGAGGTTATTTCATCGCGCGGCTTCTATGCAAAATAAACCGCTAGCCTCCGCGACGCGTTCCGGTCAGCCGAGTCGATTTTGGGTGTGCCTCGGAGGGGAGTGCGCTGGGTGATGTCGAGGGGCGCTGAACATTAGGGAGGTACCGTCCGGGGTCGCCTCGGCCTTATCGCATGGATTTCTGCAAAAAGAATTTCGACTGCAAGTGGGGGGGCGGCCGGGTCGCCGCAAGTCTAAAAATTGCTGCTTTATCGCAGGCGAACTCCTGCCGCCGAACCTCGATGGATTGCAAAATGCAGCGGTGCGAAATCGAGGCTGCCGGGGCGAGCATGCACGACAAACCCCGTCCCTGCTTGGAGGATTGGATAATTGATTCCAAAGCGTTCACAGATAGGCTGGCTGAGGATCAACTCGCGGTTTCATAAGAGCGCCTCATGGACCAACTTTCGGTGTATTAACAGAACGCTCAATCAACGGCATGTGGCTATTTCAATGTCAAGTTGGCGAGCGCCAATTAATCGATCGTTCAATTATTGCTCCAGATCATGCGGCGCGCTAAACAGGTTAACTGTCCGTAGCAAGTTATGGCCGAAGTCCGGTAACAGCGCGCGGTTTCTCGAACGTGGAGATCCCGGCGCCTAAACCATCGTGGCTGCTGCTTGGTTGGTGGGTGAGGAGCGAGCGGGGCGAGGTGCTAAGCGGGCTGATGGGCTGATGGAACGAGTGTTAGCGCATGGCGCGAATAAGTTGCGGCGCTTCGATAATGACCGGCATCAAGGCCGAGGACGCTACGTATCATCGGGTTTCTGTGGTACACGCCGCGCCGAGTTTTCATCGTCTAAACTCGGCGCGTTTTTCTTATAGCTCGGTTAAGCTTTCTATCGGGGTAGCACCCCGGATTCGCGAAACATACGCATCTGACCGGCGGCTGGCGGGAGCACGGCTCAGCATCGATCTTCCCGGGGGGCGAAAGATCGACGCTGATTGGGGCTCCTCTTGGTTCAGACCTATGGAGGATAGCACTTGCGAAACGGCCCCTTGGTTCACAGAAACGCTCAAGTCTCACGCGCGCTCCAGGGTGCGCCCTCCCCGTTGGAACGCCTCGCCGCACTGAGCGCGTTGGCCGATCGGCGACCCACCAGGGCGCCGACCGCCGGACCAATCTGGGAATCCTCGCGGCTCTACCTCGGAAGCCGCCTGCCCATCAATTTAAGGTCCTTCCTTGCCGAACAGCTTGGCCCTTCGATACGTGTCGAGAGCGACAGCATCGTCGCCTTGAAACAGCGGTCGGGTGCCGGGATGATGCGCGATTTGGCCCGTGCCATCCGTCGCTTCTCGGCCGAGCGCGCCCGTCAGGTCTGGTCCGAATGCGCCATCGGCATGGCGCGATTGCAGACCGAGTTTTTCCGCGCACCGGCGGGTGAACGATGTCCAGTGATACTCTGTCTCCGCTGCGCCTGTATCGGGGCGGGTCCGCTGGATGAACATGGTGGACGCAACTGCCTGCCAGTGAATCTGGACTCCGCCATCAAGGATTTCGCGACCGCCCGCAGCTCTGACCGACCGAACACCGCCCCCGACCTGATTTTACAAGCGATAGAAAATTTCCGCATGGCCCGCGACGCGGCGCAGTTGCCGCATCAGGATTTGGACTGCTTCGTGTCCAATGGGCAACTGGTCTTCACCTGGCGACCGTTACCTGACGGCCCGGTTCTCTGATCTCATCGCCCCGACCGAGGGGCACGAGATACGTCATCAAAAGACACAGGCTGAGGCCTGTGCTACCGCACACCAGACTTCTATTCCTGGTGGCACGGGCTTTAGCCTCTGTCCGAAGACGCAACGGTACATCGCCAAATAATGGCGGACCGTTGGCCATCTGATTTTCTGAAAAGGGAGAAGCGGGAGAAAACTACATCGCGGAGGCGCGGCGACGACGCTGTTCCTTGCGACGGCGGCGTTGAGCCTCGGAGCGCTTGCGCTTGCGGCGGACGCTGGGCTTCTCGTAGAAAGCCCGCTTCTTCATTTCTTTGAACACGCCCTCTTTCGCAAGCTTGCGCTTGAGCACGCGCATCGCCTGGTCGAGCGAACCGTCTACACGAATCTCCATACGCCTCCGAAGCCGATGGTTTAGCCTATCGAGATTAGGTCCGGCGCTGCGCGTAGTCAACCGCGCGGATGCGGTAGAGGAACTTCCTTGAATGCCGTAAATGATAGGCAACCTGATTCGGAGAACGAAAACCATGGACCTCGGACTCAAGGGCAAAGTTGCGATGATCACGGGCGCTTCCAAAGGACTGGGGCGCGCGATGGCCAAGGCGTTCGGCGACGAAGGCGTCAAACTCAGCATCTGCGCGCGCGGCGAGGCCCAACTCAAAAGTGCCGAAGCGGAATTTCACAAGCTCGGCTTCGAGGTCCTCGCGACGGTTGCCGACGTCACCAAATCCGCCGACATGACCAGGTGGATGAACGACACTATCAGCCGCTTCGATGGCGTCGATATCCTGGTGAATAATGCGGGTGGTGCGAAGCCCGGCGCGCTCGCCGAGCTGTCCGAGGAAGCGTGGCGCGAAAGCTTCGAGCTCAACTTCTTCTCGGCGGTGCGCCTCGCGAGGATGGCGACCGAAAAGATGCAACCGCGCGGCGGTGTCATCATCAATATCAGCTCGATTTATGGGCGCGAGTCGGGCGGCCCGCTCACCTACAACTCCTCGAAGGCGGCGATGATCTCCTTCACGAAAATGCTCGCGCGCGAGACGGCGGCGAAGAACGTACGCATCAATTCGATCGCGCCGGGATCGATTCAGTATCCCGGCGGAAGCTGGGAGCGCCGCTTCAAGGAGAACCCGGCCTTCGAAAAAGATTTCATCGCGCATGAGACGCCGGCCGGTCGCCTCGGTCGGCCCGAAGAAGTTGCATATGCGGTCGTGATGCTGGCCTCGCCGCATGCGAGCTGGATCAACGGCGCGATCCTGCCCGTCGATGGCGCGCAGGGGCGCTCACTGATTTAGCTCGAGGGTCTACAAAGTGAATTTTTCGACCGCCTGAGAGGTCCAACCACCACCAGCGACTACCGCGGACACCGACGCCAATCGAGTGGAGCTCAAGTTCACCAAAAAACTCGGGGCATTATCGCAACGCCAGCGTCGCAGCTTCGCCGCCATTTGCGCGGCCGGCTTCTTCAACAACTATGACGGCGCGCTGCTAAGCCTCGCCATCGAACAAATCCAGCACGGCCTCGCGGTCAGCGAAAAGACCCTCGGCCGGATGGCTTCGGTGATTACGCTCGGCAGCCTGCTGGCACCGATCATCACCTCGCAAGCGGATCGGCGCGGACGCCGTCAGTTGCTGTTCCTCACCTTCGCGATGTTCAGCCTGCTCAGCGGTCTGACCGCGTTCGCGAGAGGCGTCCCCGCCTTCGTCATTCTGAAGTTTCTCACCATCACGTTTTCGTCCGCCGAAGGAGCGATCGCGCTGGTGATCCTGGTCGAGGAAATGAATGCCGACGTTCGCGGCCTGGCGGTCGGGATGCTGGGTGCGATCAGCGCGGGAGGATTCGCCCTCGCGGCGATCGGCTTCGCGATGATCGAAGTCGTGCCCTTCGGATGGCGCGGACTATTCGCGCTTGCGTTCATACCGATCTTGCTGGTCATCCCGCTGTGGAAGCTGCTGCCGGAGAGCAATCGCTACGAGAGCACCACCAAGGCGATGGCGCCCGGGAGTTTTTTCGATCCGTTTCGCGCGCTGCTGTCGTCATATCCGGAGCGCTTTGCGATGGTCGCCGCAGTGATGTTCCTGAATGCGATGGGCGGGACGCCCGCGGGACTGCTGCAATCGAAGTTCCTGCAGGAAGTGCATGGATGGACCCCCGGAAATGTATCGACGCTGATTTTCCTCGGCGGTGGGATCGGGATTCTCGGCAACATCATCGCCGGCAACTTGAGCGATTTGATTGGGCGGCGTTTCCCCGGTGCGATTGCGTTGATCCTCGCACCCGCGATGTGGGCGCTCTTCTTTCGAAGCAGTGGAAGCATAATGGTCGCGGCCTGGGTGGGAAGCCTGTTCGCGCAGACCTCCGCGAGCACCATCCTCAACGCGTTCAGCGCGGAGCTATTCCCCACTTCGCATCGCTCGACCGCCCAAAGCGCCATCGCGGTAGCGGGAACATTAGGAGGCTCCGCCGGCCTGATGCTGGAATCGTTGCTGTACGGGGTGATCGGAAATCATTGGCGCGCGGTGACGATCCTGATGTCCGCCTCGGTGGCAGCGGCGATCATCGTGGCGATTTTCTTCCCGGAGACTGCAGGCAGCGAGCTCGAATCGATCTCACCGGAGCGCACCCGCCTGTCGCGAAGCTATCAGCGCGGCGCCCGCGCCAGGAAAGCGGCGGCCTAGTTCATTAGTACGGGGCCTTGAGCTGTTGCAAGCGGGCTAATTTCTGTTAGAGGTTTCAAGTAACAGAACCACCAAATTCAGACGCCACGGTCCTTACCAATTCGAGGAGGGCATACCTGATGGCCGACTACGACATTCATATCAAAGGCGGCACGATCGTCGACGGTACGCGCGTCCCGCGTTATCGCGGCGACCTCTGGATCAAAGACGGCAAGGTCGCACAACTGGGCGGGCGCGCACCCGGCTTCGCCAAAAAGGTCATCGATGCCGACGGTCTCATCGTCGCTCCTGGCTTCGTCGATCTGCATACGCACTATGATGCGCAGATCCGGTGGGACCCCTACTGCACCATTTCGGGATGGCATGGTGTGACCTCGCTGGTGCTGGGCAACTGCGGCTTCGGTTTCGCGCCATGCAAGCCGGAATTCCGCGACCGCTCGATGCTCACGATGACGCGCACCGAGGCGATTCCATATGCCTCGATGAAGGAAGGCATCAAGTGGGATTGGGAGACGATCCCGCAATACCTGGATTCATTGGATCGTGCCCCGAAGGGCCTCAACTGCATCCAGTACATGCCGACCGCGTCGCTGATGACCTATGTGATGGGCCTCGAAGCCGCCAAGACCCGTCCCGCCAGCGCAGCTGAACGAGCCGAGATGGCGCGCATCCTCGATGAAGGGATGGACGCCGGCCTTTGCGGCTTCTCGATTCAGCGCCTCGGACCGAACTCGGTGCAGGCGGACTTCGACGGCTCACCGATGGTTACCGACACGATGTGCGACGAGGACATCCTGAACCTTGCGCGCGTGCTGCGCCGGCGCGATGAAGGCTTCATGGAAATCACCCAGGGCACCGGCGATGCGAAAGTTGACCTTGCGTTCGTCGAGAAACTAGCCGATGAGTCTCAGCGCCCGATCCTCTGGCAGGCCATCATCCCCACCCGCAACAATCCCGAAATCCATCGCCGCAGCATGCGGTTCGTCGAGCGCAATCGCGCGAAGGGCCGTCAGATCTTCGGACAGGCAGGCACCGTTCGCAGCGGCTTCGCCTTCACGCTGGAAAACTGGAACCTCTACGACACGCTGCCCGAATGGCGCGTGCTAACCACCGGCACCAAGGAAGAGAAGCTCGCCAAGATGAAGGATCCGGAGCTGCGAAGGGCAGTCGTCCAGGCTAACGACAATTGCGACAACAACTTCAAGGCGATCCAGGCGGGCGTCGGCGGCAATCCGAAGCATCTGATCGTGCAGTGGGTCGAGAATCACGAGGAGCTGGAGAAGCACGTCGGCAAGTCACTGGGCCAGATCGGCATGGAAGAAGGGAAACACCCGATCGAAGCGATGCTCGATATCGCGGTGGCGACCGACCTGAAAGCGGAATTCCTCGGGCCTAATCGCGGTTTCAATTCGGACTACATGGCCGAGATCATCAACAACTCGCAGTTTACTTTCCCGGGCGTTTCCGATGGCGGCGCGCACACCAAGTTCTTCACCGGCGGTGCTTTCACCACCGACTTCCTGCGCTGGCTGGTCCGCGACGAGCAGAAGATCACGCTGGAAGAGGCTCACTATCGCTTATCGGCGTTGCCTGCTCATGCCGCGGGCTTCAAGGATCGCGGCACCCTGCGCGAAGGTGCGGCGGCCGATGTGGTTGTGTATGACCTCAAGCGCCTGGGCGTCGAGCCCGATTGGGTCGGCGAGATCGTTCATGATCTGCCGGGCGGCGAATGGCGGCGCGTGCAGCGTCCACAGGGCTATCGCTCGATCATCGTGAACGGCGTCGAGACTTTCGCCGAGGGCAATTGCACCGGCGCGACGCCGGGCAAGCTCCTGCGTCATGGTCACGCCTGATCGAATCTGACGGTAATTGAAATGACACGCGCCGCCTCGTTATCGGGGCGGCGCGTTTTCTTTAGAGGAAATTCGACTTATTTGTGACGGGCGATCAGCTCTTTCCCGAAGGTGCGGATTTGCTGCTTGACTATTTCGAGCGGCAGCAATCCTTGATCGCCTTGCCAGACGAACCATTCCGGATGGACGTTCTCGACCATCGCATCGAACTCGCCGCGCACCTCGGCGATAGTTCCAGTGTAAGCGAACTTCACCCGCTCCATACGATCGATGGTGACCTCGGACTCCGGAAGCGGCACCTTGCCGGTGGGATAGCGCGCCTCGTCGCCGTCTTCGCGCCACGCTTCGGAAAAGCCGAACTGATGAAAGAATTTTCGGAAGGCGACCCCGCAAATCCCTTCGGAACCGAGCTTGCGCGCGTGCGCCTTGTTCTCCCCGAAGTAAACCGCATGCAGCACACCGATGCTTTCGCCGAGCTTCAGGTCGCGTCCGGCCTTGCGGGCCTCTTCCTGGTAGGCCTCGGCAAGCTTGCGCACCACCGGTGGTTGCGGCAACAGAATGGTCGGGATGATGCCTTCTTTCGCGCACCATCTGACGGTTTCTTCGCTGACTGAAAACGCCTGGAACAAGGTTGGATGCGGCTTCTGATACGGCTTCGGCACGACATTGATCTTCTGGATGCGCCCCTGCTCGTCGACCTCGCCGGGAAAGCCATACTCTCGCGTCCACTCGTGCGCCTGCCACGGCGTGCCTTCCTGCGGATAGGGATACTCGTAGTACTTGCCCTTAAACCGGAACGGCTCGTCACCCCACGCCAGCTTCAGAAAACGGAAGACCTCCTCGAAGGCTTCGCGATTTATCCGATCGCCCTCGCTCTTGTCGCTGGAGGTGGCGCCGACGTGAATCTTCTGCGCCATCTGATTGAGCCAGCGGGTTTGATATCCGCGTGCGAAGCCCACGAAGGTGCGGCCCTTGGTGAGCTGATCGAGCCACGCGATTTCAAGCGCGAGGCGCAGCGGATTCCATCCGGGCAGGACGTAACCGATGGGTCCGGCCTTGATGTGCTTGGTGTGGTTGATGACGTGCTGGGTGAGAACGGGCAAGCTGCCCATCTCAATCCCTTCGCTGTGCAGGTGATGCTCCGGGAAACAAACGCCGTCGAAGCCGACTTCCTCGCATAACTGCGCAATCTCGGTAACTTCGCTGATCATCCGCTGCCAGCGATCGGAATGATGCGCGATGGGCCGCAGCGCCTTCCGTTCCTCCAAAGTCGCGGGGATGGAAGGCAGAAAGAAGTACATGAACTTCATAAGTCTCTCCGTTGGTAGGTCGCAATGATTCTCAATCCGGTTCTCCTACTAAACGGCTCGAATGTACAATCCATTGCGCAGAAAAAAAACGCGCCGCCTCAAATTCGGAGGCGGCGCGTTTGCACGTTCAGTTCCGCGATTTCGGGTCAGCCCAGCTCGAGGCCTTCGAGGTCGCCCTTCTCGCGCCACTTCTTCATCAGATCATTGAAGGCGTTGATGCCCGGCGCATACGAATTGACGCCGAAGCCGCCGTCGACCCCTTCACCGAAATGGCCTTCGTTGTTGTAGTAGCCGGGCGTACAGTTTTGCAGGAACCGCGCCGCGACCACCGCGAGACGCCGGATCTCGGCGACCCACTCCGTCTCAGCCTGTTTGGTCGGATGCGCATAGCGCGCCCCTCGGTCCGTCAGTTGCTTGATGATGTAGCCGACGTGCTGAGCCTGGTCGTCGAGCACGGATGTCAGGTTCACCGACGCGCCGTTCTGCGACATCCCGAGCAGGAAGCAGTTGGGGAAGCCGTGACTGGAGAAGCCGTGGTAGGTCTTCATGCCGTCGGCCCAATAATCGGTCAAGGTCTGCCCGTCCATGCCGATGACTTCGTAACCGGCACGTCGAGTCCACGCCGTTCCGACCTCGAAGCCGGTGGCGAAGATGATGCAGTCGACCGGGTACTCGACCCCATTAGCGACGACACCGTTCCTGGTGATTCGCTCAACGCCCTGAGTCTCACTGGTGTCGATGAGCTTAACGTTCGGCCGGTTGAAGGTCGGCAGGTAGTCATCGTTGAAGGTCGGCCGTTTGCAGAACTGGCGATACCAGGGCTTAAGCGCCTCGGCGGTATCGGGGTCGGCGACGGTTTGATCGACGCGCGAGCGAACGCCATTCATCTTTTGAAAATCGGCGATCTCCATGAGCATCGCGGCTTCGCGCCTCGAAAGCTCCTTGGCCTTGGCGGCCTTTTTCGCCGCGACGCCGAGGTTGCGAAAGATGTCCGTCCAGCCGTCGGCGACGAGGTCCTTCTCGACCGGAACGCCGATGACCAGGTTGTTGAAGTTCTCGCGCCGTTCGCGCTGCCACCCGGGTTGCAAGCTCTTGGCCCATTCTTGATCGGTGGGTTTGTTCCCGCGCACATCGACCGATGACGGCGTCCGCTGGAAGACGTAGAGCTGCTTGGCGTGCGCGCCGACAAACGGCACGCATTGGATGGCGGTCGCGCCGGTACCGATAACCGCCACGCGCTTGTCGGCCAGCTTGGTCAGGCCGCCAGAATGATTGCCGCCGGTGTATTCGTAGTCCCAGCGGCTGGTGTGGAAAGTATGGCCCTCGAACTCCTCGATGCCTTGAATGGCCGGCAACTTCGGACGATTGAGCGGACCGGTCGCCATCACCACGAAACGCGCACGAATTTTGTCGCCGCGGTCGGTCGAGACAATCCAGCGCGCCGCCTCCTCGTCCCATCGCAGCTCGCTCACATTGGTCTGGAACAGCGCGTTCTCATACAAATTGTAATGCTTTGCGATACGCTGCGAATGCTCGTAGATCTCCGGCGCGAAGGAGTATTTTTCCCTCGGTATGTAGCCGAGCTCTTCGACCAGCGGCAGGTAGCAGTAACTTTCGATGTCGCATTGAGCGCCCGGATAGCGGTTCCAGTACCAGGTCCCGCCGAAATCGCCGCCGGATTCGATGATGTGAACATCCTTAATGCCGGCTTCATGAAAGCGCGCACCCGCGAGCAATCCACCGAAGCCGCCACCAATGACGATTACATTGACGTCCTGCTTGAGCGGTTCGCGTTGGATCGGTTTGACGTATGGATCGTCGAGGTAATGCGCGAACTTGCCGGTGATTTCGACATATTGCGCGTTGCCGTCGGTGCGGACGCGCTTGTCGCGCTCGCGCAGGTACTTCTCGCGCAGGGCATCCGGATCGAAATCCAGCTTCAGGTCAGCGATAAAACTCTTGTCTTCCATTCTTTGTCCTGAGGTCCTAGTCGGTTCTTTAGTCTTTATAATACAAGAACGAAGCGAGCACCAAGTCGCGGGAATTGCTGCACGGCTTAGTCCAAATTCACTTCGAGGCTTTCGATGCTGAGGCCGGTGCGGTCGAAAATGATCACCATCTGAAGCTGATCGGTTTTCAACGTGAGCGCGTACGAGCCCGGCGCGCGCAGCGTCGTCGAGACCTGCTCGATCGCGTGGCCCTTCAATTTTCCAAGGGCCGCGTTGATTGCGCTGATCGAATCCGCAATCGCTTTGCCATTGGGGAGCTTCTGAAAGAGCGCGACCATCGACTGTTGTACGCCCGCGCCGAAGCGCTTCGCGTTGCCGGTGATGATCGAACTCTCGATCATCATGCCCAGGTAAGGATTCAGATCGGATGAGATCACGAGATTGTCTTCGAGGGATTTTTGCAAACGCTGATAAGGGGCGCGCGCCTCGGGAGGCAACGGCGCCGCAAGCATGTTCCGGGTCTCGCCGAGCAGCGCCTCGCGCTGGATCGCGTCGAGCTTGATGCCGTCAGCGGTCAGATGCCACGCCCGTTGTTGTTCTTGCCGTCGCCGAGCAGCGACGCGAGCTCATGCTCGAAGCCACCGGTCTCAATCGAGCAATGCATGCCGCATTCTTTCGGCGCGCCGGTCTCCCACCACCATCGGCCGGAGCGCGGGTCGGCGCCCTCGACGACGGGGCGCGTGCAGGGAGCGCATCCGATTGACTGGTAGCCCTTGTCGTAGAGCTCGTTGTAGGGAACGTCGTTGAGCTTGATGTAGTCCCAGACTTCCTCTTCGGTCCAGTCGGCGAGCGGCGCAAGCTTCACGATGCCGCCGTGGTCGTGATCGATCTCGACCTTGCGGATGTTGGAGCGCGTCGCCCACTGATCGCGGCGCAGACCGGTCACCCACGCGCTGTAGTTCATCAGCGCCTTGCGCAGCGGGAGGACTTTGCGCACCTGGCAGCAGAGCAGGCGCAAGTCGAGCTCGCGATAGAAAAGGTTGTTGCCGTGCTTGGTGACCATCTGTTGAATGATGGTGCTGTCGGGCAGGAAGATCTCGACCTTGATGCCGTAGCGATCGCGAATCTTGTCGATGAGGTTGTAGGTCTCCTGCGGCTGGCGGCCGGTATCGATGGTGAACACCCGGATGTTGGGATCGATCTTGTGCGCCATGTCGATGAGCAGGCAGCCTTCGGCCTGAAAGCTCGAGCAAATGCCGAGCTCGTTGCCGAATCGATCGATCGACCACGCGAGGACTTCCTGCGGTTCCTTGTCGTCGAGCTCGACGGCGACTTCGCCCGCTTCGAGTTCGTCCATTACGTGGATCAGTTTTGGGGCTTCGATTTCCTGGTGAGTCGACATGCTGGTCTCGCTGAGGCAGTCCTCTCGTCGTTTAGGCCGCGACCTGGGCGGCCCCACCGCCCTGCGCGATCGATATCAAATCGGCGTCCGGAGTGCGGACGCAAAATTTCGTAAAGGTTTCCTCGCCTTCGCGCTTCGCCAGGTATCCGGCGAACAAGCGCGAGACGTAGTCCTCGACATGGGGCGAGGGGATGCGGCGCAGGATTGGCTTGCCGATTGCCGCGTCTTTGCCCAGTCCGCCGCGCAGGATGATGTCGAATGATTCCAGCGGCTCGCCATTGGGACCGCGCGAGGTAGTACCCTGCAGGCCGATATCGCCGGTCCAATGCTGCGCGCATGCGTGCGGGCATCCGTCGAGATTCAGCTTCAGCCCGGATACCTTGTCCCCGAAGTCATTCACCAGCCGCTCGATGATGGTGGCGAGCTTGGTCTTGGTCGGCGTCACGGCGTAGTTGCAATGCGGATCGCCGATGCATCCGATGGATGACGCATAGAGTCCGTTGGCATCGAGGGGGAAACCGATCTTGCCGATTTCCGCGATGACGCCGTCGAGGCGATCCTTCGGAATTCCGGTGACGATAAAGTTTTGCCGCCGAGTCAGACGAATATCGCCGCCGAAGTCCACGACAATCGCCGCGATCTCGCGCATCTGCCGGCCCGTCATGGTGCCGAGGTAAACCGGAAATCCCACCGAGTAGAAGCCCGACTGCTTCTGCTCATGGATTCCCATGTGGTCGCTTTCCTCATCTGGGAGGGGGGTTTCCGCGAGGTCCTCAAGCGGGAAGCCGAGTCGCGCTTCAACCAGCTTGCGGAATTCCTCGGGACCATAATCGTCGATCATGAACTTGAGGCGCGCCTTGACCCGCGAGATGCGATACTCCGTGGTCGATTGCCAGGTGTCGATGATCGCGCGCATCACTGGGATCGCCTGCTCGCGGGTGATGAACACCCCCAGATGACGCGCGAGGCGCGGGGTCGATGATTGTCCGCCGCCGACGCGAATCGCGAAACCCTCGCGGCCGTCCTTGATCATTCCAATCAACGCAACGCAATTAATCTCCGGCGCGTTGCAGTGATACTTGCACGCCGCGATGGTGATTTTGTGTTTGCGCGGCAGATCGGAGTATTCGCGATTATTGTAGAAAAATTTCGCGGTCTCGCTGATGAGGCCGGTCACATCGAAGAGTTCGTCGTGGTCGACACCCGCCACCGGGCATCCCGTGATGTTGCGCACTACGTCGCCGCATCCGCCCATCGTGGTGAGGCCTGCGGTTTGGAGCTTCTCGAAAACCTCGGGGAACTTGTCGAGCGTGATGTAGTGGAGCTGGATGTTCTGGCGCGTCGTCAACTCGCCCTGGTCGCGGCCATATTGTTCTGAGATCTCGCCGATGGTGCGCAGGCCCTCGGCGCTCAAGATGCCGCTGGGGATTTTGACGCGCATCATGAAGGTGCCAACCTTCGGCTTGTCGTGGTACATCCCGAACCACTGCAGCCGTACGATGTCTTCCTCGGGGAGCTTTTCGTAGGAGGTGGTCGCGAGCCGATCCCATTGTTCCCACAGCTCGGTGGGAAACAGCTCGGCCTTGAGGCGCTCGACGGAATTGCGCTTCAGAACGAGTTCGCGCGATGGAGGCTCACGTTTCGGCACAATCGACTACTCCGGAACGTAAAAGATAACTTCGGTGAGTAACTTAGTCAATTAAATAGATGACTAAGCAAGTCCGCTATTTCAACTGTAGCTGCGTCGTGCTACTTATTCCTTGAAGATTCTATGAAATTTGGGGTAGGCGTCGATTATTCTCTGAAGGCTCTGCTGGCTCTGGCGGAGCGCTATCCTTCGCCGGAACCAATGCGGGTCGAGGAAATCGCCGAGAGTCAGGGCGTCCCCGAAAACTATCTTCGTCGTCTGCTTATCGAGCTCAAACGGGGTGGCCTGGTCGCGAGCCAGAAGGGTCCCAGCGGCGGATACATGCTGGCGCGGCATCCCGCGCGGATCACGATGGCCGACGTGGTCGAGATCATCGAGGGCGACTACAACCCCGTCGATTGCCTCGACGAGGGGGGCAATTCGCCGTGTCCTCGCGATCAGCCCTGTCCGATGCGCGATGTATGGCGCGAGGTGCGCGATTCGGTGACTGCAGCTCTGCAACGGACGACCTTGCAGATGCTTTCCGAGCGGCGGCGTACCGCGCTGACCTTCAGCATTTAGCTGTGTGTGTAGCCCCGCTACATCATCCGGTTCTCGATGTTACGCTTTTTCATTTGAACAATCGTTCAAATTGGAGAATATTCGAGAGGGAACGGGGCTGGAGGCAGGCGGCTCTCTTAAAATCTCCCCATACAATTAGTGCATTACCGTCTGCCATGGCACCACGTTCGCGAGGTTCAATGCGGTCTGAAATGACAGCAGATGCGTTTCAAGATGCGCGCTTCGCGCAGCGACCATCTTTGCTCCATTCGCTCTTCGAGCTGCGCTTCCCGATGGAAGCGGCGATGTTCTGGGTCCACGGCATTCATCAATCGTGGCCTCATGTCGCGCAACACGGCAATCGCAAAGCCGTCATGTTCATTCCGGGCTTCATGGCCGGGGACATGACGCTCGCGCCGCTGGCCGGGCTATGCAGATGGCTCGGGCACAAGACCTTCTTCACCGGCATCCGATCCAACTCGAACTGCCCGCGCGAAACTCTGATGCATCTGGAGCGCCACCTCGAGCACATTCATGAAGACGAGGCCCGCGTCGTCATCATCGGGCAGAGCCTCGGCGGCGTATACGCGCGGGAACTCGCGGCGCGGCGTCCCGAGCTCGTCGAACGCGTCATCACCCTCGGATCGCCGGTTCGTCTGGTCGAGGATTCGGCGAATGCGCTGGTGGTCGTGATGGCGCGGATGATGGGCCATCTGCGCAACAAGGAAGCCGGTTGTCTAACCTCGTCGTGCGCATGCGGCATGATGCTGGTTGAGCGCAACCTCGGCGAAATTCCAACCACCGTCATTTATTCGAAGACCGACGGCGTGGTGCATTGGGAGAGTTGCATCGATCGCTCGGGCGCGAAAACGGTCGAGAACCTCCAGGTCTCGGCGAGTCACGTCGGGATGGGCGTCAACAGCGAGGTATTACGCATCGTGGCGGACCGCCTCGCGATTGCGCCGCGCCTGATGCCAACCGAAAATACCCCGACGCCCCGAACCATGCGTCGTCGCGAAACGACATCATCTCATCTGTCGTAGTTCGTTTGCCTCATCCGGCCGAGGACGACTGCTAGGCGCGGCCGTAGACCGGAATCACCGCACCCGCGGTTACCCGATTATCCTCGGAGCATAGGAACGCGACGGTGCGCGCGATGTCTTCCGGCTTCACCCAGTTCTCATGCTTCGCCTTCGGCATCGCGGCGCGATTCGCCTCGGTGTCGATGGTGCTCGGCGCGATCGCATTCACGATGATGTTGTCCGGCAGGCATTCCTCGGCCAGCGAGGCGGTAAACGTCGCGATGGCGCCCTTCGCGATCGCGTAGGCTGCGTAATCACCCGCGCCCTGCAATCCGCTGCGTGAGCTCACCGAGACGATGCGCCCGTAGCCGTTTTTCTTCATCGCGGGAACCGCCGCGCGGCAGCATAGAAAGGTCGGCTTCAGATTGAGGTCGAACATCGCCTGCCATTCAGCCATCGAGGTCTCGGCGATCGATTTACCGCCCCAAAAACCACCAACGAGATTCACCAAAATATCGAGCTTGCCGAATTTGGATGTCACGTCATTTACGAAGGTTGCGATCTGTCCTTCGTCACCGACGTCGGCGCGTTTGAGAAAGACATTCGCATCGGAGAAGCGATCGCCCAGCCGCTTCTTGAGGAGTGGAACTTCCGGCTCGACCACCCATGGAATAGCGACGCGCGCGCCCGACTCGACAAAGTAATCCGCCACGGCGCGGCCGAGCGCACCGGTTCCACCACTGATGATGGCGACGCGATTTTTCATGACTGTCCTCCTGATGACGAAGCTGTGGCCATCCTAGATCGCTTGCGCGCATTCGACCAGTACAGCCTGAGCTGTGGCCAAAATGAAAAGCGCCGGACCATCGATGGGCCCGGCGCTAATCTCATTTCAAGATCCTTCGCGCAGCGCTCAGAATTGAAATGATCGGGTTGCGATTACTTCAGATTCGAATTCACGAAGTCCCAGTTCACCAGGTTCCAGAACGCCTCGATATATTTGGGGCGCGCGTTGCGATAGTCGATGTAATAAGCGTGCTCCCATACATCGCAAGTCAGCAGCGGATGCTGGTCGTGCTTGATGGGGCTGTCCGCATCATGAGTGCCAATCACTTTCAGTGAGCCGTCCTTCTCGCTAATCAGCCATGCCCATCCCGACCCAAAGTGGCCGGCCGCAACATCGCTGAACTGCTTCTTGAACGCGGCGAAATCGCCGAATGATTTCTTGATCGCATCGGCGATCGGACCCTTGGGGTCGCCGCCCGCCTTCGGTGCGAGGCTCTTCCAATAGAAGCTGTGATTGAAATGCTGCCCGGCCTGGTTGAACAGGACTCCCGTGGCGGTCTTGATGATCTGCTCGACCGACTCCTTCTCCTGCGGCGTGCCCTTGGTCAACTCGTTGAGCCGGTTGACGTAAGCCGCGTGATGTTTGTCGTGATGGAACTCCAGCGTTTCCTTGGAAATGTGCGGCGCCAAGGCGTCGTAGGCATAAGGGAGATTGGGAAGTTCAAAAGCCATAACAACCGTCCTTTCGTGCGATGAGCCGTTGGCGCTGCGGATGCCGGCGCGTTGGCTGGGTTTAATCCTGGCAGAAGCTAGTTACGAGGATCACAGCATGGATTGCGCTGTTATTTCAACCGCGCCGCGAAGCCTTCACGGTTTTACGGCCGGTCCGCCGGACGGTCCTGCGCCGAAGTCTTTGCCGCATCCAGAAACGCCACGAGGTTGTCGATTTCGGGCGCAAGCGTGGGAATTGCGCGCATCAGATGGGTCCCGCGCTTGGGCGTGTACCCCGGTGGATACGACAAGTGCAGCACCCGCGCTTCGACCACCTCGCGCGACGATCCGGCAATGGGCGGGCCCTCGCTCCCGGGCAGATTAGGGTCCGCGTTATGGCAGACCGCGCAGTTGGCCATGTAGATGATGCGGCCTCGCTCGATTGGGGTGACCTTTTTCGCCTGGCATGCCGACATGAAAACGGCACCGATCGTCATTACGATAGCCGCCAATCGGGGGGTCAACTCGTCACACCGCCGAGTGTCGGCGCGAATTCGTCGGTTGCCCGGATCAACTCCCGTGTGATGCCGGCATTTGAGGCATCGTGCCCTGCGTCATCGACGATCACGAGTCTGCCGCGCGGCCACACCCGGTGGAGTTCCCATGCCCATCCGATCGGCGCCTGAAAATCGAAACGCCCATTCACCATGTTTCCGGGGATGTCGGCCAGCCTATCGGCGCCACGAAGCAGACTGTCGTCTTCGAGCCACGCATTATGGCGAACGTAATGGGTGACGATGCGCGCAAACGCCATCGCAAAAACCGGATCGGTAAATCGCGGAGCCAGACCGTTATTGGGCGGCCAACCAAGCGTGGCGGACTCCCATAGACACCATTCGAAAGCGGCTTCCTGACGAACCTCGGGAGCGAAATGGTTGAGCCGGCGATGGTACGCCTCCACGATGTCGCCATCGCGTTCGGCCGGTGCCAGCGCATCACGCAAGCGCTCCCATTGCGCTGGGAAAAGGACGGCCGCTCCGCCCCGGAACCACCAGTCGAACTCCTTGCGGCGTCCGGTGGTGACGCCGAAGAGGATGATCTCAGTGACCTGATACGGATGTCGCTCTGCATACGCCAGCGCGAGGGTGCTGCCCCATGAGCCGCCCAGCACCAACCATCGATCAATCTCGAGATGGACGCGCAGGCGCTCGATATCCATGACCAGGTTTGCGGTGTTGTTGCTCGCGAGGTCGCCATCAGGTGCGCTCGCATGCGGCGTGCTGCGCCCGCAGTTGCGCTGATCGAACAGCACGACGCGATAGGCAGCCGGGTCAAAAAGCCGCCGATGCCATGGGGTGCATCCGGAACCCGGACCGCCGTGCAGGACGATCGCCGGTTTACCGCGCGGATTGCCGCAACTTTCCCAATAGACGCAGTTGCCGTCGCCGACCTCCAACATGCCGTGTGCGTACGGCTCGATAGCTGGATACAACTCCGTCATGGCGGCCGGGGCCCGCTATTCGGTGTGGGTGTCGCCCGAGGCGCGCTGGAGTTCGGCCCAGGCTGCAATCAGGCGGTCAGCTTCTTCCGGCTTGAGGGAACCTTCGCGCACCGCGTTCAGAATCTTCATCATCGCGGCGTCGCGAGTTCCTTCTCCGCCAGGGACGGCCGGCTCCTCCGATGCCGCGCTCGACGCGCGAGGTTCCTCCGCACCTTCGTTGCGATTGCGGCGCCGATCGCGCCGGCGCTCGCGCGCTTCATCCACCGCGCGCTCGACCGCCTCGCTGATCTTGCGGCCAAGGCGCGTGAGCTTGTCGCTCACCTCATGCGGAACCTTGTCATCCAAATCCGCGATGGTGCGCTCGACCTCGCGCAGCGCGTCGCCGACCGAGCGGGTGACGTCGTGCGCGATAGTGCCGGTGAACTTTCCGCTTTCCGAGACGATGCGCCCGGCAGCGCCGAGGATTTCGCCGACGAATTCAGGAATCTCCTCGCGCAGGTCATCAGCGAAATTTTCAAATGGCGCGGCGAAGCGGCGGCCCATGCGAAATTCACTGGAGCGCCGGCGTCCGTCGTAGTCGCGCGATTGCGCATCGTCGGCGAACAGGATGATGTCGGCGCCGCTCGCGTCCAGGCTGATATCGAGTCCGCCGGCACCCAATGCGCCCTCGACCAGATCGCGCCCGGTGCGCGCGAAACTGCTCTCCGGAACCCCGTACAGACGCACCCTGCCATGGCGGGCCGAAGCGGTGAACTTGGCCGAGGTCTCGGCGGAAACCTCGACGCTGATTCTTCCGCGGCTGATGATTTTCCAGATCCCCGAATTCGGCAGCGGTCCCAGCAGGTCGACGGCGCCGCCGATTTTCGGGAGCGCGACCGCGCCGGCAACGCCGCGTAGTCCGACGTGGCCGCCGATCTCTTCGGCCGAGACGCTGCCCGCGATGTCATCGCAAACCAGCCGCCCGCCAACTTTCCCCACGGCCACATCGCCAGCGACTTCGATGGCCTTCACCTTGTTGCCGACATTGTCCGCCTTAAGCGACGCGACGCCTTGCACCTCCAGCTTGCCCGCCACCCGACGCGCGCTGACCGGACCCGCGACCACGACGCGCAATCGCCCGCGCACCTCCTCGAAGCTGACCTCGCCCTCGACGGTGCCGCAATCCACATTGCCCGCGACATTGCGAAACTTGATCGAGCGCGCGCCCTCGACGCGCAGGTTGCCGTTGACCTGTTCGCCTTCGAGCCCGTGCGCATCGTCGAGGCTGAAATTGCCGGCGACCTCGCCACGAATCGCGATCGAACCGATGCGGCGTACCCGCAGGTTGCCGCGCACCCGCCCGAGTGAGAGCGGCGCGCTGATGTCTTCGATATCGAGGTTGCCTGCGCATTCGAGGATCTCGAACGCGACGCCAGGCGCGACCTCGATAGTCGCGTTGCTGACGATCAGAATTTCCGCGCGATTCTCGACCCGGCGGATCTGCGGCTCACTGTCGCATTGCAGCAGCGTGTCGCCCGAGGTGACTCCGCGCACGCGCAGGTTGCCGCCCGCGCGCATCACGCGGATAGCCTCGACGTCCTTGAGCCTGAAGTTATCCATTTTCGGGATCCTCCCGTTCAGATTTTTCCTTGTTGCCGATGGTTCGCGGTGCGCCGCCACTGAGCGCGCGCATCGCTTCTTCGGGCGTGATCTTTCCGGCGCTCAATTGTTCGAGCACCGCGCGCCGGCCGCGGTTGGTCGAATCCTCCTGGCGTTCATCAGCAGGGGTCGGCGCGAGGTTGAACCCGATTGCGGCAAGCACCTCATCGAGGCGCGCGCGGACGGTCGGATAGGAGACGCCGAGCTCGCGCTCAACTTCGCGGATGATGCCGCGGTTCTTGAGGAAAACCTCGACGAAATCGAGTTGGGCGCGATTGAGCCTGAGCAGCGCCGGGACGCTGAAGTCGCCCTCGATGGTGATACCGCACGAGTGGCAATGGAGCTTGGCGACGCCGATATCGCCATTACATGAGGGGCATTTGAGAATTAGAGGCCGCATCGTGTAGATGCGTATAATAAATTCGATTCTTAATTATATCAATATCAAGATTCAATATATCAATATGCCATGACAGGTTCGCGAGTGGGTTTGTTTTGCGATAAATGCCCTCTGATTGCTTTGCCAACGTTCATTCCAAAAACTAACGTCCAGGAAATCACTGGATTATTTGGCTTCGTTTGGTAATCCCTATGTTGACGCGACCCTTGGCCGTCGCCCCCTCTGAGGCGGCCTCCGAAATTTCATAGTTCAACTTTTTTTGATGCGGGATAAGGATGAACTAGATCAGCCAGTTCCTCGCTCGGTCGCAGCGCTGCCTGGAGCACCAAACGACGCCGCTGCTGAACAGGCGGTCAGCGCGAACCAAAAAAAGAGGTGAGCCGTCTGGTCGCGGCTCACCTCAATCTGGGGGAAGAGGGGGGGAGGCGGAGGGGAAGATTCTGATCTCAGGACAGCGAAACGTAATCAGTCTCGATGCCCGCTAGAGGCGTATTAGATGGCAGCGCCGGCCCGGCTGCTCCTATCGGTGGGGGGGTGCCGATGATCGCACCCGAGCCGGCGTTCTGAACTCTGCCGAACAGGGACCCCTTTTCCCGATTCGCTACAAACTTTGCGGAAAGTCCGCCAAGAAGAACATTCCACGAGCGATAAGGGGCCTTCAGATGTCCTTCTCGATTAATTCAAGTTAACCGTCGATGGAGGGTTAATACACTTCCCGTGCCGAACCGGAAATGGGTGGAGATTGGGGAGTTTTTCGAAAATCGGGCGGCTCTCAGGTTTGTAAATTTACCTTTTTACATGGTGCTAAGTGTAAATTTTACAAAATTGCAGCGCGATTAGTGCGCTGCTGGCAAATAAAGCTTAACCCCGCGAAACTGGATGCTGTTGGGTTAGACAATGCATAGCTCCGAGTCCCCAAACTAAATACACCGAGGGTATTCCGACCACGCGGCGACTCGGAAAAAGATGCCGCAACCTCTCCATCGCGATTCGATCCGCCGCGCAATCGAAGGTCGGCATGATGATGCCGCCGTTGGCGATATAAAAATTTGCGTACGACGCGGGTAGCCGCGTGCCGTCATGTACCACCGGCGTCGGCATCGGCAGGGTCTCGATACGAAACGGCCGCCGATGCTCATCGCGCATCGCGTGCAGCCGCTTCAAGTTATCCTGCAAAACGTGAAAGTTCGCATCCGATGGATCGTCCTCCGCCACGGTGACGATAGTGTGCGGGGTGATGAAGCGCGCGAGATCATCGATGTGCCCGTCGGTGTCATCGCCCGCGATGCCGTCGCCGAGCCACCGCACATGCGTCACGCCGAGGTACGTCATCAGGTACTCTTCGATAGCGGCCTGGCTCAGATGCGGATTGCGATTCTTATTGAGCAGGCACGATTCGGTGGTGAGGAGCAACCCCTCGCCGTTGACGTCGATGGAGCCGCCTTCGAGCACGATGCCCGGCTCGACGATCTCGAAGCCGTAGCGGGCGCCGAGCTTTCGCGGTATGGCGTCATCGAGGTCATAGGCGCCATACTTTTCGCCCCACGAATTGAAAATCCAATCGAGCGCGATTTGATCGGGACCGTCGGCAGGGGAAATTTTGTTGACGAAAATGGGGCCGTGGTCGCGAATCCATGAATCGTTGGTCGGCTCGACGATCAGGTCGACCCGATGCATAATCGCCGCGCTACTCACCGCGCTTCGGATCAGCGCGCGGGCTGGCTCGACTTCATCGGCGCTTTTGACCAGCACGCGAATCGGCTCGAACTCAGCGATCGCAGCCGCCATCGTAGCGTAGGCTGGCACCACCGGCGCGAACTTCCCGGGCCAGGTGTCGAGGTTATGCGGCCACACCAGGTAGGTCGCCAGATGCGGTTCCCATTCGGCCGGCATCCGGTAATGGCGCATCAGCGCGTGATCGGCTGGAGGATTAGTTGCCACGGCTCACCGGCAAGAATTCTCGCAAGAAATTCTCGGATGTCAGCTGCGTTTCAGCCCATCGCGCCATGCGATGACTTCGAGTTCGGCTCGAACCGCGTCCTCGACGGGAATCACGGGTCGCGCCTGCATTTCAAAGGCCGGCAACATCGAGCAGAACTTGTGCACGGCGAGGGGATCGTCGCAGTCCACCAACATGTGCCCGCCCCATTCGCCGACTCGCACCACGAACATCTCGATCTTGAAATTGGCGGGGGCCTTCCATTGCGTGAACACCTCCAGGATCCGCTTCTGGACATTCTCGTACTCCATCGGCGAACCTTGCGGACGTTCAAACCAGCTAATCATGTACTTCATCGTTTCCCCCGCACTGATTTGATTCTATTTCGAAAGCCGACTGAGGCTCTTACCAAGACCACGCGGATTGCAAATGCAGATAAACCAGATTTTGTAGATTCAACTGCGATACCGGCGGGTCAGGTCCTGATACGCATCGATGCGGCGGTCGCGCAAGAACGGCCAGTTGCGCCGGGTGCGTTCGATCTTGCCGAGATCGCATTCGACGATGAGCGTGTCTTCGGATTTCGCATCGGCTTGCGCGATGATCTCGCCGAACGGATCGGCGACGAAGGAGTTGCCCCAGAATTCCAGGTCGTCTTCGACTCCGACGCGATTGGTGACCGCGACGAACACGCCGTTGGCGATCGCATGGCTGCGCTGAATGGTGATCCACGCCTCGAGCATCTTCTTGCGATCGTTGGCCGTTTCGCCATGCCACCATCCGATCGCGGTAGGATAGAACAGCACCTGCGCACCCGCCATCGCGGTCAGCCGCGCGGCCTCAGGAAACCATTGATCCCAGCAGACCAGGGCGCCCATTTTTCCCTTGGCGGTCGGATGCGCGGTGAAGTCGAGGTCGCCGGGGGTGAAATAATACTTTTCGTAGTAGCGCGGATCGTCCGGGATATGCATCTTGCGATATTTGCCGGCGATTTTCCCGTCCGCATCGATGATAACCGCAGTGTTGTGGTAGATGCCCTCGGTGCGCTTCTCGAACAGCGACGCGACGATGACCACTTTGCGCGCCGCCGCGACCTTGCACAGCTCCTCGCTGGTCGGCCCGGGAATCGGCTCGGCCAGATCGAAGCGGCTGTTCTCCTCGACCTGGCAAAAATACCGCGCGCCGAAGAGCTCCTGCAGGCAGATGGTATCGGCCCCACGCCGGGCCGCGTCCTCGATGCGCGAAATCGCCTTTTGCAGATTCTGCTTCGGTTCCGGCGCGCAGCTCATCTGGATGAGGCCGAGCGTGAGCCGGTCTTTCGCGTTATGCGCCATGGTTTAAATGTAAATATCAGCGGCGCCGATGGGGCGCCATCGAATCACAAAAATTTCACGCGCCGGTCAGCCCTTCGAGGTCGGCGGCGGATTCCATGGTTACTTCGAGGTCCTTCACCAGGCCGGTGCCCAGCGAGTACACCCAACCGTGCACGCGGATTTGCTGCCCGCGCACCCACGCATCCTGAACGATGACATCGGAGGCGACGTTCCTCACCTGCCGGATGACGTTCAGCTCGCACAATCGCTCGAGACGCGCGCGAAGATCGCCAATCGCCTCGAGCTCGCGGCGATGCTCCTGGAAAACTTCACGGATGGGATGCAGCCAATGATCGACGAGGCCGCGGCGTTTGCCGTCAATCGCGGCGCTGACCCCGCCACATCCATAGTGACCCACAACGATGACATGCTTCACCTTCAACGCATCGACCGCATACTGCAGCACCGAAAGGTAGTTGGCATCCTGCGGCGGAGCGAGGTTGGCGACGTTGCGATGCACGAACAATTCGCCGGGCGCGAGATCGACGATCTCATTGGCAGGCACGCGGCTATCGGAGCATCCGATCCAGAGATACTCCGGCGCCTGTTGTTGCTCGAGGCGCCGGAAGAAGTCCGCATCTCCGGCGACCATCCGCGCGGCCCACGCACGATTGTTTGTTTTCAGGTGATCCAGCATCGATGAACCCATAATGCCAATTGTTGGGAGGTAGATGGAGCCTCCTTCTGGCTGAAATCCAATTCTGTCCTCGGTCATCAACAACTTTCGATGCGTGCGGTTGCAACTGCATCGCTGTGATAATGTAATAGCTCGGCACTCGAACTGAATCGCGCCTGAGGTCATCCATAGCGAGATCATGCCCGCCGCTGATAGCCGGGTCCTGCGCAAGGGAGCGCTGCGAACCCCGCCAGGTCCGGAAGGAAGCAACGGTACCGGCCAACTTTCTGTGCCGCAGGGGTGCCTGGCTATCATCGACGGGCATGGTCTAACGACGGGCGCGATAGCGCGAACTGAGTGATTCAATGGCCGAAGCCGCGTCACATCTGGTCCTGGCCCGCAAATGGCGTCCCGATCGCTTCGGCGAGCTGGTCGGTCAGGAGCATGTCACCCGCACGCTGAGCGAGGCGCTCAAGCGGGGGCGTATCGCGCACGCGTTCCTGTTCACCGGAATTCGCGGGGTAGGCAAGACCACGGCGGCGCGCATCCTCGCGCGATGCCTCAATTGCCAGAATGGTCCAACTCCAGATCCTTGTGGCGAATGCGCCGCGTGTATCGAGATTCGCGCCGGTCGCGCGCTCGACGTTTCGGAAATCGACGGCGCCACCTATCGCAAGATTGACGATGCGCGCGCCATCATCGAGAACCTCAGCTACCGGCCGGCGCGCGATCGCTTCAAGATTTACATCATCGACGAAGCGCATCAGCTCACCGATCAGGCCTTCAACGCGCTGCTGAAGACGCTGGAAGAGCCGCCACCGCATGTCAAGTTCATCCTCGCGACGACAGAGCCGCAGAAGATGCCCGAGACCATCCTGTCGCGGTTGCAGCGCTACGATTTCCGGCGCATCGCGCTGCAGGTCATCTTCGCGAGGCTGAAGGAGCTAGCCTCGCGCGAGGGGGTCAACGTCGAGGAATCCGCGCTGCTGCTCCTCGCCCGTGAAGCCGGCGGCAGCATGCGCGATGCCGAGCGCATGCTGGAAACATCGATTGCTTGCGCCTACAGTGAAGTCGTCACCGAAGCCGAAGTTGCCGCGACGTTGGGGGTCGCAAGCCGTAGCGTGGTGTACGCGCTGTGCGATGCGATCATCAGCAAGGATGCGGCGAGCGCGCTGCGCAAGGTGCGCGAGCTCCATTCGCGCGGCGCCAATCTCGAGTCGCTGGGACGCGATCTCCTCGAAGCGCTGCGAAATATCGCGGTCGCGAAGCTTCCTTCCAATGACGCGATGAGTCCGCTGGCCGATCTTCCCGACCATGAAGCTGTCGAGCTCAAGCATCTGGCCGAGCGCGCGAGCAATCGCGACGTGATGCGGCTCTTTCGTCTGATGGCGGAAGCGCAGGAAGAATTACTTAAGTCTCCTTATCCCGACCTGCTGATGGAGATGGCAGTCATCCGCATGGCCGCGCTCGCCCCGGTGATGGACGCCGACGAACTGCTGCGCGCGATCGGAAACGGCGGTGGCTCAGGACCCGCGTCCCCCTCGAGCTCGAGTGGAGGCGCCGCATCGTCGGGGGGATCACCCTCGGCAACCGTCCCAACGCGCCGTATGAAGGTGGAGGGCGAGGTGAACGCAACCGCGCCGGTCCGCGTGCCGTCGCCCGCGCCGCCGCAATCATCCTCCAGAGCAACGGCGCCTCTGGGTGCGGGCATCGCACAGGGATCGATGAAACCTGACCTGCCGGAGCTGCGCGACTTCATCCGCACGCGACGCGCCGCACTCGCCGGCTTCATGGAGCAAGGGGCATCGCTTGCGCTCAATGACGAGGTGCTCACGGTCAACGCGCGCAACGACATCTATATCCGCTACTTGAGCGATAATCGCGCGACCATCGCGGAACTGGCGGGCGAATTTTTCGCGCGTCCGGTCAAAGTCGAAGTATCGTCCAATGGAACCGTGGTCAGCACCGCGATGGCGAAGGCGCCCGTCGCGGGCACGAGTCCGGCGTCGTCCAATGGAGCTGCCAAACCGCCCGCGGCGGAAGCTACGAAAATCGAGCAAGCTCCACCTCCGCCCGAAAACGAACCGAAGTTGACCATCGTGCGCGATGCTGCCGTCGCGGCACCCACGACGCCCTCGATTCCCGTGGACACCGCGCCGAAGTCACGCGCCGGCAGCCCCGAGGATCGCCAGGCGGTGCTGCAGGATCCTGAGATGCGGCGCATCTTCGATGAACTCGAGGCGCGGCTTGTCGAGGTTCGCATTACACCCGATACTGAGTCAGGTACCGAGAAGGACGCCGGCGCATCCAGGAAGGACTAGGTTCGCGTCGAGGAGTAAAATTCGTGGCCGAATTTAACATCAGCGAACTCTTTCAGCAGGCGCAGCAGCTGCAGGAAAAACTCAAGACCGTGCAGGATGAGGCGGCGAGCAAAACCGTCGAGGCCGAATCCGGTGGCGGGATGGTCAAAGTGATCGCCGACGGCTCGATGCGCATCCGCCGGATCACGGTCGAGCCTTCGCTGATTGCCGCGAACGACAAACCGATGATGGAGGACCTGATCGTCGTCGCAGTTAACGACGCTCTCGCACGCGCCCAGCAGCTCATGCAGGAAGCGATGGGCAAGCTCGGCCCCATGGGCGGCCTCAAGATTCCCGGCTTCGGGGGAGACTGATCGCCGTCGATCAAGATGTCTGACCCCATCAAGCGACAGGACGGATTGCCGCCCGCGATGACGCGGCTGGTCAAGGAACTTTCGCGGCTGCCCGGCATCGGAGAGAAAACCGCCTCGCGCCTCGCGTTCAACCTGCTCAATCGGCCCCGCGACGAAGTTATCGCGCTCGCGGAAGCACTCCTCGAAATGAAGGAGCGCGTCGGTTTGTGCGCGGAATGCTACGGATTGTCGGATACGCCGCGATGTCAAATCTGTGATAGCGAGGCGCGCGAGCACGACGTGGTATGCGTGGTTGAGGGTCCCGCCGATCTGATGGCGATCGAGCGCGCGCGCAGCTTCAACGGCGTCTTCCACGTGCTGCACGGAGCGCTCGCACCGCTCGACGGCATCGGACCCGACGATTTGAAGATGAAGGAGCTGCTCACGCGCATCGGCGATCCGCCGCGCATCCGCGAACTGATCATCGCCACCAACGCGACCGTGGAAGGCGAGGCGACCGCCCTCTACATAGCGCGAATGTTGAAACCTCTGGGCGTGAAAACCACCCGCCTCGCGCGAGGACTCCCGGCCGGCGGCGACCTCGAGTACAGCGACGCCGCGACCCTCGCCTCAGCACTCACCGGCCGCCGCGAGTTGTAATCGACGAAGAAATCTCTTCAGCTCGCCTTGGCCGGAGGTGGCGGATGAGGTGTGGCGCGAACGCCGTCGGCGAGTTGGGTGCTCAGATCGCCGAGCGCGCGGCTCAAGGTTGCAGCGATATTTTCAGGTGCCTGCGCGGGTTCGGTGATATCGAGATTACCCGAGTTCAGCAGATCGCCGGTGTTCGGGTCCTTGATCTCCCACCGCCCGACAATTCGCGCGGTGCCCTTGGAATCGGTATCGAAGCGAGTGATGTCGAGCGCTATTTGATAGTCGAGATTAGTGGGGCGATACCAGGGAAATGTCGTCACATGCGCCCCAAGCAGAGTCACCAGATTCTGGGCAAGCACGCTGACGAAGTTCTTTTCCAGGGGCTCCGCCCATCGATCGATCGAGGAAAAATCGAGGCGATTGGGAGACACCCGGGTCACGATTGCCGGGCGCGCCAGATAGGCGGGAAACTTTACCTGGCCCAGTCCTATCTCAAGCGCCCTCGAGGTTCCGCCGCCGCTGTAGGTGATAGGGACGCCACGCACGGACGCATCCATCGGTGTGAGCACGAAAAATTGCGAGGGGTCCCTGGTGGGTTCGAGGACCGTGCCGAGCGAGCATGCCACCACCGACAGTATAACGACGCCGGCCAGCGCAACCTGGATCCTTCTCATCGGCGGGCTCCTGGGACCTCGACATAGCGGCCTCGCAGCAGCGCGCTGGGATTGCGCTGCAGCATGTCGGCGAGGTCGTGGACCGCGATGGCTGCCGACGACAAATCATCGAGGGTCTGGTTAAGCCGATACCCCAACGGCGATTCCGGTTCGACCACGCTTTGCAACTTGGCGAAGGTCACCTTCATCTGCCTCAAAGCCTCCCCCGCCTGCTTCGAACTCTGGGTCAGGCTGGCGCCCAGCGGCCCGACCTCGGTGTCGAGCCGGCCGGCGAGCACGTGAATGCTCACCGCCGCTTCGGACAGGTTCTTCGCCGCCATTCCGAGTTGATCGACGGTGCTCTTCAAGTCGGTTGAGTTGACAAAGTTGTTTACTCCGTGGGCCGTCTCGCTGAAGGATTTGAAAAGGCCCGGGATGTCGGCTTTGCCCAACTCCTCGATAACCCGGGTGATGGTTTCCTGCGCCTGCTCCAGGGCGGTCGGCAAAACCGGAATTTCCTGGATGCCTTCGTAGCGTTCCTCGCGCCGTTCGAGCGTATTCATGGAAAATTTCGCTTCGGTTCCAGGATGCATGTCGAGGTCGATATAAAGCACTCCGGTGACAAAACTCTGCATCTGCAGTTCAGCGCGCAAACCCAGCGCGATCGCATGCCGCATGACTGCCGGATCGCTCAAGTCGTCCTGCGCCCCGCGACTCTCGATTTTTTGCGAATCGATATCGATCACGACCGGGATCTTTACGTTGGGCGCCGCATTGCTGCTCTGCTGATCGAGTCCGCTGAGGCTGAGCAAAATCGCGTCGACGGTGCCGATATCGACGCCGCGGAATTTGACCGGTGCGCCCACCCGCAGGCCATTTACATCGCGGTCGAAGTACAGAACGTAGCTGGACTTGCCGGTGAAAAATCGGCCCGAGCCCAGGATCACAGTCACAAGAACTGCAAGGATGATCGCGCCCAGCACAAAGGCGCCCACCAAAGTGGGGCTGAATCGCTTACCCATTGGACCTCACCGATGAGGGCGCGGCTTTCGCGGCCGCGGCCTGGTTTCCTTTGTCTGGCGCAGCATCGGGATTTTGCGAGTCGCCGCGGCTGAGGAAGCGATGCACGATGGGGTTGTCGCAATGCTCGAGGAGATCCTTGGGATTTCCCAGCGCCCCCATCGTGTGAGTTCCAGGATCGAGAAAGACGCTGTTGTCGCCGATAGTAAAGATACTCGCGAGCTCGTGAGTCACGACGACTACCGTCGCGCCGAGGCTGTCGCGCAACTCCAGGATGAGATCGTCGAGCAGCCGCGAGCTGATCGGGTCGAGGCCCGCCGATGGCTCATCAAAAAACAGCACATGAGGATCGAGCGCGATTGCGCGTGCGAGGCCCGCGCGCTTCTGCATCCCACCGCTTATCTGACTTGGATAATAATTCTCAAAACCTTTCAGCCCGACCAGCGAAAGTTTGAGCGACGCCATCTCGTTGATTTGATCGCGCGTGAGATCGGTGAACTCCTCGAGCGGCAAACCGATGTTCTCGGCCAGCGTCATCGAGGACCACAGGGCGCCGCTCTGATAGAGCACCCCGAAGTGGCGCACCATTCGTCGCCGCGCAATCAGGTCGGCCTGAGTAAAGTTCACGTCGCCATACCAGACTTCGCCCCTGGCGGGTTCGTTGAGCCCAATGAGATGGCGCAGCAGCGTGCTTTTGCCGCAACCACTGGGGCCCATGATCACGAAAATTTCTCCGCGGTTGACGGTGAAATTCAGATCGCGCATGACCACGAAATCGCCATAAGCCATGGTGAGATCCTTCACCACGATATGGGCTTCGTCGTACTGATGATCTTTTCGATTCGGCAAGGTTTCTTTTAACGCTCAGATGTAAAGGATATGAAAAATCACTGCGAAGATTCCGCAGGCAACTACGATGTAAACGATTCCGGTGACCACTGCCGCCGTCGCCGCTTCCCCCACCGCCGACGAACTGTTGCCGCACTGCATCCCGCGCAGGCATCCCGCGACCGCGACGATGACACCATACACGGTGGCCTTGACGACACCGCCGATCACGCCCCCCAGGGTCAGCGCATGCATCGCTTCGTTGAGAAACGCCTTCATCGTGATGTTGAGCATCCCGGCGCCGACCGCGGCGCCACCGAGCACCCCGACGAAATCGGCATAGATGCACAGCAGCGGCATCATCAGAAACAAGGCGATGACACGCGGCAGCACCAGGAACTCGATCGGTGAGATGCCCATGGTGGTGAGCGCGTCGATTTCCTGGGTCACCTTCATGGTGCCAAGCTGAGCGGCGAATGCGGCTCCGGTGCGGCCAGCCATGATGATTGCGGTCATCATCGCGCCCATGTCGCGCACCATCCCGACGCCAACCAGGTCGGCAACATAGATGGCCGCGCCGAACTGCTCGAGCTGCACCGCGCCCATAAAGGCGAGGATCACACCGACGAGAAAACTAATCAGCGAGACGATCCCGAATGCCCTGACGCCGCAATCCTGAATCGCCGTCGCCATGTCAACGCCGCGAAAACGCGCCTTGCCCCGCAGGAAGCGGCCCAGCGCGATCGAGATCTCACCGAAAAACGCGAGGAAGTCCCCAATGCCTCCCATGAATCCGAGAAAATCGCCGCCGATTTCCGCGACGAAATTCGGCGCGGATACGCGGCCGCGCGCGCCCTCGTTGTCGGGCACCGCCTCCGAAAGACGCAGCAACGCTCGCAGACCATCGGGCAGGCCGTCACGGTTCTCCTCGATTTTAAGTTGCTTACAGCGTTCGCTGATTTTGTCGACCAGCGCGAGCAGGCTGGAATCCCATCCGGTCAGCGCGCGCGAGTCGTAGGTCACTTTGCGCAGCGGGGTTGTTTGCAATTCCCGGATGACTGGGGCGATCTGCGGAAGATCGCGCGTCAGCCGCCATTCGCCACCAAGCTGAATCACCAGTCCCGACGGGGTTCGCTCCACTGCAAGCTTTGGCGACTCGCCAACAGTATCAGTTTTGCTTTGTACCGCTTCGCGCATGCGATGGGCGCCCAACGCCTCATCGAACAAGCTACTGGCCGCGTAACAGGCGAGCAACGCCGTGCGAGGGATTTCCTCGGCGCGGACGGCGGTCAGTCGGCGCTTTTGGAACTATGCTCCGCGAGGACTTTTTTCGCGATGCGAAATGACGCGACGCCGGCCGGCATTCCGCAGTAAACGGCGATTTGCAACAGCGTCTCTTTCAGCTCCTCGAGGGTGCATCCGTTTTTCAATGCGCCGCGGAAATGCAGCTCGAATTCCTCGGGGCGATTGAGTGCCGCAAGCATCGCCAGATTAAGCAGGCTACGCTGTTTCTTCGACAATCCCGGACGCGCCCAGATCGTGCCCCACGCGTGCTCGGTAACCATCTGCTGGAATTCGCGATTGAAGTCA
>Ga0210398_10000316_pt1 | contig 57472 bp, 48 predicted proteins | sample IncBWC4OmetaG_FD_161047 | JGI IMG/M metagenome (GOLD analysis project Ga0210398, IMG submission 161047) | Forest soil microbial communities from Barre Woods Harvard Forest LTER site, Petersham, Massachusetts, United States - Inc-BW-C-4-O | ecosystem: Environmental > Terrestrial > Soil >...
GATGGGGGACGATGGGGCGCATCATGACGAACTGGCCTTCGGACTTATAGCGACCGCGGATGTCCTCCATCACGAAGATGTAGCCGCTCCCGGCGAGCTCGGTGTAGCGGGCGTTGACGGAATCGGAGTCATAGCCGTCGACGCCGTAAGGCGTGCGCTCCATGAGGAAGGGTAAAGGCTCGCGGGTATCGGTGGGACGCAGGATGATGGCATGGAGCTTGACGCCGTCGCGCATTGGAATCATTACCTCCTGCCGGCTGTAGGGGCGGAACTGATAGCGTATGGGCTGATCGGCGATCCGCTCCAGGAGCACTTCTGATGAGCCTGCCTTTCGCTTCAGGCCGGTGACCTTGCCTGCGGTGTCAGTGATGAAGACCAGGTGCAGAGGAGTCTCCTTGACGGCGAAGCCGGTGGCAGATTCGGCCGTGAGTTCGTGTTGGGGCAGTCGAGCTGATTCAATGACCAGGTGGTCGCCGTCGCGAAACACAGAGAGGGTGACCTCCGGATCGTCGGCAGAGCGATAGAGTCCGACGTATCGCTCCAGAGTCGCAATATCAGGATGGGCTGTCGCGGTCTGAGATCGAGCGGCGCTCTCCGCGTGGAGAACTGGCAGAACGGTAAGCAAGGATGCCAGCAAAGCGGCGCGGAGGGTCAGGCGGCAAGACATTCGGGAGATATCTCCTTGAGGAAAGGCTAGTGTATCGGAAGGGCCCGCAGTGGCTTGTTGATTTTTTACCGGCACAGTTACTTATTTCTTTTTGGCTCAGCGGATGCCGTTTTGCATGCCGTGCAGAGCTCGCCGGTGATGCCTTTGCCTTCTTCGACGGTGAAGACGCGGTCAAGTGAAGGGAGTTTTAGCTTTTCAATGGTCCCGCTTGGCCAGTGAATTTCGACTTCGCTTACCATTGTTGCGTCGCCCAGGCCGAAGTGGACACGCTGGTCGTTCGAGGACATATAGCTGCCGCCGCTGAGCACGTCTCCACGCTGGCGGATGCCGCCGGCGGTAAGATACACGGCGGAACCGATCGCGTCGCGCGGGCCTTTGGGGCCCCCGACAAGCTTGAATTCGACCCAATGGTGGTTGTCGGGGTTGACGTTGCGAAGGAGCACCGCCGTCGTGTCGAGCGAGTTGATGACGACGTCGATCTTGCCGTCATTGAAGAGGTCGCCAAAGGCTGCGCCCCGTCCGGGAGTGACAACGGCGAGGCCTGTGTCCTTGACCGGCGGAACGAGCTCGAACTTCTTGCCGCCGAGGTTGCGAAAGAGCAGCGGGCGCTCGGCAAAGGTTGTACCCCAGTCCTGTTTGTCGACCTCGGGATAGACATGGCCGTTAATCATCATGATGTCCTTCCAGCCATCGTTGTCGTAATCGATGAAACCGACGCCCCAGCCAAGGAAGGGGATGGTGTCCTGCGCGAGACCGGCGTGATAGCTGACGTCGGTGAAATTGGCGTCGCCGTCGTTGTGGTACAGGACCTTGTAGTCGTCGGAGAACGTCGTGGTCAACAGGTCGAGGCGGCCGTTGTTTTCATAGTCGCCAATGGCGAGACCCATCGAGGCAGTCTCGCGGCCGTCCTGGTTCAAAGCAAAACCGGAGGCGTAGCTGTCATCTTCAAAGGTGCCGTTGCCCTTGTTGATGTAGAGATAATTCGGGGTCGAATCGTCGGCGACAACCAGGTCGACTTTGCCGTCGTTGTTGATGTCGGCGAAGATGCTGGTGAATCCGTAGTAGCGATTGGGATCGCCGACTCCGGCCTTCTCGCTCACATCGGTAAAGGTGCCGTCGCCGTTGTTGTGAAAAAGGTGATCGTGCTCGCCTTGCAGGCCGCGGGGACCGCACATGACGGCCACGCCTCGAAAATTGCAGAAGTTGTAAGCCACTACCTTTGACCCCGGCACCGGAGGGTTGTCCATCTCGTAGTGAATGTAGCCGGGAACGAAGAGGTCGAGTCGGCCATCGCCGTCGTAGTCGCCGAACGTGGCTCCGGTGGACCAGTTGCCGAGGGTGATGCCGGCGTTCTCTCCGACGTCGGTAAAGGTGCCGTCGTGGTTATTGTGATACAGGCGGTTCTTGCCGTAGTTGCCTACGAAGATGTCGGGCCAGCCGTCGTTGTCGTAATCGCCAATGGCTACGCCGAATCCCCAGCGATCGTTGGTTACGCCTGCCTTGGCGGCAACGTCGGTGAAAGTGCCGTCATGGTTATTGTGAAAGAGCGCCGCATGGGGCGGCGTGGCCTTGCCGGTGAGAGCGTCAACCGTGGATCCGTTGACGAGATAGATATCGAGCCAGCCGTCGTTGTCGTAGTCGATGAGGCCGACGCCGGAGCCATTGGTTTCGATGATGAACTTCTTGTCAGGCGCGCCCATGGTGTGATGCCAGGTGTCGAGACCAGACTTTCTGGTGACGTCCTCGAATACGACCGGACCGGTGTTCACGAATCCGCCTGCGGTGATGGGGCGGTTCTCGGAGTCGTGGATCGCCGCATGCGCGCCTGCGGTCGAGTTTCCGCCGCCGCCCATGGGTTGGGCATTGGACAGTGGGGCCTGGCCAAAGGAAAAGAGCGGAAACACAAGCGCGATAAGACTCAAAGCCAATAGACGACCGATCGACAACCGATACACTCCCGAGCGTGGATACGCGGTGAGAATAGCAGAAAGGCTCATGCTTTGAGCTTATTCGCTCCAGTCGATGCGGAGGCGCGGAGCAGGGCCCATGAAATCGGTTACAATTTCGGCGTTCGCACCCAATCAGGAAAATCGATTTTTAAAATGCGGTGAGGTAATTTCGCTTGTCGATGAAATCGGTTCCATATTGGATGAGAAATTCGGTATAACCTTTTCATTGGCCAAACATCATCGCTGATGAACATAAAGGAAGTAGCACGGCTCGCCAAAGTATCGACTGCCACTGTTTCGCGCACGATCAACGGCTCCGAAAAGGTCACCGCTGAGACAGCAGAGCGCGTGCGCCAGGCCATTGAGACACTGAAGTTTTATCCCAATACCAATGCCCGCGCGCTCGGATCGGGCAGAAGCAGCCTTTACGGACTGATCATCTCGGACATCACCAATCCATTTTTCCCGGAACTAGTGAAAAGCTTCGAGGACGTGGCCGTTCAGTTCGGACAGGAAGTACTGATTGCCAATACGAACTACGATCCGCACCGCATGGAAGTGTGCGTGACCCGCATGCTGCAGCGGAAGGTGGATGGCGTTGCCATTATGACGTCGGAGATGGACGAGCACCTGATTGACGAAATGAGCAGCCGCCGCATTCCACTCGTCTTTCTCGATACCGGCACTCCGCAAAAAGGCATCAGCAATATCGCAATCGATTACGCCAGCGGGATCGATGCCGCTGTTGAGCATCTATCCAGCCTGGGTCACACGGCTATCGGATTCATCAGCGGTCCGATGGATCTGACCTCCGCGCGTGTTCGCCGTCGCGCCTTCACGAACAGCATAAAACGCAAGGGCCTGAAGCTCGACCGCAACATGATTGAAGAAGGCAACCACCGCATGGATGGCGGACACGAAGCAATGGCGCGATTGCTGGACAAAGAAGTGCGCCCAACGGCAGTCCTCACCTCGAACGACATGACGGCGATTGGCGCGATGGGAGCGATCTTTGAGCGAGGACTGAAGGTGCCTCATGACATATCGCTCATCGGGTTCGACGACATTGAACTGAGCGCCTTTACCCAACCCGGGTTGACCACGGTGCGATTGTCGCGCCAGGAGATCGCCAAAATCGCTTTCCGCGCGCTTTATGACGTTAAAGAGAACGCCTCCGCGAAGGGAGCAGAGTTCACGATCCAACCGACCCTCATCGAGCGAAAATCCACGGGTCCGGTGGCTGCCCGGCGCGGGGGAAAGCATCCAGTGTAGCTATTACCCCCTAGAACCTTCGTCTCCGGGTATTTTGAATGCGGGCCGCAAACCACAGTGATACGATGAGGCCCACAATGCGCCCGCTCGCCAAAGAAATCCTCACATTCCTGGTCCTCGTCTTTCTTTTCAGCTCGGTTCCCTACGCGCTGATGATCCATTCGCACCACATTGGATCGGGCGGCGGATTGGTGGTCAGGTTGGTGATGTGGTGCCCGGCCTTTGCAGCTTTGACAACATGCGCGCTGCGGCATGTTGACACGAGCACGCTTGGCTGGAACTGGCGGCCTGCGAAGTACGAGGCATATGGATATTTCCTGCCCTTGCTCTATGCGATTCCGGTGTATGCGGTGACGTGGATCGCGGTCAAGGGATCATTCGCTATTCACAGCTTCGAGGCGGCTGTAGCCACGTCCTTCAACATGCCCGAGTGGCCACAGCTAGCTACATTTGGGCTTGGCATCCCGCTGCTGGCGACCCTCGGAGTTATTGGCAGCCTCGCAAACGCGATGGGCGAAGAGATTGGATGGCGCGGATTTCTGCTGCCACGCCTGGTTGGGCAGTTTGGTTTCACGGTGGGTTGCTTGTGAGCGGATGCATCTGGGGAGTGTGGCACTATCCGGGGCTGCTATGGGCCGACTACAACGCTGGGACGAATGCTCGATATGCGCTGGCCTGCTTCACGCTGATGGTGATTGCCATGTCGTTCATCATGGGCTGGCTGCGACTCAAATCCGGCAGCCTGTGGCCTTGCGCGATGCTCCATGCCAGCCACAATCTTTTCATCCAGGCAATTCTGGATCGCATTACAGCGCCGGTAGGACGGGCTCTTTATGTGACGACCGAATTCGGATTTGGTCTGGTACTGACGATTGGCGCTACGGGATTGTACTTCTGGCTACGGCGCAAGGAGTTGCCCGCTGCGGAGCCAGCGGCCGTCTCATAGCCATCATTCAATTCGCTGGTGGCGGTAACCAGCATCGGTAAGCATCTGGCCTATCTCGGCGATATGATCATCTCCTCGCGTTTCGAGGGTGACATCGATCACGGTGTCGCCAAGGTTTACTCCATAGTGGGCGCGGTCGTGAGCCGTCTGCACAATGTTGGCTCGGGCTTCAGCAATGATGCGCGTGAGCGAATGGAGCGCACCCGGACGGTCGGTGAGGTGGATGCGTAGGCGGGTGCGGCGCCCGTCTTTCACCAGGCCGCGCTCGATAATCCGGGCAAGCAGGCTGACGTCGATGTTGCCTCCGCAAACCAGGACGGCGGTGCGCTGGCCGTTCAACGAAGTCTTGTGCTGGAGCAGGGATGCGAGAGCTACTGCGCCCGCGCCCTCGGCCAGCGTCTTTTCGCGTTCCAGGAGGACAAGAATTGCGTTCGCGATTTCCTCTTCGTCGACGGTTACGAGTTCGTCCACATAACGCAGTACTAACGGCAGCGTGTTCTCGCCGGCGCGGCGCACGGCGATACCGTCTGCGATGGTCGCCTCGGCCGAGACGGTAACAGGCTGGCCGGTTTCAGCCGCGCGCAGCATGGATGGGAGGCGTTCGGTCTGGACACCGATGACACGAACTTGAGGGTTTGTCTCCTTGACGGCGCAGGCGACGCCGCCGATTAACCCTCCGCCGCCGACCGGAACCACGATCGCTTCAAGGCCGGATATCTGTTCGAGCAGTTCGAGACCGATGGTTCCCTGTCCGGCGATCACGGCGTCGTCGTCAAAAGGATGAAGGAAGGTCATGCGGTCTTCTTCGCTCAAACGTGTGGCTTCCGCGCACGCTTCGTCGTAATTTGCGCCGTGCAGGATAACGTCGGCACCAAAATTCGTGGTCGAAGAGACCTTAACCAGGGGCGTCATCAGCGGCATGACGATGCGCGCGCGAATGCCACGCTGGGTAGCGTGGTAGGCAACGGCCTGTGCGTGGTTGCCCGCGCTCGCAGCGATGACACCGTCGCGCTTTTCGTCATCGGTGAGGGTGAGGATTTTGTTCAACGCCCCGCGTTCCTTGAAGGCTCCGGTGCGCTGCAGATTGTCGAGCTTGAGGTACACCTGTTGTCCGGTGATCTGGGAAAGCTCGTCGGAGTGCGGGGCAGGCGTGAAATAGATGAAGTCGCGGATGCGCTGGTGAGCGGCTTGTACGTCCTGCAGGGTCACGGCCATCTAAATTCTTCTCCTGGAAAGTGAAAAGCCACCAACCGCTGAGCGGTGGTGGCCTGATTGCTTCGTCTGCTTGCCAGCCGCCCGCTCCTATGGAGGAGGAATCGGAATGGACGCAATAATTCGGCCGGCAATGCTGAAAGGCATTGTGTTGAGTGGGTTGCGGCTGGTCATTCCAGGCTGCATGCGATGTCGCTATGAAAACAGAACGGGCGCGCCAAGTCAAACAACGCGAACGCCCTTGGCGAAGACCATTGCGGCCTGGTGATCGCCAAAGAAGTACGGGAGTTCACGATAATCTTCCGCGTCATGGACAACGAAGTCGGCGGTCTTGCCTGGTTCGAGCGAGCCGATTTCGCCGCCGCGGTTCAGGCTATACGCGGCGTTGACGGTCGCGGCGGTAAGAGCTTCGGCAGGCGTCATCTTCATCTGCGTGCAGGCAAGCGACATGATGATTCGCATGGAGGTTGTCGGCGAGGAGCCGGGGTTGAAGTCGGTGGCGATCACGATGGCGAGACCTGCGTCGATCATCGCACGCGCAGCGGGATATTTCTGCGAACCGATGGCGTAGACGGAGCCGGGCAGGAGAACGGGCTGGACTCCGGCTTGCTGGAGTGCGGCGATGGAGCTGGGCTGCGCTTGTTCGAGATGATCGCAGGTCTTCGCGCCCATCTCTGCCGCCAGAACGCTCGCGCCAAAGGATGTGAATTGATCCGCGTGCATGCGGAGTCCGAGGTTGTGCCGTTTCGCGGCTGTGAAGACGCGCCGGGCCTGATCAAGGTTAAAGACCCTGGCCTCGCAAAAGATGTCGCAGAACTCAGCCAGATTTTCTGAGGTCACGCGAGGCAGCATCTCTTCGATGACCAACCGCACGTAATCATCAGCACGGCCATGGTATTCCTCGGGAGTTTCATGCGCGCCGAGAAAGGTAGGCACAGTGTGCAGAGGCGTCGACTGACCAATGCGGCGAATGACGCGGAGAATCTTCAATTCATCTTCGACGGTGAGCCCGTAGCCCGACTTCGCCTCGATCGTGGTTGTTCCGCCATGAAGGAACCACTGCGCGTGGTGCGATGCAGCTGCAAAGAGCTGGTCTTCGGTTGCGGCCCGGGTTTTGCGAACGGTCGAGCGGATGCCTCCACCCTGAGCCGAGATTTCCTGGTACGTGATGCCGGCACAGCGCTTCTCAAATTCGTCGGCGCGGTTGCCCGCAAAGACCAGATGTGTGTGGGCATCGACAAAGCCCGGTGTCACGAGGCGTCCACCCGCATCGATCAGTTCGGCATCGCCAGCATGAGGCTCGACGTCCGCTCGCGAACCCACTGCGACGATGCGGCCATCATCAACGAGCATTGCGCCGTCTTGAATCAAGGCAAGATCGCACAGCTCTGGGCCGATGCGCGGGCGGGCGGGTCCGGCAAGGGTAACGAGCGGCGAGATGTTGACGATGAGCAGCTTGCTCAAGCGTGCTTCTCCCGCATGGGCACACGGATGCCGGAGCTCTCCGCGAATTCGACGGCGTGGTTGTATCCCGCATCGACGTGGCGCAGCACGCCCATGCCGGGATCCGTGGTGAGTACCCGCTCCAACCGTTGCGCGGCGAGATCGGAGCCGTCGGCGACGACGACCATGCCGGCGTGGTGCGAGTAACCGATGCCGACTCCGCCACCGTTGTGTATGCTGACCCACGACGCGCCTGCCGCTGTGTTCACGAGCGCATTCAAGAGCGGCCAATCGGCGACGGCGTCCGATCCATCGAGCATGGCCTCGGTTTCGCGATAGGGCGAGGCTACGGAACCGGCATCGAGATGATCGCGTCCGATGACGATGGGCGCGGAGATTTCGCCGTTGCGGACAAGCTCATTCATGGCCACTCCGAACCTTGCGCGCTGGCCGTATCCGAGCCAGCAGATGCGCGCCGGTAGGCCCTGGAAGTGGATGCGCTTCTGCGCGAGCTCGATCCAGCGGCGCAGGCTGGCGTCTTCGGAAAAGAGGTCGAGGATCAGCCTGTCTGAGCGGTAGATGTCTTCGGGATTGCCGGAGAGTGCAACCCAGCGGAACGGTCCTTTGCCCTCGCAAAAGAGCGGGCGGATGTATTCGGGCACGAAGCCGGGAATAGCGAAGGCATCTTCGACGCCGGCGAGTTTGGCCTGCGTTCGAAGATTGTTGCCGTAGTCGAAGGCGACCGCGCCGCGCCGCTTCAACTCGAGCATCGCTTCGACGTGCCTGCCCATGGTTTCCATCGAGCGCCGTGTGTATTCTTCGGGGTTGGTCACGCGCAGACGCAACGCCGCTTCGAAGCTCATGTCGTTCGGCACATACCCCTGCAGAGGATCGTGCGCGCTGGTCTGGTCCGTGAGCACGTCGGGCACGATGCCACGGTCGATCAGTTCCGGCAGCACGTCGGCAATGTTCGCGACCAATCCGACCGAGATAGCCTTCTTATCGCCGCCGGCTTCGTCAAGGATCGCTAGGGCTTCATCGACACTCCAGGCGATGTGATCGCAATACCCGCTCTTGAGCCGTTTCTGGACGCGCTCAGCATCGACATCCACGCCGAGAAAGAGCGCGCCATTCATCGTCGCGGCAAGAGGCTGGGCGCCGCCCATCCCGCCCATTCCGCCGGAGACGACGAGCTTGCCTTCCAGGCTTCCGCCGAAGTGCTGGCGACCGGCTTCGGCGAATGTTTCGTAGGTTCCCTGCACGATGCCCTGGCTGCCGATGTAGATCCACGATCCGGCCGTCATCTGCCCATACATCATGAGGCCCTTGCGTTCGAGCTCGTGGAAATGTTCCCAGTTAGACCAGCGGCCGACCAGGTTGGAATTCGCGAGCAGGACGCGCGGCGCGGCCTCATGCGTGCGCAACACGCCGACCGGCTTGCCCGATTGGATGAGCAGAGTCTCGTCATCGGCGAGAGTCTTCAGCGTGCGTACGATGGCTTCGAAGGCCTCCCAGTTGCGCGCAGCCTTGCCGGTCCCTCCGTAGACGACGAGGTCTTCGGGTCGCTCGGCCACTTCGGGATCGAGATTGTTCATCAGCATACGCAGCGCGGCTTCCTGCTGCCACCCGCGGGTATTGAGCTGCGTGCCTCGGGGCGCTCGGATCTCTCTGTGAACGAAAAGCTCGGGGGTTGCGGTTTCAAGCATGGCTTTGTCCTCTCCAGCGATCGAATCTTCCTTGACGAATCTCCTGAGCCAGCCGGGTGATTTCTCCGGACACCACGCGGTCTTCCGCGAGCTGTGCGACGATCTCTCGCACCATGGCGGCGGCGCTTTCGACCTGGCGCGCGGGCCTTAGCGGAAGCCGGTATTCGAGACCCTGCGCGGCGCAGATCAGCTCCATTGCCAGAACATACTCGGCGTTCGAGACGACCTGCCGCAGCTTCAGCGCTCCGGTCATTCCCATAGAGACATGATCTTCTTTTCCTCCGGATGTGGGAACACTGTCAACGCTGGAGGGATGCGAAAGGACCTTGGCCTCATTCAGCAGAGCGGCCGCGGCAACGTGCACGATCATCAATCCGGACGAGACGCCGGCGTCAGGCGACAGGAAGGCGGGAAGTCCCTCGTTGATATCCGGGTTGATGAGCCGGTCGATCCGCCGCTCGCTGATGCTCATGACATCAGTGAGGGCGATCGTCGCGTAATCGAGGGCCAGGGCCAGCGGCGCTCCGTGGAAATTGCCACCGGAGAGAATTTCCCCGTCACCCTCCGTCCCACGCTTATCAGCAAAAATGAGCGGATTATCCGTGGCCGATCCTGTCTCGACTTCGATGACATCGCGTACGTGCGCCAGCGCGCCGCGGACGGCGCCGTGCACCTGCGGCATGCATCGCAGACAATAGGCGTCCTGGACGCGGGGATCGTCGTGGCGGTGCGATTCGCGAATCTCACTGTCGGCGAGAAGCTCGCGCAGATGTGCAGCAGCAGCAACCTGTCCGGCGTGGGGACGTGCCTCGTGAATGTGCGCGTCGAAGGCAGCTGGAGTGCCGCGCAGGGCTTCGAGCGACATGGCTCCGGCGAGATCGAATAATTCGACGACACGGAGCGCGCGATTGATGGCAAGGCCGCCGACGCCTGCCATAGCCTGCGTGCCGTTCAGCAGCGCTAGGCCTTCTTTGGCTACGAGGGTCAAGGGCTTGAGGCGGGCGCGTTCCAGCGCAGCAGATGCGGGCATGAGGCTGCCTGCGAAGAAGACGTCTCCCTCGCCGATCAGCGCCAGTGCTAGGTGCGCCAGAGGAGCGAGGTCGCCGCTGGCTCCCACGGACCCGCGGGCGGGAATGAGGGGATGAATGCGGTGATTCAGCATCGCGACCAGGGTTTCCACGATGACCGGCCTTACTCCGCTGAGGCCCTTGGCCAGCACGTTAGCGCGCAGCAGCAACATGGCGCGCACTTCGTCTTCGGGTAGGGGCTCGCCGATGCCGCAGGCGTGGCTCCGAACCAGGTTGCGCTGCAAGGCTTCCAGTTGATCGCTGCCGATGCGCACGTCGCTGAGCTTGCCGAAACCGGTGTTGATGCCGTACGCCGTTTCTCCTCGTGCCACCAATCTTTCGACTACCGCGCGCGAGGCCTCGACATGCGGATAGGCTTCTTTTGCGACGGCAACCGCACGGCCATTCACCGCGACTGAGGCGATTTGACCCAGCGAGAGTGAACGACCATCGAGTTGCAGAACTTCTTCCATTAACTGCCGATGCTACGAACTTGCCGGCAATCTGTACATGTGGGATCCACGGAAATTGTGCCAGAATATCTAATAAAGCTTGCAATATAGGTGATAAGACAGTGGAAACAACTGAAATTCTCGATGAATTCGCTCGAAACCTTCTAATCGAATTGTCACGCAGTGCCCGTGCTTCCTACGCGGAGCTGGGACGGCGGGTTGGCCTTTCGCCTTCGGCGGTGGCTGAACGCATGCGGCGCATGGAAGAGGAAGGAATTATTCGCGGCTATACCGTTGATATCGATCGGGCGGGGCTGGGGCTGCCGATTTTGGCCGTCATTCGGATGACGTGTGACGGAACGCACTACCATCCCTTCGTGAAATTTGTGAAGACGCTGGCAGAGGTGCGCGTGTGCCACCACGTGACCGGGGGGGATGCGTTTTTCCTTGAGACAGCAACCCGCTCGCTCGAAGACCTGGAGCGGTTGATCGAACGGCTGCTGCCCTATGGCATACCTACGACGAGCCTGGTTTTCTCGTCACCGGTTGCACAGAGGTCTCCGGAGCTTTCGCGATTGACCGCCGGAAATCGAAACGGGCGACCCGGAGGCCGCCCGCGCTGAATCGCAATCAGCTGCGCTTACACCGGTTGAATGATCCGCGAGCCCTTCCATCCATAGTAGGCGATGAACAGATAGCAGAGCACCGGCAGAACGAAGGCGTGGTGAATGCCGATGTGGTCGGCAAGCACACCCTGGATTTCCGGGATGAACGCGCCGCCCACAATGGCGGTTACCAGCAAGCCGGAGGCCTCGCCAGTGAGCGGTCCCATCTCCGCGATCCCCAGCGTGAAGATGGTGGGGAACATGATCGCGTTGAACAAGCCCACCAGCAGAATGCTCCACACGGCCAGGTGGCCGAAGCTGAGCATGGAAACCACGACCAGCAGTGCGGCCACCACGGCACACAAGGCCAATACCTTGCCTGGGCTTGCCTTCTGCAGGACAGCAGAACCAATAAACCTGCCGACCATGAGTCCCCCCCAATAGAACGGAACGTAGTTGGCGGCCACAGGCGCGGTCATTCCCGCGATGTCCGGCTGATTGAAGTAGTTAATGAGGAAGCTGCCGATTGAGACCTCGGCGCCGACATAGACGAAGATGCCAACCGCGCCCAGGAGCACGTGCCGATAGCGCCAGATGCTCTGTCCCTTTTCTCCTGCCTTGGTCGGGCGATAATCCTTGGTTACGTCGAGCCGCGGAAATTTGTATAACGCAATTGCGAGGCCCATGACGATAAGAGCCAGGGCAATGGCAAGATACGGAAGCTTTACAGCTGCCGCCTGTTGAATCCTGTAAGCGTGCAGCGCGGCCGGTGACAGATTCTCCGCATTTTCAAAGGTCTTGGCAGCCTGACGCAAAATCAGCCAGCCACCCAACGGCGGGCCGATCACCGTCCCCAGTGAGTTGAAGGCTTGCGTTAAATTCAACCGGCTGGCGGCAGTCTGGGGTGACCCCAGCACGGAGACGTAAGGATTCGCCGCAACCTGCAACGTGGTGATGCCCGCGGCCAGCACGATCAACGCCGTTAGAAACAGCGCAAACGATGGCGCCATTGCCGCGGGAATGAAGAGCACCGCTCCCAGTCCCATCGTGAACAAACCCAGAACCATGGTCCGCTGGTATCCGATCCACTCAACGACTTTTCCGGACGGAACGCCAAACGCCGCGTATGCCGAGAAAAAAGCGAACTGTACCAGCAGGGCCTTTGCATAGTTCAGATCGAAAACGGCCTTTAGGTGCGGAATCAGAATGTCGTTGAGCGAGGTAAGAAATCCCCACGTGAAAAACAACGTGGTAACCATCGCGAACGCGCTTCTGTAGCTGGTGCCTCCGCTAGGCGCTGCCGCGATCTTTGTGGAACTACTAACGTTGGTGATTGCCATCGTCTTTGGTTTCCCTCGTATCCGTGCATCTAATGCGGCAGGCGGTCAGGATTTTTGGAGCTGGCTGACGGGTAAAAATTTGCCCTGGGAGATCATACCTGCTCAAAGGTTTTGGCTGGAATCCGTAAATGCTAAACATGAAACTTTAGCGTTGAATCCGATAACATTAATCCTGATAAGGTGTGATGCAAATGTTTCGCCGTATGTTACACGATTCATGAAACTTTCGCGGAGGCGGTACGTCTGAGAATGTAGGCCAACTCCCTCGCGCACAGGCCGAGCTCAATAGAAATTTGATGGGATCAGCAGGAATGACAATTTCACTCAGGCTCTTAGGCGGCCTCGCGCTGGCGAGTACCCTGACGATGCCTGCAATGCTGCCGCAGCTCGTGTTGGCACAGGCTCCCGGAACAGCCCCCGCCCAATCGAGCTCGGCATCGACCAGGATCGTCGGCGGAGTAACCGCGATCGACGGCAAATCACTGACGATCAAATCCGATGCAGGCGCTACAACGACGGTGAATGTGAGCGATACAGCCCGTCTGCTGCGAACTGCACCCGGCTTAAAGACACTGGCTGGCGCCGCCCCCATTCAATTCAGTGATCTAGCCGTGGGCGATCGCGTCCTCGCGGTTGTGGCACCTGCCGCCGACGGCTTGGCCGCAACGGCAACGACCGTAATCGTAATGAAGCAGGAAGATATCGCCCAGAAGCAGCAAGCGGATCAGGCCGACTGGCAAAAGCGCGGCGTGGGCGGTCTCGTGAAGGCAGTCGACGCATCGGCCGGAACGGTCACGGTGACAGCGGGCGGCAAGACATTGGTCATCCATGCGACACCGAAGACAATTATCCGGCGCTACGATCCGGCGTCCATCAAGTTTTCCGACGCCAAGCCATCTTCGCTCGACCAGATTCGCCCGGGCGATCAACTTCGGGCGCGTGGAGACAAGAGCTCCGATGGCGGAGAACTGACCGCGGATGAAATTGTCACCGGGACCTTCCGCAACATCGCGGGAACCGTGGTTTCCGTTGATGCCTCTGCGAACACAGTTACAGTAACCGATCTCGCTACCAAGAAGCCCGTGGTGATTCACGTGACCAGCGATTCGCAACTGCACAAACTGCCGCCAACGATGGCGCAGGGATTGGCAGCTCGACTCAAGGCCCAGAGCGCCGGCGGCGCGGCTGCCGGGGGAGCGGCACCGAGCACGAGTCAGCAGCAAGGCGCGACCTGGAGGCAGGGCAGCGGCGGTGCGGGAAGTGGTCCAGGCTCTGGTGGAGGTGCGGGCGCCGGAGGTCAGCGCAGCGGGGATCTCTCGCAGATGTTGCAACGTACGCCCGCCCTCGAGTTATCCGATCTTCATAAAGGCGACGCCATCATGATCGTCGCAACGCAAGGAACTCCAGAGGCCGCAACCGCAGTAACCCTGCTGGCTGGCGTCGAACCCATTTTCACCGCATCTCCATCCGCTAGCCAGAGCCTGTTCTCGGCCTCGTGGAATCTGGGCGGCGGGGGCGGGACCGACGCCGCAGCAACGCCCTAATCGATCGTTTTCCTTCTACGTAACGTCTGTTCTTCTGGGAGCTGTGAATTTGAAATTCATACATCGCTATTTTTGTCTCTTGTTGGTGTTGCTGTTCTGGATGTCTGCCTCTCTCGGATTTTCGCAAGCGAATACCGCAGTGATTCGCGGCACGGTCAGCGATCCAACCGGTGCCGTAATTCCCGGCGCAACCATCAGCGTCACCACCCCGGACGGACACACCGTGGCCACGGCAACCTCAGATGCGAGAGGCGCCTACCAGACACATGGTCTTGCGGCCGGATCGTACATTGTGATTGTCACTGCGCAAGGCTTTGCTCCTTCGGCCTCAAAGGCCGTAGTGCTCGCTGCCGGCCAGAGCAAGCAGTTCGACGTTGCCCTGGCGATCCAGGTGGAGAAACAGCAGGTGGTCGTAAACGAAGACACCCCGACAGTGAGTGTGGATCCATCAAGCAATGCCAATAGCCTGGTCATTAAGGGCAAGGACCTCGACGCGCTCTCGGATGACCCGGACGAGTTGCAAAACGAGCTCAACGCGCTTGCCGGTCCGGCGGCCGGGCCGAACGGAGGCCAGATATACATTGACGGGTTCACTGCCGGCCAGCTTCCGCCGAAGTCTGCCATCCGCGAAATCCGCATCAACCAGAACCCGTTCTCGGCGCAGTACGACAAGCTCGGCTACGGCCGCATTGAGATCCTTACTAAGCCCGGAACTGACAAGTTCCATGGCCAGGTTTTCGCGCAAGGCAATGCTTCGCAGTTCAACACCGGCAATCCATTCACCAACAATATTCCCGACTACCACAGCTATCAGTTCAACGGCACTCTGAACGGACCCATCAGCAAAAACGCCTCGTTCTTTGTGAGCGCCGAGCGTCGCAACACGGAAGATGCCGCCATTGTGAGCGCCTTCCGTCTAGTAGGCGAGATCAATGGCGATTTCGCGAACGGGATTTACGACATTCCCACGGACTACGACACCGCTCCTTTCAGCGACTCGTTGCTGACGCCCCGGACCCGCACCAACATAAGCCCGCGCGTCGATCTGCAATTGGGCGAGAAGAATACCCTGAGCGTGCGCTACCAGTATTACGGCAACAACAATCAAAACCAGGGTGTGGGCCAGTTCTCTTTGAACTCGCAGGCTTATAACTCGTCTTCGACCGAAAGCACGGTCCAGATCAGCGACACTCAGATCATCAACGATAAGGTCATCAACGAAACGCGCTTCCAGTTTCTCCGCGACTTCTCATCTCAAACCCCGGCCACCATCACGCCGCAAGTTCAGGTCTCCGGCAGTGAGACCTTCGGCGGCAACAGCGAGCAGACGATCAACGATCACTCGCTGCATTATGAGCTGCAGAATCTTACCGAGATCGCGTTGAAGACGCACGCCATCAATTTTGGCGGGCGCCTCCGCGTGAATCGCGACGCCAACACCGCCAACTCCAGCTTCAACGGCGTTTTTACATTTGGCGGACACCAGTGTGCCAGCGGCAGTTCGGGCTGCATCAGCACCGATGCCTCCACCGCCTATGGCATCACAATCCACGGCCAGGGCACCGGCCAGACATTCCAGCAAATTCAGGCGCTCGGCGGCGGACCCAGCCAGTTGAACCTGACTTACGGCGAACCTAGCACGACCGTTAACCTCACCGATGTCGGTCTGTACTACCAGGACGATTGGAAGGCTCGACAGAATCTGACGATCAGCTACGGCGTGCGTTGGGAGTCGCAGAGTGACATCAACGACAAAAATGACTGGGCCCCGCGGCTGAGCTTCGCCTACGGCATCGGCAAGGGAAATAAGCCGCCCAAGACTGTGATCCGCGGCGGCTATGGATTCTTTTATGATCGCTTTCCCATCGCGGAAGTGCTGCAAGCCACGCGCCAGAGCGGGGGAATCGACTCGCCACAGCATGAAGCCGTCATTCAGAATCCGACGTGCTATCTGCCGAACGCGATTGTGGCGAGCGATCTGATAGCCTGCTCGCAAATGGGCAGCACGAGCAGCAAAGCAGCGGTGTACCAGATAGGGCCGAGCCTGCATGCCTCCGTAACCGAACAGACCGCGATCGGCGTCGAGCGTCAGCTGACCAAGTCATCCACGGTTTCCTTCACCTATCTCAACTCGCTGGGGCGGCATGAGTTCATCACGCGCAACGCGAACGCGCCCTATTCGCCTATCTATGACCCGACCGGGCCGAATATCTATCAGTATTTCTCAGAGTCGGTCTTCAACCAGAATCAGCTCATCGCCAACTTTAATGCCCGTTTTGGCAAGAATCTCTCTCTTTTCGGGTTTTATACCCTGAGCTTTGCCAACAGCGATAGCGCCGGCATCAGCAGCAATCCCTCTAATTCTGACAATCTGAAGCTGGACTACGGTCGAGCTGCATTCGATGTCCGGAACCGGATGTTCCTGGTGGGCAGCTGGACAACGCGGTGGGGACTGCGCTTCAATCCCTTCATCGTTGCAGCATCGGGACTTCCCTTTAACATTATCGTGGGCCAGGATCTCAACAGCGACTCCTTTTTCACCGACCGTCCCGCATTCGCACAACCGGGCGATACGGACATCATCAGGACATCGTACGGTACGTTTAATGTGAATCCGTCGCAGAACGAGCCACGGATTCCCATTAACTACGGGAACGGGCCCGCGCTCTTCACCTTCAACCTGCGCGCGAGCAAGACGATTGCCTTCGGTCCCAAAGTCGCAGGCAGCGGCGGTCAGGGCGGGTTCTTCGGCGGCGGTGGCGGACGCGGCGGCCCAAGCGGGCTCGGCGGGCGCGGGTTGAGCGGCGGTGGCGGAGGCCCGGGAGGGCCAGGAGGACAGAATACCGGTCCCAATCGGCGATTCAATCTCACCTTCAGCGCGCAGGCATTGAACTTGTTCAACGACATTAACCTTGCGCCTCCAACAGGCACACTGGGTACGCCGAATTTCGGCAAGTCAAACGCGTTGGCTGGACAGATCTACTCCTCGGGAGCCGCGAGCCGGCGTATCTTTTTGCAGGCGGTCTTCACCTTTTAAGTGCTTCAAGCTGTGATGGAAGGTGACCTCAGTGTCCCGCTTTTTTCTCGGCCGAGTCGAAAGCGCGGGATTGTCCGGGTCGTGGTCACTTGACCCGCATCGCCAACACACCTATTCTGAATGAAGTGCATCTTTGCTCCATTCCGGCTTGCTTCTGTCGTGTGTGTTGTCCCACGCTGAGCCGGACCTGCGAGTAATCGAACCAACCCAACGCACAGAGTCCCCGCTCAGCCCACCGTTTTCGGTGGGTTTTTCATTTATCCCAGAAAACGAGAGAAAAATGACCGCGACCGCCGCTCCTCCAACCAAAGAAACCAAAGCCCAGCGCATCGAGCGCCTGAAGCGCGAGAAGAATCCCTGGGAAGTCTTCGACGAGGTGCGCACTTTCGCCCGCGAGGGCCGGTCAAGCGTCGTTCCGGAGTGGGCCAGCGCTTACTTCAAATGGTGGGGCATCTATACCCAGGGGGACGGGATGGGCGCGGTCGGCGGCAAAGGTGGTGAGGGGCTCGCTAGCGACTACTTCATGATGCGCATTGGGATGCCCAACGGGATCGTCACCGCGGCGCAACTCCGTGTGATCGCCGATATCACTCGAACCCACGCGCGCAACCTCGCGGACATCACTACTCGACAGAATATTCAGCTGCACTGGCTGACGATCGAGGCCATCCCGGAGATCGTTGATGTGCTCGACCGCATTGGACTCTCGCCCAAGGGAGCATGCGGGGATGTGGTTCGCAACGTTACGGGATGCCCGCTTGCGGGCATTACGCACGACGAGATCATCGACGCATCGCCGCTTGCGCAGGAGATGGCGCATGCCCTGGTTGCGAATCCCGAGTTCTACAACCTGCCGCGCAAGTTCAAGATATCGGCGACGGGTTGCGCGGCGTGGTGCTCTTATCCGGAGATCAACGACCTCGCTTTCACGGCCGTGCGGCGCGGCGACGAGGTTGGTTATACCGTGCGCGTGGGCGGAGGGCTTTCAAGCGAGCCGCACCTTGCCGTCGCGCTGGATGCGTTCATTCGGCCCGAGCAAGCGCTCGATGCGGCGCGGGCCATCACGCAGATATTTCGCGATCAACAGGGCCTGCGCGAGAGCCGCGACCGGGCGCGGATCAAGTACCTCTTTATGAAGGAAGGCTGGACAGCGGAGAGCTTTCTTGCGGAGGTGGAACGCCGGCTGGGGTATGTATTGGAACCGGGTGCGGATGAAGTCCTGCCTAGGGACGTGATGCGCGACCACGTGGGGATTCATCGGCAAAAGCAGCCGGGCTTGAGCTATGTGGGGGCGTCGGTGCTGCGTGGACGTCTCTCGGGCGATCAACTGGCCGCGGCGGCGGAGCTGGCGGAGCGCTTCGGCGACGGGCAGCTCCGAACCAGCATCATGCAGAACCTGCTGTTCATCAACATTCCCACCCACAAGACAGCGGAGCTGGCACGCGAGCTGGGAGAGATTGGATTGCGCGTGGAGGGCTCGCCGTTCTGGCGCGGGGCGATCGCGTGCACCGGCACCGAGTTTTGCAAACTTGCGATCAGCGAGACGAAGAGCTTTACGCGGTGGCTTGTAGAGGAGCTGGAAGGACGGCTGCCGGGCTTCGATCAGGATCTGAAGCTGCACGTGACGGGTTGCCCGAATAGTTGCGGACAACACTGGATCGCCGATATCGGCCTTGAAGGGAAGAAGATCAAACACGAAGGCAGGATGGTCGATGCTTTCTACTTCTGCGTGGGCGGCGGCGTGGGTCAGCATGCCGCTATCGCGCGTCCGGTGGGATACCGGATTCCCGCAACCGAAGTTCCGTCGGCCCTGGAACGGTTGTTGACGAGCTACCTCGACGAGCGGATTCCAGGCGAGGACCTGCAGTCGTGGTTCTCCCGTTATAACGCGGAGGAGATTCGCGCGCGGTTAGCCGGCGAAGTCGTCGATCCCGTAGAACGCGATGTGGCCGCGATGGCGTTGGACGGCGACTGAAGCCTATGAGCCTGCTACCGATCTTCGTGAAGCTCACTGGCCGCCCTAGCCTTCTTGTCGGCGCCGGGGAGGTTGCGTTGCAGAAGATTCCGTCGCTGCTCGCGGCAGAGGCTCGGCTGCGCGTGATCGCACCGCACGTGAGGCCGGAGATTGCCGCGCTCGCCAGCGAAGGCCGCCTCGAAGCGATTGAGCGCGAGTTTGCAGATACCGACCTTGACGGGGTTTTTCTTGTGATTGCGGCGACGGACAATTCTGCCGTCAATGCTGCCGTTTATCGTGCGGCTGTCGAGCGCAATATCCTGTGCAATTCGGTTGACGATCCGCCGCACTGCGATTTCTATTTCGGGTCCATCGTCACGCGTGGCGATCTGCAAATCGCGATCTCGACCGCCGGGGAGAGCCCGGCGCTGGCGCAACGGCTGCGGAGTGAGATTGACGAGCAGCTTCCTGGCGATCTCGGCCCCTGGTTGCGCGATCTCGGCGAACTTCGTCGCGAAGTGCTTGCGGCGTATCCCGCCGGCGAGGAGCGCAAGGTCCTGCTGCACACGCTCGCCCACCGGGATGTTTGCGGGTCGCGGGAGTGCCCAGCGCGCAAACTCGCGTTTGAACAGAAGGAGGTAAGCGCATGACTCTAACCGCCAAGAAGCAGGCCGGCAAGGTGTACCTGGTCGGCTCCGGGCCCGGCGATCCCGAGTTGCTCACGGTCAAGGCGGTTCGGCTGCTTGCGGCTGCGGACATCGTTCTTCATGACGATCTGGTTACGCCTGCAGTTCTCGCGCTCGCCAACCCGCGCGCGCTGACCGTGAATGTTGGCAAACGCTGTGGCACGAAGAAGACCACGCAGGCGGAAATCAATCGGCTCATGATCGAGAAAGCGTCGCAAGGGGTGTCGGTAGTGCGTCTCAAAAGCGGCGATCCGCTGGTCTTTGGCCGCGCGGCTGAAGAGATGGATGCGTTGCGCGAGGCCGGCATCACCCTCGAGGTGGTGCCGGGAATTACCGCCGCCTTTGCAGCCGCCGCGTCGCTCCAATGCTCGCTCACTGACAGGCGTGCTTCGTCGAGCATTGTTTTCAGCTCCGGCCACCATGCGACGGAAGGAGCACCCGAGGTCGCTGAGCCGACGCGCATCGTCTACATGCCGGGGCGCGACTTCTCGGCGCTTGCCGCCGAATGGAGAGCTTCCGGTCTGCCGGCCGACTTCCCCTGCATCGCCATCTCGCGCGCTGCACAGCCGGACCAGCAGATTACGGTGACGACACTGGGTGCGCTGGGCTCAACCGACCCCGGGCCGGCACCGGTTCTGCTGCTGGCGGGCTGGGTGTTCTGTGACATTCGCGTTGACGCGCCCGAGTTCCAGCCGATCCTCGAGAGCATGATCGAGTATGGCTTGCAGCTCGAAGCTTAGGCTGCGTGCAGCAAACTGTAGAGCAGCACGGCGAGGACGATGAGGCTAATACAGAAGTAAAGTCGGTCGCGTTCGAAGAGGAAGCCGACGGCCGCCAGAATCACGCGGGCGATCGGCGTCGCGATTAACAGCAGAAGTCCAAGTTGGATGATGCTCGTTGTGTCTCCGTGCCGGGCATCGTTGAAGATGTCCACGGGCGACCGCAAAGCTTCGGCGACTCCCTTGAAGTGGCTGTAATCGGGCCGTGAGCCTGTGGCCTGATGCAGGTAGAGGATCCCGCCGATGAGAACGACAGCAGCCGCAAGGAGGACGCCGGTCTGAAGCATGCGGCCGATGGCGATCTCGAGTTTCTGATCGGTGACCTGCATGGCTACAGCCTTCCTGTGATGCTGTTGATCACCATTTCCAAGCCCAGAGCGACGATGACGACGGCGAAGACAATGCGCAGTGTCTTGACCTCGGCGCGGACCAGAATTTTCGAACCAGTCAGCGAGCCGCCCAGGACACCAAGCATTACAGGCATGGCCAGCCCCGGCGAGATGTATCCACGGCTGAGATAGATTCCTGCGCTGGCGGCCGCCGTCACGCCGATCATGAAGTTGCTGGTCGTCGTCGAGACCTTGAAGGGCAGGCGCATGGCCTGGTCCATGGCGAGGACCTTCACTGCGCCCGACCCGATGCCGAGGAGTCCGGAGAGTGAACCGGCGAGAAACATAAGGCTGAAGCCGGCTGGGACCCTCTGAGCGGCGTACGCCTCGTCCCCGTTGGCTCCCGGAAAGCTGCCATGCAACCTGAGCCGCTCGGCGAGGGCGTCTGGCTTTTGCTGGCCGTGTTCGGGATGCTTCATTCGCACTGATGCGTAGGCGGAATAGAGCAACACCACGCCGAAGATGAAGCCGATGGCGTGCGTGGGAACACGGGTAGTGAGCCAGGCGCCGAAGATCGCGCCGATCGTCGTGGCAATCTCGAGAAACATTCCGATGCGGATGTTGGAGTAGCCCTCGCGCACGTAGGCCGCGGCAGCTCCCGAGGAAGTGGCGATGACTGAGACGAGCGATGCTCCGATGGCGTAGTGAATGTCGATGTGGAAAAGCACGGTGAGCACGGGGACGATGACCACCCCGCCGCCAAGTCCGGTGAGCGAACCGAGCAGGCCGGCGATCAGCGAGCTGAGGAATATCCAGAGAGAGAATTCCGGCGTGCCCATGCCTTGACAGAGTACAACCTGGTTACACCCCCCTCCCCCTGTTTTACGTATGGTTTGTAATCGTTTCATTCTATTACCTGTTACAAGCCAGGGTTTGTAACCGTTTCATTCTAAAGTAGAAATTTGTAATCGTTTCATTCCAATGGGTTTTCTCTTTCTGAGAGCAATCGGGGTAGATCAATGGAGGGGACCCGGATTTCGGCTCCGGGTGGCCGCTTGAGTGGCAGAGATCCCGCCACTAAGACCCTGACCTATTTGGCTGCGGGTTTTGCCTTGAGGATGGTGACAGCCTGCTCAACGACGGGCGCCAGATTCTTGAAGTCGGCGATTAGGGTGAGGAACTGGCGATAGACCTGTGAGTCAGCCGGGAAGTTCAGGCCGTCGGCGGTAACTGCGGCAGAGGAAGAAGCGATCAGGGCCTCGACATCGGCGACCACCGTCGAAAGGCCAGATACAAAGGGCTTCTGCAGTGGCTGTGCGGCCGTGAGGATTGCCTGGATCTTGGCCGCCAGGTTCGCGGTGTCCTTTACAGCCGTCGCGAACCACTTGCCGAAGTCTGCGATACCAATTCCGAGCTTCTGAAAAATGTTGCTCATGTTTTTCCTTGTTTTCTGAAGATGGGGTGAGCCGCGGGCGCTGCTTCGGACGCGGGAGAAGACGCCTCAAAAAGAAAAAGGCACAGCCGAAGCCGTGCCTTGGAATTCTTTTCTACCCTCTATATCTATTATAGAGATTTCGGAGAAATACCCGGCCAACTATATGGGGCCGTATACCTATGACTTGACAGTGGTTAGCCTGAACAGGCGGTCGCACGGCTATTGACAACAGGCGCATTCGATGAAGCTGTAAGCCGGGATCAGGCAACGCCTCTTGAGGAATGGCTGCACCGGTTGTAGAGTGACGCTCTAACGAGGGGTGAGTTCGAGGGCGAGGCGGTCGATGTTGCCGAGTGCGAAAGCTATGGCTGTGGAAGCCTCAAAAGAGATCCGTCTCCTACTTAAGGGGCGGCTCTACCCACTTCCCATCGTTCATCAGAAGCTCATATACCGAGTTGTCGTAGTTTCGGTGCCAAATGGTAAACGCAGTTACACCCAGCTTGGCTCTGCCGAAGTTGGGCTGCAACGCGCTGTTTATCTCTGCGCTATTGATGTTGGTGAAGCAATAGTGGCTGGCAAAAGCTGCTTGAGCAATATTTATTTCCTGCACTGTTGGCTGTAACACGGATCGGGTTCGCTTTACGTTTGGCAAGATGTGCAAGCATGTCATTGGGGAGAGGGGAAGAAATATCTCGACATTGGGACGGTGAAAGCCTAGGCCATATGAGAATAGGCCAGTGCCTAAACGCTCCCACGTCACAACTGGCGCGTCGGAGATTACGAAGGGATTGTCGGGCGAAGTTCGTCGGCAGTCCCACCTTCCATCAAAGAGAGCTTCGTCCAGCTTTAACATTGCCCGCTCTATCATTTCAACGTAGCTTTGCTGGCGTTTGCGCTCAGTTTGATAGTTTTCGAGAAGACCCATCGCGGCATGCACAACATGTTGTTTGGTCACCAAGGCATTCCGGACTTTACCACCGAGCAGCAGGTCAATGCTCCACTTCGCGGCGACCGTCAATACTTGCACCTCGTTAGATATAAACTTCTCGACGGCGTGAATGGTTACGTCGTGCAGGTGTTTGGAAGCGGCGCGGCGGGCCTCTGACCGATTGAAGAGCAAAGTAACGTAAAAGGTTAGCTGTCGGCGTTGCAGGTCTGTAGGTACAAACGAGGGATCGTCCAAGCGTGAGAGGAATTGGTTGACGCATTCTTCAAACTCGGCGGCCAACCGTGTTTCTAGCTCTTCCTCTTTTGCAGCATCTTCCGGATGAGCAAAGTGCCCGTCAATTCTCGTTGCGGTTCGTGGCGAAGCCTTCGGGTAGGGAGTGCGACTCTTCTCGTACCTCCACAACCGGAAACACTTGGTGATGCGGTCGTAATAGGCGAATTGTTCGAGGAGTTTGTGTGAAACGGTGTGGGACTTCATCTAACGCAGTCCGGCGACGACCAGCGATTTTGGAATTATGGCTCGCAACTCTGGTCACAGACTACGCTCTGTCATGTGGTCAGGAACCTTCCGAAACACTCGGTTGAATATCTCATACGCCAACTCAACGGACTCGCTGACTGCCTGACTGGTCGGGATCACCCGCACGTTGACCTGCTTCTCACGCGCCAGCTGAAACACGCGCCGAGGCACACCATTCCTCGATTGATCCTCGGCATGCCTGCGTCGGGATCAAACATCGCTACCTCGCGCCGCCTTTACTGACCTGCTGGATCACACATTCAGAACTGAGAGCCTTGAGTCGGTAATTTCGAGACTAAAGGGTTGCCACGTCTTCCAGACGGAACCACCGTATGTCAGAGACTGCGATGGCATCGACATTTATGCCGTTACTCTCGAGAACCGCGACCGCTCCCCTGAAGCCGAAGATATCCGCCCCGGTTGTCCACTGCATTCCTGCGGTATTCGAGGGATTGATATCGTAGAAACTTCCCCCCAATGTCCCACCTGCGGGCACTGGATGCTGGCCAGGATTATGGAAGAACACTTGATTGGTGTGGAAGTTAATAAGCTGAAAGACCACTTCAACGGTCACGTTGGCCATAGCCGCGAAGTCGGGAGAAAGTGTGTAGGTAATGGACAAACGCAAGTTCGGGCTAAAAGGGTTAAACAGGCTTGCGCTCTCACCGGTTGCTGCGTTGAGTGTTTCAGCATTGATCTGAACTGACGGCATTGTGGGCTGATCCTCCGGGTCTTGCTGGGTTGGCTATAAATCATACCGCTCTTCTTACCTCGCGCCGCCATGTGCTAAATCCACGGACTCGTCGATTGCCTGACTGGTCGGGATCACCTGCACGGTGACCGCTTCTCACGCCAAGCGGATACCGGCGATGAGACACGCGCCGAGGTAGACCATTCCGCGATTGATTCGTGGCATCCCAACGCATACAAAGAAGACTGAGCGGGGAAACCAGTCCGCCAGAGTAATGGGGACAGATATGCGCCGAGTTGCATTTCTCCTGCGCCTGAAGAAAGACGCGGGACCAGCCTACGATGAGGCTCACCGGGCGGTGTGGCCAGAGATGCTCGACCTGTTAAAGCGCGCAGGAATTTCTGAATACTCGATCTTTCGCCGCGACGAGCTTTTGTTCCTCACCATGCACGTCGAGAATTTCGATGCGTCATGGGCGATGATCGAGAACGACCCCGTCAACCTGCGATGGCAGAAGGCGATGTCAACCTACTTCGCGCCTCTCGACGAGCTTCGCCACAATGAGCGTTTCCCGATGATGGCGGAGGTCTTCTACCTGCCATAGTCGTGAGTTTTTTATGGCTTCATCGAAACTGAGAGCACGGAACGCATGCAAAGGAGACTGAGCAGGGGGCATGAGTCACAAACAGTCCGGCACAGTACGCATCGGAATTTCAGGTTGGACCTATGCGCCATGGCGCGGCGTCTTCTATCCGGCGAAGCTGCCGCAGAAACAGGAGCTGACTTACAGTTCTCAGATCTTTTCATCGATTGAGATCAACGGCACATTCTACTCGCTGCAAACACCGAAGAGCTTTGTCCGCTGGAGGGACGAGACACCCGACGATTTCGTTTTCGCAGTCAAGGCGACGCAGTACATCACACACAAACGCCAATTGCGCGAGGTCGAAGTGCCGCTGGCAAACTTCTTTGCCTCCGGCCTGCTGGCTTTAGGGTCGAAGCTGGGACCGATCCTGTGGCAATTTCCGCCAGCCTTCAAGTTCCAGCCCGATCTCGTTGAGGAGTTTTTCAAGCAATTGCCGGGAACGACCCAGGAGGCTGCGGACCTTGCAAGCGGCTGCGACGCCTGGATGAAAAAGCGTGCCTACCTCGACCCGGTTGTGCCGGGTCCGCTTCGCCACGCGATGGAAATACGCCATGAGAGCTTCGTCACGGAGGAGTTCATCGCTCTATTGCGCAAATATGGCGTGGCTTTGGTATGCGCCGATGCGGTGAAGTGGCCGCGCCTGATGGATGTGACGGCAGATTTTGTATATTGCCGGCTGCACGGGTCAGAGGTGCTCTACACGAGCGGCTATGATGACAAATCGCTCGACGACTGGGCAGAACGGGTTGCAGCCTGGGCAAGGGGCGGCGAGGCGGAGGGAGACCATGCAAGCGATAAGGCCGGTCCGCAGAGCACAAGCCGCGATGTTTATGTTTACTTCGATAATGACGCGAAGGTGCGGGCTCCAGTGGATGCGCAAGGGTTGGTTGAGCGCGTGAAAAGGCTACTCGAATAAGTCTGATCTGCGGGCGCAGGAAACGGGCTCACGGAATATCCTCGATGCATGTGGTTGAAAGCGTGCTCATGATGATGGCGAACGAGGCAGCGAAAAAAACCGGGAAAAAGAAATCCGCGCGCAAAGCCGCAAAAGCGGGCTCGGATCTATCCACGGGCGATGCCGCTCTCGCTCTCTTTCACCCGGTGACGGCGCAATGGTTCCGCGCAGTCTTCGATCGGCCCACCGCCCCGCAGCGCCTTGGATGGCCTGCGATCGCGCGCGGCGAAAGCACGCTCATCCTCGCTCCCACCGGAACCGGCAAGACGCTGACGGCATTTCTTTGGTGTCTCGATCGGCTCATGCTGCACCGTCCGATCGCGAAGCCGGATGCAAACACAAACGCCGAAACCGAAGGCTGCCGCGTTGTCTACGTCAGTCCGCTCAAAGCTTTGGCAGTAGACGTGGAGCGCAATCTCCGTTCGCCTCTCGCCGGCATCGCCAACATGGCGCGGCAGCAGGGCGTGACCTTTTACACTCCCGAAATCAGCATCCGCACCGGCGACACCCCGCAGCGTGAACGCGCGCGCTTCCGGCGTCATCCCGCGGAAATTCTTATCACCACCCCTGAGTCGCTGTATCTGCTGCTCACGTCGGAATCCGCTGCTTCTCTGCGCAGCGTTGAAACGATCATCGTTGATGAAATTCATGCGCTGGTCCCCACGAAACGGGGAGCCCACCTTGCGCTCAGTCTCGAGAGGCTCGAAGCGATCGCCGAACGCCGCTTGCAGCGGATCGGTCTCTCGGCAACGCAAAGGCCTCTCGAAGAAGTGGCGCACTTCCTGGCCGGGGTCGAGCCATCCAGACTTCCGAAGTCAAATGCAAAAGACACGCTCGCGGAGCCTGAACACGAGTGGACCAGCGACGAGGAGACCGCACAGAAGTTTCGTCCCGTCACGATTATCAACGCCAGCGAACCCAAGCGGCTCGAACTGAGGGTCGAGGTCCCTGTCGAAGACATGGCGCGGCTCGGGCAGGTAGAAGAGTTGCCCAGCGGCGCGGCCTCGCAGGGGCCCAAACGCACTTCGATCTGGAGCGCCATCCATCCGCGTCTGCTCGAAATTATTCTCGAACGCCAGTCCACGCTCATCTTCGTTAATAATCGCCGCACCGCCGAGCGGCTGGCCGGCGCGCTCAACGACCTCGCACAGCAGCAGCAAATATCGGAGCCCCTGGCCCGCGCCCATCACGGCTCGCTCGCCGCCGCGCAGCGCTCCGAGATAGAAGAACAGCTCAAGGCCGGATCCATCCGTGCGCTGGTCGCAACCTCATCGCTTGAGCTCGGCATCGACATGGGCGCGATCGACCTCGTCATTCAGATTGAAGCGCCGCCCTCTGTCGCCAGCGGTATGCAACGCATCGGCCGCGCCGGGCATCATGTTGGAGCCACCAGCGACGGGGTCATCTTCCCCAAGTACCGTGCCGATCTCGTCGCCTGTGCCGCCGTCACGCGCGCCATGCACGAGGGCCTGGTCGAATCGACGCGCTACCTTCGCAATCCCCTCGACGTTCTTGCCCAGCAGATTGTCGCTACCGTTGCTCAGCCACCGGCCCTTGCTGTCCCACGCAAGCGCGGACACGCTCCCGCGTCGCCCGAGATCGGCGTGCAGGCGCTGTTCACTCTCGTCCGCAGCGCCGCTCCCTTCGCCTCGCTCACCCGAGCGACGTTTGACGGCATCCTTGATCTCCTCGCTGGTCGCTATCCTTCCGATGAATTTGCCGAGCTTAGGCCGCGCATCACCTGGGATCGCGTTGCCAACATCCTCACTCCCCGCGAAGGCGCGAAGAGCCTCGCCATCCTGAACGGCGGCACCATTCCCGACCGTGGCCTCTATGGAGTATTCCTCTATGGCGCCGACAAACCCGTCCGCGTGGGCGAACTCGATGAGGAGATGGTCTTCGAAAGTCGGACCGGGGACACCTTTGTCCTCGGTGCATCTACATGGCGTATCGTCGAAATTACGCACGACCGCGTTCGCGTCTCGCCCGCTCCCGGCGAGCCGGGGAAGATGCCGTTCTGGCATGGAGATGTCGCCGGCCGTCCCCTTGAATTCGGTCGGCGCATCGGCGCGCTTGTCCGCGAGCTGCGCGAGATGCCGCGCAACGCCGCTCTTAGCCGACTGGTGCGTGAGCACGATCTCGATCCGCAGGCCGCCGAGAATCTCATTAGATTTCTGGCCGATCAGGAGATTGCAACCGTAACGGTGCCAGATGATCGCAACGTCGTCATCGAGCGCGTGCGCGACGAGCTCGGCGACTGGCGAGTCTGTGTTCTTACTCCATTTGGAGCCCGCATACATGCGCCCTGGGCGATGGCCGTCACGGGAAAAATTCGCGCCGCAGGCGGTCCCGATGTCGAGACCATGTGGGCCGATGACGGATTCGTGCTGCGCTTTCCGGACACCGACGCTGCGCCTGATCCCGATCTACTGCTGCTTGATCCACACGAAGCCACCGATCTTGTTCTGCGCCAGCTCGGTGCGACGGCACTTTTCGCGGCGAAATTCCGCGAGTCCGCAGCGCGTGCTTTACTGCTCCCTCGTAGACGCGCCCAGGGACGCGCGCCACTCTGGCAACAGCGCAAGCGCGCCTACGATCTGCTGACCGTGGCGTCGCGCTATCCGGCGTTTCCTATACTGCTTGAGGCCTATCGCGAATGTCTCCGGGACGTGTTCGACATCCCGGCGTTTCTCGAAATCCTGCGCGCCGTTGAGAAGCGCCAGATTCGCGTGCATGTTGCCGATTCGCGCACGCCGTCGCCCTTTGCGTCCTCGCTGCTCTTCAGCTACGTCGCCAACTACATCTATGAAGGCGATGCGCCTCTCGCCGAACGCCGCGCGCAGGCTCTCTCCATAGACCAGGAGCAGTTGCAGGACCTGCTCGGCGACGCCGACCTGCGCGAGCTACTTGACGCCGATGCCCTCGCTGAGGTCGAAGAGCAATTGCAGGCGCTCGGCGAGTCGCAGCGAGTCCGCTTCGTCGATGGCATGCACGACCTGTTGCTGCGTCTGGGAGATTTGTCGCGCGCAGAGCTCGCACGACGGCTCGCTTCTCCCGACCTGATGCAATCACTCGATCGCCTACTGCGCGCACGCCGCATCCTTGAAGTAAAAATCGCCAGCGAGAAGCGACTGATTGCCGTTGAAGATGCCGCGCGTTATCGCGATGCGTTAGGCATTCCCCTGCCGCCGGGAATCGTAGCATCCCTCCTGGAACCTGTCGCCTTGCCGGTTCTCGAAATCGTCCGCCGCTACGCCCGCACCCATGGACCGTTCACCGCGCAGGAGGCGGCTCAGCGATTTGGTCTCGACGCGCAACAAATAGAAGTGGCTCTGCGCGCGCTCGTGCTCGACGGACGCATCGTCGAAGGAGGATTCCGCCCCGCCGGAGTCCATCGTGAGTGGTGCGATGTAGAAGTGCTGCGCCAGATTCGCAGAAAATCCCTCGCGAAGCTCCGCAAAGAAATCGAGCCCGTCGAGCAGCATATGCTTGCTCGCCTGCAGACACATTGGCAGGGAGTCCTGCAAAAGCGCCGGGGCCTCGACGCGCTGCTCGACACCATCGAGAATCTGCAGGGTGCGCCTCTGCCCGCATCGCTCGTTGAATCGGCGATTCTGCCCGCGCGCCTCCAGAAATATTCTCCCGGTGATCTCGACACCCTGATCGCTGCGGGGGAAGTCGTCTGGTGCGGCTTCGATCCCCTGGGCGAGCGCGACGGACGCATCAGTCTTTACCTCGCCGACAAAATCTCGACGCTGCTGCCGCCGCGCAACGCGCGCGAAGATGTACCGCTCACCGAGAGGGAACAGGCGGTTGTCGATCAGCTCACACACAGCGGTGCGATGTTCTTTGCGCAACTGCATGATTCGGTGGGCGGAGGCTATCCGGGCGAAACGCTCGATGCGCTTTGGAGCCTGGTGTGGCGCGGCTTCGTCACCAACGATACCTTCCACGCCATTCGCTCCTACGTCGCGCGACCATCCTCCGCGCGTTCGTCGAAGCGCCAGCACAACCTGCCTGCGTTTCGCTCGCGACGAACCACGCCACCCAGCGCGCAGGGACGTTGGGTTCTCGTGATGCAGCCTGATCGCGGCACTCCGGCAGCACAGACAGAATGGAGCCACGCCCTCGCCCTACAGTTGCTTCACCGCTACGGCATCGTAAGCCGCGAGACCGTGGCGCAGGAAAACGTTCCCGGCGGCTTCAGCGCTGTTTACGAAGTTCTCAAGGCGCTCGAAGAGAGTGGCCGTGTGCGGCGCGGATACTTCGTCGCCGGCCTGGGCGCGGCGCAATTCGCGCTGCCCTCCGCCGTCGATCTTCTGCGTTCTCTGCGCAACAGTGCGCAGCCCGAAAAGCCGGAAATCATGACGCTCGCGGCTACCGATCCTGCCAACGTTTATGGGGCTGTCCTGCGTTGGCCACCGCTTCTATCTGCTTCAAATAGCACAGATGAGCTTGACATTGCTGACGCAGCCGCGCGCTCGCTTACGCGCAGCGTCGGCGCATCGGTCGTATTGCGCAATGGAGAATTAATCGCCTATATGAGGCGCAATAATCCCAACTTGCAGGTTTTTCTACCCGCAGACGAGCCCGACCGCTCCAATGCTGCTCGCGACCTCGCCATTTTTCTCGCCGGCAGCGCGCAGGAAACGATGCGGCAGGACGAGAGCAATCATCGCGGCGGCCTGCTCGTCTCCACCATCAACGGACGCCCCATCCATGAACACTGGCTCGCGCGCTTTCTTCTCGACGCCGGTTTCCAGCCTGCACCGATGGGCTTCAATGTACGGCGCATACTCCCGCCCGTGTCTGCGGCAACTAAGGAACTCCAGTAGAGCATGCCCGAAGGCGACACAATCTTCCGTGCCGCGCGAGCCCTTCACAAAGCACTTGCCGGTGCAACTGTCACTGGCTTTGAGACTGCCTACGCGCCCCTTGCCAGCGTGCACGACAACACTCCAGTGACCGGCCGGCTTATCGAGAAGGTTGAATCGCGCGGCAAATGGCTGCTAATTTATTTTTCCGGCGATCTCATTCTCGTCACACACATGCTCATGAGCGGAAGCTGGCACATCTATCATCCCGGTGAGCGCTGGCGGGTACCTCGCAACCAAATGCGCGTGGTCATTCGCACGGAGAGGTACCAGGCTGTTGCCTCCGCGGTCCCGGTCGCACGATTCCACACCACTCGCACTCTTGAGCGCAGCTCGGCCATTCCGAAACTCGGCCCCGATCTCCTGAAGGGCGGCTTCGCAGAAGACGAAGCAAAGGCACGCATTCGCGCGAACGCTGCTGAGCAGATTGCCAACGTGCTCCTCGATCAGAAAGTAATGGCCGGCATTGGCAACGTATTCAAATCTGAAATCTGCTTTGTTTGCGGCATCCATCCCTTTCGGCTTGTGTCGTCTCTCTCCGACTGCGATATTGACTGCCTCATTGAATCCGCGCGCCGGCTCATGGCCGCGAACGTCACCGAAACATCCGGCAACCAAATTGTCACCTATACCGGACTTCGTCGCACCACAAGCAGAGCGGATCCGTCAGCACGCGTGTGGGTCTACCGCAGGCAGGGCAAGGAGTGCCGCCGCTGCGGAACGGCGATCCTCATGCGCAAGCAAGATCCGGGAGCAAGGTCGACATATTGGTGCCCGCAATGCCAGCCTTCGGACACATCAACGCCGAGCTGAGCCGCGTTGGCCGCGTAGAAACACGTACAACCAGGCGGCTCTCCTCTTCTCAAGGCAACCCGAACCGGCGACCAGCCGTCCGCTACAATATCGATATGCCGCCCCTTAACGCCTCCCGACGGCGTCAGAAGTCTCCGCCTCCGGGTGATACCGGTCAGGAAGCGCTTTATCTGCGCTTCCTCAGCGAAAAACAGGTTCGTGTCTCCGTGAAGTTGCACGATGGCGAGACCGTCTCCGGCTGGATCGAGTACTTCGACGACCGCATGATCCGGCTCACACGCGAGGGTAAGCCCAATCTGTTCATCTACAAGCATCAGATCCGGACCATCACCGAGTTGGCTCGCCGGGGAGAGGAAGTGCGCCGCCGCGGCGTGCGCAAACTTCCCACTGCATCCGGTCTCGACACAGAGAACCAGCAATCAGAGAGTTTCCGCGTCGACGATCCGCCCAACGGGGATTCGCATTGAACGTACCATCGGAATTTGTCTTTGCAGCGCCTGCATCGGCCATCGCGGTCGAGGCTGGAGCACTTCTGCGCGACTACTACCGTCGGGGAGTCGCCACCGAATACAAGGGCGACGTCGATCTGGTCACCGAGGCCGATCGTGCCTCGGAAAAGCTCATTTACGAGCGATTGCATGCGCTCTTTCCCGAGCACGGCGTCTATGGGGAAGAAGGCACACGCTCCAACATGGATCGCGAATATCGCTGGTACATTGATCCTCTCGACGGCACCACAAACTTCGCCCACACCTTCCCTGTCTTTTGCGTCTCGATGGGTCTTGAGCGCCGTGCGCCCAACCTGACGGCGTCACAGGATGGAGAGTTGATCGCGGGCATCGTCTACGATCCGTTGCGAGACGAACTCTTCACCACGGAAAAGGGGAAAGGCGCATATCTCAATGGCACGCGCATCCACGTATCCGGCGCCGCGGATTTGGCTGAGGCGTTGCTTGCCACCGGCTTTCCCAGCCGTAAACGCCACGACAATCCAAACATCCACTTCTACCAGGAGTTCACGCTGCGTTCCCATGGAGTGCGCCGAGCAGGATCCGCGGCTCTCGACCTTGCCTACACAGCGTGCGGTCGCGTCGACGCGTACTGGGAGTTCAATCTCAATCCGTGGGACACTTCCGCCGGGGCATTACTCGTCCTTGAAGCCGGGGGGAGCATGACTACCTTTGATGGCAGTCTCTTCCGTCTCGACAGCAGGGAAGTGCTTGCTACCAATGGTCTGTTGCGCGATGAACTCCTCGGCTTTTTTGGCTACATGTTTGCCGGGCACGCCCTTGAACCCATTCCCACGCCCGCGGAATTTGCCGCCCGCCGCGCCCAGCGAATAAAGCCTTGAGTCCCCATCCACTCGACCGGGTTTTTTGCGCCGGAGTCGTATCTCTCCGGCCGCGCGGTCCGGTACAATAAGTCTGTCTGAACACCCTTTACTGGAAGAGGATCTCCTATGGCATATGTAATCGCTGAACCCTGCATTGGCACCAAGGACATGGCATGTGTGGATGCATGCCCGGTGGACTGTATCCACCCGAAGAAAGACGAAGCAACAAATGCCGAACACGAGCAGCTCTTCATCGATCCGGTGGAGTGCATCGATTGCGGAGCCTGCGTTCCGGTCTGTCCGGTGTCGGCAATCTTTGCTGCGGACGATCTGCCGGAAAAGTGGTCCAGCTATACCGAAAAGAACTCTACGTTCTTCGGCCGATAGAAGTTTTCGCGGAGCCTTGCAGCGCGCAGTCTTCTCAGGCTGCGCGTTTTGCTTTTTCGCAGCTAAACTGAAGCCGGTACAAGCGGGAGAAGGAAGGGAAGACAGGATGAACCAGGACGCACCGACAAATCGTACGCAAGTGGCGAGGTTGCCCAAGCGGGGCGACTATTCTGAAGCGACGATCTACAGCATTCTCGACGCCGGCTTCCTGTGCCACGTGGGTTTCGTGGTCGACGGCCAGCCCTTCGTCATCCCCACCGGTTATGGACGCCTCGGGAACACATTTTACCTGCATGGTTCAGCCGCCAGCCGTATGCTTCGCACGCTGGCTACGGGCGTCGAAGTCTGTGTCACGGTCACTCTGCTCGACGGCCTTGTGCTCGCCCGTTCAGCCTTCCACCACTCCATGAATTACCGATCGGTCGTTTTGTTTGGAACTGCGACCCTCGTTGAGTCATCCGAAGAAAAAACCACTGCACTCCGCGCGATCTCCGAACAGATCGTGCCCGGGCGGTGGGACGACGTCCGCTGGCCGACGGAGCAGGAACTCAAAGCCACCAAGGTTCTCGCCCTGCCCATCAGCGAAGCTTCTGCCAAGGTTCGAACCGGCCCGCCCCTCGATGACGAGGAAGACTACTCGCTCAAAGTGTGGGCTGGCGTGCTGCCCTTTCATGTGCAGACTGGAGTCCCTCTACCGGATCCCCGCCTGCCCGCCGATGTTGATGATGTGCCTGGCTACCTTCTGGACTATGGCAAGCGGCCGATTTAGCGGTAGCTGGACCCGTTGTGGCGCGCCACTGGACGCGTGGTGCAGGGGACTTTAAGATCGACTGTCGGCCTCGCCGAGCAGCGTCCGTAAGAAAAGGAAACTCGTCACTATGCTCAAACAAAAAGCAACCCTCGCGGTCATTCTTGCCTCAGTTTCGTGCGTTGCCGCGCAAACACCCAGCACACCCCAGGCCGACAGCGCCGCTCCATCGCAGGTCATTATGATGGTCAATCTCGCGGCCAACATCGATAAGGGCATTGACGCCAAGAAGACCAAAGCGGGCGATCCCTTTACAGCGAAAGTGTCCACAGCCGGAAAGCTCAATGACGGCACTATCGTTCCCATCGGCTCCCTTCTTCAGGGCCGTATAGACTCGGTGACTCCTTCAGAAAACAAAGGCGACTCCACGCTCGTTCTCACCATTGATAAGCTCCAGATCAAGAATGGCAAAGAGCTGCCCATCAAGGCGACTATCGTCAGCATCACGAGTACCACACCCACCTTCGGCAATGATGACAAGACTTACGATCCCAGCTCATATCGTCCCGGGACAATAGGCGACAACAAATCAAACGGCCAAAACAGCCAGAACGGTGCTCCGGCAGGTCCGCATCCCATCGAAGGACTCACCCTCTCCGGTTCGCCGAAGGATGCTACCTCTGCCACGCTAACTCAAGCGAAGAAGAATATTCACCTGTCAAATGCCACGCAGATCGTGGTCTCCGCCGCCGTCGTTCCTGCTGGCGCCGTACTGAAGTAGCTCGGAACGCAAAAACGCCCCGGACATGGCCGGAGCGTCTTCTTTTTCGTGGCGGCACAGTCTAGAACTGGTTCCATAGGAACTGGTTGTAAACCTCGTGGTGGAACTGCACCTCCGAAGGCTTCACGCTTGTGCCCAGAAGGCGCGGGCAACGATCCGCCGAGGCCTGCTTCAGGTCCGCGTAGCGGCCTTTCACATCTTCGCCGAGCAGGTTCGTTACCCAGGTGGAGTTGCGGAAATTTTCAAGCGCCGTGTAGATGTTGTCCGGCAGGTAGCGCCCGGCGGACCGCAGGTCGGGAATCTTCGCTGTTTCACCGTCGAGACCCGACTTGAAGATCGAATACATCACCAGGTAAGGATTGGAATCCGGAGCCACCGCGCGAACCTCGACGCGCATCGACCGCTCGTTGCCGATCGGGATGCGAACCATCGCGCCGCGATTCACCGCCGATGCATTGAGCTGGTTCGGCGCTTCGTAGTGTGGATCGAGGCGGCGATAGGCATTGACACTCGAATTCAGGAACAGGCAGATATCGTTGCCGTGAGTCAGAACGCGGTCGACAAATTCCCAGCCAAACGACGCCAGCTTTTCCTCTCCCTGTGGATCCCAGAAGATGTTCTTGCCTTCCTTGCTGATGGACATGTTGGTGTGCATCCCGCTGCCGTTGACGCCAACGACGGGCTTGGGTAGGAAAGAGGCCGTCATTCCCTGCTTGGTGGCTACCTGGCGGCAGATCAGCTTGTAAAGCTGGATCTGGTCGGCAGCTGCCACAACTTCGCCGTAACCGTAGTTAATTTCAAACTGTGATGGCGCGACTTCAGGGTGATCCTTCTCATTCTCAAAGCCCATGGCGCGCTGTACTTCGGCGGTAGTGTCGATGAAGCTGCGCAGCGGATCGCCGGGGAGCGAATGGTAATACCCGCCGGTATTGACGTATTCAAAGTGGCCAGTCGAAGGGAAAAGCTTCTCCGCGTCGAGGCCGGCGAAGAGAAAGCCCTCGATCTCATTCGCGGCGTTCAGCGTGTAGCCATGTTTGTCGTAGAGGCCCTGGGCGTAGCCCTTCAGCACGCCGCGCATGTCGGCCGAGTAAGGCGAGCCGCCCTTGTCGATGACTTCGCCGAAAACCAGCACTTTGCCGTGCCCAAAAAAGTCGGCGGGCGCAAAATAAAACGCGCCCCAGTCGATTCCCAGGCGCAGATCGCTTTCGCGCTGCGCCGTGAAGCCGCGAATCGACGATCCATCGAACGTCAGGTTGTCGTAACTCTTGGTGATAAATTTCTTGTCGTAGTCCAGCATGTGCAGGCGGCCTTCGAGGTCGCTGAACAGTACGGTGACGGCCTTAATGCCTTTTTGGTCAGTCAAATACTTCAGCCGCTCTTCCTGAATCTTGTCCGGCGCAACGCGCTTCATGCGCTGTTCCTTGGCCTTAAGGTTCAGTTCTTCCAGCTCTGGATACGACAACGCCAGGAAATTACGAAGTTCAGTTGACATGGATCTCCTCAAATTGAGTTGAAAACAAAGCCTTCTCCCTACACTGAAATCTTTGGCGGCCCTGCCGATATGGTTCGGATGTGAGGGATTAGTACTCTCAATCAAGACTACCGGGCCGGTTCAAAAAGGGAAAATAGTATTAAGAAAAGTAATTTGGCAAATTTTAGTTATTTATCCATGCGGAGCCGGCGATTGGAGCCGGCAGCAACAGCTGTCCTCCTGCTTTCCGCTATTCTGAAAGCCAGTGATTGCCCACCAGGCTGAAGCCCTTGTTCTTCGCACCTGGCCCGTTCATGAGGCCGACCAGCTCGTCTCGCTCTTCACGCGCGATCAGGGCAAGCTCAAGGGCATCGCCAAATCCTCCTCCAAGTCTCGCAAGCGCTTCGGCGGGGCCCTGGAGCCCATGACCTACGTTCTGGCCAGCTACGTAGAAAAGCCGCGCCAGGAGCTCGTCCGCCTCGATTCCTGCGAGATCCTTTCCTCTCCACTCTCCGAACCTGTCGACTACGCCCGCGCGGCCGCCCTCGCCTTCTTTGCCGAGGTGCTCGAAGAAACCCTCCCCGACCACGATCCGCAGGATCCGGTCTTTCGCCTTGCTTTGGCTGTCCTCGAACATACCCGCGCGGGGCAGATATGGCTGCCCGTAACCTACTTTGGCCTCTGGATCATCCGCCTCATGGGCTGGATGCCGGACATGGCCCACTGCAATGTCTGCAACAGGCCCTTTGCCGGCGAAGCCGCATACTTCAGTCTTCAGTCCGACGGGCTCTTCTGCGTCGACCATAAACACCCCGCCAGCCGGATACTTGCACCTGCCTCGCTCGCCACTGCCGCCCACATATTGCGCGCGCCCATCGCCGCCCTGGCGTCAGAAGACTGGCCCCGCAACCGCGCCTCCGACCTCCGCCGCTTCGCCATGCATGCCCTCGAACGCCACCTGGAACGCAAACTCCACGCTGTCGCCGCACTGGTCAAACTGGGAGGATGAAGCTGGTAATCCGCCGGCCTGCTCCGACACCTGTAGAATTCCAGTAGCGTTCCGTCAACGGAAAATCAAAAGTGTCTGCAACCATTACGGCTTCCTCTATCTCTACGCGCACTGAGCCTCTCACCTTCCAGCAACTGCTCTTCCGCCTGCAAACCTTCTGGGCCGAGCGCGGATGCATCCTCCAGCAGCCCTACGATGTCGAAGTCGGCGCCGGCACCATGTCTCCGGACACGTTTCTCCGCGTCCTTGGACCGCGGCCCATCAACATCGCCTACGCTCAACCCTCGCGACGCCCCACTGACGGCCGCTATGGCGAGAATCCCAATCGCCTCTACAAGCACACGCAGTTTCAGGTCATCCTCAAGCCGCCGCCGTCTGACATTCAGGAGGTCTACCTCGCCTCGCTCGAAGCCATCGGCATCGATCTCTCCGAGCACGACATTAAGTTCGAAGAAGACAACTGGGAGGCACCCACGCTCGGCGCGTGGGGCATCGGCTGGCAGGTGATGCTCGATGGGCAGGAGATTACGCAGTTCACCTACTTCCAGCAGTGCGGCGGCATCGATCTTGATCCCATTAGTGGCGAAATCACCTATGGGCTTGAACGCCTTGCGCAGTTTCTGCAGGACAAAGAGTCGATCTATGACATCGTGTGGGTGCGCGATCCCAGGACCGGCAAGGCAATCACCTACGGAGATATCCGGCTCGAAGAAGAATTGCAATTCTCCGTCTATAACTTCGAAGCCGCCGAGGTCGAAAAGCTCTGGGAGCACCTGCGCCTCTACGAAGCCGAGTGCCAGGACCTGCTAGCAAGTTATAGCGACAGCTTCTCTCCCAATGCCGAAAAGTTAGCGGAGCGCCGTCAGAAGATCCACGACCGCCTCGTGCACGAAGACGAGACCCCTCCACCCTCCGAAGACGTGCAGGCCGCACAGCGCCGTTTCCCGGTCCTCGGAGCCTACGACCTCTGCCTCAAGTGCTCGCACCTCTTCAACCTGCTCGACGCCCGCGGCGCCATTTCCGTCACCGAACGCGTGGGTGTCATCGCTCGCATCCGAGCGCTGGCCGTTGGAGTCGCGAAGGCCTATGCCGCGCAGCAAAGCTAGAAACCAGATATGAATTTTCTCTTTGAAATCGGACTCGAAGAAATCCCCGCACGCATGATCGCCGCCGCACAGGGGGAACTCGCCCGTCGCATCGAAGACGTTCTCACTCGCGAGCGCCTTCTCGACGCCGGTCACGAAACACACAGCCACTCCACGCCGCGCCGCCTCGCCGTGCTGGTCAAAGGAGTCATTGTCGCCCAGGCCGACACGCAAGAACAGCTCACCGGACCTTCCTGGAACATCGCCTTCAAGAACGGCGAGTCCACGCCTGCCGCCCACGCCTTCGCCAAAAAAGCGGGAGTCGAAGTCGCCGCTCTCCAGAAAATCAATACACCGAAGGGCGAATACGTCTCAGCAGTCATTGAACGCAAAGGCCGCTCGGCGTCCGAAATTCTTGTCGAGCAATTGCCGAAAGAGCTCGCTGCCCTTTACTGGCCGAAGAACATGTACTGGCGCGCCGGCAAACCCGAGCGCTTCGTCCGCCCACTCAAGTGGCTGCTCGCTCTGCTTGACCACGCCATCGTCCCCGTCGAGTTTGCTGGAGTCCATGCCGCCAACCTCACCTACGGGCACCGTATCCTCCACGGAGACGCCGCGCTCACGGTCGAACACGCCACGGACTACCTTGGCGTCCTCGAAGCCGCGCACGTCACCGCCGACGTCGAGCTCCGCCGCGACCGCATTCGCAAAGGCCTCGACGCTGCCACCCGCACCATCCCGGGAGCACGCTGGCGCGAAGACGAGGCTCTCGTTGACACGGTTACACATCTCACCGAGTGGCCCGCTGTTTTGCTCGGCAGCTTCGACCCCGAATACCTCACCCTTCCGGAAGAAGTGCTGGTGACGGTCATGCGCGACCACCAGAAGTACTTCGCCGTTGAAGACGCGCATGGCAAGCTCGCGCCCTGGTTTTTGACCGTCCTGAACACTCAGCCCAGCGAACACGCCGACGAGATCATCCGCCACGGCAACGAACGCGTGCTCCGCGCAAGATTCAACGACGCACGATTCTTTTGGACCGTCGATCAGAAAATTCCGCTGACAGAGCGCGTCGAAATGCAGAAGTCCGTGACCTTCCAAAAGGATTTAGGCAGTTATTACGCGAAGACCGAGGCGAATCTTCGCATAGCTGAACGCCTGTCAGAGATTGTCACCGTGCGCGGCACAAATCTCGAGAAGGCTGCTCTGCTGACCGCCGTACGCATTGCGAAGACAGACCTCACTGCCGAGCTGGTGAAGGAATTCACCGAGCTTCAAGGCATCGTTGGTGGCCTCTACGCGCGGGCTCAAGGCCTGGGAGAAACCGTCGCGCAAGCCATCTACTGGCAATACTCGCCGGCGGCAATAGAAGACCCGATTCCGCCAACCGTCGAAGGCCAGATATTCGGCATCGCCGATCGCTTCCAGACAATCGCCGCGATGTTCGGCATCGGCCTCGAACCCACCGGCTCGAAGGATCCCTTCGGACTGCGTCGTGCGGCGAACGGCATTGTGAAGATCCTCGCCGAGTCAGGCCTGCCGCTGAGAATTTCGGACTTGCTCGCTGTGGAGGATGGCAAGCTTAGTGCGTTTTTCCGTGAGCGAGTGGAATTTTATCTCCGTGACGTGCGCGGCTTCGCCTATGGCGTGGTCAATGCGGTTCTCGCCCCTGGATTTGATGATGTGCGAGATGCCATCGCACGCGCCGAAGCCCTTACCGCCGTACGCGGCTCCGAGGATTTCATCGCGATATCGGCAGCGTTCAAGCGGATCAAGAATATCCTCCGTCAGGCGAATGTCGACAGTCATAGCACTATCGATCCAGACAAACTCGTCGAGCTTGCGGAGCGGTCGCTCTACGACCACATGAACCTCTTGATGCTTAAGATTCATCCCATCCGGACCGACGGCTACGGCGACGCACTCGAACAAATCGCCACCCTTCGTCCCCATGTCGATCTCTTCTTCGACAAGGTCATGGTTATGGCCGAGGACCCTGCCATTCGCGCCAATCGTTTAGCTCTCATCGCCAACGTCCTCGGCAGCTTCTCGTCCATCGCCGACTTTTCCGAGGTCGTCACCAGCTAGGTTATGGTATGACTTTTTCATACTCATTTCGGTAAACTGACGTCGAGGAGAAAACTCATGCCCTCGCCAGCAAAGCGAACCTTCAGTCTGCCGGCTGTCCAAGCCCGCTATATCGATAGCAAAGTTGAATCGGGAGCCTACGCTTCCGCCAGCGAAGTTGTGCGCGCCGGTCTTCGAGCCTTGCAGGAGCGTGACGAGGCGATGGAGCGGTGGCTGAGAGAAGAAGTTGTCCCTGTGTGTGAAGAGATCGATGCTGATCCTTCTCAAGTCGTCTCGGCCGAGGAACTCACCGCTGCCATCTATGCCCATCATGCCAGGCGGACGCGAAAATCGGCGTGATTCACAAAGTAAAGTTCAGCAGGAAATCGCAGGCTGATCTGGCTTCAATTTATGACTACATCGCCGGGCAAAGCGACCCGTCGCGGGCTCTTGCCTACTTTGAGCGCATCCGCGATTTTTGCCTGGCATTGAGCCATTTTCCAGAACGTGGTACGGCTTGGTATCACGTCTCGCGCGGCGTCCGCGTAGTGGGATTTGAAAGACGCATTTCAATAGCCTTTCGCATCGAGGCTCGAACGGTGACTATTGTCCGCGTTTTATACGGTGGTCGCGATATCCCTAAGAACTTGAAATCCAGCAGGAAAAGCCGATGAGTTTGCAATTCTGCGAATACGTCTCGCTGGCTCCCTACACGACCTTCAAGATCGGAGGCCCAGCACGCTGGTTCGCGGAGGCGACGAGCGAAGATGAGATTCTTGAGGCCACCGACTTCGCGCGCAGCCGTAATCTGCCGCTCTTCATCCTCGGCGGAGGGAGCAATCTTCTCGTCTCCGACGAAGGCTTTCCCGGGTTGGTGCTCCATATCGCTTTGAGAGGAATCGAGCAGGCCTATCACCTCTTCCGCGTTGGAGCCGGTGAGAACTGGGACGAATTCGTCACTTACGCTGTTGCACAAAATTACGGCGGTGTCGAATGCCTCGCCGGCATCCCTGGCACTGTGGGTGGCACGCCGGTCCAAAACGTTGGAGCATACGGACAGGAAGTCGCCGAAACCATCGCTGCCGTCCGTGTGCTCGATCTAAATAGCCTCGAAGTCAAGGATTTGCCGCCGGCGAAGTGCAAATTCTCCTACCGTCGCAGCATCTTTAACTCGACTCAGCGCGGACGATACATCGTCACGCGCGTCGACTACGCTCTCAGAAAAGATGGTCCTGCCCATCTCGCCTACCTGGATCTGAAAAAGCACTTTGCCGGAGCATCCGAGCCCTCTCTTGGTGAAGTGAGCAGTGCCGTCAGACGCATTCGTCACCAGAAAGGGATGCTCATCGCCGACGGCGATCCCGACTGCCGCAGCGCAGGAAGCTTCTTCAAGAATCCCATCATTGGCGCGGAACGCTTCTCACGCATTGCGGCTAAATTTGTTGCTGCCGTTCCGAGCTATCCAGCAGGAGAAGGCTTCTTCAAGGTGCCAGCCGCCTGGCTGGTGGAGCAGGCCGGTTTTCACAAGGGCTATGCACTGGGTCCGGCCGGAATCTCGAGCCGCCACACCCTCGCCCTCATCAACAGAGGAAACGCGAAGGCCACCGACATCCTCGCTCTCCGCGATCAAATCGTCGCCGCAGTCGAGCGACAGTTCCGCATCCGTCTTGAGCCCGAACCCGTTTTCTTGGGGGCGGAAACGCTGGGCCCCGAATTCAAGCTCTGACGCTGCGCTCCATCCCAAGCTGTTCGAGCACCCGCTCCCGATACGGAGCCAGCACGTCTCGCGCCGGACCCTGAGCTTCAATCCGCCCAGCCTCCAGCACGATCGCGTCGACATTCATCTGCCACGCATCGGCCAGATCGTGCGAGACATACAAAACGGGCACCCCGCTCGCTCGCAGACTCTCGGCGATCGCACTCCTGGCGGCGGCATCCAGCGCCGCGAATGGTTCATCGAGCAGCAAAAGCGCCGGCTGCGGAGCCAGCGCCCGAGCCAACGCAACTCGCTGCTTTTCGCCTCCGGACAACCGGTCCGGTTTGCGATCCGCCAGCGATTCAGCGTCGAATAATTGCAGCATCTCGCCAACCCGCGCTTCCAGCCTATCATCGGTCAGCGATTGCAGCCCGAACGCCACGTTTGCCTGCGCCGTCAGGTGCGGAAACAGCGCCGCTTGCTGGGTAACGAAACCGATCCCCCGCCGCCCCGGCGCAACTGACAATCGCGTATCAGTGTCCACCAGCACCCGCTGCTCCAGGGAAATCCGCCCGCGATCCGGCGCAATCAATCCGGAGACGATACGCAGCAGCGTCGTCTTTCCGGCGCCGGAAGGCCCAAAGAGAACCGTCCAGTCGGATCGCAGCTCGAAGCGCGCCTCCAGCACGAAAGCGCCTCGGCCGTACCGCACATCCGCCCGGAGTATTGTGCCTTCAACCATGCCGTGCCTCGCTCAAGCCATGACGCCGCCGCGAATACAGCAGCACCAGCGCGGCCACAGAGATCACCACCAGCACCAGCGCAGTTCGGTTAGCCTGCGTATAGGCAAAGTCCTGCACCTGGTCGTAGATCGAAATCGACAGCGTTCGCGTAGCCCCCGGAATATCTCCGCCAATCATCAGCACCACGCCGAACTCGCCGACGGTATGCGTGAAGCACAGCACAGCAGCCGTCAAAACAGATCGAGCCGTGAGCGGCAGCAACACTGCGCGCAACAGGCGCAACCGCGAAGCGCCCAGCAGCCGAGCCTGCTCCAGCAATGCGGTGTCAACGCCTGAGAATCCAGCCACCAGTGGCTGCACCGCAAATGGAAAGCTATAGATCACCGATCCAACCACCAGACCGGTAAACGAAAACGCCAGCGGGTGACCGGTAAGCTGAATCCACGCTCGCCCAAAAGGTGTTCTTGGCCCCAGCAGCACCAGCAGATAAAAGCCCAGCACCGTCGGTGGCAGCAGCAACGGCAGCGTAGAGACAGCCTCTACCAAAGCACGCAGACGCGATCCAGAGAACGCGATCCAGTAAGCAACAGGAACAGCGATCACGAGAAGCAGCGCCGTTGTGACGACAGCGAGCCGGAGAGTCAGAGCCAGCGCCTGAAGATCCATCGCCTATTTCGCTGGAGCCAGGCCGCGATCGGCAAGCTGGCTTTGAATTGGAGCCGACATCAAAAAATCCAGAAAACGATGCGCGTCGGCCGAATTCGCGCCTGCCCTTTTCACGATCACCGCGCCTTGCAAGATCGGCGGATACGCATCCTGCGGAACCACTACGCAGTGCCCACTCACCTTCAGGCGGGGAGTCAGCGCCGAGGTGAGGGATATCAGCCCCAGCTCCGCATTTCCCGATTCAACATACTGCGCCGTCTGCGCAATATTTTCGGCAATCACCAGCTTCGATTCGACCTGCTGATACAGCCCGAGATGCTTGAGCGCCGCCTGAGCGGCGCGCCCGTAAGGAGCGTGCTCCGCATTCGCAACCGCCAGCGATTTCAAATCTGGATCGCGCAGCGAATCCATAGAAAGATTCTTGAAACGGGAGTCATTCCTCGTCCACAACACTAGCGTGCCGCGCGCATAGGTTATCGGCTGCGCTTCTTCCGCAAGCGTCGCCGCAATCACCCGTTGAGGAAAGCTCAAATCCGCGGCCAGAAAAAGATCGAATGGTGCGCCGTTCATGATCTGCGTTGCCAGGGTGGCCGATGACTGATACGTGACGTCAACATGAATGTTGCCGTCTGCCGTAAACCTGGCTAAAACATCCGGAAGCACGGGCTGCAAATCCGCCGCCGCAGCGATGCGCAGCGCCCGTGGTGCCGCTGACGTCGTTTGCGCGGCCAACGGCAGCGTAATCACGGCTATCGCCGCAAGGAGGAACCCCCGCCGATTCTCAAACACGCAGCACCATCACCTCGGTCGATTTCACCAGCGCCGCGACGGTTTCACCTATCTCGAGTTGCATCTCGCGGGCGGCCTCGGCAGTAATAATCGACGTGATAATCTGGCCGCCAATCGAAAGCTTCACCTGCGCCAGCAATCCGTCGTACTTCAACTCCACAATGCGGCCCGTAAGCTGGTTGCGCCCGCTCACACTGCGCATCATCTCCCGCCTCGGAGTATCCGGACGCTTCGCCTTGTGCAGAAAGCTGTCCAACTCCGCCTCGGGAATCCGATAGTGCCCGCCCGGTGTCTTTGCCGTCTTGATCTTTCCCCGATAAATCCACTGTTTGATCGTTGGATAGGAAATTCCCAGACGCAGTGCTGCCGCTCGAGGTGTCAACAGAGAAGCCACGAGACGATTTTATATGAAATTGCCGGCAGGTTTATACGAATCGGACCCCAATCGCTGACCCTGTTCAATAACCCCTCTGGCTGAGTGGTCAGGGGGCGCACTGGTATTCTGAAGAGAATCAGCATGATGCAGGACACCCACCAATTGCGCTGTACCGGATGCGCTCGCGTGATCGCGCACGAAGATTTGAAAGAGAATTTCCGCTGCGCGGAATGCGGAGATCTGTTCGAGGTCGAGTATCCTGCATGGAGCGTGCAAGCAGGCACCTCAGCCAAGCGTAACTTTCCCAACCCCAGCGCCCTTCGCTGGCTCTGGAAAGAGCGTCGCACCTCCACCGATCTCAAAGACCAAAGCGGAGTGTGGCGCTTTCGCGATCTCCTGCCCATCCTGCGCGACGAAGACAGCATTGTCTCCCTTCGCGAGGGCAACACGCCGCTCTATGCCCTTTATCGGGCCGCCCGCGCGACCGGCATCGCCAGCCTCTATGCCAAACATCAGGGCATGAACCCGACTGGCTCGTTCAAAGACACGGGCATGACCGCCGCCCTCTCCGTCGCGCGCGAGCGGGGATTTGCCTGGGTTGCCTGCGCTTCTACTGGAAATACATCGGCTGCAATGGCTGCATACGCCGCGCGTGCCGGCATGCGCAGCCTGGTGCTCATCCCTGAAGGCAAAATCGCTTGGGGGAAGCTCTCGCAGGCCCTCGACTACGGCGCGCTCACCTGCCAGCTTCGCACCGACTTCGACGGCTGTGTGCGCGTACTCGCAGAAATTGTCCGCCGCGCGCCGGTCTATCTGCTCAATTCTGTAAACCCGTATCGCCTTGAAGGGCAAAAAACGCCAGCCCTGGAAATCGCCGAGGAACTTGACTGGCGGGTTCCTGACCATCTCATCGTGCCCGGCGGCAACCTTGCCAACAGCTCCGCCCTCGGCAAGGCATTTCTTGAGATGAAGCACCTCGGCCTCACCGACCGCGTCCCAAAAATCTCCGTCGTGCAGGCTGAAGGCGCGAATCCGCTCTATCGCAGCATGCAGGCCAACGACGGCCAGTCGATCACGCCCGTCGAGGCACACACACGCGCCAGCGCCATCCGCATCGGCAATCCCGCGTCCTGGCGCAAAGCCGTCCGCGTCGTCCATGCGAGCGGAGGCTGGGTCGAGCAGGTGTCGGAAGCTGAGATCGCCCTCGCCAAGGCTGAGATCGGAGCCGAAGGCATCGGCTGCGAACCCGCGTCCGCCGTCACACTGGCTGGATTGAAGAGATTCATCGGGGCAGGGAAGATCGAGGCATCGGAAACCGTAGTGCTGCTGCTCACCGGTCACACCCTCAAGGACTCCGACTACACCATCCAATACCATCGCGGCGATCTGCTTCGCGACGATGAGCTGACAACGCTCCGCTCAGAGATCGACTCCACGCGCCGCAACACTGTCGAGCTCGAGGCGGACGTCGACCAGGTCCTCCGCGCTCTCGAGCGGGCCGCGCAATGACAGAACAGGCAATCGGAGAACAAATCTCAGGCGCAACGGAACTTCATCTGCGTCTGCCCGCAACATCGGCGAACGTCGGTCCAGGTTTCGACACGCTCGCGATTGCCCTGAATTTTTATCTCGAAATCGACGCCCGCGAAGCTGAGGCGTTCTCCATTCGCGCCACCGGCCGCAATCCGGAGGTCTGCGGAGCGATCGACCGCAACTTGCTTCTCGACGTCTACCGCAAGACTCTCGCCGCGAATAATCGCGAACTCCGACCACTCGCTCTCGAGGTCAACAACGGGATCCCGCTCGGAATGGGCTGCGGTTCTTCAGCCGCCGTGCGTCTTGCCGGCGTGGCGCTTGCTGCGCATTTCGGCAGGCTTGGCTGGAATCGCGAACGAATTCTCACCGAAGCCACCAGACTCGAAGGCCACCCCGACAATGCTTCCGCCTGCTGGCTAGGGGGCTTCGTCGCCGGCTGCTGGGACGGAGTCAAGCTGCGCGCTGTTTCTCTACCGGCGCCCTCTGCATGGGAAGCGCTCGTCGCCATACCCGAGAAGCCTCTCGCCACCGCAGCCTCTCGAGCCGTTCTCCCGCCGGCTTACAACCGCGCCGATGTCGTCGCTAACCTGCAGCGTGTCGCCGTTCTCACTGCGGCCTTCGCCACCGGACGCGGCGAATTCATCGCGGAAGCCATGCGTGACCGAATGCATCAACCCTATCGCAGCAAAGTCTGCCCGCTGCTCCCGCGCCTTCTGCCGCTCTCTGGTTCGGAAAGTATCCTCGGCGTCGCACTGAGCGGAGCAGGGCCTGCTGTGCTCCTCCTCGTCGAATCTTCCGGTGCAATCGATGCCATAGAAGCTCGCGTGCGGCAGGCAATTTCCGGTCTCGGCCCGGTGGAAATCCTCCACTGCGAAATCGAAAATCACCCCGCAGAAATGTCCGCTGGCGCACTACCACTCCCGTAACGTAAAAGCTGTATTACCTTAGGATTACCTAAGATTTCTTGCCAGGAGGCCTGCAAAGCAATACCTTCGCAGCGTGGGCAGTTCTGGGGGAGGGCTGCTCTAGCGCCTGGGTTCCTTAATCGGAGCCCGGGCGCTTTGAATTTCGGGGTCGCTTCACAGTCGTCGCACACCCCTCGGCCTTCTCAACAACAAGACCGATCGTGGACAATAAATCGCATGCGCCGACGATACCAGCCCCTCCCTCCGCCCAGCTGGGCCGAACGACGAGGACAGCGCCAGCCATCCTTGGGCCTTGCGCTGCTGAAAATCGACTGGTGCATGGAGTGGGCGGCCTGGGCGCTCGGCAACTGGGCGCTGCTTGAAATTCTTGAGAACCTGGGCACTTTTTCTGTGCTGATCGCCGTCATCTTTTATTTCGCAGGCAGTGCAGACCGCACTCGGCAGAGACACTACGCCGCCTGGGCGGTTATCAACAGTGCGCAAGGCAAGGGCGGCAGCGGTGGCCGAATCGAGGCCTTGCAGGAGTTGAATCTGGATCACGTGGCTCTGACTGGACTCGATGGTTCCCTGGCGTTTCTCCAGGGCGTTCAGCTATCAAACGCAAGACTCAGCCGCTGCTCGTTTCAAGCCGCGGACTTGCGGGAAAGTGTCTTTCGCTCCTCGAATCTCATCTTTTGCAATCTTCGCTCGGCAAACTTTCGCAATGCGAACTTTGAGCGTGCGCAACTTGCCGATGCCGACCTCTCTGAAGCGGACCTCAATGGCGCAAATCTCAGTTCAGCGAATCTGGCGCGTGTCGACCTCACTGATGCGGATCTGCGAACTGCGAACCTCAGCGGCATACGTTGGAAAGAAATCTCATCCATGCGTCTCGCAAATATCTTCGAAGTTAGAAACGCTCCCGACGGCTTCCTTCAGTTTGCGCTTGCTCACGGAGCTGTTTCCGTCGCGACCGACGAAGAGTGGGCTGCGCTGCAGAATGCCGCGAAGCATTGATGGAGCTTCAAAGTCTCGACAGTTAGAAATGCGAACGATGAGTACTGATGGAGACAACCGAAAGCTAGTCGTTTCTCCGTCAACGTCATGGCTAACTTGAGTTTCGTTTAGCTCGATCCTTTAGTTGCCGGCAATTAACATTGTGTTAACTTACTCGAACTCTTCGAGTGACATAACCCTTACAACAATAAGACGGTCTCCAGACCTCTCCGTGGCAACTCTTCCTTCGCGAACGCCTACCGTTCAATCGGGCAGCTGTATCAAGCCCACTCAGCTAGTGGAGGAGCAGCATGGAGAAGATTGAAAGCATTGCGAAGCGTCCAGTAAACCGCCGTTCATTTATGAAAAGCGGAATGCTGGCAGGGGGCGCAGCCACAATAGGTGCCGGATTACTAACCACAGGAAAGTCAGCCTTCGCGCAAGACAATGGCCGGCTGACCAAGGGAGATGCGGCGATTCTTCGTTTTCTCGCTGCGGCAGAACTCATCGAAAGCGACCTATGGACACAGTACGCGGAACTGGCTGGTATCACCCCTGGAGAACTTCCTCCGGAGGTTGTCCAGGCGCCACCCAGAAACAGCTATCAGGCTGCCTTCCTGAACCTCGATGGCGACGGCGCGCAATACATAACCAGCAACACGCTGGACGAAGTGAGCCACGCGGAGTTCCTGAACGCCTATCTGGAGTCAAAAGGTGAGGAACCAGCCGACCTGGATGAATTCCGAAATCTGCAAGGAAGCCAGGCGACGGGAGCACAGGATATCGGGCGCCTGACCAATCTGATGCATCTGAACGTAGACACAAGCTGGTTCATCCGCTATCGCAGCACAACAAACCCTGATCTTGGCGCCACGTTTCCGCAGGCAGTTACCATTACCAACCGTACGGCTATTCCAATAACGGATGCAGATTTCGCCAACGCCAACCATATTCAGGTGATCGCGAACACCGCGGCATTCCACTTTGGCACGATTGAACAAGGCGGCTCAAGTCTCTATGCGAGTCTCTCCCGCAAAGTGACCAGCGAGGAAGTTCTCGAGATCACTCTTGGCATCGGGGCCGATGAGGTCGCTCATTTTCTGGAATGGGTCGATTTTGCCGGCAATGGAGTCCAGCCGCCTGTTGCACCCGTCTCCGCCAACGGACTGACGTTTCCCAATTTCTTCACCAAGGGTCCACTCTTCCAGCCAAACCTGATCTTCCCCGTTCCCTGCGAATTTCTCAGTCCAAACCTTCCTCACTGTGCCATCATCCGCCCCTTAACTGACAAGTTCGGTGGCGCAAGAGCTGCGGCGGCTTTCCTGACCGCTATGAACCTCTTCGACGGCCAGCCGAAGGAATTCTTCACTGTTTTGAACAATCTCGCAGATGCAGCGGATGCTGCCCAGCGCGAGTCTTAAGCCGAAAGCTCACTCTAACCTCCGCTCCGCGCTCATTCGGCCGATGCACCTATGGGCGCGGGCGGTTCCTCACTGAGGACAGGCGTCCCATTATGACCTCGACAGCTGCCACTTCTTGCGACTTTTAGTCTCCAAAGGCATCTGTATGTTCGATACACTGTTCTGAGCGGCTTCGCACAAAGAAACGCAGCGGACCAGGAACTCGAACAGGTGGAATCCAAGGAGAAATATGGCAGTTAAATCAATCGTGGAACTCAGCGACGCGAACTTTGATCAGGAGGTCTTGCAATCGGAGCAACCTGTCCTGGTCGATTTCTGGGCAGCTTGGTGCGGCCCCTGTAGAGCGCTTGCGCCCGTCGTCGACGAAGTGGCCACAGCGTACGAGGGCAAGCTCAAGGTTGGCAAAATGGACGTAGATCGCAACCAGGCAACCCCGATGCGCTACGGAATTCGCGGTATTCCCGCTCTGCTGCTCTTCAAGGGCGGCAAGGTTGCCGACCAGATCGTCGGCTTCGTTCCCAAAGAGACGATAGAGCGCAGCCTGGCCCGCGTCGTGTCCGCTCAGGAGCCTGCGCCCGCAGTTCCTGTAACGGCTCCCGCGGCGGAGGAAAGCGCACCAACTCCCGTGACCGCCGGCACAAAGTAAGTTCGAGCCCGGGACTCTCTGCGGAGTCTCGGGCTTTTTGCGTTCATTAAAGGATTCGCGACACTTGGCGGCGCCTACTGTAACTGAAGACGATAAAACAGAGTCAAACAGGCGTAGAGTTTCGAGATCTGCATGCTGATACGCAAGACCAACGACATTCAACCCTTGGAAATCACTCCCTCGGAAATCACTCCAAAGTCCGTCTACCTGAATCGCCGCGCTTTCATGTCAGGCGCGGCCGCCGCGGGAACCGCTGCCTTGGTTGGCCCACGCATCGCAAGCCTGCTCGCGCCGGCGGCATCTGTCCACGCTGACACCAAGCTCACCACTGTGCCGAGCCCGCTCTCTACGACCGGCGAACAGCTGACCTCCTTGCAGGACATCACCCACTACAACAATTTCTACGAGTTAGGCGTCGATAAGGGCGATCCCGCCAGAAATGCCGGACGCATGAAAACCCGCCCATGGACCGTGTCCATCGAAGGCCAGGTTAAGGCGAAGAAGACCTTCGACATCGACACCCTTCTCAAACTCCGCCCGCTCGAAGACCGCATTTACCGATTTCGCTGTGTCGAGGCATGGAGCATGGTGATTCCCTGGGTTGGCTACTCGCTCTCGGAGTTCATCAAGGAGTGCGATCCGCTGCCCTCGGCAAAGTACATTCAGTTTCTCTCGCTCGCCGATCCCAATCAGATGCCCGGCCTGAGAGAGGCCAACCTTGACTGGCCCTACTCTGAGGGGCTTCGTATGGACGAAGCCATGCACCCGCTTACCCTCCTCACCTTCGGGCTTTATGGTGAAACGCTGCCTAATCAGGACGGTGCACCCGTCCGCGTCGTCATACCATGGAAATACGGTTTCAAGTCCGCCAAGTCGATCGTCAAAGTGCGCTTCGTCGACAAACAGCCGCATACGACTTGGAACGAAATGGCGCCCAACGAATACGGCTTCTACTCGAACGTAAATCCTGACGTCGACCATCCCCGCTGGAGCCAGAAGACGGAACGTCGCATCGGCGCCTCGATCTTCAAGCAGCGCCAGCCCACGCTCATGTTCAACGGCTACGGCGATCAGGTGGCCAAACTGTACACCGGCATGGATCTACGTAAGAATTTCTAGCGTGTCCAATCGCTGGATTGTTGTCTTAAAAGTCCTCGTTCACGCGGCCTGCCTTGCGCCTTTCGCCTGGCTTGTCGTTCATCTTCTCCAGAACAACCTCGGTCCCGACCCCACCGCAGCAGTCACCTTCTTCACCGGCCGCGGAACCCTGCGGTTGCTCGTGCTCTCCCTCGCCGTCACCCCGCTGCGCCGCGTCATGCCTTCACTCGCGTGGATCATCCGCTTCCGCCGCATGCTCGGCCTCTACGCCTTCTTTTATGGGTCGCTGCACCTGCTTACCTATGTCTGGCTCTATGCCGGATTCAGCCTTTCGGCGATGATCGACGACATCACCAAACGCCGCTTCATTACTGCTGGCCTCACCGCCTGGGTGCTCATGGTTCCCTTGGCGCTCACCTCCACCACCTGGTCCATCCGCAAGCTGGGCGGCAAAAACTGGAACCGCCTCCACCGCCTCGCCTACCTGTCCGCCATCGCCGGAATCGTTCATTACTGGTGGGGAGTGAAGCCTGGCGTCCAAACGCCCATGCCCATTACCCTCGTGCTCTTTGCCCTCCTGATCGCGCGCCCTATTCTGACGTGGTGGTCCCGGCGAAAAATGCCGGCAAGCTCCTAGCTTCCGCAACTTGCCCTGCCTCACAGGGGTCTTTACAAGCATTGAGAAATGACCTGATGCGAGCGATGCGCCCAAATCTCCTGCTCCTCATTTCCGCGCTGACGGCGATTGCTGCTGTCGCCGGCTCTGCGCAGGTCAGGAAGCCCGCGCCGGCTCAGCACAAGTCCCCCGCCCCTGCATTGCCATCGTTGACTGACGAAGAGCGCGCCATCGAGATGCTCAACCGCTTTACTTTTGGTCCGCGACCCGGCGATGTTGAGGCTGTCGTGAAGATCGGCCCTGACGCATGGTTTGAGCAGCAACTCAATCCCGACAGCATTCCCGATCCCGTCCTCGACAAGCGCCTCGCCGACTACCCCTCGCTCTATCTGCCGCCTAACGAACTGCTCGTCGAGTTTCCGTCCAACCAGATCATCCGGCAGATCACCGAGGGCAAACGGCCCCAGCCGCCGGACCCCGTGCTCGACGCCGCTTATGAAGTCCTGCTTACCAAATACAGCCGCCGTCAGGCCGAACAGAAGACTCAGCAGGACCAGAATCAGCCAGAAATGACAGACGACCAGAAGGCCCTACGGCGCAAACAGCAGCAGCCCGCCGCCGCGGTGCTCGCCGACGAGATACTTGCGTTTCCGAAAGGAGAGCGCATCCAGGGTCTCGTCAGGATGCCGGTCGACCAGCGCATCACGCTCACCGAATTCGTCCCCGACCCGCAACGCGGCCTTTTGCTCAACGACTTCACCCCACGCGAAAAGGAGCTCTTCAACGTCATGGCCGGTGGCCCTGACGGCATGCACGTGATCGACAACGAGCTGCAGCAGGCCAAGGTGCTCCGCGCCATCCTTAGCGAGCGTCAGTTGCAGGAAGTCATCACCGACTTCTGGTACAACCACTTCAACGTTGACATCCGCAAGGAAGCCACCCAGTGGTACACGCCGACCTATGAGCGCGACGCCATCCGCGCCCACGCGCTCGGCAAGTTCCGCGATCTTCTCCTAGCCACTGCGCAGAACCCCGCCATGCTCTTTTACCTTGATAACTGGTCCAGCATCGGACCCGACTCTCAGGCCGCTGGCAGGCCAAATCAGAAGAAGCAGCAGCGCGGCCTGAACGAAAACTACGGCCGCGAAGTGATGGAACTGCACACTGTCGGGGTCAACGGAGGCTATTCGCAGGCCGACGTCACCAATCTCGCAAAAATTCTCACCGGATGGACTATCGATCAGCCGCAGCAGGGCGGCGGCTTCGTCTTCGATCCCCGCAAGCACGAGCCGGGCGCAAAACAGTGGTTCGGCCAGAAAGTCTCAGAGGATGGCTACGTCGAAGGCCAGCGCGCCCTCGAATGGCTCGCCGCGCAGCCGCAGACGGCGCACTTTATCTCTTACGAATTGGCCCAGCGCTTCGTCGCCGACGATCCGCCCGAGGATCTCGTCGACCGGATGGCGAAGACGTATCTCTCGACCGACGGCGACATCAAAGAAATCCTGCGGACCATGGTGCATTCCCCCGAGTTCAACTCGCAAAAGTATTACCGCGTGAAGGTAAAGACGCCACTTGAATTCGTCGCCTCGGTCTTTCGCGCAACCGATACAAACCCCTCGAATCCGGGCGCTCTCGTCGGAGTCATCGGCCGAATGGGTGAGCCGCTCTACCAGATGCAGCCGCCCACGGGATACTCGACGACCGCCGACCACTGGATGAACTCTGCCGCGCTCGTCGACCGTCTCAACTTCTCGCTGCAATTCGCAAACAGCAAGGTCGGAGGCATCAAGTTCGACGCGCCCCGTCTCCTCGCCGAAGGACTGCTCGCCCGAACGGCAACTGCGCCCGCATCCCTCCACGGCGGTAGCCGGACTCAATCCGTAGCTCTCACGCCTGACCCTCCTTCTGGCGCCCTGCCCAGCGGTCAGGAAGAAGCTCTTGGATTGATGGAGCAGATGCTGGTCGACGGGAAGGTTTCAACCAAAATCAACGACGTCATCCACAAAGAGTTGGCAGGTCCCCAGCCATCCAGCGATCCCGCGCAGACCCTCAACACCATGACCGCACTGATCCTCGGCTCACCCGAATTCCAGATGCACTAGGTGTGGGGCTGTTGAGCTTTGCACCAGCCGGAGGCGCTTCCAGCCAGGCTGTTTCCGAGTCGGCGAGAACTCGGACATTTACCCAACACAAGCACAGGCACGGGAATACCCGGGCAAAGTAGACTGTCATCCATCCCTCGAAGGTTGCCGTTCTTCGAACCCCGTCGCATTGAGGCCTCCATGAAACGTTGGATGAAAATGCTGTTGGTATTAGTCGGTCTCGTCGTCCTGGGACTTGCGTCGATACCTTTATTCGTGAACGCAAACACGTTCCGCCCCACCATCGAAGCGCAAGTCACGCGCGCGCTTGGCCGCAGTGTGACATTAGGAGACCTGAGGCTGTCCATTTTCTCTGCCAGTCTGATCGCCAAAGACCTCAGTGTCGCCGACGATCCTGACTTCAGTGCCGCTCCGTTTCTCACCGCGAAAGAGATCCGCATCGGTGTCTTCCTGCGTCCGCTGATTTTCTCGCGCAAGGTAGATATAAGAAGTTTTCAGATAACATCTCCGCAAATCACGTTAATTCGCGCGATGAATGGCACGTGGAATTTTTCAAGCATTGGTCGCCTCCTCGCTGGCGGCACGGTTGCAGACGGAGCTTCGAAAGCTTCTGCGACGGATTTCCCGGTCCTCGACGTTCGAAGGCTCGTCATCGAAGACGGTCGCGTCGTGGTCGCGAGCACTCCCGCGCACGACCAACCCCGCGTGTATGAAAACGTGGATCTTAGCGCACGCGATCTTTCATTCGACGCTCAGTTTCCATTCGATTTAAGCGCGGACCTGCCCGGCGGGGGCACAGTTCATATGAGTGGCCATGTCGGAGCGTTGAATCGTGTGGATGCGGCAACCACCCCCGCCGACGTGCAAGTGTCCGTCAAACGGCTGGATCCGGTCGCCGCCGGATTTCTCGTCCCCGATGCAGGTCTGTCATTCCTTGCGGATATCGAAATGCGCTCCGCCTGTGACGGGCACACCCTGACCACGAACGGCACCATGCACATCCGGAATCTGAGACTTCGCAAAGGGGGGGCCGTTGCGCCTGGGCCGCTCGATTTCAGCTACAGTGGCACCCATTTGTTGAAGGAAAACTCCGGGCACATCGCGGACGCCACGACAAGAGTTGGCGGCGCTGTAATCCATATGAGCGGAACGTATCAACCTGTCGCCATCGCCACCGACGAGCGGGAGCTGAATTTCAAACTCGCCGGGCAAGGCTTGCCCATCAATGAACTCCAGCATTTCCTGACTGTAGCCGGCGTTCGTCTGCCAAACGGAGCTGTACTGAAGGACGGAACGCTGGGTCTGGACCTTGCCATCGTTGGCTCCGCAAAATCGCTCGTCATCAGCGGGCCGATCGCGCTCGACAACACCCGCCTCGTCGGCTTTGACATCGGTTCAAAAATTCACGGCATCGCTGCACTGAGCGGTCTGAAAACCGGAGACACGACGGCGATTGAAAAGCTCCGGGCAAACCTGCGCATTACGAACACAGGCGTTGTCGTTGACCAGATCGACGCCGTGATTCCGGCGGTAGGCGAGCTCCGTGGGAACGGGACTGTATCTTCCGGCAATAAATTGGACTTCAACCTCGTTGCGAAAATCAATTCGGCACACGGCATCGGAAAAGCCGGGGTGGGATTGCTCATAAAGTTAAATGCTCCAGGTGACACCTCAAAGAACATGTCTGGAGTGCCGCTGCACGTCATTGGGACGCCCGAGGACCCTTATATCACCGCCGATGTCGGAAGCATTATCCAGAAGAAAAAGAACTCCGTTGCCGCCTTGTTCGGTAAAAAGAAATAGCTCGTGCCTCAGCGCACAAGATGGAAGATGTCGGTACGCAGCTTCGCTCGGTCGTGACCGGACGACGAGCAGGATTCTTCAATTTTCACTTGAGGGTCAGGCAAAGGCCGGTCGCGTGGGGAAGGGAGACAATGTACTTGCCGTCCTGGAGAGGGCGAGGTTCTTGAGACCGCGTGATGTGAGCTTCGCGGCTATCCAGCGCCGGGGCATGCAGTGTCTCGGTCTCCACCGCTCCCGCTTTACCTGTTCCAAAGTCCAGGCTTAAATCGATGTCCTGCTGCGCGTCTTTGTTGAGGATGATGACCCTCAGCTGCCCGCCTGGGAGGATGGCAGCGTAGGCGGTTGCGTCGACTCCCGTCGCCTGAATCTTTGAGGTGAAGTCGCCCTGGAGAAACGAGCCCCCGCTCAGTGCCCCGGCAAACTTCAGGCCATAGGCCACCGGTTCCATCAGGTAGTCCGAGCCGAAAGTCGCAATTGGAGTGTAGAAGGGGTGAGGATGAGCCGCGATCTGCTCCTGGCTTTCACCTTTGTCCTTGAGGAGGACGTCACCCGGCAGGAAACCTCCGACGGAGTTTGCAACGGATTTGCCGGTGCCGCCGTGCAAATTGACCCCGGAATAATTGTTGCTGGCGAGCAATAGCGAATAGTCGGCGGACCATAGTGCCGACGCGAACACGTCGGATACACCCGGCTTGCCGCCGCGATAGCAGGTATTGCCTTCCGTCATGCGCACGCGGGCGCCCATCTTATTTGCCGCGGTGGTCGCGACATCCGCGGTCTTCTGAACCTTGGTCATCGTGGCCGGCTTCAGGAGGTTGGGAATGTTGACCTCCGGGTTGGTTGCCGGTCCGCCGAAGTAGTAATGGTGCGTAAGAGTTGTCACCTTTGGCGGATTCTTGATCGAAGACCACAAATCGGCTATGTCCGTCAACCACTCTACATACGCGGCGACATCCGGCATCCCGAATCTCGCTTGCGGCACGCGGGTCTCCACGGCTCGCGCAAGCGTGAGCCACTCTTCCAGGTAAATCTTCGCGGACCATGTCTTTGGATCGCGCAAGTGACGCCCGAACAGGTCCACCTCGTTGCCAATCTGGTAATACTGCAGGCTCGCGCCCAGAGTCCTCGCCACAAGCTCGGCTTCCTCCGCCGCGCGCTCGGGAGTATTGGTTCCCATCCCAATGCCATACAGGCATGTCCAATCAGTCGCCTTCAGAAAACCGGCCAGGTTGCGCACCGCCTCGGGTGTCACCGCGTAAAACTGCGCCTTGGGCTCGCCTTCAATGACGCGGGTCTGCGGATGCTCGGGTTCGGGCGAGTTGGGGGTT
>Ga0210398_10000317_pt1 | contig 57286 bp, 43 predicted proteins | sample IncBWC4OmetaG_FD_161047 | JGI IMG/M metagenome (GOLD analysis project Ga0210398, IMG submission 161047) | Forest soil microbial communities from Barre Woods Harvard Forest LTER site, Petersham, Massachusetts, United States - Inc-BW-C-4-O | ecosystem: Environmental > Terrestrial > Soil >...
CCCAGGAAGCTTGTCCTTAATCCGCAACCACTGCGCTTCACTCAGTTCATAGCGGCTTGGTGCCATGGACCCAGGACACCAGGTTTTTCTCCCGCTGCAAAGTCTATATGTGGATACGCCCTAGAGCGCTGACCGCTTTTTCGCCATTCTGAAGTACGCGGCCGGATCGCTCGTCGGCTTCCCCAGCAGATATCCCTGCACCTCGTTGCACCCGATCTCCGCGATCATCGCCAACTGTTTCTTCGTCTCCACTCCCTCCGCAATCACTCGCATGCCAAAGTTGTGCGCCAGCGTCACCAGCGAACGCACTATCGCCGTCACTTCGCTCCTCACTCCCAGATCGTTGACGAACGAGCGATCGATTTTCAGCGCGTCGAACGGCAGCTTCGGCAGATAACTCAAACACGAATGGCCCATTCCGAAATCGTCGATTGCCAGGCTCACCCCCAGGGCGGTCAGCTCATTCATCACCACCGCAACCCGTGCCGCTCCGTTCAACATCACCGACTCCGTCAGCTCAACCTGTAGGAGGTGCGGACCAGACCGGTGCGGCACAGGATCCAGGGCGACCTCTTCCACAAAAGAATCCCGCATCAGCTGAAGGCTCCCGGCCGCATGAATCCCCGCACACCCAGATAGGTGTACCGCCGGATGTCGGATGTATAAAATCCGCGCAGCGAGCGCAGAGCCTCCGCCAGGTCCGCCATCCATACTTGCGGACCTCCTCTGCCGTGATGATGCTCATCGACGAGGGGGCCTTCCGCGCGTCCTCCAGGTGCCGCGACGCGCTGAATACCTTCAACCGCGTCAGATCCTCGATATTCAACGACATCAGACCCTGATCAGTCGCCGTCTGGCCAACGCCCGCCGCTGGCAGCGCGGCAAAAAATCACCAGCGACGCCGCGCGCATCAACCAATCGCGACGCTGAAAAGAACGCGTGGTCACTCCAGCGTTCTCGGAAGAGTTGCCCGAAGAGTTTAAGCCGGTGGTTCGCCACTACGCGCGGAAACCAGATTCCCACGGTGGCGCATGGTTCTCTTCATCACGCAGGGGGTCACCCGTAACCTGCGCTTCGGTGCCTGCGCTGCCGCGTTTCAGTGACTAAAAGGAGTTACTAAACAGTTCACATCCGCACCCTCGTCACTCGCCCCACGTTTTCTGGCGTTCTGTCCCGATTTTTCACGGTTTATCCCATGGATTTCCTTGACCCAATCCATGAGCAGTGGCTATGATCCACCAGCATTCGCCTTTGGATCGCCGAAAAGCTACGCACCTCCCTAAAGAGCTATCCCTTTTTTGTAGCTCAGACGCGTTGGAGTGGTCCCGGCTAATTTCCGTTTAACGGGCTCCGCCCCGGGAGCTTCGGAGGAATTCTCATGACCATCTCTCGGTCGAAATCGGCCCTGCTTCTCGTCGCTCTCTTCACCTCTGCAGTGCTCGCTGTCCGCGACGCCGCCGCGCAGCAAGTTACGTACTACAACTTCAATACGCCGGCCAACTCCGGGCAATTCTCCTATAGCTGCTCCACAGCCAACTTGTCGTCGAATTCGCTCTTCTGCTTCAACTACCAGGGGAGTGATCAGGACCCCTCCTTCATCCCGGACCCGTCGCCGACCTACGCCGTGCAGATGACGTATCCCCTGGCAAGCCAGGCCTCCAGCATGTGGTTCTCCATCCCGCAGAAGGTGGCAGAAGGCTTTAACGTCTGGTTCCAGTTCAAAATGACCCCGTCCGGCAACTCGCAAGCAACCGCGGACGGCATCGCCTTCGTCGTGCAGAATGCCGCAGGCGGCCAGACCGACACGACACCCAGCGCCTGCGGTACCGAGGTTGGCTCTGGCCCGACCGTAGTCGGCGGCGGAGGCGGCTGCATAGGCTACGGGAGCATCGACAACAGCGTTGCCCTTGAATTCGACACCTACCAAAACGGGTGGGATCCCGACGGCAATCACATCGCCCTGCAAAGTTGCGGGGTGGGCAATTCGAATTCTCCGGATCACGATGATGCCGATAATTGCCTGGTGACGCTGCCGGCCAACGGCAACATCGGGCCGGTCTCAACGCTGAAGACTCCAACGTCCTCTTCCACCGGCAACATGATCAACCTTGCCGACGGCCAGGTGCACGACGTGGTGATTACCTACAACGGACCGCTTGATCACCCGGCAAACACAATTTCCGTTTACATCGACCCGGCCTACAACCCCGGCACGCATACCCCGACCCTCGCCTCCACTCCCGTCTTCACAGGGCCATTCAACATCGCCTCGGAAATGAGTCTGAGCGGCGGCGACAGCGCGTATGTGGGGTTCACGTCTGCGACGGGATTTTACTTCGAGACGAACGAGGTCATGGCCTGGACCTTCACGCCGCACACCACGGTGACCCAGCAGCAGCCGCTGAATCCGCCCGGCACGCCGACCACCTTCAATTTCGGCACCCACACCTACACCGTCAATTTCCCCACCGGTGTACAGACCTCGGGCTACACCATGGGCGTAATCGCCAACACGATCTCCCCGCCGAATTTCAACGCGCTCGTCGGCCTCGGTCCCACCCAGTACTCCGGCTCCGCCTGCCAGGTGTATGACGATACGGGCGGCAACTGCATCATCTACTCCACTTATTGCTATCTAACCGGGAGCCCCAGCGACGTCCAGGCGTGTCCGGCGGTGCAAAACCCGCCCACCGACTGCACGTCGAATATTAACGAAACGAACTGCATCCTCCTCACGTCTTCGTACAACAATTCGATCCAGCCGACTTCGCCGGGTTATCTGAAAGGGGATCCGCTGTACAGCCCGGTTACCTCGATCACCGGCAATGGAACCACCGCTACGGTGACGTGTACCGGTGAATGTTCCGTCACCTCGGGGCAGACGGTGACTATTCTCGACGCCAACGACATTCCCGAATTTACCGGCGTCACCGTGACCGGCGCGACAGTCAATACGCTTACCTTCAACAGCGCCTTCAACGGCACGGACAATGGCGGATATGTGACTTCCAACAACGTCCAGGACATCTTTACGTCGTATTCTCCGGAGAGCCTGGACGGATCAAGCACCGGTAAGACGACGAACGTAGGTTCCGACTTTGTGGTGACCGGCACGACGGTCATCGGAACCCAAATGGCCCTCTCGGCTCCGAACAACAACAATGCACTCGAGAATGAGGCGGAGGAACTGACAGCCACGGTCTCCGCGCCCACCACCGGGCCGACGGGTCTGATCCTGCTCTCCGCGCAAAGTATTGCCGACGCCATCTACCCCGGAACCACGATCGGCGGAACAGTCAGCTTCAGCGACAACAACGGTCCCGTCGCTTACTGCCAGAATGTGGCGCTGACAGCCGTTACCTCCAACAATGTGACCACGTACCAGGCGCAGTGCAACTACACACCGACCGGGACGGGGCAGGACTCCCTAACCGCGCAGTATTCGGGCGATGGCTATCACCAGCCGAGTTCCAACGAACAAACCCTGACCGTGAGTCCGCAGACCGTAGTGGTGACCGTGGGCACGTCGCCCGCGGGACTGAGCTACGACATCAACAACGTGCCTTCGAACCTTACGCAGATGCCCACCTGGAACGTCGGCGTGAACTACACGCTGAGCGTTCCCAATGCGGCGCAGACTCTGTCCAGCACACCGAACACGCAGTATGTGTTCTCGCAATGGAGTAACGGCGGAACGGCGACAGATACGGTGACGGCGCCGGCGACCGCAACCACCTACACGGCGGACTTCATCACGCAGTACCTTCTGGACGCGACCGCGGGCCCGGGGGGCACCGTATCCGTCCCGGCCGGAAACGACCTGTACTACAAAGCCAGCTCTTCCCAGACTGTTACGGCCACACCCAACCCCGGCTACGTTTTCAGCGGCTGGTCAGGCACCGGCAGCAACCAGGTCTCCGCAGGATCCGGCAACTCCTACAACGTAGCGATGAATGGGCCTGCGCTCATCACCGCCAGCTTCACGGCGGTGCCGGCAGCCGGTGTTTCGCCCGCCAGCATTAACTTTGGAACCAGCATCTACTTCGGCAGCATCATCACCAAAACCGTCACCATCACCAACACCGGCCAGGCAACCATGACGATCAGCGATCCCCTCATCGCCATCGTGCAGGGCGGCAACTCCGACGAGTTCATCACCATCAACCTTTGCCCGAAGTCTCTGGCTGTGGGCAAGAGCTGCATCATGACCGTCACGTTCCTCGCCGGACCGTTCTACACCCCGCAAACAGCCACGCTGAAGATCAATGACAATGCTGCGGGCAGCCCGCAGACCGTCATGCTCTCCGCAACCGTCATCAACCCACAGGCGCAGTTGAGTGCAGGCAGCGTCGCCTTCGGAACTGCGAAGACCAACTCTGGCAGCGTGACGAAATTTGTCACACTAACCAGTGCCGGAGGCACCGCTCTGTCGATCGCTGATATCCGTATAGGTGCCGATACGAGCGATTTCAGCCAAACCAATACCTGCCCAACGACACCCATGAATCCGAAAGCGACGTGCACGATCAGCGTCACCTTCAAACCGATAACGAAAGGCTCGCACTCCGGAACTCTGATCGTCACCGACAACGCACAAAATAGCCCGCAGTCGATTCCGCTCTCCGGCACCGGCAACTAAGGCACCGACCCGAAACCAAAACTTGCAGCACCAAAACCAGAATCCCGGTGGCCAGCCCACCGGGATTTTCATTGTCATCCTGAGCGAACCGGCGGCGGCGTGTGTTTCTTAGTCCTGATCGCTGACCGCTGCCCCTACTTACTCCCGTTCACTGCCTCCGCATGAATGCCCTTCAGATCGGCCCTATCCAGAACCTTCGCTGAACCGTCTTCTTTGCTGATGCCCTCGAGAATCCGCACTACCTCGCGATAGTTCCTCTGCGCATCGTTGCTCTTCCCGGCCTTCGCATCGAGTGTGGCCTGCAGATAATGCGCCTTCGCATCCAGCAAGCGCAGCCCCAGATTCTCCGCCCGCGCCTGCGCCAGCACCAGTGTCTGCTCCGCCGCCGCAGCATCTTTCCCGTCGATCAGCGCCTGTGCCAGATACACCGAGCACTCGACAGAAACCGCCTTCAGCCCCAGCGCATCCGCATCCTGCGCGAAGGTTTTGAACTGCGGAATCACCTGCGCGGCATGACCGAGTGCTAAATCCGCCCTGGCGCGATTTACCTTCGAAAGCAGAATGGTTTCCTTATCCTGGGTCTTCGACGCCATGGCAAGGGCGCGGTCGTACTGGTCGTGTGCCGCCGCATAGTCTCCCTGGTAATAAGCCGCATCGCCAATCCAGTTCATCGTCAGCGCACCCGCCCAGTTATTCCCGATCTGCTGCGCGATGTGCATCGCCTGCTCCAGGCTCGCTTTGCCGTCCTGGCCGCGGCCTACCTGAGCCAGCAGATCGCCCCACCCGCCAGTTACTTCCACGGTCAGCGATGTCATCTCTTTCGACTGCTGCAGGATATTCAGTGCATCCTTCATAGAACTGAGCGCCGCGCCATAGCGCCCCTGCGCAGCAAAGATCTTCGCCATGCCGTTCGACTCCTTCGCCACCCCGCGCGGGTCGTTCGCCGCGCGGTACGCGCTGATCGCCTGCAGGTAGTCGTTCAGCGCCGTGTCCATCTGCCCCAGCCGCATGTTCACTTCGGCGAGATTGTGCAGAGATTCGCCGAGATCCGCCGGGTCGTTCAGCTTCTGGCGCAGTTCGTAGGCCTGCTCCAGATAAGTGAGCGAATCCTGGTAGGCACCCTGGTCCATCTTGATAGCGCCGATATTGCCAAGACAAAGCGCCTGGCGGCTCAGATCGCCGAGTTGGCGTTCGATCTGCAAAGCCTCGGTGAAATCCTTGAGCGCCTCAGCTGGTTTGGCGTGGTCGTGATAGAAACTACCGATATCGATGAGCGAGCCGCCGATCCCCGCCTGATCGTCGATCTCACGCCGCAGCGCCAGCGCCTGGTTATAGGTGGCCAGCGCGTCGGCTGGCTTGCCCTGCTGGTCCAGCAGGTCGGCGATCTGCTCCAGGCTGACCGCCTCGCCGTGCTTGTTGCCGATCTGCTTTTTGATCGCCAGCGACTGCTGATAATTGTTCAGCGCGTCGTCGACCCGGTTCAGCTGTTCGTACGCCAGGCCGGTCGCCTGCAGGATGGCCGCCTTTTCCTGCGGATTGTCCAGCTCGGTGGCCAGGGGCAGCGCACGGCTGAGAAAATCCAGCGCGCCGTTGGGATCGGAGCTCAGAACCGCCACCTCTCCTCTGGCCCGCAGCGCTTCCACATTCTTCGGATCGGCGGCGAGCACCAGCGCCAGACTCTTCTTCGCCGCGTCGTAGTTCTCCGCCTGCTCGTAGAGGGTAGCGAGCTGGAATTGCACGTCCATGTCCGACGGATTGGCGGCCGCCAGCTGCAGGTACGCGTCGATCGCCTTCTGCGGATTGTGGTTGATCCGTGCATTCTCGGCTTCGATCAGATACCGCTCCGCCGCGGGCAATGTCTCGCTCAGCTCCACGGCAGTCCGCGACGCCAACTGCGCCAGATCGTCGTGCCCCATTTTCGAGTACGTATCTGCCAACCGCGAAAATGCCAGCGCGAAATTTGTATCTGCCTCGGTCGCAGCTTTGAACTGCTCTGCCGCCTCCGGATTCTTGCCCGACCGTTCCAGAGCCAGCCCATTCTCGTAATCGTGCAGCGCCTCCACCGACGTCGTCGACGGCCGCCCCGCATGGGCCTTCAGATCGTTCAGCACCTTCGGATCCGCAGTTAGCTTTTCGCGTAATTGCCCGGCCAGCTTGTCCACCCCGGCCAGCAGCTGACTCTGATCCGCCACATCTGTCGAGGCAGTCGATCGCGTGTCGTGCGCCACGTCCAGAACCGTCGCATTGATCCGGATCGCGTTCCCCAACTGGATGAACTGCCCGAAGATCACCGTCTGCGCGTTGGTGAACTCCGCCAACCTCTTCAGCGTCGCCGCATCCGCCTGCGAACTGGCCGTCAGATGCAGATCTCCGAGCACCTGCTGCAGCCGGTCCGACGACACCATGCGCACCGCTGACGACCCGCCTATGTCGCTGCCCAGCATCTCCGCAAGACTTGTGCCCAGCCAGTCCATCGACGCATTCCCCGACGCGTTGTAGAACGGCATGATGGCCAGCGAAATTGTTGGTGCGCTCGCCACGGTGGTCGTTGCTGCCGTGTGCCATCCGGAATAGTGCCGTACCGCAAACGAAACTCCCGCCACCAGAGCAATCAGCAGCGCCCCGCCGCCCACCGTCAGCAGCCATTTGCCGCTCAGCCCTGTCGACGGCACGTCGGCCTTGAAGTGCAGGCTCGCCGCTGCCGCCTTTCCACGCCAGGCATCCAGATCGTGCAGCATCTCGCCCACGCTCTTGTAGCGTTTCTCGACATCGACATCAAGACACTTGCCGATAATCCCGCCCAGTTGTGGCGGAATGGTCGCATCCAGCTTCGAAAGCGGCTCCGCGTTCTCTCTTGTCCGTTTCAGCAGGCTCGCAATCGCACTCTCTGCCTTGAACGGCATCACGCCGGTCAGCATCTCGTAGCCAATCAGCCCCAGCGCAAAAATGTCCGACCGCTGATCCAGATCTTTTCCCAGCGCCTGCTCCGGAGACATGTACTCCATCGTCCCCACCAGCGCGCCGGACTGCGTCATTCCGTCGCCTTCAATCGTCCGCGCCAGCCCGAAATCCATCACCACAACGCGGCCCGCCTCCTCCCGCATCACGTTCTGCGGCTTCAGGTCGCGGTGCAGAATCTCCACGTTGTGCGCGGCTTCCAGCGCATGACAAATCTGCTCGAGGATGTCGACCGCTTCATCCGTCGGCAGCTTTCCCCGCTCTTCGAGAATCGTCCGCAGATCCCGCCCCGCAACCAGCTCCATGGTCACGAAGCGCATTCCCAGGTCTTCTGAGAGGTCGTACATGCGCACCACGTTGCGGTGCGTCACCTTGTGCGAGAGGCGAATCTCCTGTTTGAACCGGTCGACAATCGCCACGTTCCGCGCGAGTTCCGGTCGGATTACCTTCAGCGCCACCAGTCGTTCCAGTTCCCGGTCCTGTGCCTTGTAGACCGCCCCCATCCCGCCGGTGCCCAGCACCTTGACAATCTCGTAACGCCCCGCCAGCACGGTCCCGGCCTCCAGATCGACGTTGCCGTCTAACCCGCCGCCTGATCCTCCTGCTCGGCTCCCTCCTGGCGCGGCGGCGCTGCCCGGCACCATCGTCGCTGCATCATTGCGGGAAGCCGGCACCAGCGTTTCGTCTTCCCGCGGTGCCTTCGAAGCAAGAATCAACGTCTCGTCCAGGCGCAAATTATCCGCGGAACTGCTCACCGCCGCAGTCGTACCGATCTGCGTGGGCATGTCATTTGCTGGTCGTTTAGGGCTTTCTGCCATGCCAATACAATCCGAAACAGGCCAACCCGTTCAGGCCGAAGTGAGGTGTTCGGGGACGAGCTATGGGGAAGCCCCGGGGGATTTGTGCTCCAGCATATAATGCGCAGCCTCCGCTGTCCCGCATTTTCATCGGCAAACGCGGCGCCAACAGCACCTGATCGCTGGGCGCCTCGCTGACCTGCTAACCCGCCATCAGCGCGTCCACCTCGTGCCTCCGCGGCATCGACGGAGCCGTCCCCGCCCGCGTCACCGAAATCCCTGCCACCACACATCCAAACCGTACCGCCTCGACCATATCCCGACCTTCCGCCAGCGCCACGGCGAACCCGCCGTTGAACGCATCTCCCGCACCCGTCGTCTCCAGCACCGTACCGGCGTCCACAGCCGCCACATGCTCCCGCAGCCGGGCATTCTTCAGCAGCGCGCCCTGTGCTCCCAGCGTCACCACCACCGTCCCCGCTCCACGCGCCAGTAACGCCTCCGCCGCTCGCTCCGCGTCGGCCAGCGAAGCCACACGAATGCCCGTCAGCACCTCCGCCTCGCTCTCATTCGGCGTCAGGTAATCGCAGTGGGGATAAATCGCCTCCGGCAGAGCCCACCCCGGCGCAGGATTCAGAATCGTCGTCACGCCCAGACCGTGCGCCAGCTCCAGGCCATACTCCACCGTCGGCATCGCCAGCTCCAGTTGCGTCAGAAACACTGCCGACTCCGCAATCAGCGTCTTTGCCTCCGCTACTTCCTCCGGGGTCAGCGTGAAACACGCCCCTGGCACCACGATGATAGCGTTCTCGCCCGTCTTCGCATCCAGAATGATCGCCGCCGCTCCCGTTGGTGTATTCGTCTCCAGCAAATGCCGGGTATCGATCCCTTCTTCACGATAGGTCTGTCGCGCGATGTCCCCCAGTGCATCACGCCCCAGCTTACTGATAAAGCTCACCCTCGCTCCGGCCCGTGCTGCCGCTACCGCCTGGTTCGATCCCTTGCCTCCAGGGCCCAGCCGGAACTCCCTCCCCATATACGTCTCGCCCCACGCCGGCAGCTTCTCCGTGCGAAAGGCCATATCCGCCACATAACTGCCCATCACGGTTACAAATTTTCCGCTCATGGTGTCGTGATCACTCCTGCCCAACAGGTCGCAGTCTTCGGCACATTATCCCGCATACGCCCGCGCGATCAGGACCAGAGCCAGCACATAAGCGGCGAACATCGCCGCCAGAAACCCCTTCGCTTTCACATTGGCCCCGCGAAACTCCTTCCAGGCAAACACGCCCCACAGACACGCCACCATCGGCGATGCCTGCCCGATGGCATACGAGATGGCTACCCCAACCAGCGATGCGGCCACAAAATTGAAGACCGTCCCGCATCCCCAGATCGCCCCGCCCAGCAATCCGAACGCGTGATACGCAGCCGGGGCGCGCAAATATTCCGCCCCGGCCACCGGCGCGCCGGTCAACGGCTTCCGCATCAGAATCGGATTGAAGACGAAGCAGCAGATCAGCGCGCCCAGCGTCAGAAATACCGCCGTCGTGTACGGCGTCAGCGTCGCGCCACGCGTCATCGCACGCGTCACAAAGGGGGCAAAAATCCCCATCAGCAGTCCGGAAATCACGCACACCACTACGCCGCGGCGCGAAACCGGATCGCCCTCCCTGTGCAGTGCCCCATACGCCTCCCCGATCAGCACCAGCGCCACCACCGCCATCGCAATCCCAGCTGCAAGCAGCACCGGATTCCCGCGCGGTTGCAGCGCGTAGCTCAACACCACCCCTTCCACCAGCGCAATCCCGATCGACACCGGAAACGCGATCGCGAGACCCACCATCTCGATGCCCGCCACCAGCAGCGTGTTCGCAATATTGAAAATGAAACCGCCCAGCGCGGCGTAGAACAGGTTGATCTCATCGGCTGCGCGAAGATTGGCCAAAAACGCCGTTGGACCGCCCGCATAGCTGCCCATCGTGAATGCCATCACCACCGAGATCAGAAAGATCCCGAACGCGTAATCCCAGTAGTACAGCTCAAAGCGGTAGTTTTTTGTGCCCTTGAAGGTGTTCGCGAACGAACCCCAGCAGACGGTGCTCAAAACCGTCATGAATAACGCGGCGTGAAACGTCGTCGGCACGAACATGGCGGTCGATCCTCATCCCGCTTTCACGCCCAACTGCTGCGCTCCGCAAGACCCACGCCATTAAACCATCAAGACCCTCGAATCTCTAATCGCTAAATTCATACCTCTGCTTTCACGACAGTCCGAGTTCTGCCCGCAGCCTCTCAATCTGTTCCTGCTTCCGCATGGGAATGGGCTGAAACTCAAACTGCACGCCGCGCTCCTGTCGCTCAACCAAACGGGCAGCGATTCGCAAGGGCATCCCTTCGGTCCGCAACCAGACTTCCACGGCAGTGCCTGGCTCCAGCCGGCACTTCGTCTCGACCAGGCACCCCTGCGCGTTCAACTCGGTAATCTGACCGGAATACTGCAGTCCACGCCCGGGCAACACGATTTCCGCATCGCTTGCCGTGCCCCGGCGCGGCGTCCCCGTTGTCTCATCGCGCGGCGACTGCGGCGCGTCCCATCGCGTAACAGTTGTCATGCCCCGCTTATCGGCACGGCCAGGAAGAATGTGACCCCACCCGCAACAGAATCTCCCCCAACCCCCGGCCCCGTCCCGAAACGGCCCGCTTCGTGACGCTCGGCTGTACGCTGTATGCTGTCCTGTCCGCGGTACGCTATTGGCTATACGCTGTTTTGTCCGCTGTACCCAATCCCCTGTACCCTTTCCCTATATCTTTCCTATGACCCGTCCTCCCATCCTGCTCGTTCACGGCGGCGCCTGGGACATCCCCGCCGACCTCCTCGATGCGCATGAGCAGGGCGTCTTCGATGCTCTCCAGGAAGGCTGGCGCATCCTCGACTCCGGCGGCTCCGCCCTCGAGGCCGTCGAGACCGCGGTTACCTCGCTCGAAAACGATCCCGCTTTCGACGCTGGTCGCGGCAGCTTTCTCACCCGCGACGGCCGCGTCCAGCTCGATGCCCTCATCATGGATGGAGCCACTCTCCGCGCCGGCGGTGTCGCCTGCGTCGAGCATATCCGCAACCCCATCCAGGCCGCGCGCCTCGTGCTGGACAAGAGCCACCACGTCTACTTCGTCGGCCCGGGCGCCGAAGCCTTCGCGCAGTCCCAGGGCATGACCCTCATCGATAACGCCGAGCTGGTCATTGACCGCGAGCGCCAGCGGCTTGCCGAAGCCCAGGCCCGCGAAAAATCCGGCGCCCCCGACCGCACCTTCTCCGGCCGCGCTGATTCTCACGACACGGTTGGCGCCGTCGCCCTCGACTCCCAGGGCGGCCTCGCGGCCGCCACCTCCACCGGTGGCACCCTGAATAAGGATCCCGGCCGCGTCGGCGACTCGTCTCTCATCGGTTGCGGTTGCTATGCCGATAACGCCTCGGCCGCCGTCTCTCTCACCGGCTGGGGCGAACCCATCATGAAGCTGGTCCTCGGTAAATGGGCCACCGATCGCGTCCTCGCCGGCCGTTCCCCCGAACAGGTTGCTCCCGAGGCGATGGCCTACTTACTGCGGCGCGCCGGAGGCCACGGCGGCATCATCCTGCTCGCACCCGACGGCCGCTTCGGCCTCGCCCATAACACCCCGCGCATGGCCTGGGGTGTTCACACGGTCGAAGGTCCCCGCGTCGGAACCATCCTCCGCGATCAGGATGCCGCCGAGTCGGACAACGGCTAACTCCCGAACAACTGCGTTAGATTCGTCATCTTCAGCAGATCCGTGAGGCGTGGTGACAGGTTCGCCAACTCCAGCTTGACCAACCCCTGGTGCAGCGCCGAAACCTTCAGCCCGACCAGCGCGCCCAGCCCCGAGCTGTCGAGATATTCCAGATCGGCAAAATCCAGCACGATCCGGCCGCCCTTCGCGATCAGCGGCTTCACCAGGTCCTTGATCTGCCCAGCCGTCTGATTCACGAGCTTCCCATGGCAGTGAATGGTGGTCGTTTTCCACCCCGTGTGATCCGTCGACTCTTCCACCTCGTAATGAAACGAGGCATCCTGCGCGATGGCCATGCTATCTCCTTGCGGCGAACAGCGTTTCGGGGAATACGTGCAATGCTAACCGCCCCATTTGCCGCGTCATGTTAAATTCACGTTACTCGCCGTGCTATCTTCCGCCAGCACAGCATGCCGTGTCACCCGGAGTCCGCACTGTCTGCCGCCTTCCTCTAGGTCGAGAAAAAATCATCCATGAACGTAATCGCCAGAATCTCCTGGATTCTCGGCGTTATGTTCTCCAGTTCCAGCCGGCACTCCCCTTGTTTGCAAGACGAAACCTTCAGTCCCACCAGCACTCCCAGTCCCGAGCTGTCCAGGTAGTTCACGCCCGCAACGTCGACCGCGATTCGCCCGCCCCTCGCGATCAGCCCCTTCACCACGCCGCGGATCTCCTCCGCCGTCTCATACACCAGCCGGCTATGGAGCCGCACGGTTGTGGTTGCCCGATCGGCCGATTCCTCAACCTCGTACCGCATCGCCGGTTCCTGCGTGATGGCCATCGCGCCTCCCCTTTCACCGCTTCGTACGGGCCATACTAGCCTTCCACCCCAGACATCGTATAAATTGCTTGTTCAGCCGCGAGTCGCCGGAAGTGCACCACCGGCTCCCGCTTCCGGCAGCTGGTAAAACTCCACTACAGGAGATCCACCCATGCTCAAAGGTTTTCGCGATTTTATCCTGCGCGGCAATGTCATGGACCTGGCTGTCGCCGTCGTCATCGGTGCTGCCTTCACCGCCATCGTCAACGCCCTCGTCACCGACGTCGTCAACCCCCTCATCGCCGCTATCGTCCACAAGCCGGACTTCTCTGCCCTGATCTTCGACGTCAACGGCGGCAAGATCAAATATGGCGACTTCCTGAACGCCATCATCTCCTTCCTTCTCATCGCTGCCGTCGTCTATTTCGTCTTCGTACTCCCCGTCAACGCGCTCCTGAAAAAATTCCAGCCCGCCAAAGCCGAGCCGCCGACCACGCATCCCTGCCCCGAATGCCTCTCTGACATTCCCCTCGCCGCGAAACGCTGCTCCCACTGCGGCGAGCCGGTCGCCATCGTAGCCGCCACCTCATAACTGGGTTCCTGGGTCACTTTTTGAGACCCCGGGTTTTGCAAGATGTCTCGAATCCTTTTTCTGAACGGTGAACTCTATCCGCCGTTCGCTGCTTTTCCTGTACCCTGTCTTCTCAAAGGAGCCTGCCTGCCTGATGCCTTCGCGCGTCCCCGTCCTCTTCGCCTCGTTCCTCCTTCCCTCTCTCTTCTTTCTCGCCGCGGCTACCTCGTCATCGTCTGCATCGCAGTCCAGCGCCGTTTTCGGCTATAAGGATTTCGCCACCGAGCAGGCCCGGACGGACAAAACTTTCCTCGCCGTACCCGACGCCAAACTCGCCGGCGAAGAACTCAAGACCCTCACCGCCGAGCCCCACATCGCCGCCTCACCCGAAGACCACAAGACCGCCGAGTACGTCGCCTCCAAATTCAAAGAAGCCGGCCTGGACACCCAGATCGTTCCCTATAAGGCCTGGCTGAACATGCCGATCAGCGTCAAAGTCCAGGCCTGGGACGCCGACGGCAAGCTCCTCATGACCGGCCCCGTCCCCGAGCATGTCGATGGCAACGATCCCTTTCAGGACGATCCCCGCGTCACTCCCGCCTTCAACGGCTCCTCGCCCTCCGGCGACGTCACCGGCGATGTTGTCTACGCCAACTACTGCCGCCCTGAAGATTTCCAGAAGCTCGGTGAGCTCAACATCGACGTCAAAGACAAAATCGTCCTCTGCCGCTACGGCGGTAACTTCCGCGGCGTCAAGGTTTACATTGCCCAGCAAAAAGGCGCTGCCGGCGTCCTCATCTATTCCGATCCCTCCGACGACGGCTACTATCGCGGCGACATGTACCCGAAAGGCCCCATGCGCCCCGCCACCGCCGTCCAGCGCGGATCGGTCCAGTTCATGTTCAAATACCCCGGTGACGCGCTGACTCCGGGCATCGCCTCGCACCCCGATCTGGCCGCCTCACAGCTCATCAAGCCCGAGGACGCGGCTAGCCTGCCGAAGATTCCCTCCGAGCCGCTCAGCTACCACGACGCCTCGCCCATCCTCGAGCACCTCGGCGGCCCCGACGCTCCCCGCGAATGGCAGGGGGCGCTGCCCTTCACGTACCACGTTGGCGGCGGCGTCAAGGTTCACATGGATCTCAAAATGGACTACCAGTACCGGACCCTTTGGGACGTCATCGGCTTCGTCCCCGGTACTGACTTTCCCGATGAGTGGGTCGTCGCCGGCAATCATCGCGACGCCTGGGTCTATGGTGCTGTCGACCCCAACAGCGGCACAGCCGCCATGCTCGAAGCCGTCCACGGCATCGGCGTCCTCCTCCAGCAAGGCTGGAAACCGAAACGTCGCATCGTCTTCTGCTCCTGGGACGGTGAAGAAGAAGGCCTCATCGGCTCAACCGAGTGGGTCGAAGACCACACCGCGCAGCTCGCCCACGCCGTCGCCTACTTCAATACCGACGTCGGCGTCTCCGGCCCCAACTTCGAAGCCTCCGCCGTTCCCTCCCTCAAGGACTTCGTCCGTGAAGTCACCAAAGACGTGCCCAGCCCCAAAGGTGGCACCGTCTACGACCAGTGGAAGAAAAACCAGGTCGATTCTTCCCACCGCCGCAATTCCAATGGCGTCGAAGAACACGGTGCCCGCGGCAACGCTCACGTCGAAAATGATGTCAACGTCGGCGATCTCGGCTCTGGCTCCGACTTCACCCCCTTCATCCAGCACCTCGGTGTCCCCTCCACCGACATCGGCTCCGAAGGACCCTACGGCGTCTACCATTCCGTCTTCGATAACTACGCCTGGTTCGTTATGAACGCTGACCCAACCTTCGTCTATGAGCAGGAAATGGCCCGCGTCTTCGGTCTCGAAGTCCTCCACATGGCCGACGCCGACGTTCTCCCCTACGACTACGTCACCTACGGCAAGGAGCTTTCCGCCTACCTCGACGCCGCGCAGAAAAGCGCCGAAGCAGCCGGCCTCACCGGCCTCGACTTCGCCACCGCAAAAGCCGCCGCCGCAAAATTCACCCATCTCGCCGAGGAAGTGAGAGACAAGCAGCAGCACGTCGAATCCGATTCAACCCAGGCCCTGGTCACCCTCAACGCGCAGCTCCGCGACGTCGAAGAAGGCTTTCTCTCGGAGGCGGGTCTCCCCAATCGCCCCTGGTTCAAACACACCATCTACGCACCCGGCGAATACACCGGATACGCTGCCGTCGTCATTCCGGGCGTCAACGAGGCCATCGACGCGAAGGACCTGCCACGCGCCCAGTCCCAGATGACCGTCCTCACCGGCGCCATCAATCGAGCAGCCTCCACCCTGGAGTCCATCACGAAATAGCAAATAGCCAGAGAACGTCATCTGAGCGAAGCTCCGGGAAAAACTCGCCCAGCGCTATACAACACCTCACGGCGCGCAGCCGAAGGATCCATAGCGAAAGGGGCAGCATGCGCTATGACAGCTCTCCGCGCGGAGGGAATCGGCCGCTCTGCGGCCAATAAAGAACTCTAGCGTTAAAGAAGTGATTTCAGAAACCGGGACCCAGCGTCACCCCCGGCTTACAGCCCAGGCCCCCGGCCCGACGATCAGCAGAAACAGCAAACCCAAGAGCATGCTGAAGTCCACCCGCGCATCGTGCAGCATGAACCACATACCCGCATGATGCAGCTCCGGAATCTTCGTCGTCGCAATCGCGGTCCCGATCACCACCAGCAGCGGAACCGCGGCAGCCCGCGTCCAAAGACCCAAAATCACCGCGGCACCGCAGGCAATCTCCACCACTCCAACCAGCGGAGCCGTCACATGCGGATAAGGAATCCCAATCTTCGCGAACCGCCCCACACCCAGCGCCGCCGGGAAGAGAAACTTCTGTATTCCCTCCGACACAAATACCCACCCCACCAAAATCCGAATCAGAATTACCGCGCGCATTACTACTCCCCGTTTGCTGTCCTACTTCGTCTCTTCCTCGACCACGTCCCCTTCGCCCGGCGCCAGAAACAAATTCTCCTCGAGGCCGTGTTGCCGCGTGTACAGGTCGTAGTACCGGCCGCCCAGAGCGTACAAACTCGCGTGCGTCCCGCGCTCCACGATCAGCCCGCCCTCCACCACCAGAATCTGTTCCGCCCTGCGAATCGTCGACAGCCGGTGCGCGATCACAAACGTCGTCCGCCCCTGCATTAAGTAACTGAGACCGTGCTGAATCATCGCCTCCGACTCGGAATCGAGCGATGACGTCGCCTCATCCAGAATCAGAATCCGCGGGCTCGCCAGAATCGCTCGCGCAATCGACAGCCGCTGCCGCTGCCCGCCCGACAGCTTGACCCCACGCTCGCCAACAATGGTGTCGTATCCCTCAGGGAATCGCTCTGCAAACTCATCGACACGCGCAATCCGGCATGCTGACAAAAACTCCTCGTCCGTCGCCACCGGATGCGAGAACATGATGTTTTCTCGAATAGTTCCATCGAACAGAAACGACTCCTGCAGCACCACACCCAGCTGCGACCGGTAGCTGTCCAGTCGCACCGTCGACAGATCGATCCCGTCCACCAGCACCTGCCCGGAGTCCGGCTTGTGAAACGCGCAAATCAGGCTGATGATCGTCGACTTGCCCGACCCCGACGACCCTACCAGCGCGGTCACCGTTCCCGGCTGCGCCTCGAACGAGATCCCGTGCAGCACCGGCTTGTCTTTCTCGTACGCAAACCGCACGTCGTCGAACCGAACCTCGCCCACAATGTTATCGAGCGTCCTCACCCGCGCCGGATCCGCAAATTCATCCTTCTCTCCGAGGATCTCCATGGTGCGGTCCAGCCCCGCCACCGCTTCCGTCAGCTGCGTCCCGATGTTCACGATCTGGAAAATCGGAGCAATCATGTACGCCAGCAGCATCGTGTACTGGAAATAGCCGCCGGTTGTCATCCGATTAGCGATCACCTGGTGTCCGCCAATCAGCATGACCAGGCCGCCCACCACGCCCAGCACCGTCGTCGCCGCGAGACTCAGCAGGCTGGTTGCCGTCAGCGACTTCATCACGTTGTCGAGCAGCCGCAACACACCCACCGTGAACACACTCGCCTCGCGTTGCTCCGCGTGATACCCCTTCACCACGCGTACACCGCCCAGCGACTCGGTCAGCCGCCCCGTCACCTCGCCCGTAATCTTCGCCCGCTCCCGGAAAATCGGCCGGATCGTCTTGAACGCTCGCTGCAGAACCACCACAAAAATCCCGACCACGCCAAAAACAATCAGCGTCATCCGTGGCTGCTTGTAGACCAGGTAGCTGAACACCAATGCCGCCGTCAGCATCCCACCGACGAACTCCACCAGCCCGGTCCCGATCAGGTTGCGCACGCCCTCCACATCGTTCATGATCCGCGACACCAGCAGACCCGTCCGGTTCGCGTCGTAGAAAGCCACCGACAGCCGCCCCACATGCTGCTGCACCTGCTGCCGCAGTTCCGTGATCATCCGCTGCGCCGCCTTCGACAGCAACTGCGTCAGCGAAAACGACGTCACCGCCTGAATCGCCGTGGTCGTGAACACCAACCCGGCCAGCGGCATCAGCAACTTTGGATTCCCGTGCACTCCGAGAACCCGGTCGATCAGGAACTTTGTCGAGAACGGCAGCACCAGACCCGCTACCCGGTTGATCACCATCAGAAAGAAGCCAAACAGCAGCAGCCACCGCCGCGGCCGGACCAGCTTCCAGATCTCCGGCATCACCTTTTTCAGGTCCGGCTTCTTTTTCGGAGCATCCGCACCGGCCCGTGCGCTCGCACCGCGCCCCACACTTCGATCCCCGTGCATCGCCGGCACTGATCCCACTCTCATGCTGCGCTCGCTACCTTGCGTGCCCATCCCACCATCCATTTTGCCGGGAAGAGCAGAACCTTGATCCCTAACCTCTGCCCTTCAAGCCGCCGTCTGCCGATCGCTGACCGCTGGAGTTCTCCTTGCCTTGATGAACGAGCGCACGCAAAGAAGCACATAAATCAGCATCATCACAGAGAACACGGCCTTGTCCTCCACCGCAATCGGCCGCAGCATCGCATGCCCGCGCTCCATCTGAATGAAATTCCAGATGCTCAGCGCCGTTCCCAGAAAGCACAGCACCGCCAGCGTCACCGCAATGTGCATCACCAGCATCCGCCGCTTCTGGCTCCCTCTCCGCGCGAAAAAGCCGAGGATCGTGAACACAATGCCAACATACATCGGGATCAGGGCCGTGGGTGCCTTCCAACCTGTACCGACAAATCCCACCACGCCCAGCACGATCAGCAACAGCCCGAACAATATCGTCACTTTGGCCATTGGCCCTCCAGTGCCCCTAGTCTACTGGAGCCGCTCAGCCCACCATCACCGCAGTACCAGCCTGCTAACCGCCGGTCCCGCTCTGCCGACCGCATGTGCGCCGGCGGCCATTCCGCTTTTGCTGAACGCTGTGCCCTTGCACCCCGTCCTACCGCTGTATCCGCGCCGAGCCGCCCTTCGCGGACGCCTTTACCTGATCCAGCGTCGCCATCGTCGTGTCCCCCGGGAACGTCGTCAGCAGCGCCCCATGCGCCCAGCCCAGCTTCACCGCTTCTTCCGGATCGGTCCCCGACAGCAATCCATAGAAAAATCCCGCGGCAAATCCATCGCCGCCACCCACTCGGTCGTAAACATCCAGCTCCGCCGTCGGCGCCGCGTACGTCTTCCCATCCACCCACGCCACCGCGCTCCAGCTGTGCCGGTTGGTCGAGTGCACCTCGCGCAGCGTCGTCGCCACCGCCTTCACCTGCGGGTGCTTCTTCACGACTTTGTCGATCATCCCGAAAAACACATGCGGATCGAGCTTCGATTTCGCCTTCTCCTCCACCTTCGGCCCTTCGATTCCCAGCCCCTTCTGCAGATCCTCTTCATTGCCCACCAGGACATCGACATGCTCCACGATCCGCGCAATCACCTCCACCGCGCGATCCGCTCCGCCGGAAATGTGCCACAGCTTCTCGCGAAAATTCAGATCAAACGACGTCACCGCGCCCGCATCCTTCGCCGCCGTCATCATCTCCACCGCCAGCTGTCCCGTCGTCGGCGACAGGGCCGCAAAAATGCCGCCGCAGTGCACCCACCGCACTCCGCCCGCAAAAATCGCCTTCCAGTCGAAGTCTCCCGGCTTCAGTTGCGCCGCCGCCTCGTTGCACCGGTTGTAGAACACCACCGGCGCCCGTACCCCGAACCCGCGATCGCTGTACACCGTCGCCATGTTCGGCCCGGTCACGCCGTCGTGCTTGAAGTGCCGGTAAAACGGCCGCACCCCCATCGCCCGCACCCGCTCCGCGATCAGATCCCCGATCGGATAGTCCACCATCGCCGACGCAATCGCCGTCTTCATCTCAAAACAATCCGACAAATTCGCCGCCACGTTGTACTCGCCGCCGCTGACATGAATCGCGCACTCCGTCGCCTTGCGAAAAGGAATAATCCCCGGATCGAGCCGGTGCACCAGCGCCCCGAGCGACAAAAAATCCAGATCACCCTCGTTGCGAATCGTCAGCGCACTCACCATCGTTTCCTCACCTCTTCATTCGAGTGGTCAGACCACATCATATCAATTACCCGCCCACCAGCTTCTTCACATCACCCATTACCTGATCCACGGTCCAATCATTTCCCGGATACCACTTGAACACCTTCCCATCCGGCCCGATTACCACCGTCGACAGCGAATGCGTAATCGTCCCATCCTTCTCCGGCGTCGCGCCCACGTCGAAAAACTCCATCACCTTCGGCAGCTCCTCTTCCTTCGGAGCTGCAAAATCCCAGTGCGCGAACGTCTCCTTCGTGTAATTCCCGGTGTACGCGCCGCCGTAGCTCCGCAACACCGCCGGCGTGTCGTACTTCGGATCGAAGCTCACGCTCATCAAATGCGTTCTTGCCAATAGCCGCGGATCCTTCTGCAGTTCCTTATCGATCTCAGCAAAATTCCGGCTCATCCGCACGCAGAAATTCGGCAGCGGGCATCGCGTGTAGATAAACGTCAGCAGCACCACCTTGCCCTTCCACTCCGCCAGCCGCACCATGCGTCCACTCTGGTTGCGAAACGCAAAATCCGGCACCGTCTCGCCTGGCTCCAGATCGTTGTACGTCACCGCTGGCTTGTAGTCCGGCTTCGCCTGCGCGATCACGTCAATCTCGTCCAGCACATCCGCATCCGCCGTCACCGTCAGCGTGGCCGTAATCGTGTCCCCGCGATGCAGCTCCGTTGCGATGTTCGGCTGCGCCAGCGTGTACGGCATCGTCATCGCTTCCATGTAGCCGGGAATTGCCTCCGTATCCAGCGTCACCCCGCCGGTCTTCGCATCGCTCGAAACCACGATCCCGCGGATGTGAAATTTCTTCGCGCCCGCCTGCTGCTGCGCCGCGCTCGGCGACCCCTGTTTCCCGTCCGCGCGGCAGCCCGCAAAAAACACAACCACCGCCAGAACGACAGCGGTGGAAATCAGTGCACGAAGTTGCTTCACCTGCCAGTTTACACTTGGATGTAGATCTTTCCCCCTCATGCCGCTGGCCCCTTCGATTGCCGACGCACTCCGGCGCGAGGCCGTCATCATCGCTGCCAGTCCCCGCGCCGCCCGCGCGCTCCTGCTCCGTTTTGCCGAAGAGCAGCGTGCCGCGGGCCGGACCCTCTGGCCCTCCCCCGCCATCCACGACTGGGACTCCTGGCTGCGCGACCTCTGGCGCGAACACACCTTTGTAGCCCCCGACGCGCCCACGCTCCTCACTCCGCTGCAGGAACAACTCCTCTGGAAGCGCGCACAGCGCGACGACGCCTCCCTCGTCCTCTCACCGGACTCGATGGCCGCGCTTGCCATCGAGGCCTGGTCCCTGCTCTCCGCCTTCAATGCTCACGCCGCGCGCCGCCAGCCCTGGGGTCCGGCCGACGAACCCACCGACGCCGAGCGCTTCCGCAACTGGGCCGCCGAATTTCATCGCGAATGCTCCCGTCACGGCTGGCTCAGCCCCAACCAGCTCGAATCCACACTGCTCCCGCTCCTCACCTCCGGCGCCGCCCTCACTCTCCCGCCCGAGATCCTTCTTGTCGGCTTCGACCGCATCACCCCAGCCCAGCAGGACTTCCTCGCCGCACTCGAGTCCCGCGGCATCACCATCACCAACCTCCCGCCCGAACCCGCCTTCGCCCCCGAAGATTCCGACCGCTCGTGGATTGTCGCCAATCATCGTCGCGACGAAATCTCCGCCTGCGCTGCGTGGGCTCGCGATCTCCTGCTTAAGAATCCCTCCGCCCGCATCGGCGTCATTGTGCCTTCCATCGCGGCCGAGCGTGGCGAAATCGACCGCATCTTCCGCCGTGTTCTCATGCCCGCGACCGAAGATATTCGCCAACCCTCGCCGCTCCTGCCGTGGGAATTCTCTCTCGGCGAGCCGCTTGCCGGCGTCCCCGCCATCCGCGCCGCGCTCCTGCTTCTGCACTGGATCGCCGGCCCTCTGCACGAAGACGAAATCTCCTGGCTCCTGCTCTCTGGATTTGTCGCCAACACTGTGACCAATCATGGCGCCGTCGCCTCCTCTGACGCCCGCCAGCGTCGCTCCGGATTGCTCTCGCCCCAGCGTTCCCTCGCCGCGTACCGCGCCGCCATCGCCAACGATCCTGCGCTAGGCTCTCTTCACGCCCAGCTCGGGACACTCCTCCGAGCCGTCGAAGCCAATGCCATCCTCTCCGCCGCGCGCCCGCCCTCTGCCTTCGCCGACCTCGCCTCTGTCCTCCTCGACAGCGTCAGCTGGCCCGGCCCGCGTCCCGCCGACTCCACCCAGTTCCAGGCCCTGCAGCGTTGGCAGCGACTCCTCGACGAGATTGCCCTCCTCGACTTCGACGGCACCCTCTACTCCTGGCGCGACTTCGTCGACCTCCTCGACCGCCACGCGCAGGAGACCATCTTCGCCCCCGAATCCCACGACGCGCCCATCCAGATCATGGGCCCCTTCGAATCCTCCGGCCAGCAGTTCGACGCCCTCTGGTTCATGGGCGTCGACGACACCATTTGGCCGCCGCGCACCCACCTCCATCCTCTCCTCCCCGCCGCCGTGCAGCGCCAGTTCTCCATGCCCCACGCCGCGCGCGACGACAACTGGAACCTCGCCCGCACCGTCACCACGCGCCTCCTCCACTCCGCGCCCCGCATCGTCTTCAGCTACGCCCAGCGCGATAAAGATGCCGAGCTGCGCCCCTCGCCGCTCATCGCGAGCCTCTTCTCCGATGCCAGGCCGCAATCGGCCGACGCCCCCACATCCGAGCCGCTCCGTACGACCCTGGTCAAGATCCCCGACGATGCCACCCTTCCCTGGCCGAGCGAGCAGAACGCCGGCGGTGCGACTGTCCTCAAGAGCCAGGCCGCCTGCGCCTTCCAGGCTTTCGCCTCCAAACGTCTCGCCGCCCGTGCCCTCGAGAAGAATGAGTGGGGCCTCACCCCGACCGACAAAGGCAAGCTTCTCCACACCGTCCTGCAGCGCCTCTTCTCCGCGTCCGAGCCCGGCCCGATCCACAGTCGCGACGATCTTGTCGCAGCCTTAGCGACAAATGCTCTCGGCCCCATCCTCGACGTCCACATCGACGCCGCGCTTTCATCCCTCCGCGGCCTTGATCCTGCCGATCCCTGGCAGAAAGCTTGTCTCGCCGCCGAAAAGCGCCGCCTCCGCGCTCGCCTTTCCCAGTGGCTCGCCAAAGAAGCCCGCCGCGAGCCCTTCACCGTCGAAGCCTGCGAGCAGACCCTCTCCGACGTCCACATCGGCGACCTCCAGCTGAATCTGCGCGCCGATCGCATCGACCTCCTTGCCGACGGCTCCCGTCTCCTCATCGATTACAAAACCGGCCAGGTTTCTCCCGCTCTCTGGGAAGGCGAGCGCCCCGGCGACCCGCAGCTCCCGCTTTACGCTGCCTACGGCAATGTCGAAAATGTCAGCGGCATCCTCTTCGCGCAGATTCGCGCTAAAGAAACCAGCTTCGAAGGCCGCGTGCGCGACGCACGCAACCAGCTCGACGCCAGCCTCAGCTCCCAAAGCGCCCTGGTCAACGAGCCCTACTCCGAAGCCATGCGCGATGAATGGGCCCGCGCCCTCGAAAATCTCGCCGCCGAATTCCTGCGCGGCGAAGCCGCCGTCTCGCCCCGCGACCCCAAAGTCTGCGGCCTCTGCGATCTCCATTCCCTCTGCCGCATCGCCGAATCGAACCTCGCCAGCATCACCGTCGACGAAGAAGAGATCGAGGCGGCCGATGAGTAACCTCCTCACCGAAGCCCCCATCGACGCGCCCGCGCGCGAAGCCGCGCTCGACATTCGCCGCTCCGTCATCGTGCAGGCCCCCGCCGGCTCCGGCAAAACCGATCTGCTCACGCGCCGCTATCTCCGCCTCCTCACCGTCGTTGACGAGCCGGAGCAGATCCTCGCCATCACCTTCACCCTCGCTGCCACCGCCGAGATGCGTGCCCGCATCCTCTCCGACCTCGAAGTCGCCGCCGGCCGCCGACCGCCAGGCCGCGAGGACGCCGACCGCATCGACCTCGCGCGCGCAGCCCTCGCTCACGCCCAGCGCCGCAACTGGAACATCCCCGATCACCCCGAGCGTCTCGCCGTCGAAACCATCGACTCCTTCTGCCTCCGCATCGCGCACGACCGCCCGCTGCTTGCGCGCCTCGGCGGCCACCTCCATCCCACCGAAGAAGCGGAGGCGCTTTACTCGCTCGCCGCCCGCCGCACTCTCCAGCAACTCGGCGGTCCCGATCCCGTCCTCGACCGCGCCCTCGCCCACCTCCTCGACCTGCGCGACAACCGCCTCTCCCAGTGCGAATCCCTCATCGCGGGTATGCTGCGCGCGCGCGATCACTGGCAGCCCGCCTTCCCGTTTTCCGCCGCCATGACCGAGACCGACTGGCAGCAGCTCCGCGTCAAACTCGAAGCTCCCTTCCGTCGCGAGAATCACCGCGTCCTCGCTGAAGCGCACCGCCTCCTCACCGCGGAACCCGCGCTCGAACAACAGCTCCTCGACCTCGCCCACTACGCCGCCTCCCAGGGCAACGACGACGTCAGCCTCCTCACCGGCGTCTCTTCGCTCTCCCCCTCCATGCCCCCGCAGCATTGGCGTTGCGTCTGCAATTTCCTGCTTACCACGGGGAATGAATGGCGCAGAACTGTGAACAAGAGCCAGGGCTTTCCCAGCAAGACGCGCGAGGAACGCCGCCTGAAAGACGCCATGCTCGAGCTCCTCGAGCGCCTTCGCCAAATCCCGCAACTCCTCGACGTCCTCGGCGACATTCGCGATCTCCCGCCCGACGCCTACAGCGACGCGCAATGGACCACCCTCCGCCACATCTTCACCGTCCTGCGCCGGGCCATCGCCGACCTCAAAGTCGTCTTCGCCGAAAACAACAAGGTCGACTTCACCGAACTCGGCCTCGCCGCGCTCGAAGTCTTCAGCAGCTACCGCGAACGCGTCATCGACATCGCCGGCGACATCCGTCACCTCCTCATCGACGAATTCCAGGACACCTCGCGCCGCCAGCACCAGCTCGTCTCCGCGCTCCTGTCGGCCTGGTCCGACGCCGCCGATCCCGGCGAAAATCGCACCGTCTTCCTGGTGGGCGATCCCATGCAGTCCATCTACATGTTTCGCCACGCCGACGTCGAGCTCTTCACCCAGGTCCGCGATCGCGGCATCGCCTCCTTCGACCCCAACGGCAGCTGCATCCGCTGCCATCCCGTGCAGCTCTCCGTCAACTTCCGCTCCCACGCCGGCCTCACCGAGCCCATCAACCAGATGTTCCGCACCCTCTGTGCCGCCGACGTTCTCCCCGGAGCCGCCTCCGTCCCTTTCGCCGAAGCCACCGCCTTCACCGCTGCGCCGCCGGAAAAATCTCTCCACGTCCACCCGCGCCTCATTGGCACTGCCGACCGCCGACCGACCCCTGCCGACATCACCGATGCCCAGGAACAGGAAGCCCGCGACGTCCTCCGCATTCTCGAGCAGCATCTCCCACACATCGAGCGCGCGCAGGCGGCAGGCGAGGAATATCGTGTCGCCGTTCTCGTCCGCGCCCGCACCCACCTCGCCCAGATCGTCCCGCTCCTCCGCGACCATCGCATCCCCTTCCGCGCCGTCGAAATCGAGCGCCTCTTCGAGCGCCAGGAACTCCTCGACCTTCGCGCCCTGATGCGCGCACTCCTCCATCCCATGGATCGCATCGCGTGGCTCTCCGTTCTGCGCGCGCCGTGGTGCGGCCTCACCCTCGCCGACCTGCACCTCCTCACCGGTTCCGACAACGCCGCCTTCAAGGACCTCTCTGTTCCCGAACTCATCGAGCGCCATCGGCATTTACTCGCTGCCGACGGCCAGCACCGCCTCTCGCGCACCATCGAAATCCTCCGCCGCGCTCTTGAACTCCGCTGGCGTCAGTCCGAATCCCCCTCCTTCGCCTCCTGGATCGAGCGCACCTGGCGCACCCTTGGCGGTCCGGCCTCGATCGACGCGGCCGGATATGAAAACGCCCAGGCGTTCTTCTCTCTCCTCGATGCCATCTCGCCCGATGGCTTCGACGCCTCCACCACCGCCTTCGACGCCGACTTCGATCGCCTCTTCGCGCAGCCCGATCCCTCCGTCAGCGAGCGCTGCGGCATCCAGCTCATGACCATCCACAAAGCCAAGGGCCTCGGCTTCGAAGTCGTCGTTGTTCCCGGCCTCGAGCGCACCGCTTCCGGCGACGGCAACCCGCTGGTCTGCTCCCTCGAGCGCATTGACCCGTGGGACCCGGACCAGTCCGAATTTCTCGTCGCGCCCCTCGGCCCGCAGGAAGAAGAAACCCATCAGCTCTACCGATGGGTCCGCAAACAGCGCCAGATTCGCCTGGACGAGGAGCGCAAACGGCTCCTTTACGTTGCCTGCACTCGCGCCCGGAACGAACTCCACCTATTAGGCACAGCGACCGTTACAAGAAACGGTATGCGGCCGTCCGAACGGGGCGACGCCCTGCTCGATACCGCCTGGCCGGCACTGCAGCAGGACTTCGCCGCCGCCCTCCAGGACTCCCGCGCCCGCGTTCTTGCCTTCCCAACGCCCGGCGTTCTCGAGGAAATTGCCGCCGTTGCCGATCCCGCCCCTCGCCGCGCCCCCCAGCGTCTTCTCATCGACGCCGAACCACCCATCTCCGTGCAAAATGTAACCGTCTCTGGACTCATCTCACCGATCCAGCCCGATGCGCCGGAGTTTGTCCGCCCCGAAGGTTCCCGCCAGGCTCGCCTCATCGGTGCAGCCGTCCACGCCCTCCTCGAACGGCTCGGCCCCCGGCTCGCCAGCCTCGACGCAGCTCAAATTCGCTCCAGCGCCGCAGCCTGGCTCCGCGCGCAAGCCCTCATCGGCGAAGCTCACAAATCTGCAACCAACGCTGTTACGAAATTGCTCCTCGCCTGTGCCGCCGATCCCGTTTGCCGGTGGATCCTCGCCCCCCACCCTGGCGCTCAGTCCGAACCTTCCTGGACCGGCTTCATTCCCGGCGAGTCCAGAGCGCGACTCCGCACCCTGCGCGCCGACCGCATCTTTCAATCCGGCCCTGAGCCCCTCGCCACCGGCTCAGATTATTGGTGGGTGATCGACTACAAGACGAGCGCCCGAACCCCCTCGGGCGCCCTCTTCCTCACCGCCGAACGCGCCCTCTACGCACCGCAGCTCCAGACCTATGCCCGAGCCCTGCGCACACTGCATGGTGCCGAAACGCGGCTCCGCCTCGGCCTCTACTATCCAGCCATCGCTTCTTTGGATTGGTGGGAAGAATAGCAGGGCAGTCCCGCTCGCGCGGATTCAACGCGGCCCTTTGAACGTTATTCGCTGTTTCTACTTTTTGTTGTTTCCCGTCACGCCGGCATGGTGCCGTACATCGGCGCCCCGCACCCAGAAGATTACGTCTTCCGCGATATTCGTAGCGTGGTCCGCAACCCGCTCCAGCGCTCGCGAAATCATCAGCGCATTCAGCGCCTGCACGGCGACCCCAGGCTCTTTTTTCATCAAGTTGAGCAGCGTGTAATGCGCTCCGCTGTTGAGCTTGTCCACGCTGTCGTCCATCTTGAGCACCGCTTCGGCCATGTCCGCGTCACCCTCGATAAACGCCTGCAGCGCCTTGCGCACCATCCCACTCGCCAGATTGGCCGTGCGCGGAATATCGATCGGGAGCTCCGCCGCGGGAAATGCCTGTAGCTCCCGCACTCGGTCGCTGATCGCCCGTGCGGAGTCGCCCACTCGCTCGACGTCTGCGTTGATCTTGATCACTGACAAGATGAATCGGAGATCGATGGCCATCGGCTGCTCCATCGCCAGCAGATCCAATGACATCTGATCGATCTCTCGCTCCAGCCGGTTGATCGCCATCTCTCCGCGATCCACCAGATCGCAAATCGAGAGATCGCGCACCCGGTACGCCTCTACCGCGCGCTGGATCGACTGCTCGGCCATGCCCGCCATCACCAGCAGCTTCTCTTTCAGATCGTCCAGGTTTTGTTGGAAGCGGATGCGCGCCATTATCCGAACCTGCCTGTGATGTAATCTTCCGTCCGCTTGTCGCTCGGGTTCGTGAATATTTTGTGCGTTGAATCGAATTCGATAAGCCGGCCGTTCAGAAAGAAGCCGGTCCGCTCCGCCACGCGCGCCGCCTGCTGCATGTTGTGCGTCACGATCACGATCGTGTACTGCGACTTCAACTGAAAAATCAGATCCTCGATCTTCGCCGTCGATACCGGATCCAGCGCCGAAGCCGGCTCGTCCATCAGCAGCACCTCCGGATCCACCGCCAGCGCACGCGCAATGCACAAGCGCTGCTGCTGGCCGCCCGACAGGCTCGCGCCCGACTTCTTCTTCAGATCGTCCTTCACCTCATCCCACAGCGCGGCGTTTTGCAGGGAACGCTGCACCACCTCATCCAGCACCCGCCGGTTCCGGTATCCGTTCAGCTTCAACCCCGAGGCTACGTTGTCGTAAATCGACATCGTGGGGAACGGATTGGGCCGCTGAAACACCATCCCTATCCGCCGTCGTACCTCAACCGCCGTCGTGTCGTTGTAAATATCAACGCCGCCAACCTTCACCTCGCCCGTCACTTTCGCGATCGGATTCGTCTCGTGCATCCGGTTCAGGCACCGCACAAATGTCGACTTCCCGCACCCGGAGGGCCCGATCAGCGCCGTGGCCTCATTCGCCGGAATGTGCAGAGTGATGTCCAGCAGCGTGTGGTTGGTCCCATACCACGCGTTGAGGCCGTTCACTTCGATGCCGACGCCCATCCCTAGCTCGCCCCTTTCAGAACGCCGCGCGAGGTTACGTACCGCACCAGCGCTACTGAAACCACAATCAGCACGATCAGCACCAGCGACCCCGCCCACGCCAGCCGGTGCCACTCGTCATAGGGGCCCAGCGCGTACACGTAAATCTGCAGCGGCAGCGCCTCGATCGGCTGATTCAGCCTCGTGCTCCAGAAATCGTTCCCCAGAGCCGTGAACAACAGGGGCGCCGTTTCTCCCGCGACGCGCGCAAATGCCAACATGCATCCCGTAATCACTCCCGGCATCGCCGTCTTCAGCGTAATCGACAACACCGACCGCCACGTCGGAACTCCCAACCCCAGCGCTGCCTCGCGAATCGAATGCGGCACCATCAGCAGCATCTCTTCCGAAGTCCGCGCTACGGTCGGGATCATCATGATGCCCAGCGCCGTGCCTCCCGCCATCGCCGAAAACGTCTTCGTTGGCACCACAATCAGCGCGTACACCGCAATCCCCATCACGATCGACGGCACGCCGTTCAGTACGTCCGCCGTAAACCGCACCAGGTTCGACAGCCTTGTCCCGCGCCCATATTCTGACAGGTATATGCCCGCCGCAATCCCAATCGGGATCCCGATCAGGCTCGCCAGGCCAAGCAAGACTGCCGATCCCACGATGGCGTTGGCCATCCCTCCGCCAGGTTCCCCCACCGGCGCCGGCAGCCTGGTAAAGAAATTCCAGTTGAGCGAGCTCGCGCCCTTGTACACCAGGTCGATAAAGATCGCCACCAGCGGCGCAATCACCAGGATCGTCGCCAGCACCGCCAGCACCGAAGCCAGGTGGTTGGCAAACCACCGCCAGTGATGATTTAGCCTGCTTTTCTTCAGCGGACTCGCCATCGTCGCCATTTATGTCGCCCTCGCCGGTGCGCCGCGTGTCACCGCCCACACCAGCAGTCGGGCGAACATATTGACGATAATCGTCACGATAAACAACGCCAGTCCGATCTCAATCAACGCGCTCCGATACGTGTCATCGGAGGCCTCGGCGAACTCATTCGCGATCACGCTCGCCATGGTTGCCGCCGGCGCCAGCAGCGACTTCGTAATCGTTGGGCTGCTCCCGATCACCATCGCCACCGCCATGGTCTCGCCCAGCGCTCGTCCCAGCCCCAGAATGATCGACCCCACGATCCCGATGCGCGCGTTGCGCAGCACTCCCATCCGGATCATCTCCCAACGCGTCGCTCCCAGAGCCAGCACCGCCTCCCGCTGCGTATGCGGCACGGCGGTCATCACTTCCCGCGTCAGTGAAGAGATAATCGGCAGGATCATGATCGCCAGAATCACTCCCGCGGCAAACATACCGATCCCGAAATCCGGCTGCGTAAAGAATCCAGTCCACCCCAGCAGCTTGATCAGCACCGGATCCACATATCCCCGCAGCAGCGGCACCAGCACGAAGATGGCCCATAGTCCGTACACCACGCTCGGAATCGCTGCCAGTAACTCGGTCAGGAACGACAGCGCACCGCGCAATGCCCTCGGGCACATCTCCGTCAGGAAAATGGCCACTCCTACCGCCAGCGGCACCGCCAGAATCAGCGAGATCAGCGACGAAACCAGGGTCCCGCAGACGAACGGCAGAGCACCGAAGTCGTTGTTCACGGGATTCCACGCTGAGCCCAGGAAGAATTTCAATCCAAATTTCTTCAGCGTGATGTCGCAATGCGTCACCAGCTCGGTGGCAATCAGCGCCACGATCCCAAAGATGCTCAGCGCGCACAGCAGCATGAGCCAGCGGAATGTCGAGTCCGCCATGCCCGAGCCCCCGCGCCCTCGCAGAAAGCTCCGTATCCCCGACCCTGGCGCAGCGGCAGGCCCTGCCACCGACACGATCCCGCCAACGGGCTCGGCTTCGGATGTCCGGGGCTCCCGCGGTTCCTGAATACGCACATTCACAACTTGTCTACCCTATCCCGGTTTTTTGAATGCCACGTTAATCGCCATGAAAAATAAGGAAATATCCGTCCACAAGGAGGGCTCTTTGCAGCCCGCGACCGGGCGTGAACAAGGGACAGCGCCGGTGGAAAAGCCGGGGCAAATCGCACCTCGCCCCTCTCCTGAACGCTGCACCCTATCCTGTTTCCTTGTTTTAGGGCAGCTTGCCCACCGCCGCCCGCACCCTTTCCGCGACCGAGCTCGGCAGAGGTGCATAGTCCAGCTGCGACACCTGGCCCTCGCCCTGGCTGAGCATCCAGTTCAGGAAATCCTTGATCACTTTTTCCTTTGCCATGTCCGCCGGCTGCGTCGGAATCAACAGGTACGTGAAGCTCGAAATCGGGTACGCATCCTTTCCCGGCGCGTTCGTGATCGAAACCCGAAAGTCTGCCGGCATCGTCTTAACCGTGCCAGCAGCATCCGTCACTCCCTCGATGCTCGCCTTCAGCCACGTCCCCGCTGCATTGCGCACGTACCCGTACGCAATCTTGTTCTGCAGCGCGTAAATCAGCTCCACATACCCAATTGCGCCCGGCATCTGCCGCACCAGCCCGGCCACGCCCTCATTGCCCTTGCCGCCCAGTCCCTTCGGCCACGCAACCGCCGAGTTGGCGCCCACACTGTTCTTCCACTCCGGGCTCACCTTCGAAAGATAGTCGGTGAAGATAAACGTCGTTCCGCTGCCCTCTGCACGGTGGATGACGTAGATCTCCTGATTCGGCAGATTCACACCCGGGTTGTCCTTCGCGATCCGGGCATCGTTCCAGTTGCCGATCTTTCCGAGATAAATGTCTGCCAGCACATCCGGAGCAAACTTCAGATCCGGACCTACGGCCGGCACGTTATACACAGGAACTACTGCGCCCAGCACCGTGGGAATGTGCATCAATTTCACTTTCGACTGCGCCAGCATCCCGTCGGTCATCGGCATGTCGCTGGCTGCAAAATCCACCGTCCCCTTCGTTACCTGGCTGATCCCGCCGCCCGACCCAATCGACTGGTAGTTGATCTCCACACCCGGATGCTGCTGCGCATACTCGGCGAACCACTTCGAATAAATCGGATACGGGAATGTGGCTCCCGCCGCAGTGATGTGCTGCGCGATGCAGCTCGCTCCGCACACCGTCAGGATTGTGGCAAACGCCAAAAACTTGCTCTTTTTCACGGACTTTCCCCCTCGGAAAAACTGAATCGATTTTTCGTTCCAATTGTTAACTTCCGTTTACATATCCGTGAAAAGCGAAACAAAGCCCACCCACGCACCCACCATGACGGGAGCGCGCCTGAGGCGCCGAAGACGCGCCCGCCTGGACGGCCAGTCCTAGCTGGCCGGCCCCACCAGATACTGCTCCAGCTTCCCGTCCGGCTCGGTGTACGTCGTGATCACCAGCGGCTTGCCACCGTTCGGAAATTCCACGCGAAAAGCCCGAAACGTCATCCCTCCGCGCAGATTCTCGGCCATTTGCTTCACGCTCGACGGCTTTCCCATGGGCGCGAGGCTCGACCGGAAATCCGCCATCGCCTGCTCACTGAAATACGCGTTGCACCAGGGTGTAAAAAGGCTCCGATCGATCTTCCCCTGCTGGAAATTCTCGAACAGCTCCAGCGCCTGGGCCTCCGCTGCATTCGGCCCCTGCGTGGTCACGCCCAGCAGCAGCGGCGTCAGCCCGCGCGCAATCACCCCCGCCGCCCGCGCCGCATCCTGGTTCGTCAGCACCGCAATCGCAACCTTCTCGTTGGGAAACACGTAGTTCTCCGACGTGAATCCCATCACCTCACCCGAATGTTCGTAGAGCAGGTGCCCGCTCATGTCGCGGACAAACAGACCGAGCCCGTAATTCGAATTGCTTCCGTCCTTCAGCTTCACCGGCGCGAACATCTCGTCGTACGACCTCTTGTCGAGCAAGGCCCGGTTCATCAGGCTAATGTCCCACTGCGCCAGGTCATAGGCCGGCATCGCCAGTTCTCCCGCCGCAAACATCCACCCCGCACCTTCCTTTGGCGCCGGACGCAGCGGTCCCAGCGCGTAGCGCGTATACCCCTGGGCATCTGTGTCGCCCAGCTTCGCCAAATCCGAGTTCCACACCTCTTTCATCGCCAGCGGGTGAAAAACGTGCTCCTCCAGAAACTGCATCAGCGGCTCCCCGCTCACCATCTCCACAATCCGCCCCGCAATCACAAAATTCGTGTTCGAATACTGCCATTTCGTCCCCGGATCGAAATCCAGCGCCTTCTTCCCCCACACATCCAGGATGTGCTGGCTCGTCGTCGCCTCCAACATCGGCGGCATCAGATAATCTTCCGGCCAGTAATCCTGATAGCCCGACGTGTGCGACAGCAGCATACGGATCGTCACCTCGTTCGCCCGCGTCAGCTCCGGCAAATACTTGCTGACCGAATCCTCGATCGACAGCTTCCCCTGCTGCTCCAGCAGCAATACCGCCGCCGCTGTGAACTGCTTCGAAATGGATCCCACCGAATACCGCATCCGCGGTTCGGCCGCCTCCGCCGGTTCGAGCCGTGCCCTCCCATATCCCTTCGTGTACGCGATCTCTCCGTCCCGCACGATTGCCAGCGAAGCGCTCGGTACCCCCGTCTGCGCCAGCCCCTGCTCCGCCACCTGATCCACCTTTTGCTCCAGGTCCGGCGGCAGTTGGTTCACTTCCAGCTGCGCGCCCGCCGGCCCTGCGAAAAACGATCCCGCCAACAGCAAGAGCATTCCTGTCCGCAGCATCCCGTCCCTCCGGTCAACAAGTGTAGCCCGCCGGTGCTATGCTGTTGGCCTGGAGCGCTCCCATGGGCGTATGCCGTCTCCCACAAACGGCCTGTGTGGTCCTCTTGATCGCGTCTCCGGCTCTCCTCGGTCAGGCTCCGCCTCCTCCCAACGCTCAGGTCGCCACCGCTGCCGCGCACAATGCCGCCACAGAAAGCACCCTTCCCGCCATCCGCTCCTCATCGCCCTCCGCCGACACCGGCGCAGCCAAAGCCAAAGAGGATTCCGCGCCATCCCACGTCCTCTTCTTCTACACGGCGCCGCGCAGTACCGTGGAAATGGAAGTCCACACCATCCCGCCCACCAATGAGGCTCGCCTCGACCACCTCCGTGCGGCCTTCCATTCCGCCGCCTGCGATGGCAACCTCATGCAGGAACAGCCTGTCACCGACAAGCGTGCCGCGCCCGGCACCAACCTTATCTGCACCTGGCCCGGCGATCCCAACGCCGGCACCATCGTCATTGCCGCCCACTATGAGCAAGCCGGTAAAGGCGAGGGTGCTCTCGCGGACTGGAGCGGCGCAGCCCTGCTGCCCTTCCTCTACCAGGCAATCCAGGGCCAGCCCCGTCAAAACACCTTCATCTTCCTCGAATCCTGGAGGAATCAGGGGGTCGAGACCTGGCTCAAGTCCATCTCTCGCGATCAGCGCAAGCGTATCCGCGCCATGATCGACCTCGATGCCCTCGGCCTCGGCGTCACCCGCTACTTCACTACCTTCAGCTTCATGGAGACGACACCACCGGCGGCCCTCCACCTCCAGCTCGAGCTCCTCTGGGCCGCCATCGACGAAGGACTCACCAAGCCGCCTCTCGCTACCAGCCCCCACCGCTGGCTCTCCGTCGATCCCACCGACGCTTTCCGCGCCGTCATGATTCCCACCATCGTCATTCACTCCGTCCCGCCCGAATCCGAGCACCTGCCCGGCTCGGCCGAAGACGTTGCCGCCGCCGTGGATGGAAACGCCTACTTCCAGACCTACCACCTCATGTGCACCTATCTCGCCTCCCTCGACCGCATGGCGAACAAGCTCGCCCGCGACGACCCCTTCTGGAGAGCCGTTCCCGGTCATGATCCAGAGCCCGACCAGGAAAACCCCCGCGTCACCTTCCGTCAAATCGGCGGAGTCCAAAAAGTCCACTAATAGATCCACAGATCACGGATCACGGTCTCCCATCCCGTGCACCCTGTACGCTGAACGCCATCCCTTGTACCCTGTTCCCCATGACTTCACGGCGCGAATTCCTATCGCTCGGCGCGCTCACTACCGCCACCCTTACGATCCCCGACGCTTTCGCTCAAACCGCCGACGCAGTGAAGCAGCTTCAGCCTCCGGCAAAGCCCGTCATCGTCACCCGGGTCACTGGCGACAACACCATCCAGGAGGCATACCAGATGCTCCTCGATGGCCAGGACACCCTCGACGCTATCCACCATGTCTGCCTCGGCCGCGAAAACGACCCCAAAGATCACTCCGTCGGACTCGGCGGCCTGCCCAACGAGGAAGGCGTCGTCGAACTCGACTCCTGCTGTATGCACGGGCCCTCCCGTTCGGCCGGCTCGGTCGGTGGTGTCCGCGAGATCAAAAATGTCTGCCTCGTCGCCCGCAAAGTCTACGAGCACACCGGCCACGTCATGCTCGTCGCCGAAGGCGCGCAACGCTTCGCGGTCGATCTCGGCTTCCCCAGGGAAAATCTCCTTACCGAAGACGCCCGCCGCATCTGGATGCTCTGGAAGGAGAACAACTCCCAGCAGGACTGGTGGGGCCCCGCGATGGACCAGCCCGGCTGGAAAGATCCGTACGCCGGCAAACCCGCCCCCAAGCCCACCATGGACCTCCATGGACTCTCCTCGTTGCGTGAGGACTCACCGGTCCAGAGCGCAATCGCGACAGCACCTGCGCTGCGCCCCGGGGCGGTTCCCCGCCACCCCACCCCCGAATGGGCCGAGACCATCCGCGTCCGTACCCAAAAGCTTGTGAACATGGCCGCCGATCTCGGCATCGCCCCCAAAGACCGCCTCTACGCCGCCGAGCAGGTCCTCTGGCCTACCACCGGCACCATCCACGTATCCGCCGTCAATGCCAAAGGCGAAATCTCCGGAGCCACCACCACCTCCGGCCTTGCCTGGAAACTCCCCGGCCGCCTCGGCGACTCGCCCATCCTCGGTGCAGGCTCCTGGACCGATCAGGACGTAGGCTCCGCCGGCGCCACAGGCTCGGGCGAAGAGAACATCAAAGTCGTCGGCGCTCACACCATTGTCGAGCTCATGCGCCATGGCATGGATCCGAAAAACGCCGGCCTCGAAGCCATGCGCCGCATCGTTCGCAACTACAACGCCGACATGACCAAAGTACGTCTCCTCGACATGGAGTACTACATCGTCCGCAAAGATGGCGCCTATGCCGGCGTCTCACTGTGGAGCACCAGCCCCACCGGCCGCCCAAGAGTCTTCACCGTCAACGACGCCAACGGTTACCGCATAGAAAAATGCGCAGCCTTATTGGAAGGTGGCTCTCTCGAATGGCCGCCCTTTTGAGCCCACATCCGCGGACTCAAACTCCCGGAGGCGAAACGACGTTTGCAACCGGCACGCAGCTGGACGTTCCTGTATCAAGGCATCAAGGCAGACTCACAGTCGTGACAGAACACCAACCAACCCCCGGATGCCGGACGGCCAGGTTCACCCCATAGCCAGAAGCAAACGCTCGTGCCATCCAATCGTCAAAACATTTGCTTCCGTGCTCAGGTCGACGGTAACCTGCGCAGACGCCATCTTCGCTCTTTTCGAGAATGCACCTTTCCTCCTGCGATCCCTGTGCTCCTCAACAATGCCTCGCAGCGCGAAGCAGGTCGAAAGATGCCGTAGAACGCCAAAAAAGGCAGCGCTGCCAGAGGACGGGCGCGCCGCGGCCCCGATCGCTGATTGCTGACCGCCCCACCCGCATCCAACTTCCTGCACCCCCGCCACTTCTCGCCGAATCCATCTACCGACTATCCCGCGGAGGACCCATGCCCGACCTCAACACCACCACAGCTTTGCTCGCCCGCACCCCAGCAACCCTGAACGCGCTGCTCCGCGATCTCCCCGACGCCTGGACTCTCCGCAATGAAGGTGAAAATACATGGACTGCGCGCGACGTCGTTGCCCATCTTGTTGAGATCGAACGCAACGACTGGATGCCGCGCCTCAAAAGAATTCTCGAATCCGGAGACACCCGGCCCTTCGATCCCGTCGACCGCCAGGCCTTCCTGCGCAATGCACAGGGCAAATCCCTCTCTCAGCTTCTCGATGACTTCGCGCGATTGCGTCTGGAGAATCTCGACCGGATCCGCAGCCTCAGCCTGCAGTCCGCCGACTTCGCGCGCCGCGGACGCCATCCCTCACTCGGTCCCGTCACCCTCTCCCAGTTGCTGGCCGCCTGGACCGTGCACGATCTAACCCACCTGCATCAGGTCTCGCGCATTCTCGCCCATCAATACCGCCATGCCGTTGGACCATGGGAAAAATATCTGGGAGTACTGCGGTGCGCAGGCCACAGTGCTTCGGCCTGACTCGAACTGTTCATAAATCGATGTCCCGAGATGGCACATGGGAAACCAGCCGCTGCAGCGGGCTCAGAATCGAAACCCAGGACACGGCCCTCTCTGGAAGACCGGTTCTACTCCTCCCAAGTGGGATTTCTAAAATGGCGAGCCAACCTAACTAGCCCAAACACCAGCAGAATTCCAACAGAAACTTTCCAGATCATTTTTTATCTTCCCGACGCAGATTGAAATAATAATGCCAGTGACCACCCGTGCATGAGAGTACCCTGCAACCTCTGCCAAACCAATCGCCGAAAGGTGGCGTTACTCTGCCACCGGTACTGACCGATTAGTAATGAATTACTACAGATTAATTGCTTTCTTTGCACTGTAGTGCAGGTGATCCCGCGCTCCCCGTCTGCGGTTGCACGCAGAGGGGGAACCAAGTTTGACATTGCCAATTCACCGAGCGTAGCGTCCCTCTGAGAGGCCGATGTCGGAAGCTGAATACCTTCCGCGACCTGTTTCTTCGGCAAGCGAAGATCATTCTGCTCCAGCGCCTCGGCATTCGGTGGAATCACCGCGCCACCCCCCGCAGCCGGTATTCTGACATCGGAGCCATCTTCGTCCGCCGCCACGCGGCAGGGAGTGTGACCCGATGTGCCTGGCAATTCCTGGGAAGGTAGTCGAAACGTTCACGGCTGAGGGCATGCACATGGCGCGCGTCCAGTTCGGCGGTGTCACCCGCGAGGCCTGCCTCGACTATGTCCCGGAAACCCAGGTCGGCGAGTACGTCCTCGTGCATGTGGGCTTCGCCATCAGCCGCGTCGACGAAGAAGAGGCCCGCCGCACCTACGAAGCCCTCGCCGAACTCGATCAGCTTGGCGAACTCGACATTCCCGAGGTCAGTGACCGCTCCGGAGGCGTCTCATGAAATACCTCGATGAGTATCGCGACGGCGACATCGCCGCCAAACTGGTCGAGCGCATCAAGCGGGTGCAGACGAAGCCCTGGGTCATCATGGAAGTCTGCGGCGGCCAGACGCACTCCATCGTCAAGAACGGCATCGATCACCTGCTCCCGAAGGGCGTGGAGCTGGTCCATGGCCCTGGCTGCCCGGTCTGTGTCACGCCTCTTGAGATGGTCGACAAGGCCCACGCCATCGCGCGGCAGCCCGGTGTCATCTTCTGCTCCTTTGGCGATATGCTCCGCGTTCCCGGCTCCGACGGCGATCTCTTCAGCATCAAGTCCAGCGTAGGCGACGTTCGCGTCGTCTACTCTCCGCTCGACTGCATCCGGATCGCGCGCGCCAATCCCGACAAGCAGATCGTCTTCTTCGCCATCGGCTTCGAGACCACCGCCCCCGCCAACGCCATGCTCGCATGGCAGGCGCGCCAGATGGGACTCACCAATGTCTCGCTGCTTGTCTCCCACGTTCTCGTTCCCCCCGCCATCGAGGCCATCCTCAACTCGCCCCAGAACCGCGTCCAGGCCTTCCTCGGACCCGGCCACGTTTGCGCTGTCGTCGGTTATACCGAGTACGAGCCCCTCGCCGCGCGCTTTCATGTGCCCATCGTCGTTACCGGTTTCGAACCCCTCGACATCCTCGAAGGCGTGCTGATGGTCATTGATCAGCTCGAGTCCGGCCGCGCTGAAGTCGAAAATCAGTATTCCCGCGTCCTCGAACGCGGTGGCAATCGCCCGGCCCAGGACCTCATCGGCAGAGTCTTCGAAGTCACCGACCGCAAATGGCGCGGCGTTGGCACCATTCCCGGCAGCGGTTTTCGGCTCCGCGACGAGTTCCGCGCCTTCGATGCCGAGCATCGCTTCAGCGTCCAGGCCATCGACACCATGGAGCCCGCCATCTGCATCTCCGGCCAGATTCTCCAGGGCATCAAGAAACCGCACGACTGCCCCGCCTTCGGAACCGAATGCAACCCGCAGCATCCCCTCGGCGCCACCATGGTCTCCGCCGAAGGCGCCTGCGCCGCGTACTACGCCTACGGCCGCCATCTCAAAGACGCCGACCTCGTCACCCTTGGAGATAATCGCTGATGAGCGCAGGCAAAGTTGAGGATCGCGAAGAGGCAGCCGCGCCCCTCGGCCCTTTCGGCGAGTGCCCGCTCCCCATCTTCGAGCATCCGCAGATCGTCCTCGGTCACGGCAGCGGTGGCAAGCTCTCCGCCGAGCTCATCGAAAAAGTCTTCGTCAGCCGGTTTCGCAATGCCACGCTCGAAAAAATGGACGACCAGGCCGTCCTCGAAATTGGCGGCGCACGCCTCGCCTTCACGACAGATTCGTTTGTCGTGACGCCCATCTTTTTCCCTGGTGGAGACATCGGCACCCTCGCCGTCAACGGCACTGTTAACGACCTCGCTATGGGCGGAGCGAAACCCCTCTACCTCGCCGCCGCTTTCATCCTTGAAGAAGGCCTCGCCGCTACGGACCTCGCGCGCGTCGTCGATTCTATGGCCGCCGCCGCGCAGAATGCCGGAGTCCAGTTCGTCACCGGCGATACCAAAGTCGTCAATCGCGGCAAGGGCGACAAAGTTTTCATCACCACCACCGGCATCGGGCTCGTCGATCGCGGCACCCAGCTCTCCGCCGACCGCGTCCGCCCCGGCGACAAAATTCTCCTCAGCGGCACCATCGGCGACCACGGCATTACGATCCTGTCGCAGCGTGAAGGCCTCGAGTTCGAAAGCGCGCTCGAAAGCGACTGCGCGCCGCTCAACGGCCTCGTCAGCGCCATGCTCGACGAAGCCCAGTCCGCGAATGCCATCACCGACCTCCGCGTCATGCGCGACCCCACCCGCGGCGGCGTTGCCACCGTTCTCAACGAAATCGCCGTGCGTTCCCGCGTCGGCATGGTCCTGCGCGAAAACGTGATCCCGGTGCGCGATACCGTACGGGGCGCCTGCGAAATGCTCGGCCTCGACCCCCTCTACGTCGCCAATGAAGGCAAGCTGGTCGCCATCGTCGCACCCGCAATCTCCGACCGCGTTCTCGACGTCATGCGCCGCCATCCTTTTGGCGCCGACAGTGTCATCATCGGCGAGGCCATCGAACAACCCGCAGGCATGGTCCTCATGAAGACCTCCGTCGGCGGAACCCGCGTCGTCGACGTCCTCTTCGGCGAACAACTCCCCCGCATCTGCTGACCGGAACGGCCTCCGTTCTCCACCATGTCCGCCGCTCTGTCACTGGCAGGCATTAAGCGCACTGGTCGCCGATCGCAGGACCCTGATCGCTATGGCTGATCGCTAAATCCTGATCCCTGATTGCTGATTGCTGATCTCTGATCGCTGATCCCTGACCGCCGAACTACGCCTTCGTCAGAAAATAAGCTTCCACCGCGCCCACCAGCGAAGCCCGATCCAGGATCGGCCGCCGATCCTCATACTGTGCCGCCCAGCACACCTGATTCACCAGGTCCCGCGGCTGGCAAGCCCGCAGCTCCTGCCGCAGACCCTCGCGGATCATCCCAATCAGGTCGCTCAGCGCACCTTCATCCACACTCAGCCCCCGCCGCGATGCCACCCGCCGGAAAATCTGCCGGAACTGTTCGTCCGTCGCCGTGTCCACGCGAATCTTCGTCTGCATCCTGCGCAGAAACGCCGCGTCCACCAGGTCCGCGGGATTCATGTTCGTTGCGAACACCACCAGCATCTCGAAGGGAATCTCAATCTTCCTTCCGCCCGCCATGGTCAGAAAATCGATCCCGCGATCCAGTGGCACCACCCACCGGTTCAGTAGATCCTCCGGCCGCACGCGCTGCCTTCCAAAATCGTCGAGGATCAGCACTCCGTTGTTGGCCTTCATCTGCACCGGCCCGGTGTAGTATTTCGTGCTCGTGTTGAACTGCAGATCCAGCATCTCAATCGTCAGCTCGCCACCCACCAGCACCGACGGCCGCTGGCACCGCACCCACCGCTCATCGTGCGTGTCCGCGTCCCAGTTCACCCGGTTGTGAATCATCGGGTCGTACACCGCGATCATCTGCCCGTCCACTTCCACCGCGTACGGAATCCATACATCGTCTTCCGACAGCACCCGCGACATCGTTTCCGCGATCGCCGTCTTCCCCACACCCGCCGGCCCATGCACGAAGATCGACGCGCCCGAGTTCAGCCCCGTCCCAATCTGTCCCAGCACCTTCGCATCGATAATCAGTTCGCCGAACGCGCGCTCCACGTCCTCCTTGCGAACCACCATGTTGCGCACGCTCTGCTTGCGCACCTGCGTCACGTAGCTTTCCAGCGATACCGGCGCAGCACCGGCATATTGGCTCTGCGCCAGCAGCTCGAGGCCCCGCTTCCGTCCCTGATCCGTCAGCGCCACCGTCGCCAGGTTTGCCGTCATGCCCATCACCTGGCAAAGCAGCGACGACCGCATCCGCCCCACCAGTTCGTCCGCAACGTTCACGCTCAGATGCATCTGCCGCGCCAGCTCCCGCGTCGATACCGTTCCCGTCAGATACAGCGTCTTCACCGCCAGGTCTTCGACAACCGCCCGCCGGACGCCCAGTTCCGCCGCCGTTCTCGGACGATGCTCCGGCACGGAGAGTGTGCCGCCGCTCGCGCCTTCGCGCGTCTCCGCCACGGCCACACTCGACGCCGTTTCCTTCCTTCCATCGTTTTCTATGGCTCGATAGCGCGGCGTCAGTACCGGCGCGTCCACTGCCGTTGCCGCAACCTCGCTCCCACTTGCGCTGCCGGATCGAATGAAATCCAGCCTCGATTCGATCGCAGTGTTCGTCGGCTTCACAGAGTTTGTCCCCTCACTTCGTCTTCGGCGCAGGCTTCCAATCACATTAGAAGCGCATTCGAATCGAAACAGGATTGCTCTTTTGGGTAATTACTAGACTCCAATGGGCTCCCACTCCTGTGACCATCAAACCTTGCCGCCTCACTCTTGCTTGCCATGCAATCACCACCATTACCGCAGTGCTTCCTTCTCTCTCCGCTCTCACAGCTCACCGTTCAAGACTCACAACCGCCACAACCCTGCGCAACGACCCCATCCTGACGCCTCTTTTCCGTCCGAACCCGTCCCGCCCCCGCGTGCTCCTGCGGCGCAAAGAAAAACGAGTCCATCGCCAGGATAATCGGCGAAAAGAATCACACCTTCAGCAGGATTCCCTGCCGGTCGCTCCCGCCTTTCCCTGTCCGGAAACCGGTCCCCTCCTGGTCCCCTTCTCCCGTCTCCTGTTTCCGAATCGCGACCAGCGCCCCTGCTCGCTGTACCCTGTCCCTATGGACCCCCGCCTGATCGTCGCCCTCGACGTTCCGACTGCTGCTCCGGCGCTCGCTCTCGCCGACCAGCTCCATGGACTCTGCCGCTGGTTCAAAGTCGGCCTCGAGCTCTACCTCGCCGAGGGCAATCCCATCGTTCACGAGCTCCGCCGGCGCGGCTTCTCTGTCTTTCTCGACCTCAAATTCCACGACATCCCCAACACCGTCGTCGGCGCCGTCCGCTCAGCGGCCTCCATTGGAGCCGAACTCCTCACCGTCCACGCCGCAGGTGGCCGCGCCATGCTCGAAGCCGCCGTCGAAGCCGCCGCCTGTCTCCCCCATCCGCCACAACTCCTGGCTGTCACCGTCCTCACCAGCATGGATCAGCTCCAGCTCTCCTCCATCGGCATCGACCACTCGCCCGAGCAGCAGGTCCTCCACCTCGCTGACACTGCTTCCGAAGCCGGCATCAGCGGCTTCGTGGCAAGCCCTGAAGAAGTCTCCGCCCTCCGTCACCGCTTCCCCGCCGCGACCCTTGTCATCCCGGGCATCCGCCCCACCGGCAGCGCAACCGGCGATCAGAAACGCGTCGCGACGCCCGCCGCCGCCCTCGCCGCCGGAGCCAGCTATCTCGTCATCGGCCGCCCCATCACCCAGGCCCCCGACCCTGTAGCCGCAACGCGATCCATCCTCGATGAAATGTCTCAGGTGCCGCAGGCAAGTTCTCTCCTGGCCTGATCCCGCTTTGCTGTGATGTCCACGTCTCCGCTTTCATGACCGTACCCGCCTTCATTCGCGAAGCTACTCCCGACGACTCCACCGCGATTCTCGAATGCCTCCGCGAAGCCTTCGAGCCCTATCGATCTGCCTATACCCCCGGCGCCTTCACCGATACCGTTCTCACACCCGCATCCATCGCCCGCCGCTTCACCGAGATGACCATCCTCGTCGCCACCGCTCCCGATGCCTCCGTCATCGGAACCGTCGCCGTCAGTTCCAGCCACAACGAAGGCCACCTCCGCGGCATGGCCGTTCGCGATTCCTGGCACGGCCGCGGCATCGCGCGCCAACTCCTCGCGTCCGCCGAATCTCTTCTCCATGCCCGCCGCTGCCGTCGCGTCACCCTCGACACGACTGAGCCTCTCACCCGCGCCATCGCCTTCTACAAGAAACACGGCTACGCCCCCACCGGCCACGTGCAGGATTTCTACGGCATGCCGCTCTTCGAATTCGCGAAAGACCTCGGGCTTGATCGCTGATCATTGATTACCATTCACTGATTACGAATCACCTTCAGCTTTTCCGAACGCTGAACGCCGATCGCTTCGTCTACACTCCCACCATGCGCCGACTGTTCGTCCTTCTCGCCTTCACTTTCCTCACCTCCGCGCTCCTGCACGCCCAAACCCCAACCCAAACGCCAACCACCCCGCAAGCCTGTCCGACGACCGCCACCCTCGACCAGCTCATCGCCGCCCTCGACAGCGCCATCACCGGCCCCGCCAACAAAGACCGCTCCTGCTTCCGCCAGATTTTCCTCCCCAACGCACGGCTCATCCCCGTCGCCGCCGACGGCCCTCACGCCCTCACCATCGATGACTGGATCGCCCGCGTTGCCAAAAACGGCGACGAAGTCGTCACCGAACACCAGATCAAATATCAGTCCGAAGCTTTCGGCCACGTCGCCCATCTTTGGACCACCTACACCACTGCCCTCGCCGGCAAGCCTCTCGCCCGCGGCATCAACTCCATCCAGGCCGTCTACGACGGACAGAGCTGGCACATCATCGAAGTCCTCTGGCAGGCCGAAAACACAACGGATCAAATCCCCGCCCAATACCTGCCCTAAGAAATGAGGAGCGAGCGATCCATTCGACGCGCGGTCGCATCCCCTGTGCCCTGTACGCTGTCCGTCGCATCTAATCTTCGTTCTCTCCGGATGAAACCCAGATACTCACTCGAAGCAGAAAAGGAAATTCTCGTGATTCAACTTCGCCAACGCATCCCGCACTTCGCGCTTGCCGCCCTCGCCCTTTCAAGTGTCCTCACGCCCCTCATCGCCCGTGCCGCCGACGAAGACGCCGACACCGCCCGCATCACTGCCTCCGGCGATGTTCTCAAGGAACTCCTCGACAGCCCCAGCGGCATCTCCCACGACCTCCTCAACAAGGCCTACTGCGTCATCATTCTGCCCTCGGTCAAGAAAGGCGGCTTCATCGTCGCCGCGGAGTACGGCCGCGGTCTCATGACCTGCCGCAGCGGCGATAACTTCGACGGAGCCTGGGGGGCGCCCATCATGATGCAGTCCACCGGCGGCAGTGTTGGCTTTCAGATCGGCGGCCAGGCCACCGACTTCGTCGTCCTCGTCATGAATGACCAGGGCGCGCGTGCCGTCATGAACGGCAAAGCCAAACTCGGTTCCGACGCCAGCGTCGCGGCCGGTCCCGTGGGCCGCACCGCCGAAGCCTCCACCAACGCCTCCATGTCCGCCGAGATGCTCTCCTACTCGCGCTCCCAGGGCGTCTTCGCCGGCATCTCGCTTTCCGGAACTTCGCTCGGTCCCGACTCCAATGCCAACGAGAAAATCTACGGCAAGCCCGTCACCGGCCACGACATCTTCTCCGGCAGCGTCCAGGCACCCGGCGCAGCCACCACCCTGCTCTCCACCCTCCAGGCCACCTCACCCCAACGCACCAGGTAGCCAAGGCGGGCTCCGAATCTCCTCTGAGACTCGGAGCCCTGCTCCTTGTAACCTGTGCCCCCAGTGAGTGAGCGGAGCTCACTCGCTCCGCAGCGCCACCATCGGATCCACACCAGCCGCACGCCGCGCAGGAATCACCGCAGCCACCAGCGCGGCCGCCCCCAGCAGCAGCGTCGCCCCGCACAACGTCACCGGATCCCACGGTCGCACGCCGAACAGCCGGTTCGCCAGCAGAGTCCCCGCCCCAATCGCCGCCGGAATTCCCAGCGCCAGGCCAATCCCCACTTGCAGAAAAGCATCTCGCAGCACCAGGCTGACCACCGCACCACGATCCGCACCGAGCGCCATGCGCACGCCAATCTCGCTCGCGCGCTGCTCCACGCCATACGCCGTTACGCCGTACAAACCCACCGCCGCCAGCACCAGACCAACCGCGCCAAACAGCCACGTCAAACTCGCAATCATGTTCTGCTGCGCAAAATTGCCGCGAATCACATCCGCATAGCTCTCGACGTCGTACAGCACAAGGTTCGGATCGACATCCTCCAGCGCCCTCTTCACCTGCGCCTGCATGTCCGGATGATTGCCCGGCGCCCAGATCACAACGTTATATAGGTCATGCGACCAGACCTCCCGTGCCTCCGTGTCCGCTTCACCGAACTGCGTACTCTGCGCCTCCGGGAGGAAATACACCGGTTGCTGCGGGCCGTTCCCGAACTCCACATTGGCCGCGACCCCGACAACCTCGTACATCCCCGCGTTCCGCTCCGGAGCCGGCCCGAAATGCTGCCCGATCGGATTCTCCTTCCCAAAGAATCTATTCGCAAACGCCTCGTTGACCACTGCCACTGGCCGCGTCGTGCCATTGTCTTCCTCGGCGATCGCCCGCCCCCGCACCATCCGGTCCCGATACGTCGGGAAGAATCCCGGCGTCACCCGCGTCCATCCGGAGACGACATCCGCTCTCGGCCCGGGCTCCGGCTGGCCCTCAATCCGGATCTCATGCGTCATCCAGCCCCCCGGCGGCGCCTCGAGTACCGCGCCCACACTGCTCACGCCAGGGATGGCCCGCACGCGCGCCTCAATCTCCCGGAACAGCGGCACCAGTCGCTCCTGCGGATAGTTCGACAGCTTCGGATCGATCGACACCAGATACCGCTGGCCGGGCTCGAATCCGAAATCCTGTCCCTCCAGATTGCGCAAACTCTGCCCCAGCATCGCTGCCGCGCTCAGCAGCACCAGCGACACCGCCGCCTGCACAATCACCAGCGTCTTCTGTGCCCCAGCCATTCCAAAAACTCCGCTTCGCCCGCCAACCGTCCGACTCGCACCGCGCATCGCCTCCACCGGCTCCGCCTGCGCGCTCATCCATGCCGGAGCCAGTCCGAACGCCGCGCCCGTAACAACCGAAATACCCAGCGCAAACAGCAGCACAGGCATCGAAGGCGCAGCATTCACAGGAACCCCGGCCTCCGCTTTGAAAGCGAGATGCAGAATCAACCGCGCGCCCGCGTACGCCACCGCAATCCCGGCCGCGCCGCCGATCACCGCCAGCACCACGCTCTCCACCAGCGCCTTCCGTACCAGCCGCGTCCGCGACGCGCCCAGTGCCACCCGCACCGCCGTCTGCTGCCGATCCTTCAGTCCACGCGCCAGCAGCAGATTCGCAATATTCGCGCACGCCACCAACAGCACACACACCGCCGCCAGCAGCAGCAATCGCAAATCACCCTGGTATTGCGCGCGCATCAGCGAAACTCCCGCGCCGCCGGGCGTCAGATGCAGCGTCTGCTTCACCCGCACAGATTTCTCCTGCGAGCTCATCTCCGTCTCATGGCTCGCCAGCCACTGCTGCAACTCGCCCTGTAACTGCGCTTCCAGCGCCTTCGTATTCGTCCCCGGCCTCACCCTCCCCATCAGATCCAGCCAGGCCGTGCCGGCATGCTTCAGCCGCGAAGTAGCGCCCGCAATCATCGGCTCCGTCGTCAGCGGCAGCCAGATGTCCGGCATCTCCCCGGCGTCGACCTTCGCTCCAAAAAATCCCTGCGGCGTTACCCCGATCACCGTGAACGCGTGCCCGTTGATCTGGTATGTCCCTCCCACCACCGACGGATCGGACCCATACTTCTCCTGCCACGTCCGAAAACTCATCACTGCAACCGGCGCCGCACCTTCCTCATCATCGCCATCGACGAACACGCGCCCGCGCCACGCCGAAATCCCAAACGTCCGAAAGAAATTCCCTGAAACGAACTCGCCATTGCCCGTCTGCGCCGCAGCCGGCGACCCGGCCCGCCGCACCGCCAGCTCAGCATTCCCCTCCCCTGGCTGGAACGCCGCCAGATCCACCAACGCCGGCGTTTGCGCGCGAAAAAGCTTGTACGCCTCCCATGAGAAATAATTCCAGTCGTTCTGCGCCTGGTCGCCGCCCTGCGTATATCCATTCGTGTAGCAACAGACCGCCGCGTCGCCGATCCTCCACAGCTGCCCCGGCTTCGTCACCGGCAGCGACCGCAGCATCACCTGCTCCACCAGCGTGAAGATCGCCGTCGTCGCCCCAATCCCGAGCGCCAGCGTCAGCACCGCCGTCACTGCAAATCCCGGCGACCGCCGCAGCTGTCGCAGCGCATACCTCACGTCCGCCAACATCGACTCCACCCGCGGCCACTGCCACACTTCGCGGCTCCGCTCCTCAAGGCACGTCACGTTCCCAAACTCCTTCCTCGCCCGAAACTCCGCCTCAGCCCGCGGCACGCCCTCGCGCTCCAGCTCATCGACGCGCTCATCGATGTGCTCCCACATCGACTCCGCCAGCTCCCGATACCGCCGCCCCCGCGAAAACATCTTTCTTAAGCCCCTCGTCGTTGCTCTTCGGGCATCCCGCGTTCGCCTGGACGGCTAGTCCTCACTCGCTCCTCAGCGCCGTCGTCGGATCCACCCGCGCTGCCCGCCGGGCCGGTACCCACGTTGCGAAAACCACCACCATCAGCATCGCCGCCGCCACGGTCGGATAGATCGCCACCGATCCAAATCGAATGCCAACGAACATTGCATCGAAGAGTCTCGGCAGCGGAACCGCGAGCACCAGTCCAACCCCTGCACCAATCGCCGCCACCTGCAGTCCCTGCCGCAGAATCATCCGTGCAATATCCGACCCTTTCGCGCCCAGCGCCAGACGAATCCCGATCTCCTGCGTCCGCTGGCCCACCGAGTACGCAATGAGTCCATAGATTCCAATCGCTGCAAGCGTCAACGCGAGCAGTGCAAAGGTCCCCAGCAGCTGTTCGAACAATGGGTTTCCGTACCTCTGGCTTTCGATCACTTCCTCCATCGACATCACGCGCAGCAAGGGCAGATCCCCGTCCATCTGCCCCACCGCCTGGCGCAGCGCGGGAGTCAGAGTTCCGACATCGACACTCGAACGCAGCATCAGCGAGAACGACATCACCGGCCGCTGCAGAAATGCCTGGTAGACTTCCGGATCGACGTCTGGCCCTTCCGAGAAGGTCTTCACGTCGCTCACCACACCGATAATCTCGCTCCACATCGGCGGTCCATCCCCGATGTCCACCCGCACTCGCCTCCCCACCGCATCGCCGCCCCGGAAAAAGCGACGCACGAATTCCTGGTTCACCAGCACCACGGAAGGCGTCCCGGCCTTGTCCGCCGACGTGAACCCCCGGCCCCGCACCAGCCCGATCCCCGCGACCCGCAGATAGTTCGTGCTCACCACCACATCGAGCGCAGTCTGCCGCTCGCTGGCCGCCCGCTCCACTTCCCCCCTGATCTGAATCGGCGATCGGTCCGCCCCCGATGCCGGAAGATACGATGCGATCGCCGCGGAGTCGACCCCCGGTATCGCCTCCAGTTTGCCCAAAATGCCGCGCTCAAACTCGATCTGCTTCCCCGCATCGCCGTAGCGCGCAGGGTCCAGCACCACGCCGGCTGTCAGCAGATGATCCCGCTCGAAACCCAGCTTCTGATGCTCCAGCAAATAAATTCCCCGGATCAGCAAACAGCTTCCCACCAGCAAGGCCATGGCCAGCGCGATCTCGCCACCCACCAGCACGCTCCGCAGCCGGCTTTGCGAACACCCGCCGGTTGTCGACCGCCCTTCGCCCTTCAGATCGCCGTTCATATCCGTGCGCGAAGCCTTCAGCGCCGGCGCCAGGCTCGACAACAGTGCCGAGAGCAGCGAGATTCCCAGTGCAAACAACAGCACATTCCTGTCCAGACGCACCGGTACTGCGCTGATCGCGGCGTTGAAGTTCAGGTTTGCCTGCAGAAAACGGACGCCCGCCGCGCTCAGCAGCAGGCCCACTCCTCCGCCCATCAGCGCCAGCACCAGCCCCTCCGTCAGTAACTGCCGCACCAGGCGCGCGCGGCTTGCCCCCAGCGACAAGCGGATCGCCAGCTCCTTTTGCCGCCCCACCGCCCGCGTCAGCAACAACCCCGCCACATTCCCGCACGCGATCAGCAGAACAAATCCCACGATCGTCATCATCACGGTCAACGCGTTGCGAATCCCGAAGCTGTAAACCAGATAATCCGGCAGCATCCTCGCTGCCGCGCCCCATCCCTTCTCCGTTTCGGGATAATCCTGCGCCGCTTGGTCGGCCAGACGATGCATCTCCGCCCGCACCTGGGCCAGCGTCACCCCCGCTTGCAGTCGCGCAAACAGTACCAGAGATCGGTTCCCGCGCGCTCCCGGCGACCCATCGGCAGCGCTCAGGCTCAGCGGTGTCCACAACTGCTCCGTGAATCCCAAAAGGCGAAAATCCGCCCCCATCACCCCCACCACCGTGTAGTCCGCCCGATTCAACCGCACCGTCTTTCCAATCACCGCCCGATCCCCATGGAATCGCCGCTCCCACAGTCCATGGCTCAGGATCGCAACGTGATCGCGTCCCGCCACATCCTCGCCGTCCTCAAACGAGCGCCCCCATTGCGGAACCGCACCGAACACCGCGAAATAATTGACCGAGACCGCTGCATACTGCACCGATTCCGCTCGTGCCTCTCCATCCCCCGCCAAACTCCCTCTTCGATAGGGATCCTCTGCCGCCATCGCGGCGAATGTTCGCGTCTCGCGGCCCCACGTCAGATAGTTCGCGGGAGAAACCAAATTGGCGTCCGGCAGAAAATGCCCGTTGGGGTCAATCGACGACAGCACCACCATCTGCTCTGGCAAATGTCCCGGCAGCTGCGGCATCAGAAAAGCGCTCACCATGCTGAACATCGTTGCGTTCACAGCAATCCCCAGCGCCAGCGTCACGATCGCCGTTACTGTGAATCCCGGAGTCTTCTGTAATTGCCGCATCGCGAACTTCGCATCCGCCCACATGGACTCGAGCCGCGGCCATTGCCACACTTCCCGGCTCTGTTCCTCGATGCGCGTCACGTTCCCGAACTCCCTCCGCGCCCGAAACTCCGCGTCCCTGCGCGTCATTCCCTCCGCCACCAGCTCTTCCACCCGCTCGGAGAGGTGCTCCTGCATCGACTCCACCAGCTCCCGATACCGCCGCCGCCGCAAAAACATCGGTTGCCCTTTCCCAAAACGCTGAACGCTACGCCGTCCCCAACACCCGCGTGATGCCGGCGAACATCTTCTCGAAGCTCGAAATCTCCGCCTCCAGCCGCTTCCCGCCCGCCGCCGTAACCTTATAGATCCGCACCGGCCGGTTCCTCGCCGACACGCCCATCTCCGACTCCAGCCACCCGGCCTTCAGCATCCGCTGCAGCGCCGGATACAGCGACCCTTCTTCGATCTGCAACAGCTCGTCCGATACCGCCTTGATATGCTGCGCCAGCGCGTACCCATGCATCGGTTTGCGGTAGAGCGTCTGCAGGATCATCAGTTCCAGTGCGCCCGGAAACAAGTCGCGATATCCATCCTTATTCCCCATAGTTGTTTGCATATACTATTTTTAAAATAGGAAAGTCCAGACAAATGTGACGGACTTCCGCAGGCAGTTCATCAACCCAACGGAACTGCCCGGTGCCCATTCCAGCTTCTTTTGGCTTGAGTGCGAAACCAGCCCGGTCCATAGAATGCCCGCATGGAGAATTTCCGCCTCCGGGTGTTTCGTACCGTTGCCGAAGAGGCGAGTTTCCGCCGCGCCGCCGAGCGCCTCCACCTCAGCCAGCCGGCCGTCAGCCAGCAGATCCACGCCCTCGAAGAAGAACTCGGCACCACCCTCTTCGACCGCGGCAAAGGCCGCATCCGTCTCACCGAAGCAGGAGGGGTGCTCCTGCGCTACGCCCGCAAAGGCGCTCGCCTCGCCGAGGAAGCACAGGCTGCCCTCGATCGCATGCGCGGAGAGACGACCGGAACGCTGCGCATCGGCGCCTCCATGACCGTGACGCAGTACATTCTTCCGCGCATGCTCGGCGCCTTCCGCCGACAGCACCCGCGTATCGAGCTCTCCGTCACCAGCGCGAATACGGAACACATCGTCGACGCGCTGGCCAAAGGCAAAATCGACCTCGGCCTCATCGAAGGCCCCGTTTCCAGCCGCGACGTTTTTCGCCAGCGTTTCTTTGAGGACCGCATGGTCCTCATCGTCGGCCGTCATTATCCCTGGCCCTCCAAACCCGCCATCCCCGTCCTCGCCCTCACCGAAGTTCCGCTCATCATGCGCGAACGCGGCTCCGGCTCCCGCCGCGTCGTGGAGCTCGCGCTGCGCCGCGCCGGCCTGCGCCTCAGCGATTTGCGCATCGCCATGAGCCTCGACTCCATCGTCGCCATCATCGCCTCCGTAGAGGCCGGCCTCGGTGCCGGCTTCGTCTCGGATTGGGCGATCCGGAAGGAACTGCGCCTCGGCACTGTGCGCGTCGTTCAGGTCCAGGGCCTCGAGATGCGCCGCGATATGCATCTCATCCGCCCCTTCGGCCCCATCCCCGAAGGTCCCGCCGGAGCCTTCGAGCGCTTCGTCCTCGCCGAATCCGAAGCCCTGTCTCACACGCCTCGCTGAAGCAGCGCAGATGCGGCTGCCCAAACGGCGAGCTCGTAACAAGCAGCACGGCTCTCATGTGACGCACGGAGCGTTTGCCTCGATGGCAAATCGATAAGTTTTTCTTATCGCCCATCCGTTAATCCGTCTGGTTCCTCGCCGCCCGAACCGTCATTCTGAAACTATGACGAAGAACCTGTTCTTCCTGGGGATCATCCTCGCCGCCAGCGGAATTCTCTCCCCGCCACTCGCGCTGGCTGCCGGTCTCGCCTATGGCTTGTCGGTCGCGCACGGATATCACCTCGAAGCGCGCCGTCTCTCGAAATTCCTCCTCCAGGCCTCGGTCGTCTGTCTCGGTTTCGGCATGAATCTCGGCCAGATGATCCGCGTCGGCCGCTCCGGATTCCTCTACACCGCGCTCGGCATTACCTTCGCTATGCTGCTCGGCATCGGCCTCGCGTACGCGCTGCGTGTCGGCAAAATCCCCGGCTTCCTCATCTCCGCCGGAACCGCCATCTGCGGCGGCAGCGCCATCGCCGCGCTCGCGCCCGTCACCGAAGCCAGCGACGAAGCCATGGCCGTTTCCATGGGCACCGTCTTCGTCCTCAATTCCGTCGCCCTCTTCATCTTTCCTCCCATCGGCCACGCGCTGCATCTTTCCCAGACGCAGTTCGGCCTCTGGTCCGCCCTTGCCATTCACGACACCAGCTCCGTCGTCGGTGCCGCTGCTCGCTATGGCGCCGCTGCCCTCGCCATCGCCACCACCGTCAAACTGGCCCGCGCCCTCTGGATCGTCCCCGTCTCCGTTGGGACAGCCATCGTCCGCGGCAGCCGCGCAAAAATTCACTTGCCGTGGTTCATCCTTTTCTTCTGCGTGGCCGCCGTGCTGGCCAGCTATGTCCCGCATCTCGCGCCCGAGTACACACAGCTGGTGCGCCTCGGCCGCCTTGGTCTCGGCGTGACTCTGTTCCTGATCGGAACGACCATCTCCCGCGATACCCTGAAGACAGTCGGTGCCCGCCCCCTGCTGCAGGGTGTCCTGCTCTGGATCGTCGTGGGCAGCGTATCGTTATGCCTGATCCTCCGAGGCGTGATTCACCTGTGACCCAGGCTCCGGCCTCCAATCCGCTCGTCGCCTTCTATCGCGATGGCGCCCGCGACGACGAGGGGCGTACCCTCGCAGAAATCCTCGCCTGGGACGACGACCGCCTCGAAGCCATCCACGACTTCATCCAGTGGCTCTTCCCCCTGCCCGAACCGAGTGGCGCCAATCCGGCAGCGCCCATCCTCGATCCGCTCACCATCGGCATCTTTCGCGGCTCCGTCGCCATGCAGAACCGCCTCCGCCAGGCCTTCGATCGCATGCTCCGCTTCTACGGACTCCGCCAGGCCTCCACGCCCTCCGGCATCGCCATCGAGCGCGCACGCAACTTCGACCATCGCGCCCAGACCTGGCTCCGGCCCATGAACCACAATCACCTGCGCCTCACCCGCATCCTGCGCTCCACCCTGCTCCTCGGCCTCGAAGCCGAATCGAAGGCGCTCTTCCACGCCCTCAATGCCACCTACCGCGAATTCCCCGACCGCATCCCCGCGCGCACCCATGCCTTCTGGAGCAGCGCCGCCCAAAGCAGCTAAACTAACCCTTCTCTCCCAACACCTCTCCAATGGGGATAACCGCATGCTCGCTGCTCGCCGATCCTTCGCCACGCTTTCCGTTCTCCTCCTCGCCGGCCCGCTCATGATCAACGCCCAGCCTCCCGCCACCATCCACGGCGAAAACGGCATCACCCTCCCCGCACCACCCGTCGCCGCCATCAACGTCGTCACCGACGACTACGCCGGCACCAAAATCGAAGACCCCTACCGCTGGCTCGAGGACGCGAAAAGCCCCGCAACCCGCGCCTGGATCGATCAGGAAAACGCCTACACCCAGCAATATCTCTCGCAACTCACCACCATGCCGCAAATCTCCAGCCAGCTCACCGCGCTCATGCGCGTCGACCTGTACTCCGTGCCCACCCTGCGCGGCGGCAAATACTTCTTCAAAAAACGCCTCGCCGACGAGAACCAGGGATCGATCTACATGCGCGCCGGCTGGCACGGCGAAGACCAAAAACTCATCGACGCCACCCAGCTCAGCGCCGACCAGAACACCTCCGTCAATATGGTCGACGTCTCCGACAACGGCAACCTGGTCGTTTACGAAATCCGCGAAGGCGGCGCCGACGAAGGCTCCATCCATATCCGCAATGTCCAGTCCGGCGCCGATCTCCCCGACGTCCTGCCCTCCGCGCGCTACTCCGGCATCAGCCTCAGCCCCGACGACGGCGGCCTCTACTACTCAAAATTCACCCACCAGGGCTCCAACGTCTGGTTCCACAAATTCGGCACGCCCATCTCCGACGACGCGAAGCAATTCGGCGGCGAATACCGCGGCAAGCAACTCGGCGAGCTCGACCTCATCGGCTGCTCCGTCACCGACAATCACCACTACCTTATCGTCAACATCGCGCACGGCGTCCCCGCCACCAGCGAAGACTACCTCGTCAAAGACCTGCGCAACCCCGACAGTGATTTCGTTCCCCTCGTCTACGGCGTCGAAGCCCACGTCCGCGTGATCGATTCAGGCGACCGCTTCTTCCTCATGACCGACTACCAGGCGCCCAACACCCGCATCGTCGAAGCCACGCCAGGCGCCGATCCCTCCGCGTGGAAGACCATCGTCCCCGAAGGCAAAGAGGTCATCGACAGCTACAGCATCGTCGGCGGCAAGCTCTTTGTCTCACGCCTCCACGACGTCAAAACCGAAACCACCCTCTACTCCCTCGACGGCAAACAGGTCGGCACCCTCACCTATCCCGGCATCGGCACCGGTACGGTCGTCTACGGCCGACCCGCGCAGACCGAAGGTTTCTACACCTTCGACTCCTTCATCACCCCATCCACCATCTACCGCTACGACACGAAGACCGGCCGCTCCGACATCTTCGCCGCGCCCAAAGTCCCGTTCGACTCGTCGCAATATGAAGTGACCCAGGTCTTCTACAACTCAAAGGACGGCACCCGCGTCCCCATGTTCATCGCCGGCAAAAAAGGTCTGCCCCGCGACGGCAGCGTGCGCCTGCTCATGACCGGCTACGGCGGCTTCGATCTGCCCATGCTCTCCGAGTGGAACCCCGAATACGCTTGGTGGATGGAGCAGGGCGGCTTCTTCGCGCTCCCCAACCTCCGCGGCGGCAACGAATACGGCGAGGCCTGGCACAAAGCCGCCATGTTCGAAAACAAGCAGAACGTCTTCGACGACTTCACCGCCGCTGCCGAATATCTCATCGCCAACCACTACACCTCGCCCGAGCACTTCGCCATCCGCGGCCGCTCCAACGGCGGCCTGCTCATGGGCGCCGCCATGACCCAGCGCCCCGACCTCTTCGGCGCCATCTGGTGCGGCTATCCGCTTCTCGACATGCTCCGTTACCAGAAGTTCGAATTCGGCCGCCTCTGGACCACCGAATATGGCAACGCCGAAAACCCGAAGGACTTCGCCTACATCGTCAAATACTCGCCCTACCAGAACGTGCACAAGGGAGCGAAATATCCCGCCATCATGTTCTTCACCGGCGACAACGACACTCGCGTCGACCCCATGAACGCCCGCAAGATGACCGCGCTCATCCAGGCCTCCAGTGGAAGTGACCGCCCCATCCTCCTCCACTACTCCCTCAAAGGCGGACACAGCGCCGGCGTCTCTATGACCCAGCTCGTCGACGATTACACCGACGAAATGGCGTTCCTCTGGAACGAAACCGGCGGAAAGTAGCGAACCCGGGAACACACAAATCTTTCATGCTTTAGAAATAAAATCGAAAGTGAAGGTCTAAACAAATCATTCTCCCCAACCGTTTTAACCACAAAGGGAAGGAGCGGCTTAAGGCATTTGTCTGTATCGTGGCATGCGCAGCCGGGATGAGGATCGCGTGAAACGAAGGGATTTTGTGCGGCTGGGATGGGCCACCATGATCGCAACCGGGGCAGACAAGCTGCGGCCTGCGTTGGGAGAGACAGCAGGCCCGCAGCCGATTTCCGGGCGGCCCCAACACGCGATGGTGGCGCCGCTCGAACCGAATGCGTCCGAACGTGCGGCCGATTTCAGCCTGCGCATCGCACCGATGATCGTGGAGTTGGCCCCTCAGGTTGTGCTCAGCACGATCGGCTACAACAACAAAGTTCCCGGTCCCCTCCTGCGGATGCGCGCGGGCCAGTCGGTCGCCGTCGAGGTTGTGAACGACACCGACGTTCCGGAATATGTGCACTGGCATGGCCTGTTCGTTCCCCCGGAAATGGACGGAGTCGAAGAAGAAGGCACGCCTCCGGTTCCGCCCCATGGCCGGCGCCGCTATCAATTCGTAGCCAACCCGGCGGGCTCCCGGTGGTACCACTCGCACGCCATGGCGATGCTGGATCTGCATCGCGGCACCTACACCGGTCAGTTCGGGTTTCTCATGATCGATTCCGCGAACGACCCGGGGCGCTACGATCAGGAAGTCTTTTTGGCCCTGCGGGAGTGGCAGTATTTTCTCAGCACGATGGACCCGGATGAGAATCAGCCGGATCCCAACGACCCGACGCCGGAAAAACCCGCTGCTCCGGACCCGCGTCCCAACGGGCTCGAAGTCACGGCTCCTCTTTATTCGATCAACGATAAGATACTCGGCGCGGGGGAACCTCTCCGCGTACGGCCGGGTGAACGTGTCCTGATGCACCTGCTCAACGCCAGCGCCTCGCAAATCCATCGCATCGGTTTATTCGGTCATCATTTCCAGGTGATGGCCCTCGACGGCAATCCGGTACCCGCGCCTCAGCTCGTCGATGTGATTGAGATCGCCCCAGGCGAGCGCGTGGATGCGATTGTGGAGATGAATCTGCCGGGCGTTTGGATTTTGGGGGAACTGCGCGATGCCGCCCGGCAATCCGGCATGGGCATCATCGTGGAATACGCCAATCAGGTACAACCGCGCGCGCAATGGCTTGCGCCTCGGATGGCGCGCTGGGATTACACGATCTTTGGCAGGACCGCGCCGCATCCGGCCCCGGACGAGACCATCGACATGGTCTTTGAAAAAGTGCCCGGCGGCCCGCATGGAATCAATCACTGGCTCGTCAACGGCAAGGAATATCCGCATGACCGGGAATTCGTGTTGCGGCAGGGAGGCCGCTACCGGCTGGTGTTTCACAATCGAAGTGACGATTCTCACCCCCTGCACATGCAC
>Ga0210398_10000319_pt1 | contig 56957 bp, 49 predicted proteins | sample IncBWC4OmetaG_FD_161047 | JGI IMG/M metagenome (GOLD analysis project Ga0210398, IMG submission 161047) | Forest soil microbial communities from Barre Woods Harvard Forest LTER site, Petersham, Massachusetts, United States - Inc-BW-C-4-O | ecosystem: Environmental > Terrestrial > Soil >...
CCAGAAGACCGCGGAACAACAGAAGGGCAAGATGATCTCGCTCGCCACCGAAACCGAGCGAACTCTTTTCTTCGACTTCCTCCCGCTCGATCTGGGTTCGGTGCGCGGCTTCAAAACCCGCATCCACCTCTACACCGTGCCCGGCCAGGTTTTCTACGACGCCAGCCGCAAATTGATTCTGCGCGGCGTCGATGGGATCGTATTCGTCGCCGACTCGCAGGAGCAGCGTATGGACGCGAACGTTGAAGCCCTCGACAACCTCATGTCGAACCTCAAAGAGCACGGCTACGACTTCAATAAGATTCCTTACGTGCTGCAGTTCAACAAGCGTGACCTGCCCAATATCCTTTCCGTCGACGATCTCAGCAAAGAACTCCGCAAGAAGAACGAACCGGTACTCGAGGCAGTTGCCTTCCAGGGCAGCGGGGTCTTCGAAACCCTGAAGGAAATCGCCAAGCAGGTATTGACCGAACTGAAAGCCGGCGGGTAACCCGTCCCCATTCCTCACAGTTGACGAGCGTTCTGTTCGCCGCAACCCCTTGGTCTTACGCACTCTTATAACTTTAGGTTTATCGATAAAGACATAACATTCGCTCTTCGGTAGAACCGCCAGTGCTTCTAAGGTTGCGAACCCATGGCCCTGCCGTTCGGTTTTATTTAATCTCCAGCCATTGCTAAAGTATCGCTGCTGCCGTTCGGCTCTAAGTCCCACCTGACTTGAGTTCCAGGCACCCTTCACCCTGCTCTCGCAGTTGTACTGGCGAACCTTCTAAGCAGCGTCCCGGCTATGAGTCGGCATCACGAATTCGCGTCACTAGCCAGCCTCCCGGTTAGGAGTCTTCGAGGAAAAAGCCTATGAAACCCTTTGTTGCAATTTGGATCGCATTTGCCGCTTCTCTGTTCTCCCTGTTCGCTTTTGCACCTCAGCTGCGTGCTCAGTCTTTGACTTCCGGCGGGATCGCCGGCACCGTGCTGGACCCCAGCGGAGCTGCCGTTCCAAACGCTGCAGTCACTCTGACTAACACCGATACCGGCGGCAAACAGACGGCTAAGACGAACAATACCGGCGCTTATCGCTTCGATTTGCTCGGCCCTGGCAACTATTCGGTGGAAATTTCGGCTGCCGGATTTGAGACCATCCAGGAGAAAGTTGTCGTCAGCATTGGACAGGCGAGCACGGTCGACGTGAAACTCACCGTCGCCTCGGGGAACCCAACTGTGGTGGAAGTGAATGGCGGCGCCAATGTGGTGCAAACAGAAAATGCAAATGTCTCCACCAACATAACTCCGGAAACGATCGCCGATATGCCGAACCCGGGCAATGACCTTACTTACTTCGCCCAGACGGCTCCGGGCGCGACCATGAATACGCAAGCTGGCTACGGCAACAGCGCGACCTTCGGCATTTCGGGAACCTCAAACCTCTTCACCGTTGACGGCATGAACGAGAACGACCCCTTTCTGAATCTGAACAACTCCGGAGCAACGAACCTGATGCTTGGTTCGAACGACGTTCGGGAAGCAACCATTGTAAACAACGGCTACTCGGGGGAGTACGGGGAATTAGCCGGCATGAACGTGAACTACGTGACGAAATCCGGCAGCAACAGTTTTCACGGCAACGCGGAGTACTTCTGGAATGGCAGCACTCTGAACGCTAACGACTGGTTCAACGATCATACGACGCCGGCGACTCCGCGTCCGTTTGACAATGCCAACCAATGGGCCGCTTCCATCGGCGGCCCGATCGTTAAGAACAAAACATTCTTCTTTCTGGATACCGAAGGGCTGCGTTTACTGATTCCCACAGTCGGCCCAGTCAACGTTCCCAGCCCCGCCTTTGAAGCATCGACGCTGGCTAACCTGGCGGCGGTTGGAAACACCGCGGAAGTCCCGTTCTATACCCAGCTTTTCGGTGTGTACAACGACGCCTCGGGCTACAGTCGTGCGGCCAATGTCCTGCCCGCCGGAGGCTGTGACGGCGGCATCGCATTGGCCGGCGGAGCGCCTTGCGCCCTGCAGTTCCAATCGTCTCTCGACAACCTCACTGACGAGTGGCTGCTGACCGCTCGAGTCGATCAGAATTTCGGCTCCGAAGACCGCGCCTTCATCCATTTCCGCACCGACCACGGATTGCAGGCAACCTATACCGATCCTCTGAGCCCGCTGCTCAATGCCCGAAGCAGACAGCCGCAGTATGAAGGGCAGTTGCAGGAAACCCACACTGTCGGTGCCAACGGCATCAACCAGTTCATCGTTTCCGGATCCTGGTATAGTGCGATCTTCTCAACGGCGAATCTCCCAGCCTCGCAGGCTCTTGTGCCGTATGACCTGGATTTTCTGGGTGGAGAGCTGCAAAGCCCTGGCTCCGCAACCGGATCAACAGAATATTCCAGTTGGCCACAAGGCAGGAACGTCACGCAGTATCAGATTTCCGACGACTACTCCTGGCTCGAGGGCAAGCACAATTTGAAGGTCGGCGTGAACTTCCGCCGTAACGACATCACCGACTACACTCCCGGAGGCTTCCAGGCGACCGTCCCGCTGGCGGAGTTTTCCGACCTGTCGAGCTTCTACAACGGTACCGCTACCAGCTATGTGCAAGCCTTCGCCACTCGCCCGACTGAGCCGATCGCTCTTTATGCACTGGGTTTCTACGCACAGGATGACTGGAGCGTCATGCCCAATCTGAAGCTCACGCTCGCTCTCCGCGCCGAGCACAATTCCAATCCCGTCTGCCAGACGAATTGCTTTGCCCGCTTGAGCAATTCATTTGACAGCATCTCGCACGATCCCACCCAGCCATACAACCAGGCAATTCTGACTGGCCTGAATCAGGCATTTCCCAACTATCAGAACATCAATTGGGAGCCGCGCTTCGGTTTTGCCTGGCAGCCCTTCGGAGATGGGAAGACCGTCTTCCGCGGCGGTATCGGCATCTTCGCCGACATCTTTCCGGCGACTGTCGCAAGCAACTTCGACACCAACTCTCCTCTGAAGAATACCTTTGTGGCTCCCGGGGTGGTTACGAACCCGGCCACCGGCGCGATCACTTACACGCCTCTGGCGCCTGGGGTTCCCGGCGACCTTCAAGCCACGGCTACTGGAGCGAATTCGGCATTCACCACCGGCTTCGCTTCCGGACTCAATATCGCCCAGATCGAGGCTGGTCCCGGTGGAGCACTATTCACTCCTCCCACTATCTTCAACTCCGTCAGAAACATCCATTACCCCGAGTACCAGGAGTGGAATTTCGAGGTGCAGCAGCCCATTGGTTCAAGGATGGCTCTCACCATCAATTACGTGGGCAACCACGGAAGCTATCTCGCTTTGGTGAATCCCGAGTCGAATGCTTACTGCAATGCCACTCCGGTCACCTATGACCCGGCCAGCTCGACACCTTGCTTGGGCGCCCTGGGAGCATCTGCGTTCACCGGCCTGCCGACGGCCCCGCTGGATTCCCGCTTCTCTACGGTCAGCGAGGCTTCCAATCCCGGCGTTTCGAATTACAGCGGCATGTCTGTGACATTTACGCGCCACATGTCCAACAATCTGTCGGTGCAGGCCAGCTACACCTGGAGCCACGCGCTGGATGACATCTCCAATGGCGGCTTCCTGCCCTTTAACGACGACACCAATGTCAGCGTTCTGTCGCCGCAGGATCCGTTCAACTTGAAGACGTACAACTATGGCAATGCCGACTACGACACGAGGCATCAATTCAATGCCAGCTATGTCTATAACACGCCGAATTTGCGCGGCTTGTGGGGAGCTTTGTTGGATTGGACCGTCGCCGGAACGTTTTTCGTTCGCAGCGGCCTGCCGTTTACGGTTATCGATTCCGCGACTACCGGAGTGCTGGGAAGCTATAACTATGGCCCCTCGCCGACTGGTTTTCCGGTCGCGCTCTTTGCGGACTCCTCGGTGGGGCCGATCACATGCGGTTCCGGAGCGGCGACCACTCCATGTCTAACGCCGGCCGAATTCACTTCGTCGGTTGTCCCCGGCGGCGTAGCAACCTTCGGCAACCAGCGCCGTAACCAGGTCTATGGGCCGGGCTTTTTCGACACAGATTTGACCTTGCTCAAGACCATCCCAATTCCGCATTGGGAGGGCGCGAAGCTTCAGGTCGGCGCGCAGGCCTTTAATGTGCTGAACCATCCCAACTTCGATCAGCCGATCGGTGACATCGCCAATCCGCAGTTCGGAAGCATCGTTCGCACCGTGGCAACTCCGACCAGCATCTTCGGCTCATTCCTCGGAGCCGATGCCTCGCCGCGCTCACTTCAGATCAGGGCACAGCTGCAGTTCTGAGAGCGGACACAAAACGATCAAAGAATAGCCCGGCTTCGCCGGGCTATTCTTTCTGGTCTGGCGATAGCTCTTGTTCAGTGAACGGAGAATGCGCCATCTGGGGTAAGGTTCGACGTGCTTCTGTAGTCCGGCCGGCGCGAACTCGCTCGTTCATCTAGAATGCCTGCTGAAGAAGTTACTGCCCACTTCGATGACGACAGATCCCCGCACTGAAACGCCCGACTGGAAAACTCACGGCCTGCGCATCATCCGCAGTGGCGACCTCGACACCAACACGCCCCAAACACCCGGGATGTCCCGCGCAGAAGCCATTTCTCATGCCACGGTCGGAGCGCAAAAGTTGTGGGCCGGAACTGTAGTCGTTCATCCCAACGCCAAGACCGGCCCGCATCATCACGGGGAACTCGAAACCGTGATCTTCGTCGTGCGCGGCCGCGCCCGCTTTCGCTGGGGCAATCGTCTCGAGTTCGTCGACGAAGCCGGCCCCGGAGATTTCGTCTACGTCCCACCCTACGTCCCTCATCAGGAACTCAACGCGCGCAAAGACGATCCGGTAGAAGCGGTCATCGTGCGCAGTGGGCAGAAGCCCATTGTGGTGAACCTGGATATCGAAAGCCCCGAGGATGCGGCGGCAACGGGAGAGGATGATCCGTTCCATTCGGCGAGAGAGTAGCGGAAGGGCGCTGTTCTCGAAGAGGCAGGCCCTGGCTAGCCATATCATTCCGAGCGCAGCCGTTTCTCGGCGGGAGTGAAGGATCTCATCTAACCATGAACTTCGGCGGGTAAGATTCCTCTACCCTCTGGTGAACGCACGGAACTTCGGAATGACGCCGTCGAAACCGTTACCCGCATCCCACTGGCCCAAATTCATTTCTTCGGCGGTCTGTCCGTGGCTGTGACAACAAAAAAAAGGCGCCGGGAATTCCGGCGCCGAGAACGCTCGCGAGATGCGGTCTAGCGAGGGTTACCTACTCGAAACTTATTTGCTCTCCGCGATCGGGCTTGCGCCCAGATCGCGGCGGCCGTTGACCGCTGTGCGCGCGGCGCGTGCTGCAGGCATATTCGCCGCTGCCGCTCCGTAGCGCTCGAGCAGAACCGGAGCCATAGTGTTTTCCGCTTCCTTGACGAAGATCATCTGCGCTTCAGAAGCCATGTCGACGCGGACGAAGTCTCCCAGCTTCACCTGTCCGGTCGCGACTAAATTCGCCAGCGGAAAAACCAGGTGCCGCTCGATCGCGCGCTTCAGATGCCGCGCCCCATATCGCGGATCGGTTCCTTCTTTCAACAGGAACTGCTTCACTCCAGTCGTGCAATTGAACACAAACTGATTCGCGCCGGCGGCGGTCAGCACGCGCTGTTGCACCATGCCCAGTTCAATCTCCAGAATCTGCGCCAGATGCTCGTCGCGCAACGTTTTAAAGACCACAGTCTTATCGATGCGGTTCATGAATTCCGGCGTAAACTTGCGCCGCGCCGCCTCTACTGCCGTGCGCTGAATTTTGTCGTCGAGCTGGTTATCGACTTCAACCGCTTTCGGCGCAAAGCCAAAGCCGCCATCGACCAGGTTCGTCATCTCGCCCGCGCCCAGGTTTGAAGTCAGAATGATGATGCATTGCGAGAGGTCGACACGTCGGTTGTCGCCGAGCGTCAGCGTCGCTTTGTCGAGAATCCCCAGCAGCAGCTGCCAGAGCGAATCGCTCGCCTTCTCGATCTCGTCGAACAAGAGAATCGAGAGCTTCAGCTTCTCGGTAAACCATTGGTTCAACGCTTCCTGCGTCAGCAGGGGATGCGTCTCGCGGTGTCCCAAATATCCCGGAGGCGAACCAATCAGCTTCGCAATTTCGTGGGAGTGCTGGAACTCAGCGCAATCGATCTTGATGCAGGCATGCGAGTCGCCGAACAGCGCCTCGGCCATCGCCTCGACCACGCGCGTCTTGCCCGATCCCGTCGGCCCCAGAAAAAGCAGATTGCCTACCGGACGCCCCGGCGCGTTCAAGCCCGCCAGAAACATCTGGTAGATCTCGGCCACTTTTTCGACGGCCTGGTCCTGACCCACGATCCGGCGGCGCAGTGCGGCTTCAAATTCCCCAGCGTCATTGCTGCGGCGGTTGGGATCGAGTACGGTAGCGAGATTCGTTCTCATAATTTGTCTGTCTTTCCCCAGGTCGTATGCTCGGCCTTTTAATTTGCCCTTGGCGCTTTTCCCCCGGCAGATTCTCCGTTCGCGAGTGACAATTTTTGTCAACCGGAACCAGCCGCTACAGCGCGTCAGGCTGACTTGGAATAAGCACGCCTCGGACCACCGGACCACGACCCGCCGCTGACGCGAAAAGCCGCGTTTTTGCTGGATTTACAAGACAGGCAAACGATCTTAGCCCAACCGCGGTGGAAATATAAGAGTGAGTAACGGAAATACTTTGCGCAAGCTGGAAAGGAGGTTTTTCCCCGCGTCGTGAAACCGCTCTGCTGACGATTCGCCCAATGATTCATTCTGCGTTAGCTCAAGCGTTTGTCGAGCCAGCCATTTTTCTCGAGCCAGTCGTTCCGTCTCCGCCCGATTCCCGCGTTGGCAATGGCAAACCGTGGAACCTCAGGGGAGATGACCGCTAGTAACTAGGAAGAGCGCGGGTTGGGATTTAGCATCGCGGCAGTTGCTACCCGGAGGAGTTCTTGCGCCGCTCGTCTGTCCTAACCATCGCCGCCGTGTCGTGTCTATTGTGCGGAGTTTCCGCGATTCGTCTCAACTCCCATTTTGCCTCTGCCTTTGCAGCCCAGCCGCAGAACGCGACGCTGCAAAGTGCTGCGCAGCAAAGCGCGCCAATTGCTCCGCAACTGATGCCGGCCAGCGCGGTTGTGCCGGCGACCGCCAAACCGGCAGACATAACCTCGTCTTCGTCGCTGCGAATGCCCTCGCCCACTGAGCTTTATACGGCCAAGCGCGGCGACAGTCTTCCCACTGTGGCTCGCCATTATCTGCAACTCACTTCCTACCTGACTTCTTCGGAACTCAGCGAGGCGATTCGGGCGGCGAATAAGAATGTGGGGTCGAGCAACATCCTGAAAGCTGGCGAACAAATCACAATTCCTGGCATCCTTCCGGCACCGATCATGGAAAAGACCGTCGCCGTGCCCGCAGATTTCGAGGTGCGCGCCATTTATCTAACCGGAATCATGGCCGCCAGCGATCACGGATTGCGGATTATCCGCCAATGGCGTGCGGTCGGAGGCAATGCTGTGGTCTTTGACATTAAAGATTCCGACGGCAGTGTGACCATTCCGTTCGAACATCCACTTCTGGGAAAGCATCAGGTTTATATTCACGACCTGCCCAAGTTCATTCATTTTCTGCACTCCGAGAACATGCACGCTATCGCCCGCATCGCCATCTTCCGCGACCAGCGGCTGGTGACTGAGCATCCCGAACTCGCCGTGCAATCGAAGAAGAACCGCCTGCCCTGGCGGGAAAACGGAAAACTGGTTTGGACGGATTCTTCCAACCCCACGGTCCAGGATTACAACATCACTTTAGCGAGGTTTGTGGCGCAATCCGGAGCGGACGAAATTCAGTTCGACTACGTCCGCTTTCCGGCCGAAGGCGATCAGAAAGATGCAAGTTTTGTCTTTCAGAGCCAGCAGGAAAACCGGCAAAACCAGCAAGAACCATGTGGCGACGCGCGCCCCGCCCGTCCGGCAGATGCGAAGCAAGGCGGAACTTCCACAAAAGCAGGTCCCTGCAAGAGTGGGGCCTCGCGTGAAATGCAGCGCTCCGATGTAATCACAGCGTTCCTGAAAAAGGCTTACGCCCAGTTGCACCCCACTGGCGCGCTTTTCTCGCTCGACGTTTTCGGGGTCATGGCGTGGCAGCGTCCGGTCGATCTTTCGCATACGGGGCAGGACGTCGTCGGCATGGCGAAATATTGCGATGTGCTCTCGCCGATGATCTATCCCTCACACTTTTTTGGCATGGACAAAATCGAGCATCCCGGTGACGCGCCTGAGCACTTCATCGGTGAATCCATGGAGCGTTTCGAGTTGATTACGAAAGGCAGTGGCGTTGTAATCCGCCCATGGCTGCAGGCTTTCCACTGGCGCACCAAGACGTACTCGCCCGAATACATCAAGGTGCAGGTTGCTACGGCCAAAGCGAAGGGCGGAATCGGATTCTTGTTCTGGAACGCCGCGAATGACTATAGCAAGCCGTACGAGGCCATGCCGGAGATGACAGCCGACAAGGACAAATACTTCCGTGGAGATGAGTTCACGGGCACGACGGTGAAGGCGAGCGCGACGCCGCCGGCGCTTCCGGCGCCATCAAGCCACTAAGAACGCTTCCGAGGACCCCGCGAAGCTGGATTTTTCGACGTTGCAACCCACAAATCATCTATCGCGGATACCGTTTGCTAGCATCGAAATTTCAGAAAATCCCCAAGGCGGGATTCCAAGCTGAGTCGGCTATAATGTTCTGTAACGTGGGTTGAGGTTCGTGCCTCGGTCCCCCTGAAGTGCCAGAGCAAGGATTCAGCCGCGTTACTGCGCGAGATTGAAACAACGACCTCCACGAAGGAGTCCGCATGGCTATCCAGAAGTTGGAAAGTATCTGGCACAACGGCAAACTTATCCCGTGGGATGAGGCGACAATTCATGTGATGTCGCACGTCGTGCATTATGGTTCGTCCGTCTTTGAGGGAATTCGCTGCTACGCGCCACCGTCCGGCCCGGCGATTTTCCGCGCCAACGAGCACATCGACCGCCTGTTGAACTCCGCGAAAATCTACCGCATCGATGTGGATTACACTCGCGATGAGATTGTGAAAGGCATGTGCGAGACTGTCGGCAGCAACGGCCTTTGGCCGTGCTATGTGCGCCCCGTAATTCTTCGCGGTTATGGCGAAGCGGGGGTGAATCCCTTTAACTCGCCCACAGAGGTCTACGTCATCAATTATCCGTGGGGAAAATACCTGGGTGGCGAAAACGATGGTTGCGACGCCTGCGTTTCCTCGTGGACACGAATCGCTCCCAACACGCTGCCCGCGATGGCCAAATCGGGTGCGAATTACATGAACTCGCAGCTCATCAAGATGGAAGCCATTGTCAACGGTTTCGCCGAGGGCATTGCGCTCGATGTGAATGGATTTGTGAGCGAAGGCTCGGGTGAGAATGTTTTTGTGGTACAGCGCGGCAAGCTGATCACCGCTCCTCTCAGCAACTCGGTGCTGCCCGGCATCACGCGCGATTCGGTTCTGCAGATCGCCGGCGATCTGGGGATTCCGGTCGCCGAGCAGATGATTCCCCGCGAACTGCTCTACATTGCCGATGAGGCTTTCTTCACCGGCACGGCGGCGGAGATTACTCCGATCCGCAGCGTCGACAAGATCAAGGTCAGCAAGGGCGGAATCGGACCGATCACCAAGGCGATTCAGAAAGAGTTCTACGCCATCGTACGCGGCGAGAAAGACGATCGTCACGGATGGTTGCATCCGGTGCCGGTGGGAAGCAAGCAGCCGGTGGCGGTTTAGCCCGAGTTTTACAGGGTCTTGCTAGTGAAGGGGCGCGAAAAATCGCGCCCCTTCTCTTTCTTGGTACGTTTCAGTGCGTACGCAAATTAATCGCCCGCCAATGCCGTCATGCCGAAGTCCCGCGCTATGCAGCGGGGCGAGGGGTCTCGCGGGAAACAGCATCTCCGATGTTCGGTCTTCTTACATTTCCGCCGATTCGGTTATCCTTCTCACCATGAGTGGCAGAACCGAAGTGCTCTCATCGACGCGCCACGACAGCGAATCGTTCGCAAACTCCAGCCTGGCTATCGTCTGGGCGATTGCGCTCGCCAAGCTGGTCTTTCATATTTATTTCAACAATCGTTATGACTACTTCCGCGACGAGTTCGATTACATCGCTTGCGGCAACCATCTTGCATGGGGATATGTCGATCAGCCGCCGCTGATTCCGTTTCTCATCCACATCAGCCGCGCCGTGCTTGGTGATTCCCTCCGCGCCATTCGATTTATTCCCGCTCTGGCATCGTCTCTTCTGCTGGTGCAGGCTGCAGTTATTGCTCGCGAGTTGGGCGGCCGCCGTTTTGCGCTGCTTCTCACTGCAATCTGCGTTGTGGTCGCGCCGCAATATCTTTCGAACGGCAGTCTGCTCGGCACCAACTGCCTTGAGCCAAATCTATGGATGGGTTGCGCCTATTTCGCCATTCTCGCGATCAAGGGCAATAATCCCCGCTACTGGCTGTGGTTTGGCGCGGTCGCAGGAATCGGCATGGAAGAGAAGTACACGATTGCGCTTTTCGGCTTCGGCGTGGTCGTCGGGCTTCTGCTCACGCCTCAGCGCCGCGTTTTTTTCAATCCGTGGATATGGCTCGGCGGCGTCGCCGCCTTTCTCATCTTTCTTCCGAGCCTGCTCTGGAATATGCGCTACGATTGGCCTTTCCTGCAATTGATGCACAACATCCGTGCCGAAGGTCGCGATGTTGTTCTCGGGCCGATCGATTATTTTGCCCAGCAAGCTCTACTCGTGAACCCGTTCACCGTTCCGATCTGGTTGACTGGCCTTTTCGCGCTGCTATTTTCTGAGCGGCTCAGGCCGTATAGATTTCTAGGGTGGACTTACCTGGTGTGTTACGGAGTGCTCTTTGCGCTGCACGGAAAAAATTACTATCTCGCGCCTGTGTATCCCATGCTGCTTGCAGCCGGAGCTGTAGTGATCGACGAAGCGATCGACCGAAAAAGAATCTCCTGGCTGAAGCCGGCAATTGCGGTTGCCCTGCTCGCGAATGGCGCGTACTTAGCTCCGATTGTGATTCCTATGCTGTCGCCAGACCACTTTTTGGCTTACGCGAAATATCTGCCGATGAAGCTGCCAGTCATGGAGCACGACCATTCTCGCGCCGCACTGCCGCAGTGGTATGCCGATCAATTCGGATGGAACGAAATCGTCGCGGAAACCACCGTCGCCTGGAGTCAACTGACGCCGGAGGAGCGCGCCGGCAACAACTGCGGCATCTTCGCGCAGGATTACGGACAAGCGGGCGCAATCGATTTTCTCGGACGCAAGTTCGGCTTGCCGAAATCTTTAAGCGGGCACCAGAGCTGGTTTCTCTGGGGACCGCGAGGCTACTCCGGCAACTGCATGATCGTTCTTGACGACAGCCGCAAGAAGCTCGAAGAATTCTGGAATAACGTGCAATACGTCGGCGACTCTGCCGATAATCCTTGGGCGCTGGAAAAGGACATTCCGGTGTTCATCTGCCGGGGCGCAAAGTTCGGCACGATGGCTGAGCTGTGGCCGAAACTCAAACGCTGGAGATAGTTTGCCGGCAAGGCCGAGGAAGTGATTTGCGAGTAGAAAATCTGCCCTTGCCCAGTCCGTCAGAATCGGGCTTTTGGAATCGGCGGCGGGTAGTCGAGTAAAATGGCACCGCACCAAATTTCCACTCGCCACCAACTAATTTCCCAGCCTCTTTATGCCTAGAGCATTGCAGGACAGGGTAGGGCTACCGCTATTTTGCCCAAGCATGTCATTGGTTATCGCGTCCTCTCCCTTGTAGGACTGCCCGTTGATCGAGAAATATGCCCCAAACACGTCCTCGTTGCTGTCGCATGCGGCTCCGTTGTAGAACGCCGGACCCACGCTCTGGGACGTGTTCTGGAACTGATCGAAGAACAGCCAGCCTTGGTGCCCCTGAATTATTCTCGATGCCGCTCGTGACACTTGAGCAACTCCAACCTGAGAGCGCCGTGTTTGGATAGCTAAAACTCGGCTGCTGCCCGGTGCTTGGAAAACTCACGATGCTCTGGTTGTACCAAGCTTGATTCTGCGCGCTGCAGGTGGAGTGCGCAGTTATGTTAGAGCCGCATGCGGGCATGGGATTGGGACTGCAAAGCCCCGCGGTCCGATCCTGCGACCACCCGTCCACTTCGCCATTATCGGGATTGATGTACTCCAGGCTGTCTCCGGGAGGGTCCAGGTGTGGCCAGCTACCGCATCCTGGTTCCGTGACGCCATTATCACAGATGAAAGTGGCCTGGGCGTTTGCCCCATTCTGAAACTCGCACCCCTGCTCGATATCGCTGAAGACCGGCCCGTTTTGCAGCAAAGCCTTATCGACGTAGCCTCCACCCCAAGTGGGCGTGCCTCCGACGCCAGCCTGATACCAAGTCAGCGCGTATCCCGCTGCCCCGGCACCGCCGCTATCCCCGTGCACGCACATACCTCCCTGGTACTGCGCCCAGAGGCCCATCCCCACTTTAGTGTTATCGGAGCCGTTCCTGATCCAGTTGAGTACGCTGGCAGGGCGGCAGGCGGCATTGAGGATGCTAAGCGTGTGACCTCCGCCGCTGGTGTTAACGTTCTCCCAATCCTGCGCGGCCTTGATATCTCCGCCCCATACAACCTCTATTACCTGATAGCCAGCATTGGAGTAGTTGCCCACGTATGCCGCAAAGGTGCCTGGCGTTTTTCCGCCCCCGTCGCCCGCCAACATGACAATCGTTCCTTGCGGGCTCGTCCCGTTTGCCGGGGGCGCGACGCCGTAGTAGAAGTTGATGTCGTCCACATTCGGACAGCCGGATACTGTAGCCTGCCAGCATGTTGCAAGATTAGGACTCAGATTGCGGTACTGCTGCAGCGACGAGCAGTTCGCTAGCTGGCTGACAGATGATGCGGCGACGTTGCCTAGCGCGGTTTGGCTTGCAGCCCGCGGCAGATAAATTGATTCGCTCAGGAACAGCCCGACGGCGAGCGCCAACAGGGCCGAGATTTCCGACCTCATTTGCCTACCTCCTCCGTTTACCCATACTTCCGGGCAACAGCACGACGGCCCACAATAATCCGCTGGGCGATCCTGGAGGAAGTTGCAACCGTGGTTCGGCCGTCGCGCAATTTCCGACGGCAAAAAATGAAGGCTTTCAAAGGAGCGGCCGTAGGTGATAATCTCCGAGATTGGCGTGGATGTAAGGTGAAGGAGCAGTTATGGGCGTCCGGATTGCACGAATCGCCTTCCTCGTGACGACGTTGGGCGCGCACGCCGTGGCGCAGTTCGAAACTCGCACCACCTTTTTTCTCGGTCTGAATGGAACGAAGTCCTTCGTCGTCGGCGATTTTAACCGAGACGGGACCCCAGACTTCGCGACGCTGAATGACTACCCTGAGGGAAGCGTTCAGATTTGGCTGGGTAACGGCGACGGAACGTTTCGGATGGGCTCGAACTACGCCACTAAAGTTGGCTTTTATGGCGTCACTGCCAGCCTCAGAAACAATGGGATTCTCGATCTGGTGTTCGGCGGCGCCGGCACAGATGACGTGTACGTCATGCTGGGCAACGGTGACGGCACGTTTCAGCCCCCGGCAAGTTACCCGACCACCGCGGCTTCCTTCATGATCGCTATTGGCGACTTCACGGGCGACGGCATTCTGGATGTTGCTGACCTCGAGTCAACTAGCTCGGGGGGGATAGTCTGCAACTGCATCGAGGTGCTCCCCGGCAATGGCGACGGCACTTTCGGCACCGCTGTTTCTACCATTCCTGTGCCCTACAACATCGACGGCCTTACGCTTGCCGCCGGCGACTTCAACAACGATGGCAAGCTCGACGTGGTTGTGGGAGGGGGGGTTGGGGACACGGACCAGTTAGATGTGCTGCTCGGCAACGGCAATGGCACCTTCACTCCCAACGGCTTCTACATTCTTGGCGCCCTGCCGACAACCATCGCTACTGGATATTTCACAAGTGACAAGAGGAAGCTCGACTTGGCGCTGACAAATGCGACCGTAATCGACGTGCTGCTCGGAAACGGCGACGGCACTTTTCAAGACCCAGTTCTCTACCCCACACACTCCCCAAGTTGGTTGATTGCACAGGACCTCTACGATGACGGAGTGACCGACCTGGCGGTAACCAACGGGAGCCTGCCAGATTTGCCTCCTCCCGGCGTATCGGTCTTCAAGGGGAATGGCGACGGATCCTTCCAGAAAGGAGTGTTCTACCGCGCGGGGACGGGAGACGGAGGCCAGTACGTCGCGGCGGGCGATTTTAACGGAGATCGCAAGCCCGATCTCCTTGTTCTAGAACCGGATATTGGTTACATGATTACATTGCTTAACACCGGCACGGTCAGCTTTTCGCCGACCACGCCGTTGACCTTCGCAAGTCAGGCAGTGGGCACGACCAGCGGGCCGCAATCTGTAACACTCACCAACATGGGCTCCGCCGAACTAAAGATTCAGTCGATGGAAGCCAGCAATGAGTTCGAGATGAAATCCACCTGCGGCACAAGAGTGGCGGCGGGTGCGAAGTGCAAAATCAGCGCAACTTTCTCGCCAACAAAGAAAGGCGTGAAGACTGGCGCGATTACCGTCATAGATAGCGCCTCGTCGAAGCCGCAAGTGATTGAACTTCTCGGGACTGGGACCTAAGGGGAGCTGGAGGAGAAGTTACCGTTCTCTTGGGCGAAGGCAATGGGGGATTTTATACGTCCGAGACATATTTCGGCGCTGGAGGCCTTATTCTGGTCGGCGACTTCAACGGTGACGGCATACTGGACCTTGTTGCATCGCAGGACGGAGCTGCCGAACTTCTGGGCAATGGCGACGGGACTTTTCAGCCCCCCGTTATTTACGACAGCCCCATCGGGGGCCCTTGGGCTGCGGGTGATCTGAACGGAGACCACAGGCCGGATCTGATCTTGTTTGGCTACGGCGGTGAAGATTACTCCGTCGCGTCGATGCTTAATACTGGCGCACTCAGTTTCGATCCGAGTTCTCCGCTGACCTTTCCAGTGACGCTCGTTGGAGCCACTAGCTCGCCGGTCTCGGTCTCGTTTACGAACACGAGGTCCAGGGACATTCCTGTCTCGTCCATTGCAGTTTCCGGAGAATTTGAACTAGGAAGCGGCACCACCTGCCAGACTTCTATCTCGGGGGGATCAAGCTGCATCATCGAAGTCGTTTCCAGCCCGCAATCGGCGGGACTTCACGTTGGCCTCGTGATGATTGTCGACGGGGCGTCGTCGAAACCGCAGGTGGTCGAACTCTCCGCGCGCGGCACCACTCTGAAGGTGGCCCCCGCGACCTTAGGCTTCGGAAGCCAAGACGTGGGAACGAAGAGCAGGCCGCAAAAGTTCACAGTCACGAACGAGGCCGGCACCGCAGCTGGCATTACCTCGATCGGGGTGGGCGGACGCAACTTCCGCGATTTCTCCGAAACAAACACCTGCGGATCTATCCTCGATGAGGGCGCGAGTTGTGTTGTCTCCGTTACTTTCTCGCCTGCGAGCAGAGGGCCGCGTTCCGCGGAGGTATACATTAACGTTTCCCCGGAAGGCGGCAGTCCAGCGCCGGTCATTCTGTCCGGGGACGGAACCTAATTCTACGGTTCCCGTTCGCACGGATCGGGATTGCGCAGGTCCTGGCTGGGCGAAGGCCCTTCAGTGGGCTCTGTGAACACACTCCGCAGCCAGGTTGTTAGGCCCTCCTCCGGCCATGTCGTACTGAATTGCCATAAGGCCGCTTTCGCCGCTCAGGGCAGCAACGGTCCCATCGATAACCCCTTCAGAGCCGCCGCAGTTATCGACAGCGTAAAGATTGTAGTTTGGCGGCAAGTTTGAGGAAGTGATTTGCGAGTAAAAAATCTCCCCTTGCGGGCTGGAGTTGTTCGGACAGTACTTCTGAGTGTAATTAGTGGTGCAGTTGTTATTGTTGGGATTGTAAACGCTGCGGCAAAGCCATCCTGTCACCGCCGTGCTTGGGTAGCTGAAGGTTGGCGTCGCCCCAAACCCGAGACGATTGCTTGACATCAACTGGCGAGGTCATGAACAATCTTCCGGCGCGCCTGTTATGAATTCGCGTTTCGTTCGTCTAATTTGTGAGGGATCTCTAATGTGCCTTTTTCGTGCAACCGCTTGCCTATGCCTGCCGTTTATTCTGGTAGCGATGCTTTCCGCGCAGAACGCCGCCGTCTCTCAGCCGACCGTCTGGGCCAGCAAGCCTGACGCCACGGGATTCGAAAAGATGGAGAACGATCGCCTCGATGCGGGCAAACTCGCGATCGACGAGATGCTCGCTGTGAAAGGACAGCGCACGATTGAGAATACTCTCGTGCTCTATGACGAGGCAGTGCGCCAGAACAACTCTGCCGGATATTTCGCTTCCCTCATGGAACAGGTGCACCCCGACGCCGGCTTCCGAGACAAGGCTACGGCAATGCTCACCAAGGCTAGTGCCGCGCAGACTGCGATTGCCCTGAATCACGACGTCTACAACGCGCTCGCGGCGCTCGATCTTTCCTCAGCCGACGCCGCCACGAAGTATTACGTGCAGCGGCAGCTTCTTGAATTCCGCCTCGCCGGCGTCGACAAAGACGACGCCACTCGCACCCGCCTGAAAAAACTCAGCGATCAGGCCACCGACGAGCAGTCGATGTTCGACCGGAATATCTCCGATGGCAAGAAAGAAGTCACCGCTGATCTCTCCGAGCTTGACGGCCTGCCGCAGGATTACATCGACCGCCACAAGCCCGATGCCGGCGGCAAGGTGCACATCACCACGGATTATCCCGATGCGCTGCCGGTCTTCAACTTCGCCAAGAGCAACGATCTGCGCAAGCGACTCTCGCTGGCTTTCAATACGCGCGCGTATCCCAAGAATCAGGAAGTGCTTACCAGCCTGATGAAGACGCGCTACGAAATTGCGACGCTGATCGGTTACTCGTCATGGGCCGATTACAACGCCGCCGACAAAATGATGGTGAAGGGCGATAAGATCGGCGATTTCATTCAGCAAGTGGAAGACGCATCGCGTCCGCTGGCGAAGAAAGAATTTGCCATGCTGCTCGCTGAGAAGCAGAAGACCGAACCTGGCGCGACTCAAATCTGGGACTACGAACGTGGCTATCTTTCCGAACAAGTACGCCGCACCAAGTTCGATTTCGATTCGCAATCGGTGCGTCCTTATTTTCCCTTCATGCAGGTGAAGCAGGGAATTCTCGATGCGGCTGCCGATCTTTTCCACGTCAGCTTCGAGCAGGAGCCGAACGTTCCTTCGTGGGATCCGGCAGTCGAGACCTGGATCGTCATCGACCATGGCAAGCCGATTGGCCGCTTTTATCTTGATATGCATCCGCGGGCGGGCAAATACAGCCACGCCGAGATGGCGCCGGTGCTCGATGGCATTCGCGGTAAACAGTTGCCGGAGGCGATTCTGGTGTGCAATTTCCCCGTGCCGACGGCGACCGATCCCGGCCTCATGGATTACGGCGACGTTGAAACGTTCTTCCACGAATTTGGACACCTGATGCACCATATTCTCGGCGGCCAGCAGCAGTGGGCCGGCATCAGTGGCATCAGCATGGAATCCGATTTCGTCGAAGCGCCGTCGCAGATGTTGGAAGAATGGATTCGCAGCCCGCAGGTGCTGGCCAAGTTTGCGCGCAACTACAAGACCGGCGAACCGATCCCTGCCGAACTTGTCGCCCGCATGAACCGAGCCTCGGCCTTCGGCCGCGGCGGCTGGGTCGACCGCCAGAATGCTTTTACGGCGATATCCTACGACATCTATAAAACCAAGCCTGAGGATGTGAACCTCGACAAGGTCACGCTCGACGACTCCGCGCACTATACGCTGTTCGCTCCTCTGCCCGATGGGCACATGTGGGCGTCCTTCGGGCACCTCGGCGGCTATTCTTCCGCCTATTACACGTATCTGTGGGACAAAGTGATAGCGCTGGATTTCTTCGAGCAATTCGATCGCGGCAACCTGCTCGCGGGCGACGCGCCGATGAAATATCGCCGCGTCGTGCTCGAACCGGGCGGATCAATGTCGGCGAATGATCTGGTAAAGAACTTCCTCGGCCGTCCGCAGAATATGACTGCCTTGCAGCACTGGATGGCGGAAGAGTTCGAACCAGCGGCGGCAGGCGCGAAGCTGGCGGGAGAATAGTCCCAGGCGGGATACCGCACGGCCTGGCTGTGTGGTCCAATGTTAATTCTCCGTTAAATTCCCTCTAGCCGATTGACCGGGATACGACGCGGCAGTAGGCTGCCGTGTTATGGATCGAGCCGAGCTTGACCAACTGCGCCTTGCTTACAAAGCTGCCACCGACGAATGGGTAGCCGCTATCCGTTCCGAAGAGGATCTCGCCACTCCCGACCACTCGATGACCGCCTGGGAGAAATGGGACGCTGCGCACTTCCGGGAAGAAGATGCCCACGCTAAATACAGCGATGCGCTCGACGCTTACAAAGACGCCCTCCGCAACGTGAACATCGGCATCTAGTGGGTTGGCGAAAACTCTCTCACAGGATTCCCACGGCGGACGCCCCGTCGGGACCGCAAAATCGGCGGGAGATCGCACCCGTGAAGTGAAACGCCGCTCGAAAAGCCTGGCGGACTACCTCGCTTCATCTCTTCAGTGCCCCGGCCGGTCAGTGAAGTCTGGAACGAAATCTGGCACATTCTGCGGCCGTTGATTGAAACTCCCTTTTCTGGCGGTCCCGCGACCTGGATGGAAGACATTCCGCTGGAGATCAATCGGAGCGGGTTCCTGGAGGAGACGCATTTTACGATTGCGTACAGCCCCTACGGGACCAATCCGTTTCTGGCGGTATCGGCGGTGTGTTAGCGACCGTTCACGAGATCACTGAGAAGGTTGTGGGTGAACGCCGGGTGCGTGCCCTGCGCGATCTGGGTGCGCGTTCCGTAGAGCCGAGATCGGCGGAAGAGCATGCGAAGCACATCTGGATTGGCAGGAGAGTCAGGTCGCTCGCGAATTACTCAGGCTCGCACTTGTACCGAAGCCACTGGCCAGTTCCTCGGATCGCGATTACTTGGAAAAGTGGGCTCGCAAACTGCGGTGACCGACGAATGGAACGAGGCCCAATCGATGGCTGAATTCCTCGGCCCAGGTAAATTGAGAAGCTCATATGCAAGCTCTTGATTTCCGGGCCGGAATTCCGAACGGCCCTCCCTTGCCGCACCTTCCTCAGCACCTGTAGCATCAATACTTAGAGATAAATACGGCATTCATTAAGGAGCAATTATGGCTACCGATACCCTTGCTACCCCCGCCACGCTGAGCAACAAGCAAGCCAAGGTTTTCAAGAATTTCATTGACGGCGAATGGGTCGAATCTTCTACCGGAGAGACTTTCGAAAACCGCAATCCCGCCGACACGCGCGACCTGGTCGGTATCTTTCAAAAATCCGGCAAAGAGGATGTAGACGCTGCCGTGGCGGCGGCCAAGCGCGCCTTCGCCAAGTGGCGGCTGGTGCCCGCGCCGCGCCGCGCAGAAATGGTTTACCGTGCTGCCGAAATTCTTATCGGGCGCAAAGAAGAATATGCCGTTGAGATGACCCGCGAAATGGGCAAAGTTCTCAAAGAGACTCGCGGCGATGTGCAGGAGGCCATTGACGCTGCTTACTACAATGCGGGCGAAGGCCGCCGCATGTTCGGCCCCACGGTTCCATCCGAACTGCCCAACAAATTTGCGATGGCGGTGCGGCAGCCGATCGGCATCTGCGGCATGATTACGCCATGGAATTTCCCGATGGCGATTTCTTCGTGGAAGCTGCTGCCCGCAGTCGTCTGCGGCAATACTTGCGTGATCAAGCCCGCGCAGGACACTCCACTTTCAACGTTCAATCTCGTTCGGGCCTTCGAAGAAGCAGGCATGCCGAGAGGCGTGGTCAATATTGTCACCGGATTCGGCCCCGAAGTCGGCACGCCGCTCGCCGAGCATCCCGACGTTCGTGCGGTTTCTCTCACTGGATCTTCCGCCGTCGGGCGCATCATTGGCGGCATCGCGGCGAAGAGTTTCAAACACTGCTCGCTCGAACTTGGCGGCAAGAACCCCATGATCGTGCTCGACGACGCCAACCTCGATCTCGCGATCGAAGGCGGCTTGTGGGGTGGATTCGGCACTACCGGCCAGCGTTGTACCGCGACCAGCCGCATCATCGTGCAGAAGGGAATTTACCGCGAGTTTGTCGAGCGCTATGTCGAACGCGCGAAGAAATTGAAAGTTGGCAACGGCCTCGACGAAACCACCGACATGGGACCGGCCGTCAACGAGAAGCAACTTCAAACCGATCTGAAATACGTTGAAATCGGCCAGAACGAAGGAGCGAAGCTGGTGTGTGGCGGCCATCGCCTGGACAAAGGTGATTATCAATATGGCTGGTTCATGGAGCCAACCGTTTTCATCGATGTCGATCCCAAAATGCGCATCGCGCAGGAAGAGATCTTCGGCCCGGTGGTCTCGATCATTCCTTGCGACGGCATGGAAGACGCCCTCGAAATCGCCAACGGGATCGAGTATGGCCTGTCCTCATCCATCTATACAAAAGACGTGAACCGGGCATTCGCCGCCATCCGCGATCTCGATGCCGGCATTACGTACATCAACGCCCCAACAATTGGCGCCGAGGTTCACTTGCCCTTCGGAGGCACCAAGGCTACCGGCAACGGCCATCGCGAGGGCGGTATTGGCGCGATTGACTTCTACACTGAGTGGAAATCCGTCTACGTGGATTACTCCGACACGCTGCAGAAAGCCCAGATCGACCGCGGGGAGTAAAACCTTAAACACGGGAGCACAGCGTAATTCGAATCGTTGGCTTTACTCTGTGCTCCTCAGTACACCCTGTGGCTGGCTTTCTTAGGCAGGAAATCTCAAGCTCCGCACTAGAGACTATTCACCGCTTGTTCCCGGACTGATTTGGTTATAAAGTACCAAGCCAGTTCCGGAGATGCCTTATGAACAAGCCTTCCTCAGCTTTCACTTTTTTGCGTTTCGCCGCTCTGATTGCCGCTTCCGCTCTTTTCCTCGCCATAGCCGCTCCGGCCGAGGAGCGTCCGACTCTCACAACCCATGTTCCAGACGCCGTCTCCAGCGGCGTCGCCCCCCTGGTCGGCCATGTCGCCGGAACGCAGCGACTCAGCCTTGCCATTTCGTTACCGCTGCGCAACGAAGCGGCCCTCGATGAACTGTTACAAGGAATCTACAACCCGCAAAGCTCCACGTATCACCGTTACTTGAGTGTGGCCGAGTTCGCGGCACAGTTCGGTCCTTCCGAAAGCGACTACTCCACGATGGTGAACTTTGCGCGCGCGAATGGGCTCGATGTTATTCACACCGCCGCGAATCGCATGGTGCTCGATGTCGAAGGTCCATCGGCAAATATCGAAAGTGCTTTTCACGTAGCGATGAATGTGTACCAGCATCCCACTGAAGCCCGCACATTCTACGCGCCGGATCGTGAACCTACGGTCGATCTCGACATCCCCGTACTGCACATTTCCGGCCTCGACAATTTTTCGTTGCCGCAAGCCAAGAACGTCAGGCCTTCACAGTTCGCAGCCGCGACCAGCAAAGGCACCGGTTCCGGTCCAGGAGGCCAATATGTGGGCAGCGACATGCGAGCCGCCTACTACGGCTCAGGGCCGCTCGACGGCACTGGGCAGGCGGTGGGCTTGTTCGAACTCGGCGGGTATGAAGTGAGCGACGTGCAGACCTACTTCAGCAAGCTGGGCCAGCCTCTCAACGTTCCGATCAATGGTGTTTCGGTGAATGGAGCCAGCCTCGGCTGCAAGCCGCCCGCATGCGACGATAGCGAGCAGGTGCTCGATATCGAAATGTCCATTTCCATGGCCCCGAACCTGAGCCAGGTGCTCGTTTATGTTGGCAAACAGAACGCCTCCATTTTCAATCAGATGGCCTCCGACAACATCGCTAAGCAGCTCAGTTGCTCCTGGGGATGGTCTGATAACGAGAGCACCCTTGACCCCATCTTCAAAGAAATGGCCGCGCAGGGCCAAAGCGTTTTCGTGGCCACGGGCGACAGCGGTTCCGGCACTCCGGGCAATGTGGTATGGCCGTCGGACGATCCTTATGTGACGGCTGTCGGCGGCACTGACATCGTTACCACCGGCCCGGGTGGAGCGTGGAAATCGGAGACTGGATGGAACGGCAGTGCCGGATCGCCCTCGAAAAACAAAATTCCGATCCCCATCTATCAAAAGCTGAAAGGCGTCGTGAACTCGCAGAATCATGCTTCGCGCACCTTGCGGAATTACCCAGACGTATCGGCTGAGGCCAATACGAATCAATGGAGTTGCTATGACGGGAGTTGCTTCGGAGGCAACGGAGGAACCAGCTACGCCGCTCCGCAGTGGGCCGGAATCACCGCCATGGCCAACCAGCAAGCGGTCGCTGGAGGAGGCGCAACCCTGGGTTTCCTGAATACCGCGATTTACAGGATTGGCGTCGGATCGAGTTTCGATACCGATTTCCATGACATAACCAGTGGCAGCAACGGCGGCTATACTGCCGTGACTGGTTACGATCTGGTAACTGGGTGGGGCAGTCCGCAGGCGGCGAATCTGATCGACACCCTCGTGCCCTAGGACGTAAGGGCCGGCATATTACTCCTCGAGGACTTGGAGTCGGGAGGTCCCCGTCTCGAGAGAGTGTTTACGGGCATGTACCCGGGGCAGTACGTCGGTAATCTTGTCGGTGAGGCTCTCATCCCCTATTGTCATGGCTCGGGGTTGAATCTGTCCGCCTGGGTCGTGGTCCGCCTTGCTAAAAGATCGCGTTGGTTTTCACTCCGCAAGCAGTATTGAAAAGGGTCTCGGATTAACGACTCTCGCCCTGGCGCTCTGCCTTGCGAGCCTGTTCGCTCCTTCAGCCTCGGCCCAGAGAGCCGAACCCGGCTCGCGCAAAGTGATCTCGCAGATCAAGCCGGCGTATCCTCAGACCTTAAAGAATCTGCATATTGAGGGGCTGGTTCGGCTGACCGTGATCGTGCTTCCCAACGGGACCGTCTCAGACGTTGCGGTTCGGGGCGGAAACCCCATCCTCGTGGAAAGCGCCATCAAGGCGGTCAAGAGCTGGAAATACGCTCCCGCCGCTTCTCAAACCGAGGAGCCGCTCGTACTCAATTTCAACGACCGGTAGGCTCGCTTCCGGCGCCCATTTCCCTGACAGCCCGTCATCTTCCGTCCTCTCAATTCCTTCGGTGAAGTCTTGTACAATCTTTGCCGAGGGTGAATTGCCTCGATGTCTGCCACCCAAGTGCGCGAAATTGCCGCCGCCAGCCGTTTAGAGAATGTCCGTTACGCCATCCGAGACTTGGCTTGCGTTGCCGACGAAGTCATCAAACAAGGACACAAGGTTCTGCCGCTTAACGTCGGCGACCCGCTCAACTTCGATTTCCAAACGCCGCCGCACATCATCGAAGCAGCCTGCAAGGCAATGCGCGAGGGCAAGAATGGATACGCGCCCTCGCCCGGAATTCCCGAAGCGCTCGAAGCCATTCGCGGCGAGGCGGCGCGCAAAGGCATTACAACCGTCCGCGATGTCTTCGTCACTTCAGGCGTGAGCGAAACGGTCGATCTATGCATTTCGGCGCTGGTGAACGGCGGCGAGAACATCCTCACGCCGAAGCCCGACTACCCGCTCTACTCGGCTGTTTTGTGCAAGCTCGGCATTGCTCTAAACACGTACGATCTGAACGAAGAAGACGCGTGGCAGCCGGAACTCCCCGATATCGAACGCAAGCTCACGCTGCGCACGCGGGCGATTGTCCTGATCAATCCGAATAATCCGACCGGGTCGCTGTGCACGCGGCACATGCTCGAGCAAATCGCGGAACTGGCGCGGCGGCATAATCTCGTCGTCTTCTCCGATGAGATCTACGACAAGCTGATACTGGATGGCTCCGCCGAAAATCCCACGCCGCACATCGCCTTCGCCTCCGTCGCGCCCGACGTGCCCTGCATCACCTTCGGCGGCATGTCGAAAAATTATCTCGTGCCCGGATGGCGCATTGGATGGGGCATCGTCTCCGGCGACGCCGCGGCGGTAAAGCCTTACACCGAAGGCATTCACCGCCTGCTGCGAGCGCGATTGTGCGCCAACCATCCCGAGCAGTATGCGATTAAGCCCGCGCTCGAAGGCCCGCAGGACCATCTCATCGAAGTCCGGCGCAAGCTGCGCTCCCGCCGTGACCTCACACAAAAATGGTGCGAGTCAACTCCTCGCATAAGCTGCGTCGCCCCGCGCGGAGCTTTTTATGCTTTCCCCAAGATCGATATTCCCGAGAGCGACGAAGTCTTCGTGAAGGAGTTGATTCGCCAAAAGCACGTGATGGTGGTGCACGGTTCCGGCTTCGGCCAGAAACCGGGCACGCAGCATTTCCGCATCGTTTTTTTGCCGGATGAAAAGATACTCACGAGAGCTTACGACGGAATCGCGGAATTCATTCGTGAACGGTATTCTTAGAGAGGGACGTTCCACGCAGTTTGGTCGCTATACAGTAACGATTAAGCGGCCTCAGAAGGATATGACCATAGTATAATGACCATGGTCGAAAGGAGGCGCCGGATGAAAACAATGGCGGCAGGCCAATTCAAAGTTCATTGCCTGAAGATCATGGATCAAGTTCAATCTAAGCGTCAGGCTGTGCTCATCACCAAGCGCGGCAAGCCGGTGGCCAAGCTCGTCCCGGTCGAGCAGGAAAAAGACGACATTTTCGGCTTCATGAAGGGAAAAGGTTCGATTGAAATTAAAGGCGATATTGTTTCGCCGATACTCACCCCGGAAGAGTGGGGCGATCTCTATTGATCCTGCTTGACTCTCACCTGGTGATATGGCTGGGGCAAGATTATCGCCAGATATCGGCGAAGGCCGAGGCAGCCATCAAAGACGCACGCAAGAAAGAACGCGGCATCGCAATCTCTAGCATCACCCTGGTCGAGATTGCTCGGCTCTCCAGTTACGGGCAAGTTAACTTGAGGCCGGATGCGGAGACGGTCTTTGCCGAAATCGAGCGTCTCTTTGTTGTTCTTCCAATCACAGCGAATATCGCGCGTCAATCCTATGCACTACCATCCAGCTATCCCCAGGATCCAGCGGATCGCATCATCGGTGCGACGGCGTTGATCGAAGACATCCCTTTGCTTACTGCCGATCGTGAGATTCGCAAGTCGCGTGCTCTTCCGACTATTTGGTAAGTGCTCTTCCATCTTTCGCTTTCTAACCGAATCTGCTTAAATCAAAACACAACACCACCGGCGCGCGGGTGTTCTCGTAATCGTGGTCGACATTCATTCGCACATCCTTCCGGAAGTAGATGACGGCTCCAGGTCATGGGAAACGTCCGTAGCCATGTGCCGCATGGCTGCCGACGACGGCATTACGCACCAGGTCGCTACACCTCACGCCAACGATCGCTACCATTACGACCGTGCCTACTTGCAGGGACTGGTCGATCACCTGCAGTCGCTGATTGGCTCGGCGCTCACGATCGGCCTGGGCTGCGACTTCCACCTTTCCTACGACAATCTGCAGAAGGCGCTAGCCGATCCGCCTCGCTACGCGATCGGCAACACGCATTACATGCTGGTCGAACTGAATAATTACAGCGTTCCCCCGCAAATCAGCGATTGTTTTACGCAGCTCGGCGACCGTGGAATAACCTCGGTCATAACTCATCCCGAACGCAATCCGATTGTGCGCGAGAATCTGCAGCGTGTGGTGGAGTGGGCCGAGCAGGGATGCGTGATTCAGGTGACCGGCTCAGCTCTCACCGGATTCTGGGGAGAACGCGCGCGCCGTGCCGCTCACTGGCTTCTGGAGCACGATGCGGTTCACGTGCTGGCGACCGATGCGCACGACACCGAGAAGCGCATCCCAATACTGTCGACAGGTCGCGAGGCCGCGGCAGAAATTTGCGGCGAGGATGTAGCCGAAGCTCTGGTGGAAGGGAATCCGCAGGCGATCGTCAGCAACAACCCGCTACCTTACTTTCCGCGTCCGACAACGGTTCGCGGCTATCGCAAGAGCAACAACTAGCCTGCGCTCTTTATTCGTAGGCCAAAGCTTCAATCGGATCTTTTGCCGCCGCCTTGTACGCCGGATATAAAGCTCCGGCAACCGCTCCCATCACGGCAACCAGCATGGCGCGAGCAATCCAGTCGCTGGTGACCACGACCTGCACCTGCGGAAACCGGTGTCGAATGCCCCAACTCGCGGCCAAGCTGAATAAAATTCCCACGATAATTCCGGCTACGGCCAGAAATCCGGTCTCGCGCAAGATCGCGTTCACAATGTAGACCTTCGATGCGCCCATTGCCTTTAAAATGCCGATCTCGCGGGTTCGCTCCATCACGGCTGCGTACATTGACTGGAAAATGACCAAAAATCCTATGATGAGGCTCACGCCAATCACCACGCCAATGAAGGGCTTAAACCCCGGCAGATGGCTGGGCGTCATCATGCTGAGATAGTCGGGCGTCGACAGTACGGAATACTTCTCCATGCCGGGCTGTTTCTTCACCCCATCCACCACTGCAGCGGCATTCGCCGGATCGTCCAGCTTCACGTAAAAAACTGACGCCTTATCCTTGGCTCCATTCAAGTCTTGCAGCGTGCCGAGAGGCAAGAATTTACGGGCTCCCCGGCCGCTTTCCACAATCCCCGCCACGCGAAAGGTATTGTTAAGAACCTCCATGGGATCGCCGACTTTGACGTGTTTTTGGCGCGCGACGTAATCGTCAATCAAGATGTCGTTCGGACCTCGAAATGGTCCTCCTTCCACAAATTGGAAGGGCCCGCCCAAAGCTTCAAAACTCGGCAGATCGATGCCGTCGATCACCTCGATCGACCCCGCCGTGGAAATCTGCCAAATGACCGGGCTTACGACCTTCACATGAGGAATGCGGCGGAGAACGTCTGCCACTTTGACAGGCACAGGGGCGCCGCTGATGCCAGTGAGATACGACGAGCCCGGCGGCTGCACGATTACATCGGCGCCGATGCCGGCCGTGCGAGTCTTGGAATCGTTGAGGATGCCGTAGCAAAGTCCTGCGATCAGCAGGATCAGGGCGACCTCCAGCGCGATTGCGACGATACTGATGAGTGACCGGACCGGTCTCCGCACCAGGTTGGCGACGATCATCTTGTTTCGCATGGGTGTAAGAGCAAAAACTCCGTACTTCGAGCCTCGAAAAAAGTCCTCTTACTGAGGTTGAACCAAATAAAACAATCAGCGCTTGCTGGTGGCGCCCGGCGCTGGCGGCGCGGCCGCCGACGACTGCGGACGGTCCAAATGCACTACCACAGCGCCCGGCGGCTGCTCCAGTGCAAACTGATCGTCCCGCAGCTGCTTGTTGATCTCCAGCTTCAGAATATTCAGTGTGATGTCGTACTCCTCCTGCGGGCGGGATATCTCGATGCGCGAAGGGAACACGACGCCGTCATACTCCTTGTAATAGGCGTAACTGGCGTCGGTCACGAGATTGCCGTGATCGTCGTATATGTACTGGTGATGCGGCTGCATATCGATGCGGCTGAAGACGATTTTGCGCGACAAAACCGCCTCGTTTTCGCTCTTCTTCCGGATAATGATCAGTTCGTAATCCTCCCGCAAAACGCGATGGCCCTTGGGATCGTGCAGAATTTCCAGGCTGTTTTCCAGCACCGGAATTTCAGTCTCCTTGTCGATTGGGGGGATCAACAGCGCCTCATAGATATCCTTCGGCCGAATATTCTCCATGGGATGGTCCGGGTTCCGACTTTCGACTTCGTCGCTGCCGATTACAAACCGGTTCTTGGGAGGAATCCAGAGCTTGAACTCCCGGCCGTCGCTCACCATATCAAAGGCCGTGGTTCGAACAATTGGAAGCAGGCCAATCATGTGCAGCATCGCCGGCCGGCGCGCCAGCACGTAGCCGCGGATTTCTTTGTAATCGGTGACCTGGCCTTTTTTTGCCCCGCCAACGGAAGTATCGATATCGACCGTCGCCTGCAACGACTGGATCTTTTCGGCCTGCTGGTTGATGGCGGCGATCAGTTCATCCTGGCTTGCGTTCCGCAAGGTTCCCTTGAAATAGCTGTCGTCCACAGTACGCGTGCGGAACAGGCAACCAGTCGTAGGCAAAATGCACAGTAATAAAGGTAAAAGCCAAAAGGGCGCGAAACGTCTCATTGCGTATCAGATGACTCCCGGAACATTTGAGTATATCGCGCCGCTAAGGGTTCAAAATCAGCAGCCATCGTCAGGCGCGAATTAAAGCGTTTAAGCCGTACATGATTTCTTTCTCACCATTAGCCAGAAAGCTGTAGTGCGCCTCGACCCGGCACGCGCTTACTAAAGTCAGATGCATGCGCTTTTGAAGATCGTCTAAACTCAATTCGTCGTGCGCAAAATCTTCGTACTGATCGTGCTTGCGGCGCTGGCCGGCGTGGGATGGTTCGCGTGGGCTTTATTGTCTCCGGTCGAGCCGCACGCGCAAACATTCGTGATGCTACACCCGGGGTTCTCGACCCGGCGCATTGCGATGGAACTCAAGTCTGCCGGAGTCATTCGCAGCGAAGAAGCCTTCATCCTCTGGCGGTATTTTCGCCATACTCGTTCGCTGAAGGCCGGAGAATATCTTTTCGACAAACCTGCGAACATTATCGAAGTCCAAAAACGCCTCCGGCGTGGCGACGTTTATTTCCACACGGTAGTCGTTCCCGAAGGCTTCACTATGTTCGACATCGCCCGCGCCATTGAAGCCGCCGGACTGGGCCCCGCGGCGGATTTTCTGAAGGTTGCGCAGAGCGATACCGCCCTCATCGCCGATATGGCTCCGAACGCGCCTTCGCTCGAAGGCTACTTGTTTCCCGATACCTATCAATTCAGCCGCATGCAAACGATGGCAGAGATGGCAGGGACTATGGTCTGCCAGTTCCGGTCTGTGGCCCGCCAGATAGGTCTGGCCGTTCCTCCCTCCGACGATCCGGCGCTCTCGTGCGCTTCGCACGCCAGTGGTCTGATTGTTGTGCGGGTCAGTAACCGGGATCAGGTAACGGATGCACTACCCACAGAACTCGAGCGCACCGTGACGATGGCCTCCATCGTCGAAAAAGAAACGGCGGTTCCCGACGAGCGCCCGCTGGTGGCCAGTGTTTACTATAACCGCCTGGCCAAAAAGATCGCGCTCGACGCCGATCCGAGCATAATTTATGCGGAACTGCTGGCCGGGACCTATTCCGGCGCCTTGCATCATGACGATATGCGCTTTAACTCGCTATACAACACCTACACGCATGCAGGACTTCCCCCTGGCCCAATCGGCAATCCGGGCAGAAGCGCTCTGGAAGCTGCGATGCACCCGGCGCAAAGCGACTATTTTTACTTCGTAGCCGACGCTGCCGGCCACCACCGCTTCGCCCGGACCATGGAAGAACACGATAAGAATGTCGCTGCCTACCGGCGAGCCATGCGCGGGCAGTAATTACAGCCGGCCTTCCATGAAGCTCTGCAGAATCAGAACCGCCGCCATCCGATCCACTGCCTTCGCACGTTTTTCAATCGACAACTCCGTCGAACGCAGAAGCCGGTTGGCCTCGGCCGACGTCAGGCGCTCGTCCCATAAATGCACCGGCAGCCGAAACCGCTTACGCAGGTCTTCGGCGAAGTCCTGCATTTTTTCCGACTGTATCCCCTCGGCCCCGCTCATGCGCAAGGGCAAGCCGATCACGATCTCGTGCACCCCATAATCGCGAATCACTTTCTCGAGCTCCGCCATGTCATGCCGCTTGTTCCGACGCTGCAAGGTTTCGAGCCCTTGAGCGGTAATTCCCAACGGATCCGAAACGGCCACTCCAATCCGCCGGGAACCCACGTCCAGCCCCAGAACCCGTCCGCGGAGTCGCTTCGACTGCTGTTCGTCCTCGATCACGGTCGCGATTATAAACGCTGGGCGTCAGGCCTCTTCGGACGAGATGCTGGCTAGTGTAAGTGGCTGTGGATGCATTAACTTAGTTCCAGGCCACTTCCTTGAATTTAATTGTCCTCGGCCCGCGCACCTACCGATCCCCCGCGCTATCCTTGCTTTTCGTCCCATTTCGGAATACTCTGTAAATAGTAGTAACGAGGCTTCTCCCCATTTGACCCTCCGCCTGCCCGGGTGCCTTTTATGAATGCTGCAGACCTCAATTTCCACATCGGTGACAAGGTCGTTTACCCAAATCACGGAGTCGGTGTCATTGAACAGATCAGCAGCCGGTCCATAGGGGCTTCGATCGAAAAGTTCTACCTGCTCAACATCAAGTCCAGCAGCCTTAAGGTAATGATCCCTTGCAGCAACGTGGGCAGCGTGGGAATCCGCCGGGTCGTCCGCAACGGGGAAGTACAGAAGATCATCGATTTTCTTTCGGTGGCTGAAAACCTGACGACCTCCGACTGGAAAGACCGTTTTAAGGAAAATTCCGATCGCATGCGCACCGGCTCGCTCTTCGAGGTTGCCAGCGTACTCAAGAGCCTGATCGCCCTTCACCAAGCCAAGCCGCTCTCTTTCCGGGAAAAGAAGATGCTCGAACGCGCCCGCTACCTGCTGGTGAGCGAACTGGCGATGTCGCGGAATTGCGAAGAAAACAAAGTCGAAGAACTGCTCGCGCTGGCACTTTCCAAGTGCAACCTGCGCTTTCCAGAAGCCTCAGAGTTCGCCGCCTAGTTTCGAAGCTGCCGGAAAAATTCCAGCGAAGCTCTCGGTTCTATCCGGCAAAGCCCTCTACATTTACTTCGGATAATGACCAGGCAGACCACAAGCTGGCAGCGCCCTGACGTTGAGAGAAATGGTCTGCTGAAGCGAACGTCGCTTAAAGACTGAACACCGTCCCTCTGTTCTACCGGGCGCGCTCGGAACAGGTTTATAATCTGGGAAGTGTGCCGACGAGCATCCTGATTCACAATGACCGATCAACTTAGAAAAAAGCTGCAGGAAGAAATCGACGCGCTCGAACACGAACTGGTTCACGATCTTCCCAAGGAAATCAAGCGCGCCGCCGCACTCGGCGATCTCAGTGAGAACGCGGAATACCACATGGCGAAGCAGCGCCAGGAGTTCGTCAAGGCCCGCTTCCGCCAGCTCGGCAAGCGGCTCGCCGACTTATCCCTGACGAACATGAACAACATTCCCAAGGACAAAGTCGGCCTCGGTTCAACCGTCAAGGTTTACGACAGCAGCAAAGAAGAAGAGATCGAGTACAAGCTGGTCACCAGCGAAGAATCCGACGTAGGCGCAGGGAAAATCTCAACCACATCGCCCATCGGCCGCGCCCTACTCAACAAGAAAGTAGGAGACGAAGCCACCGTCATCACGCCCAACGGAAAACGCGAACTGGAAATCCTCGCACTTACCACGATCCACGACGAAGCCGAACAAGAAAAGGCGGGAGACTGATGTCGGCCTCGCCGCTGCCTTCAGAAAGTGTAGCCACTACCGGACCTTCCGCAGCCAGATCGCCGAATCCAGCCACCGCCCCGGCAATCGCGCCCAGCATTTCTCCGGGGGAGCGCTCCAAGGCCAATCTGAGCTGGACCTCCGCTTTCGGCCGCGCCTGTGGAGTCCTGCTCGACACCATCGTCCGCTGGCTGGCGCTTTCGCGGATTAATCCCAACGTCCTAACCTTCATGGGACTAGTAGTCAACACTTGGGCGGCAATTCTCTTCGGTTCAGCCAACGCGCTCACCCAGCGCCGCCTCTTCTTCTACGCCGGCCTGGTCATCATCTTTTCCGGATTCTTCGACCTCGTCGATGGGCAAGTCGCCCGCGCCACCAACCGCGTGACCCGCTTCGGGGCCTTCTTCGACTCCGTCGTCGACCGGTACAGTGACGCCTCGCAATTCCTCGGGCTGCTGGTCTTCTACGCCCGCGGCGACCGCTTCTTCTACGTCGTGCTCACCGCCTATGTCATGATCAGCGCCATCATGGTCAGCTACACCCGTGCCCGCGCCGAAAGCCTGATCGGTTCCTGCCGCGTCGGCTTCATGGAGCGACCCGAGCGCCTCGTCCTCGTTATCCTCGGAGCCCTCTTCAACCGCATGGCCCCAGTACTCTGGGTAATCGCCCTGCTCTCTACGCTGACGGTAATCCACCGCATGCGCTACACCTGGACCAGAACCCAAGACCCGCCTATACCGATCAAGGCTTAGCAGCTAAAACTGGCTCCGGTCCAGTCCAACCCAAAAACGCGCTATTCTAAAGCGCGATGCCCAACAATCCTGTTCTCGTCGTTCACGGCGGCGCTTGGGCCATGCCCGATGACATGGTCGAAGCCCACATTCGCGGCGTTCGCAACGCCATTTCCGCGGGTTGGAGCGTGCTCGCGCGCGGCGGTTCCGCGCTTGACGCCGTCGAAGAGGCGGTCGTCATCATGGAAGACGACGACACCTTCGACGCCGGCCGCGGCAGTTTTCTCAACCGCGACGGCAAAGTGCAGCTCGACGCTCTCATCATGGACGGAGCAACACTGCGCGCCGGCGGAGTTGGCTGCGTCGAGCGGCTGCGCAATCCGGTTCGCGCCGCGCGCAAGATTCTGAGCGAGAGTCCGCACGTCTACTTAGTCGCCGAAGGCGCCGAGCGCTTAGCCGCCGAACATGGGATCGAATTGTGCCGCAACGAAGACCTCATCATCCCGCGCGAGGTCGAGCGCCTGCGCAAGTATCAGGCCGAAGTAGCCCAACATGCCTCGGCGCAAAACGGCAACGACCTGTTCGTTCCTGAACTGAGCCACGACACCGTCGGGGCAGTAGCCCTGGATCAGAGCGGCAACATCGCCTCCGCAACCTCGACGGGAGGAACGCTGAACAAAGCTCCAGGAAGGCTGGGCGATTCATCGCTGATCGGCTGCGGCTGCTATGCAAACAACGAAACTGCGGCGGTTTCAACCACCGGTTGGGGAGAACCGATCATGAAACTCGTCCTCGCCAAGTGGACCGCCGACCGCGTCGGCACGGGCAATCTCCCGGAATGGGCTGCGCAGGAAGCCATGAACTACCTGAAACAGCGCCTGAACGGCCACGGCGGCATCATCGTCCTCGACGCCCAAGGCCACTTCGGGCTGGCCCACAACACTCCGCGGATGGCTTGGGCCGTCAAAACGATCCATAAAGAAGAGGCCGGAACCGAACGGGAATCCAGGTAGCTGGAAGACCCTCCAGAGGCGATTTTGCAAATTTGGCATCCACCTGTTACGAAATCCGAACAGACGTGGCCGGCCTTCGCGAAAAGTACCCTTCAAGTTGCTCAAGGCATTTCAGTGCCAAAAGTTGCTTCTGGGCAGTGTTTTCGCGGGTCAAGGCTTGTTCGGAATTCGTAACAGGAACTCCTGTGTCAAAAAAAGTACAACTGGCCCATACACGGACAGCCCCTTCCCTGCTATGATGTGCAGCAATTTCTCTGGAGGGTGCCATGCTCCCAGCTGGCAAAAGTCTTCGTGCGTTGCGAGAGAAACTTGGCCTGACCATGCGCGACATTGAAATGTCGAGCGCCTGCATGGCCGAGAAATATCGCAACGAGGAATTTTCGATTCCTCCCAGCCGTTTATCGGATATCGAGACCAAAGGGGTTCTGCCCAGCATCTTCCGGCTTTACACTTTGGCGGTGATTTACCGCCGGGATATGCGGGAGCTGCTGGCGTGGTACGGCGTGGACATGAACAATATGGCGGCAGATCTGGGAATGATTGCGCCGCCGAAATCGCACGTCTCCGAGTCACTCGCCGGAATATCGGCAGTGCAGATGCCGGTACGTATGGACCCGGCATTCGATCAGCAGCGGACCACGAATCTGGGACGCATGGTGGAGCAGTGGGGATTGGTGCCCTTGTCTTATCTGGCGCAATTCGCCCACAGCGATTTCACTTACGGCTATATCGGCGAGCAGGACTTCACCATGTACCCGATTTTGCCGCCTGGAAGCTTCATTCAGGTTGACGAAGCGCGAAATAAAGTGGTCGAGGGCTTGTGGCGCTGCGAATACGAGCGCCCGATTTATTTCGTCGAGACGCGTGAAGGGCACACTTGTTGCTGGTGCAGCATGCGGCGAGACGATCTGGTTTTGCAGCCGCATCCGTTGTCTCCGGTTCCGATTCGTGTACTGCGTCATCCGCAGGAAGCGGAGATCATCGGGCAGGTAGTGGGCATCGCTATGAAGTTGACCGAGTGGCACGCTTTCGGTTCTTCTCCAGGCTCGAAAGCGCAACCAGCACTGAATTGAGATGGCGGGCCGAGGCCGCATCCTGCGCTGACGGCAGCAGTTCCGTAACCTGTTCGCGCATGCCCTCCACATAACTCTGCGCGCTCGTGCTGCGGTCTGCGCTCGACGATTGCACATCCTCTTCTAACTCGGATATTGGCGTCCGCAATACGGTCGACAGAACCTCCGTATGAGCGGCCCTCAGCGCGCGCTCAGACGATTCCTCTCCATGTACCAGCGATAGGCCCCAGTGCCGGTATCCGCCTTCCTGATTGCGAAGCGAAGCGAGATACGAAAGTTTCGCGAACAGCCCGGAAATGGCCGCCAGCGTGGTCTCTCGAAGATCTTGTAAGGCGGATTTGAGTGTCATTCTTGTTACGAATTCCGAACAAACGAACGTACGAAAGTCATGTTTTCTACATGTCCGGGAGATGAAAGTATCACGCTTCAAATTTTTGGACAAGGAGAAAACAACGGTGAAAAAACTGTTACTGATGGTCGCGGCGGCGCTGATGTTTATCAACACTTTGGCGGTTCCAACGGTTGCTCGTGCGGATGGCGGGGCTGGTAATGTTGGCAGCGGCGGCGGCAAGCCGTAGATTGCCGGTTGGCGTTACAAAAACCGAACACGATTGAATTGACATTGGCGGCTGCAGCAGGCGGGGGTATAGTATGGGCCCACGGCCATGCTGCAGTCGCACTCATTTCTTTGGCACTATCTGTGGATCGCGCCGCAGACTTTGCAGGCGGCACTCGCGATATTTCTTTGGCGGCGCGGACTTCACAAGCTCTTCCCCGTTTTTGTTGCCTACCTGAGTTTCGGTGCAATTGAACAAACCACGCTCTACGCACTGGATGTTCTCCCTTCCGTCACGGCGGATACCTTCTGGAGGGCTTTTTGGATCGGCGCGATCCTTGAAGGCGCCATTAAATTCGCGGTAATCGGAGAATTGTTTTTTCATTTGCTCAGATCTCGTCCGGCGATCGCCAATTTGGGTCGTCGACTGATCAGCGGAGCGGGCGCCACCTTCGTATTACTGGCCGTCGCTGCGGCTGCTTATACGCCACTGGTTCATCGACACAGCCAGGTCGTTCCAATTTTCCACGCACATATCCTCTTGCAGAGTTCGTACGTGGTCGACTGCGGGCTGGTGTTGTTCCTGTTTCTTTTTGCTGCGTATTTTCGATTGCGCTGGAGCCACTACGCTTTCGGCATTGCCTTGGGCTTGAGCATCGTCTGGTGCGAACACCTGGCAACCTGGGCTCTCAGCGCCAGTGGAGCCTGGCTCGACAAAAGCTACCTCTTCGATTTCGTCAACATGGCAACCCAGCACTTAGGTGTCCTCGTTTGGTTTTACTACTTCCTCATTCCCTCAAAGAAGACCACTACGTCCACGGTTGCACTGCCGGAAAACAACCTGGCGATTTGGAACCGGGAACTGGAGCGTTTACTCCAACAATGAATCTGGCCGTCTTTATCGTCATCGCCGCGGTACTCGCGCTGGGCATTATTTTGCGCCTGGCTATCACGCAGAGCCTGCAAACGAAGCGAAGCGCTATAAATGGCGCGATTCGTCCCGTGGATATCGATGCTTTCCGCAACCTGATCGATCCCGCTGAGGATGACTACCTGCGGCGCTGTTTACCTTCGAGCCAGTTTCGCACGGTGCGGCGGGAACGCCTGCGCGCCATGGCAGCCTATGTTCAGATGATTGCGAATAATGCGGGCGTGCTTATACGCGTCGGCGAGGCGGCTTTGGCTACCGAAGATGGGCGCATCGCCGGAGCTGCGCAACAGTTAGTGAACGACTCACTGCTGCTGCGGCGCAATGCGACCGTAGCTCTGGCGCGAATTTATTTTGCGCTCGCCTGGCCTAACTCCGGCTTTGCCGCAGTTCGCGTGGCCGAGCGCTACGAGCAACTCAGTGGAGCGGCCATGCTGTTGGGGCGGCTGCAGAATCCGGCGGCGGCAGTTCGTTTAGCCGGTATCCGCTGAGATGTGATGCCGGTCACAGACACGGCTTCGTCATCTTTGCGAAAATGCACACCGGCGTCGCCGTGCCACATAAGTGTCGAGGTAACTGCCTCACCACCCCCGATTATTTCCAGCCTTGTTTTCGCCGCCTCGTCTGGTGTAAAAACCAGCGGGAACCTTGCATCCTCTCAATCGTTTTTTCGGACCTTGTTGAAGTTGTCCGCCGCCCGCGTGTGAGCGCGGTGTCAAGGAGTGTCTATGACCAGGAATTCCGTGAGCCGCAATACCATGAATCACCGCTTTACGATTTCCGATTCTGCGATGCGCAACCTGAAAGCATTCTTCATCTCACTACTGGCTGTGTTTGTTTCGTGCGCAGCGTTCGGGCAAGGCGGCGCGGCGAATGGCGACCTGCGCATCACGGTGAAAGATCGAAGCGGGAATTTGGTCGGCAATGCAACTGTAACTGCGAGCGATTCGGCCAAAGGATTGGTTCGTGGAGCTACGGGCGACAACCAAGGCGGATACAGCGTGCGGCAACTGCCGCCGGCAACGTATACCGTGACTGTCGAGGCACCTGGTTTTGGAAAGGCCCAAGTCAACGATATCGGCATTACGGTCGGAGGGATCTTGGATCTTCCCATCGTTCTCGACGTTGCCACCGGGAAGGTGACGGTGGAAGTCAGTTCGCAGGCAGACTTGGTCGAGACGTCGCGCACCTCTACTACCGATACGATTGGCGAGCGGCGCATCGACAATCTGCCGATCAATGGCCGCAACTATATTAATTTCACTCTCACGGATTCCCAGGTAGTTCGCGACAATGCGCCGGAGTTGGGCGCCGCGCCCACTTCTGGACTGAACATCAGCGGCCAGCGCGCGCGCTCCAACCTGGTGAATGTGGACGGCGCCGACGCTACCGATAATTCGACCAACGGCGTGCGCTCGACCGTGTCGCAGGAAGCAGTGCAGGAATTTCAGATCATCACCAACAACTATGCCGCCGAGTATGGGCGAGCGGCGGGCGGCGTCGTGAATATCATTACCCGCTCCGGTTCCAATGATTTTCACGGCGATATATTCGGCTTTCTCCGCAACCGAAATTTTCAGGCGGTAAATCCGTTCAGCACCGTGCCGAATCCCGCTTATACGCGCGTGCAGGCAGGCGCGGCCTTTGGCGGCCCGATCAAGAAAGATAAGACTTATTTCTTCTTCTCCTACGAGGTCACACGGCGGCACGAAACCGGATTCTCTGACATAGGAGCGAACAATTTCGGGCTGATGCCATTCAATACCGCGCAGGTCGGGTTGCCGTTTGGCACGTTGCAGCTTACGCCAGACCAAGTCGGCTTTCTCACGAGTCCTGCCACTCTGGTCGCGGAAGCCAATCCACTCGTTGCCGAAGCTGTGGGTCACTATGCGGCGCTGGCCGGCGCCTCTTCGGGACAAGCGGTGCAGGGAGCCTGGCCCACAGGTCTAGTCCAGGGACTCACTGGCGGATTGCTTTCCTCTTTCGCGGGCTTCCCAACCACTTGCGCACCACCGGGACCATGCGTTCCCGTCCCGGCTTCTTACCAAACGCTGGCCTCTCAAGTCGGCAATTTCCCCGTCTTCGAGGGCACCAGCCTCTATTCGCTGCGCATCGATCACAATGTGAACCTGAACAACCGCCTGACCCTGCGGGCCAACGTCAGCCCCAGCACCACGACCGGACTCGAAGGCAGCGGAGAGGACCAGCCCTTCGGGCAAAACGCATACTCCCGCACTTCCGAACAGACCTATCGCGATGTGACTGGAGTGGCGCAGGATACGTGGACTATCGGCAACAACAGGGTCAATGAATTTCGCTTTCAATATGCACGCCGGGGCCTCTCGTATTTTTACAATACACAGATTCCCGGAGGCGCCGACCCGGCCGTGAATATTCCCGGGTATGGTTACTTCGGACGCGAACCTTACTCCTACATTCAACGCGTGGAGCAGCGTTACCAGTTCACCGACATTTTCTCGTGGACTCTCGGACGGCACAACACCAAGTTCGGAGTGGACTTTAACTATCTGCCGCTCACCGCGACCTTTACCGTGAACTACGGCGGAGTGTATGACTTCGGCTCCTTCAGTACCCTCAATTTAGCGTCTGCTGGTTTCTCATCGCCGATTGCCAACGACCCGTTTCCCAGCCTCTCTCCGGTGCAAGCTTATGGCGCGGGTCTGCCGGAGGATTTCGTTCAGGGGATCGGCAGCCCGCACGATTCTTTCTCAAACAAGCCGCTGGGAGTTTTCTGGCAGGATTCGTGGCGGGTTCGTCCCAATGTCACTTTGAACTATGGCCTGCGTTACGACGTCGAGTTCCCGCCACAGTTCAAGCCGGTGAGCGCACTGGCGCAGGCTGGCTATAACTTTCTTGGGTTGCAGAAGGGCATTCAGACAGACACTCACATGGTCCAGCCGCGGATCGGGCTGGCCTGGGATCCATCGAACAATGGCAAAACTGTGATTCGCGCGTCGTATGGTGTGTTTTATGACCACCCTCTGCTCGGACTTTACTTTTTGGGTGATGCCTCCGACGGCTCGACCAGCGGGCAATTGGCATTTGCGGGAACAGGTGGATGCAGTGGAGCGGGCAATCCCGGGAATTTAAATGCTATTCCGATCTTTCAGGGATTGCCGCTGAACGTTGCAGGATCGCCCTGCGCTGCTTCAGCGAATCCGGCGACGTTGGCTGCGCTGGGGTACGAACCCAATCAGCAGCAATTCAATTCGTTTCAGGCGAATTCAGTTTTTCTCAACCAGAACTACCTGAACCCCTCGAGCTTCATGCCGCTGGCATTTCAACCGTTCGGCTATCCGCAGTCAAAGAATTTCGTGTACGCATATTCGCAACAGGCGAACCTCAGTGTGGAGCGTGACCTGGGCGACGGCTTCGCTTTGAGCCTCGCTTACAATTTCAACGGCGGGCGGCATCTGAACCGGCCGATCAATGCGAATGCTATTCGTGGCGATCTGGCGGTCGAGAACTTGAACGCCGCCGTAGCCGCGGGGGCAAGCCTGAGCACCGACAACCCTCTGAACGTTTCCGGCTGCGGAGTGGGAGCGGGTGGACCTTATGTGCCGGCCGCGCTAACGAATTTCTTCCGCCCGTCGGGAAACAATCCTTCAATTGCATTAGCTCTTCTGTCGAGCCCAGCAACCGCACCGTGTGTGACCCAAGTATTGCCTTTGGTCGAGAAGGAGTACGGTCTGAACTCGAGTTGCAATTTTGCTACTTTGGCGAATTGCATCCCTTTCGGCGACATGGACGCCAACTATTCGAATGGCAGCTCGATTTATCATGGATTCAGCGCGAACATGCGCAAGCGCTTTAACCAGCACTACGAGTTTCTCGCATCTTATACCTGGTCGCATGCGATTGACGACTCGACCGACCTCCAGGCCACGCTCACTCCTCAGGACAGTTACTATCCGCAGGCGGATCGTTCGACGTCGCTGTTCGATCAGCGGCATCGTCTCGTATTCAGCGGCGTTTACCAGACTGGCAAACTTGGCGGAAACGGTTTTGCGAGAAGATTGTTCAGCGACTGGACTTTTGCTCCGCTGATTGAAGTCGGCTCCGGCCGTCCATTCAACATCATTACCGGCAACGACGATAATCTGCAGTTGTCGTCGCTTACAGGCAGGCCGAACACGTTTGTGAATCCGGCCTGCACCGCGCTTGGTTTTCCGGCGGTTGCCTCCAAATCCTCGCCAACCGGCATGTTTCAAGAGCCGTGCCCGGCAGAGTTTAACGGCACCCTGCTTTCGCTGGACGGCAATCTCGGCCGCAATGCAGGAGTTCAGCCCTGGACGGTTTTCAACGATTTCCGGATTGCCAAGCGCGTCTACTTTGGGGAGCGCTACAACATGGAACTTATCGCAGACATGTTCAACATCGCCAATCGTTACAATGTCTCGGCAGTGAGTCCACTGTTTACGAATGCCGGGCAGGCCACGGCGGCTTATGATCCCCGGCAGTTTCAGTTTGCTTTGAAGTTTTATTGGTAGAAGCGCGACAACCTGCGCTCGGTTTTTCGATTTACCGGACGCCAGATGCCGGGTGCCGGAAGCCGCCTGCCCGATGTTAAACTCTTCTTTCACCCATCCTTGGCGCTTGCCGGAGTTCGTTCTTCCATGTCTCAGCCCTCTATGCCCACATCGCGGACGCGTGTGGTCCGCGAAGCTCATCGAGCTGTTTATGATCGTGAAACCGCTTATCAAGTTCTCGACGAAGGCTTTTTGTGCCATGCCGGCTTTGTGGTCGATGGACAGCCATTTGTCATTCCAACTTTATACGGCCGCAAAGACGACAGCTTGTTTCTTCATGGTTCGGCCGCCAGCCGCATGTTGCGCCAGATGAAGGAAGGCGTGCCGGTTTGCGTGACGGTCACGTTAGTCGATGGACTGGTGCTTGCTCGATCGATTTTCAACCAATCGATGAACTACCGGTCGGTTGTAGTCCTTGGGAAGGCGATGCTGGTCGATGATCCTGGGGAAAAGATCGAGGCGCTGCGTCGGCTCTCCGAGCACGTTATTCCAGGCCGGTGGGATGACGTGCGCCAGCCCAACGAACGCGAGCTGAAACAGACGTCGGTGCTGAGATTGCCGATCGAGGAATTCTCCTGCAAGGTACGGAGTGGACCGGCGATTGATGATGAAGAAGATTATTCGTTTCCGACTTGGGCTGGTGTGGTTCCGCTGGAGATAAAGACGGGCGAGCCAATCCGTGATCCGCGCCTTGATCCGGGCCGCGAAGTCCCAGCATACTTGAAACCCTATGCGCGGAAGCCCTAGCGAACGCTGTTCACTCCTGAACTTTCGGAACCTCAACACGGATTACGACCCAGCTGACTTCGTGAGTTCCAGCGTTTACATCTACATCTGTTGCGTCGGAGGCGAAGACCTGTCCGCGTTTCAGTTCCTGCTCCGTTCCGCTGAAGTTCGCTTGCAGATTAGCGAGCGCAATCAGTAAGAGATGATCTTTTCCCTTCGAGGAATAGTACGAAGTACTGAGCGTTCCCCCACGATCCATTCGATGCGAATAGGCAGTGACGAAGCCGTTGGTAAAGAGAGAAGTGCTTTGTCCAATGTCGAAGTCCTCCCGCACGAATCGTATGAGTGCATGTCCTTGGCTCAGCACAAGGAAGTATCTCGGCATCCCAATGTTGCTTCAACTCTACGACAATCGCTTGAGACGTTTCGTCTCCGCTGTGGAAAATCGTCGGATAGACAGTAGGTTTGAAAAACCGCACATCCCCGTCAGCGAGCTTCTCTGGATCAGCACCCTTTGCGGAGCTCAAGCTGAGACCATCGCCAAGAGCCACGATAATAAAGTCGCCGGCATGCCGGGGGACGGCAGCTTGTGATTCTCCCGCCAGGTCAAAGCGCCAAACGCGGTAATGTTCATTTTCCTCGACGAGCTGGGCACCGGGCTTGTCCTGGCTCGCGCCGGACATGTCTCCCTTCACATGTACCCAAGTTGTGGCCGCAACAAGCAGGGATAGTGCAACAATTTTCCCCATCGCTTCCCCTGTGAGTAACCTCTTTGAACCCAGAAAGTGTACATCGCAGCGAAGTTCTAATGCCCCACGCCGAGGCAAGAACCCAACGGATGCATGGCTCAGGCGGCGAGTCAGCGCACCATATTCATTTCGCGGGCGAGGGTGTTCGCTCCAGGCAAGCTAAGGAATCAGCAGCAGCTTTCCTGTCGTCTTCCGGCCTTCCAGGTCGCGGTGCGCCTTCTGCGCCTCCGCGAGCGGATAGGTGAACTCAACGCGCAGATTCAGCTTCCCCGAGGAAATCATGCCGAACACTGCGCCGGAGCGTGCCACCAGTTCTTCGCGCGTCGAGATGTAGTTCGCCAGGGTGGGCCGGGTTAAGTACAGAGATCCTTTTTGCGACAGCACGATGGGATCGAACGGAGCAACCGCGCCGCTTGATCCCCCGAAGAGCGCCATCATGCCGCGCGGCTTCAACACGTTCAGGCCCTTTTCAAAAGTGGTTTTGCCGACCGAATCGTAGACAACATCGACTCCCTTGCCTTCGGTCAATCGCTTTGTTTCAGCTTCGAAATCGGATTGGCTGTAGAGGATGACTTCGTCGGCGCCCGCCTCACGGGCCAGCTTGGCTTTCTCCTTGGTGGAAGCCGTGCCGATCACGCGCGCTCCGATGTTGTGAGCCATCTGCACCAGCAACAGTCCCACGCCGCCCGCAGCTGCATGGATCAGAGCCGTCTGGCCGTTTTTCAGCGGATAGGTATCGTGCGACAGGTAATGGGCCGTCATACCCTGCAGCATTACGGCCGCCGCCTGCTGGTCGCTTACTCCCTCGGGGACAGGCACCAGCCGGTCGGCAGCGATGGCCTCATACTCCGCGTAGGAGCCCAGCAGCCCGCACCAGGCGACGCGGTCACCAATTTTGACCGACTTTACTTCAGAGCCGGTCGCGGTTACGACCCCCGCGCCCTCCTGTCCTAAAACAAATGGCAACGGAGCTTTGTACCGGCCTTCGCGAAAATACACATCGATAAAGTTCACGCCCGACGCCGCCAGCTTTACGACGGCTTCGTTTCCCTTCGGTTGGGGAACAGGCAAGTCCACCAACTCCATCACTTCAGGACCGCCAACTTGTTTCACCTGTATGGCTTTCATGTTTGCCTTGGATTCTTTTCTGAAGTTAAAGGATTCTCACTCGCTCGGTTCTGCCGATTGCTCTGCTACACTGGCCCGTCCGCTTAGAGGAGCCTGTGATGGCTGAAAAGAAGCCCCAGACTTTCGCCAACCATGGGCGCCTGGATCCGCTTTTTCATTTTATTGTCGTGCCGGTCTTTGGGCTGAGCGTGATGGCGGCAACGATTCATTTTCTGTGGCGGCCAAGCGCGCATTCGGCGGCGTTCTTTGTGCTGTCGATCGCCGCGCTGATTGCGGTCTTTAAGATCCGGCTTTATCCGCTCAAGGTGCAAGATCGTGTGATTCGGCTGGAAGAGCGGATGCGGTTGTCGATGCTCCTGCCGGAGCCGCTACGCTCGCGCATTCCAGAATTTGACGAGGGCCAGTTGATCGCTTTAAGGTTCGCCTCTGATGCCGAGCTGCCCGAACTCGCCGCCCGAGTCCTGAATGAAAAGCTGTCGCGGGCCGACATCAAGAAAGCGGTCAAAGTCTGGCGTCCGGACTATTGGCGGATTTGAAGAAGGTTTGGCTGCGGTTCTTATAGCGCGGTTTCTGCGGGGATGCGATTGAACAAATACTGCCCATCCATCTCCTTCAAACCTTTCACCCGGTTCTGACCGTCTGATACGAGGTAACCGCTTTAACCGGGTGTCGAAAGTAACGTGACGCGGGCTTTTTCGAGGTTGACCCGGATGGGGCAGCGAGTTACGATTTTTGATCGGCGTTAGCCGGGCTGGGCGCAGGGAGCAATCCGTATCTCATAGATAATTATGCAAGTTGCAAAACCTCAAGCGCGGATGGCGATCCTTGTCGCGGTAGCTTTTGTCGGGGTTTCCTGCTCTGCTAAGAGAACGGCCTCCGCTCCGGTCGCAGCCGCCCCCACAATGCCCGCCGTGACGAATCCTGCCGCCGCTGTGGTCCCGAAAGCTCCGGAGCCTGCCTCTGCGGTACCTTCGAACGCTAATGTAGCGGAACAGCAGCCGAGTCTTGCAACGGACCAGGATGAGAAGACAGCCGCCCAAACTCCGAAATCGGACGTAATCGACGATCTGGTCGCCAGCGTCGAGCAAGACTATCAAGCTGGATTAGACGCTTTTCACTCCGGCCAAACCGACGCCGCCAAGCAGCATTTCGACCACGCCTTCAATACATTGCTCGACAGCAAGCTCGATATTCGTTCCGATGAGCGGCTTGAGAAGGAATTTGACAGGATTGTCGAGGGCGTCGACCATCTCGATCTAGGAGATTTATCCACCGACTCGGATGCGCAGAAGTCCGAACCCGCGCCGATCGATGAAACCAACGGCATCACTCCGTCGGCGGATGATCGGGTTAAAGCCAAGGCCCAGGCTGAGATCAAATCGACCCATTCCGATTTGCCGCTGATGATGACCGACCAGGTCGCCGGCTACATCAGCTACTTTTCCAATCGTGGGCGGGGTACTTTCGAACGCGCATTTGCCCGCTCCGGCCGTTACCACGACATGATGGTTTCGATCCTGAAGGAAGAAGGGGTTCCACAGGATCTGATTTATCTGGCTCAGGCCGAGTCGGGATTCCATCCTTTGGCGGTTTCGCGGGTCGGGGCTCGAGGGATATGGCAGTTCATGGGCAGCCGCGCCCGAGGGTACGGCCTGCAGCACAGCATGTGGGTTGACGACCGGCAGGATCCGGAGAAATCGACGCGTGCCGCCGCGCGCCACCTGAGAGATCTCTACGCCCAGTTTGGCGACTGGTACCTCGCCATGGCGGCCTATAACTCCGGCCCGGGTACGGTTCAGGCCGCCGTTAAGCGTACCGGTTACGCCGACTTTTGGGAGCTTTACCGCCGGAACGTTCTACCCAAGGAAACGCGCAATTACGTTCCCATCATCCTCGCGGTCACGATCATGACCAAGAACCTGTCTCAATATGGGTTTGACGACGTTTCGATGGATGAACCGGCAGCGTTCGACAAGATTTCGATCAGCTATCCAATCGACTTGCGCCTTGTGGCCGAGTGCGTAAATTCGACGCCCGCGCAACTGCAGGATCTGAACCCAAGCCTCCTGCGGCTAACGACGCCTCGGGACGGCAAGTTCGAGCTTCACCTGCCCGCAGGGACGAAAGAGAGATATCAGACCGCAATTGCGGCCATTCCGCCCGATATGCGGCTGTGGTGGCGCTATCACAACGTCCAGGCGGGAGACACGCTAGCTTCGATTGCGCGTTCCTACCGGGTCACTGTCAAGGCGATCGAATCCGCCAATCATTCGGACGGCACTGAACTCGAGGCCGATGCCCACCTGGTGATTCCACTGGCTCCCAGCAAGCATCCGCAGGATACGGCGACATATGCGCGGCGGATCACCCGATACCATGTGCGGGCGGGAGATACGGTCCAGAAAGTGGCCGAGAACTTCGGCGTTTCTCCAAAGATGCTGCGGCGCTGGAACGGCCTGCATAGCGACAGCCTGAGCGGCAGAAAAGTTTTGGCTCTCCATTTGCCGGTTTCACCGGGCAGCGAAGCGGTCGCGACCGCATCCTCCCGAAAGAAGGTCTCGACTGCGCAAAAATCGGGTGAACCGGCTAGTGCCAAAGTGCCGGCTCGCAAGGTTGCCGAGTTTGAGGACGAGGCTACCGAGCAGGCTAGCGTGCTTCACCACACGGTAAAGTCCGGTGAAACGCTTTATTCGATTGCCACCGCCTACAAGACGACCGTGGCTGCGCTCAAACGCAACAACGGCAACGTTGCAACGCTGCGGCCAGGAATGATTTTGGTAGTGCAGCCTTCGCGCTGAGACACTCCGCTCCTTTTCGATCTCGGGGAGGGAAATTTTTCGATTTAGATTATCCTCAGCCGCCGAATCTTCTTTCCTTCCGCCCACCCCGTGTGATAACAGGATAAGCAGGCCGGTGATGCGCGACCGATGCTTGCAGCCTGCACCAATCATCGTGCTATAATCGCGCGCCGTTCGAGCACACGATTTTTGTTGGTCTTTTAATTTTCGTCCCCGGCGATCTGGTGCGAGGATGCTCCAGGTGGCCAAATAAAGATCAGGAGGAGCAATGACGCTTTACGACCCCACTCTCTACGCACGCGATGAAGAAGAAGACTTCGGCGACAGCGGCGCCTACAGCGAGTCGCTGGAAGAAGATTTCGAAGAGGAAGAAGAGGAAGAGGAAGAGCCCGGCGGCGCGGAGCCGACGATGAGTGAGCCGGCGCCTCCCACCCCTCCATCTCCACCTAGACCTGCAGCTCCCGCCGGGGGCGGAGGCGGCGGCCGCAAACCCGCCGCCAAGAAGAAAGCCCCGGCAAAAAAAGCGGCTAAAAAGAAACCGGCGAAGAAAGCTGCCAAGAAAAAGCCGGCTAAGAAAGCTAAGAAGAAGAAAGCGCCCGCGAAAAAGGCAAAAGCAAAGAAGAAAGCCAGGAAGGGCCGTCGGTAAGAAAACTCAGCCGTGTACTTGGCGATTGAGGATCGCGATGACTAAAACCGCGGCCGCACAGCCGCGGTTTTCTTTTCCCGGTCACTAGAGGCACAGAGAATTGGGCGATACCCCTACTTTTTCCCCTCTACAGCGCCGCGGCACTTGGCGTAGAGTTCGAGCAATTGCGCGGCGTATTCGTCGGGTTTGGACGCCGATCCCGTTCCCTGAAATCCTACCCCGGACGAAGTGGTTCGCCCGTAGCCCGTGGTCATCGCCACAAACTTCATCAGATCGAGCGCGATATCTTCGTTGCGCCGCGCTGCCGAGTGTCCTGCTGGACCTTCTTCCATGAGTCCTTCTCCTGAACCGGAAATATAAGGAATTGGTTCTTCGTCTTCCATAACCGCCTACGGACACGATGATAACAGGATGTTCCGGTCATCGGCAGAGAAGCATCTGGCATTTCGACCCTCACAAAACTCAGCCTCGCGCCACTTCACTCATCAGCGACATGAGGTTTCCTTCCGAGTCGCGGAAGAACGTCATCCACAGATCGTGCGCGGGCATTTTCGCAATCAGATGAGGTTCGTCTTCGAACTTAACGCCACTCGTCTTTAGCTTTTGATACGAAGCCTGAATATCAGGCACAGCGAAGTACAGAACGGAGCTGAGATGATCGAACTCGGGCTTGTCCGAGCGATCGAGCATCAAGCGGACGCCTCCGCAGTCGAAGAACGCCAGCCCCGGCGGAGCCTTGAAGAGCAGTTTCAGTCCCAGCACATCCTGATAAAAAGCCGCGGCGCGGTCGACATCTTTGGCGTTGATGGCGATTTGCCCCAGGCGTGTAATGCCAATTCCTGTTGTGGTCATGATTGACCTCCTTCGTGAAATTAGTTAGCATAGCTAACTATAGTCGATGAGGAAAGTCAAGTCCGAATTCATTGCCTTGCGCGAAGAAACCCTGGCGACCGCCGACCGGCTGCATTCAGCGGCCATTCATCTGTTGCGGCGGTTGCGCAAGCAGGATGCCGCTACGGGCCAAGGTCCCGCCCGGCTTTCCGCTCTATCTGTGCTGGTTTTTGCAGGTCCGAAGACGCTTGGGGAATTGGCGGTCGCAGAACAAGTCAAGCCCCCAACGATGAGCCGCATCGTCGCTGGGCTCGAACGCAGCCGGCTGGTCGAGATTACCCGTGACCCTGGCGATGCGCGGACAATGAACATCCGCGCCACGCAGAAAGGCTCACAGCTTCTTCAGCAGGGACGGGCGCGGCGCATCGAGTATCTGGCGAATCATCTGCTGACGCTCAGCCGCCGCGAATTGGGCCAGCTGGGGTCGGCAGCGAAAATATTGGAAAGAGTATTACGCGAGTGGCGCGAGTAGGAGGCGGCATCGGAAGCCGGCGGCGCAACCGCCGCTCCGCCCCCGAGCGTTGCGGCCTTGCTGTTGCTAAATCCAATCTGAAATCGGCCTGTGCTCGTCGGCGGAATCGATCTCCGCTCGATATTGTTGCGAGCCGGGTCGATTCAAGCCGGGCTGCTTCGAGCCAGGCGGCTCTGTCTGATTCTTCTGCCCGGATGGCTCCTGCTCATCATGTGGCTCAAACTGCACCACGCATGCTTCTGAATCAGCCTCGCAGGACGATTCGGGAGCCATTTCGAGCAGTTTTTTCCGGGTTTTATCCGCTTGACGCTTGGCTGCCGCCTTTTGGGCGGCGTTCATCGCATCCAACTGGGCATAGGAATTGACTTGGTTCTGATGAACGCGCATTCTGGGCTCTTTCCCGCAAGATCGGTACCGCAATACCGAATAACGACATTGCAAACCTTTCCCCAAAGGGTTGGTTTGATCTGGGATCTGCGACCAAAGTGCGCGCCTTCCGTTTGCGGTGTAGGATGAATCCGCACAATGCGGAAAACTCTCTGGCTCGTCCCGGGTTGGGGCACTCTAGAAAGTGTTCCAATTTGCGATCGTGCAGCGTCCTTCAGCGCTTAACCTGCAACCTACGGTGAGGTCTTATGCCGATCAGCACGCTTCGAATCCCCGCCAGATTGGTTTCGGTGCTTGCATTGTCCTGGGCCCTGACCTCCTGCGGCACCAACATCCGGCCGATCATTTGCGACGCCCCGGCCAGCAGCGTGGGCACCTGCACCTGCGGCTCAGGAACCTCGGCCTGCCCGGCCACCCCTGGCCCCCGGTTTCTCTATGCCTTCGGCGTGACTGGCCAGATTCAGGCCTTTGCCATTGACCAGAACAGCGGAGTGCTTACCGCCATTGGCTCCGTGCCCATCCCCTATTCCATCAGCGACGGCCTCACGTCCGTGAACAGCCAGTTTCTTTTTGCCTCTTCCCGTTCCCAATCACAGCTCTACGGCTTCTCCATCGACCAAACAACCGGCGTGCTGACGGCGCTCAAGGGCTCTCCCTTCTCAACCGGAACACTTACCGCTCCATCTGCCCTGCTTTCGCCGCCCAACAGCAGCTTTCTCTATGCCGCCGATATTGCCCAGGTCGATGCGTTTTCCATAAGCGCAGCCGGTGTGCCCTCTGAAATTACGGGATCTCCTTTTGTTTCAGGAAGCAGTGTCTCTCTCGCCACCGATCCTTCTGGAGAGTTCCTTTACGCTCCGGACGCCGGTTTCCCAGGCAGCGTCTCCGCCTTCACAATTGGTTCCACTGGAGGGCTAACCGTCGTGCCCAACTCGCCGTTTGCGATTCCGGGACAAACGGATGGCTCGCCCGACGGCATCGCCGACACCGGTTCCTATGTCTATACCACGCTGTCGCTAACCGATCAGATCGCCGGATTCTCCATCGTCAGCGGCACCGGAGCCCTCACACCCGTCCCGAATTCGCCTTTCGCCTCGGGAAACAACCCTGCCGCGATTGTCTTCGCCAACGACACCCCCAACGAATTCATCTACGTGCTCAACCAGGGCATGTCGGACGACGACGGCAGCATCTCCGGCTATAGCATTGAGTCGACGGGAGCGCTCACTCCGCTTTCCGGCTTTCCTATTCCTATAGTGGGCTTTTCCATGGCCGTTGATTCCTTCTATTCCCTCAGCCAATATCTTTACGTCGCCAGTTCCACGGGCATCCAAGGCTTCACCATCAATAGCACCAGCGGCGCGCTCACTCCTCTATCCGGTTCGCCCTTCGCAGCGAGCGGCGCAACGCTCTTGACTGTGGTTCAGATTCCGCCACCATAGCCCTTGTTTGTTTTTCGACGTTCGTCAAATACAACTGAGGTTGCGGATGCAAGCGGCGCTGCGAGCACTTATTTCTGCTGCATCACGAGTTCGCCGTTCTGCACTTTCACGTCGCCCACGTAGTCGGGAAGCTTCATCCGGTCGCGCTGCTCGGCCAGCTTTTTCTGCAACGCGGGATTTACCAGCGAAACCGGCACATTCAAATCGCCGACTTTAAATTCGGTCGGGTCGAAGGTGGCGTACCCATCCTTCGAACCGAGGTGTCCTGAAACCGTAACCCAGACGTCTTTGCCGGCAATTTCTGTGAGGAACTGACCGTGCACCACATCGCCGTCGAAGCTCACTTGCTGATCCTTAATGGCTGGAGCGCCGCTGCCGATGTTTGAGTCAGGCGCGAGTTGACCTCCGCCAACCGCGCCCAGAGCCTGCGCCAATACCGCTCCGACTTCGTCAGAGTTGATGTGAACCTCGGTCTTCGGCGAATCAATTTTCGGCCGGGCACTGGCGGGAGTGGCTGTAGAAGCGGACTGTGAATCCGGCGGAACATTTGAATAAACCGGAGCGCCGTTCTCCTGCTGCGTCGATTGATAACGCGCTATGGACGTTTGTGGTGGGGGCGCCGGTTGCGATGCCTGCTCCAGCTTCTCCATTTTCTGGTCAAACGACTGAGCATTGGCTGCAATCGCGTCGGGGGTCTGCGGGTGAGCTACCGGAGCCGGCCTCTTCAGGGCCAGGAAAATGGCAACTACCGACGCTATGAGCGTAGCGATGCTGATGACGCGGTCACCTTTGATCTTCATGATGTTTCTCGAACGGTCGGCCCTGAGGACACAAAGATAAAGAAACACAGGCCCGGATCATCGTAGCGGGGAGATGAGAGGGGAATCAGATGGCAGAAGTCACTGCTGCCGGTAGTACTTCGGTTATGTGGAATGCGGGCGATTAGCCCAGCTTTTTTGTCACCAATTCGTTGACCAACTGCGGATTGGCCTGGCCCTTTGAGGCCTTCATCACTTGCCCAACGAAAAATCCAGCCACGGTCTTTTTGCCGGCGCGGTACTGTTCGAGCTGTTTGGGATTCGCGGCGATTATCTCTTCAATAGTCGTTTCGAGAGCCGACGTATCGTTCGATTGTTGGGGACGTCCTTCTGCTTCGTAAACTGCGGGAAAATCCTTGTTGCGCGCGAACGCCAGATCGTAAAGATCCTTGAGCATTTTTCCAGAGATCGCTCCACTCTCAACCAGATCAGCCGATGCTGCCACGCCTTCCATCGAAATTGGCGACTGCTCGATCGCCGCACCAGTGGCCTTCAGGCGGCCCATCAATTCGCTCTGAACCAGGTTCGCGACGCGTTTAGGGTTCTTCGCGGCCTTCGCCGCGGCCTCAAACCGATCGGCAAGCGACTTGGAAACCGTCAGCACCTGCGCGTCGTATTCGGTGATACCGTATTCCGCCACAATGCGCGCTCGACGGGCTTCCGGCAGTTCCGGCAACTTTTCGGCGATTTCCTCTTTCCATTTTTCATCGACAACCGACGGCAACAGATCGGGTTCAGGGAAGTACCGGTAGTCGTGCGCTTGCTCCTTGGAGCGCATGCTGTAGGTTTTTCCTTCATGCGAGTTGTAGAGCCGCGTTTCCTGCGTGATCGCGCCGCCCGACTCGATGACATCGATCTGCCGCGCGATCTCATACACCAATGCCTCGCGAATGAAGCGGAACGAGTTCACATTCTTGATTTCGGTCTTGGTGCCCAGTTCTTTTTGTCCGCGCGGACGCACACTCACGTTAGCATCGGCTCGCAGCGAGCCTTCTTCCATGTTGCAGTCGCTTACGCCCGTATACAGAATGATTTCTTTCAGACGAGTCAGATATTCGTAGGCCTCTTCAGGAGTGGCGATATCGGGCTCGCTGACAATTTCGATCAGCGGCACTCCGGTGCGGTTGAGATCGATAGCGGTCTTTTCGTCGGAATCCGAAAAACCTTCGTGCAGGCTTTTGCCGGCGTCTTCTTCGAGATGTACGCGGGTGATGCCGATTTTCTTTTTTGCAGTACCCTTCCCGGAAGAGACTTCGATGTAGCCGTGCTCGGCCAGCGGCTTGTCGTATTGCGAAATCTGGTAGCCCTTGGGCAGGTCGGGATAGAAATAATTCTTGCGCGCAAAAATCGAAGTCTGGTTGATGCGGCATTTCAGAGCCATCGCCGCAAGTACAGCGAACTCGACGGCCTTGCGATTTAGGACCGGCAATGCTCCCGGCATTCCGAGGCAGACCGGGCAAACATTCGTGTTGGGCGGCGCTCCAAAACGAGTCGAGCATGAGCAGAAAATCTTGCTCGCTGTCAGAAGTTGTACGTGCACCTCCAGGCCGATCACAGGCTCATAGGCCGTACGCGCGGCGGCCGGAGCGTCTACCGATGTTGACATATCGGGATTATAAAGCGGCCTGCCGGGGCGACGCGTCTCATGCTTAGAGCCCGTTTGGCCTTTGCCCGCTTTTGCATTCAGCGCACGGGCAAACCTCGCGCAGGTATTTCCAGGAGTAAATTCCCAGGTCGTGGTCGTCGTTCCACTTGAATCGGATGGCATATTTGCCGATGCCTTCGGCTGAAACTGGCTTCGCCGCCGGTTTGAACATGGGCAGGGTGCCGGGAGCCAGCTTGGGTGGCTCGCCCGGTTTCCGCTGAGATTTTTCGCGCTCTTCGTTGCACATCGCGCAGGGACAGGCATCGCGGAGGAATACGAACGCATAGTGCGAAACGTGGCCATCTCGCCACTCGATATCCATTCCGTTGCCGGTGCTCAGGTTTACCTTGACTGACTTGGGATCGGTCGCCGCGGTGGGCGACTGAAGAGGCGACTGCATGATCTTCAGTATCGCACGGAGAATGCCGCGTTCGCTTGCGGGTCGGCGATGCAAGGGCCGGGGTTAGTGGTTTGCAGCGGAGGAGGCAGTTTTGGGCATGGTGACAACTCCAACCGCAAGGCCGCCGAGGGCTCCAGCGAGAATTCCCAGGAAAACCAGAACCAGAGCGCTTTCCGCTAACGTAGCTTTTGTGCTCGACATGAAATTTCCTCCGGCAGCTGGGAGTCAGTTCGCAATTGCGCCTTCCAATTTTACCGCTCCGGCGCGGTGCGGGCGAATTGTGGGAAACGGCCGGATCGGCTAAAATAAACGTTTGCGTCAGGTTCTGAAAGGATCAGGAAGCAGTCATGTCACAACAGTGTGAAATTTGCGGGAAGAAGCCGCAATCCGGAAACCGCATCAGCCACGCCCACAATGTTACGAAGCGGCGCTGGAACGTCAATCTTCGCCCTGTGCACGCCCGCGTTGGCGCAACGACCAAGCGCATGCGTGTTTGCACATCCTGCCTGCGCAGCGGCAAAGTGGTTAAGGCGTAGAGAAATATTAGCCGGCAGAGATCGCTGAGCCAGCCCGGATTTCGCAGTTCTGGCGTGTTCAGGGGCGAATCTCTTCCTGCCGAACGCCGATCACTGCACCCCCAGCAACTGGACATCGAAGATGAGAGTCGCATTCGGCGGAATCGGGCCGCCGGGGGTGCCATCGGCGCCGTAACCCAGAGCCGGTGGAATGCGTAATTGGCGCTTGCCTCCCACTCTCATTCCAGCCACACCCTCTTCCCATCCCTTGATGACTTCGCCATTGCCGATGGTGAAATCGAAGGGTTTGCCGATATCGACGGAGCTGTCAAACTTCTTACCATTGGTGAGCCAGCCCGTATAGTGGACTCGCACGCGGCTGCCTTCCTTGGCGGTCGTGCCATTCCCGATTCGTATATCCCAATACTGCAGGCCGGAGTCGGTCTTGACTCCAGGTCCTGTGACTTTGGTGGGCGAGGTCGTGCTCGCGGCGGGCTTTGCGGTTGCTTCCTGCGCGAGGACTGGCATTGCCGATATCGAAATCAAGATCGCGAGCGCGAAGTACTTTCTCATTCCATTCGACCTCCAATTGTCAATTTCAATAAACAAGAATCCGAGCCAAAGCATGGGGCCTCAGCCCCTGATATGCCCACGGCTAAATTTTCCTACTCGAGCGCGATCACGTCAATTTCCACGAGCACATCCTTGGGCAGCCGCGCGACTTCTACAGTCGAGCGCGCCGGTGGAGCGGAGCTGAAGTATTTTCCATATACCTGATTCATGGCCGCAAAGTCATCCATGTTCTTGAGAAAGACGGCCGATCGAACAACCTTGCCCAACCCACTGCCGGCAGCCTCAAGGATCTCAGATAAGTTGCGCAAGACCCGCTCAGTTTGCGCCGCCACATCTCCGGCAACAACCTGCTGCGTCGACGGATCGATGGCGATCTGCCCGGAAGTGAATATGAAACCATTTGCTTTGATGGCTTGCGAGTATGGGCCGATAGCCTGGGGAGCGTCTTTGGTGGAGATTATTTCGCGCATAGGAGGAGGTTTCGCCCGTTAATATACGAAAACTGAATTTAGCACGAAAGTACAGAGTTATGGGCGGGCAATCAGACCGACTTGCCGCTAGCGACATCGCTTAGATTTTCTGCAGCCTCTGCACCTCATGCACCCCGGGAATTTTCTTCAATCCCGCCATGATTTGCTCGAGGTGCTTTAGATCGGAAATATCGAGCACGATTTCCACGCTGGCTTGGCTATTCGAGGTGTGCGCCCCAATGTTGCGAATGTTGCTCTGCGCGTCGCCAATCACGCTGGTAATGTTTTTCAGCATTCCGAAACGGTCGTCGCAATACACCGTGAGCTTGACAGGGTACGACGTTGGCGTCGTCTCGTCGCGGCCCCATTCCACATCGATGCGCCGCTCGGGTTCGTACATTAGATTGGTTACATTCGGGCAATTCAGCGAGTGAACCGCAACTCCTTTGCCGCGTGTGATGTAGCCGACGATGCTCTCCCCGCGAATCGGATTGCAGCAGCGGGCACGGTAGACCAGCATGTCGCCCTGGCCTTTGACCATGATGGCGTTGTGATCGCCAAAGACGCGGCGCACCACACTGGCGATGGCTCCGGGCTTGTTCGATAACCCCTCGGCCTCGATATCCCCCGCCAGCGATGGCGATGCGTCCGGCGGAAGCAAGCGCCCCAGAACCTGCCGCGCTGAATATTTTCCGTAGCCGATGCCCGACATCAGGTCATCAATTTTGCCAAACCCATATCCGCCGGCGACGCGCAGCAGGTCCTCATCCTTAATGTCTTTTAGAGCGATGCGGTATTTGCGAGCCTCTTTTTCGATTAGCTTGCGCCCGATTTCGATCGATCGCTCGCGCTGATGAACATTCAGCCAGTGCTTGATCTTGTTGCGTGACCGCGACGACTTCACCAAGCCCAGCCAATCACGGCTGGGCTTGTGGCCGGCCTGCGTGATGATTTCGACGATGTCGCCGGAATGCAGCTTGTGCCGCAGCGGCACCATGCGGCCGTTTACCTTCGCGCCCACGCAGGTGTGGCCGACTTCGGTATGAATCGTGTATGCAAAATCGATGGGCGTGGCATCCCGCGGCAGAACCACGACTTTGCCCTTCGGGGAGAACGTGTAAACCTCCTCCGGATAAAGATCGACCTTGAGTGACGACAAAAACTCGTTCGGATCGCTGACATCCCGCTGCCACTCGACCACCTGCCGCAGCCATGCCAGCCGCTGCTCATCCTGCGCCGAGACCGGGCCGTCTTTGTACTTCCAGTGCGCCGCGATGCCCTCCTCGGCCATCTTGTGCATCTCTTCGGTGCGAATCTGAATTTCGAACGGCGTGCCGTCTTCCGTAATCACCGACGTATGCAGCGACTGATAAAAATTTGGCCGCGGCATGGCGATGAAATCTTTGATTCTTCCAGGCACCGGCCGCCAGATATTGTGAATAATGCCGAGCACCGCGTAACAATCCTGCAGAGAGCGCGTGATGACGCGCATGGCAAAGAGATCGTAAACCTGTTCCACGCTAATGCGTTGCCGCTGGAGCTTCTTATGAATGCTGTATAGGCGCTTGATTCGGCTCTCAACCTTCGCCTGTATTCCGGCTTCCCTGAGCTTGTCCTGAATGATGGCCTGCATCTTCGCGAGAAAGGCTTCGCCCTGCTTGCGGCGGGCGTTGACCGCTTTTTCCACCTGTTCGTAGCCGGCGGCATCGAGGAAAAGAAAGCCCAAATCTTCCAGCTCGCCGCGAATCTTGCCCATGCCGAGTCGGTGCGCGATGGGAGCATAAATCTCCAGGGTCTCTTCGGCGATCTTGCGCTGGCGCTCGGGTTGAAGGTGTTCCAGGGTGCGCATGTTGTGCAGCCGGTCGGCCAGCTTAATGAGCACCACCCGGATGTCATCGACCATGGCCAGCATCATCTTGCGCAGGTTTTCGGCCTGCGCCTCTTCGCGGGTGGCGAAGTCGATTTTGCTGATCTTGGTTACGCCTTCGACGATGTGTGCGACCTGCTCGCCAAATTCCTTGCGGATGTCGACAATTGTTACCGAGGTGTCTTCCACCGAATCGTGGAGCAACCCGGCAGCGATCGCCACCGGGTCCATTTTCATATCAGCCAGCACCAGCGCCACTTCCAGCGGATGAACCAGGTAAGGTTCGCCCGAAGCGCGCATCTGCCCCTCATGATGCTTCAGTGAGTATTCGTAGGCTTTCTTAACGATCGAGAGATCGTCCTGCGGTCGATTTTCCTGGATCCGCTTCATCAGCTCGCGAAACTTGGTGAGCGTCAAAGCGGTCGTAGCGATCGTTTCCCGCAGACTCGGCATGTACGATTATAGCTCCCATGCAGAGCCATTCTCGAAGGGAACCTGGGCCGCGGTTTACTGCTGTGTCGAGCTGGCGTGAGGGCGGTGCGGCGTTAGTTTTGGGATGATAAATTCCTGGAATAGGTCGCCGATGGCATTACTCGCGATGCCGATGGCTGCATTGTCGAAGGTCAATGCAGCGCTATTGCGGTCTTGCGCCGGATAGTAAAGATTTGAAATACCCCCGGCGGCCAGGCTGCCCAGAACGTTCGAGTAATTCGGCTGCCAGCGCCTGTTGTCGCCTTTGCAGACGACCGCCATGGCGACGGCATATAAGAAGCGCGATCCGAAGCTTCCAGTCCCCTTGTAGAAATATCGCGGATCTTGCTTAAACAGCGACGGCAAGATCGCGCCGCCGATAAAAGTGCCGGTAAGCGTATCGCCATAGTTGGCGGCGAAGCGTTTGGCGTAGCCTTGTACACCCTGGCCGTATCCGATGAAGTGATTTTGCCATTGCTCAACCCCGGCAGCCCCGGCGACCATCACAAGCGTGAATGGGTCGATCACGGTTTTGCCAGCCAGCTGAAACTTTTGTTTTCGAGTCA
>Ga0210398_10000321_pt1 | contig 56938 bp, 48 predicted proteins | sample IncBWC4OmetaG_FD_161047 | JGI IMG/M metagenome (GOLD analysis project Ga0210398, IMG submission 161047) | Forest soil microbial communities from Barre Woods Harvard Forest LTER site, Petersham, Massachusetts, United States - Inc-BW-C-4-O | ecosystem: Environmental > Terrestrial > Soil >...
TTCCACTTCCGGCCCAGAAATTCTTTGTCAAAAACGCGCTCGAGCGCCGGGGGACGCAATTCCACCGATGTCTCCACGGCGTGGCGATCGATGGGATCGTCGACCGCTTGTCCGGGGTTTCCGCCGCCCGCTCCCACCAGTCTTTGCGTGTAATAGGTCTCATGCAAGGTCAGCTCGGGACGCAGCGACCATCCTCGGACCAAGAGCGGCAGGGAGATTTCCGGTACCAGATCGAATCGCCCGAGCAGATTTGCCGTGCGAAACGCTGGCGTACACGACTGCACCGACCCCACCGTTGAACATTGCTGTGGTTCGCTGCGCGACAAGCCGGCAGTGGAGGCGTCGAAGGACCAGTACAAGGGTGTGGGCCCAATTTTTTGGTCGACGCCAGAAAAATCAAAACTCGGAGCATGCAGTAGGGTGATTACCTGGCCCGGCGTAGTGCTCAGGAAGTTCTGGTAACGCTCGGTGAATCCATTGAGGCTGATGCCGGCGGTGGACTTGGAAAGAAAGGCCTGCGATTTCACTTCGGAAAAAACCGCCTGGGTAAAGATTTCATTGAAGGCCAGCCGGAAGAGAAAGGAACTCAAGTAGTCGATGTTGGTAACGCCCCGGAAGCCGTCGAGGTTTCCGGCAGCGTTCAGGCGGACGTTTTCGCCGCCTTCTTTGAGCGGAGGCGTGCCGATCCCGCGGTCAATCACCCCGAAGTAATTCAGGTCCACATAGGAAGTATCGCTTGGCCGGAGCCGGAACTCGCCCCGCTGTGAGCCTCCCCGCAGGGAGAAGAATTCGCCGCCCACGGTAACATCCATCATCCGGTTGATGGCCCAGTAGTAAGCATCGCCCACCATGTACCCGTTGGTGGAAGAGTGCCCGATCGACGGCATCAAAAAACCCGACTGCCGCGACTCCTTTTCTACCGGATGGGTGGCGTAGGGAAAGAACAACATCGGAATCCCGTGAAGCTCGAAGGCGCTGTGGTAGATCTTGGCGTTGCCCCCTACGTCCACATCAATCTTGCGCGCGTCAAATTGCCAGTTGGGATGGGGCAGTTCGCAAGTGGTAATGGTGCCGTCATACACCAGGTAATGATCGGGACTGATCTTGTCGACGACTTTGCCGGTAAAGGCGAAAGGAGCGGTCGAGGTGAGAACCACCCGGTTGGCGCGAAAGCGCAGGCCGGTAGTTCCGATCACATCGTAAAACTTTCCGGTTTCCAGAGCCAAGTTGTAGGTACCGTGCGAGGCCCGAATGTGGTCGTCGTTCGGTCCGCCGTCCAGGGCAAAATGTCCGCTGCCCGTAGCCTCGTTGGTGTCGGAGTTGTAAGTCGCTTCGTCAGACTTCAGTACGTAGGTTTCGTAATAAATCTCCACCGCGCCGTGCAATTTATAAACGTCGCCCTCTCTCTCTTGCTGGATGGCGCAGATCGTTGGCCGGTTATTGGATTGTTCCGCAAACGCACGGCCGCAAGGCGTAGTCGGAGCGGCTGCCGGTTTTTTCTGGGCAGCGCCGCCCGGGGTCGGAGAAACCTGGGTCGGGGAAGAAGAATTCGCAGGCGGCAACTGGCTGGTAACTAGGGGTGGGACGAAGAGCAGATGACAAAGCAGCGCCGTCGTGATAACAAATCTGTTGCGAAGAGTCATCGGGAGAAGATCATTGGAACACAAACGTCCAAAACCAACGAAAGAAGTGCTGGGATGCTTCTAGCGGCAGCAGTCGTCGTGAACTTAGCACGCCTGTGCCTCGCGAGGCAAAACTGTTCGATGGATTGGATTCCGGGTAAGTCTTCGCGGTTATCCGGTGGCCTCAGACTTCTAGCGTTCGCATAAGATTTGTTCATGCCCTGTTCGCTTTGTGGTGACATCTGCCGCTGCTGTTCTCCAGAGGAACCCGCCGCTCCTCCGGGTCACCAGACGGCGCCGGTTTTGGACTATGACCCGTCAGCGGCAACGCACGAACTGCAGGAAGTATGTGGACCGAGTCCGGAATCGGCCGTCGAAACTGCCGTATCCGGCAGCCACGGCGGAGACTCAGCTGCAGCGGAAGATGGTTCGGCGTGGCGTCAGGAGGTCGCGGCACGGCTGAATCGTTATCAATCGCGGCGCAAGCCGCGTCCACCTCGGTATCCATCGCTGCGTCTGCGCTTCGAGGGGGAAGACTCCACTCGCCTGGCCAATGGGGTTTCTTCCGGGTCCTCGACTTTTCCCCCGGTACTGGTCTCCAGCCAAGCGTTGGCGCTCGAGCAGTTCACCGCGCAACCTTTGAGGGCAAACAGGACCGAGGCTTACCCGGAGACACCGGCATTTCGTGTAAACGACGAGCCTGATGGTGCTGTTCCGGCCAACGCCGCCTCGGTCACGGCAAAGATTATCGAGTTTCCTCGCTCCTGGACTCCGCCACCAGCTCCGCTCGACGAACTGGCCGAGGCCGTATTCGTCCGCCCTCGCATCCTGGAAGCGCCGGAGGTCGTGCCGCCGCCACCGGCTCTCGGCGGAATCACGATTGAGCCCGTCCCCCAACCCGAGTTTGAAAAGCGCCCGGGCATCGACATGCCGCTCGAAGCTGCGCCTCTGGCGCGTCGAATCCTCTCCGCTCTTATCGACGATTTCATCTTGGCGACAGCCGGCGCGCTCTTTGGCTTCATTTTTTGGAAATTGACCGCGATCCAGCCGCCCCGATTCCAGATGGTTGAACTGGTCGTCGGATTAGCCAGTCTATTCTGGGCGGCCTATCAGTACTTGCTGATGGTTTACGCCGGCACTACGCCCGGATTGCGACTGGCGCGACTGGAACTCACCCGCTTCGATGGCAGCCCTGCGGGCCGGAGGCTGCGGCGCTGGCGCGTGCTCGCGTCCTATCTTTCGGCCATTTCTCTCGGCATGGGATACGGCTGGGTTCTGCTCGACGAAGACTCGCTGTGCTGGCACGATCGCATCACCCACACCTACCTGTCTCCGGCACCGTCGCAGCCAAAGCCGCCGGAGCGGCCAAAGCCAGACGCTGGTGCGAATCGGCCTTACCAGTCCGCCGGCCCCGGTCTAGCTTAAGCCGGGGGAATGCACCCGACTCCCCCCCCGCTGTGCTATCTTCAAAGTTTGTTCGTATCTGCGGTCTGGCGTTCCTCCGAAGCATGGCTACGTCTGTCGAAGGTTCAAAACCGGCCATAAAGGTTTTCGTCGCTACCACGGTGATGTTGACCTTCATCTCCTTCTGGCGAGCTTCCGCCATTGTTCTCTCCGACCTTGCCTCCTCGGCATATTACGCCGGGGGCGATGCTGAAAAGGTCATCGGCAAGAGCGCTCCCTGGTTCATTCTGGCGGTCATGCTGTTCAGCTATGCCGTGCGGGCTCTCTACATCGAGTCCAGCAGCATGTTTGTCCGCGGCGGCGTCTACCGCGTGGTCAAGGAGGCCATGGGTGGCACCCTGGCCAAGTTTTCGGTATCCGCTCTGCTGTTCGACTACGTCCTGACCGGGCCGATCAGCGCCGTGTCTGCCGGGCAATACCTGGCTGGCTTCATCAAGGACATGGGTGTCTACCTGCATCGTCCTTTGCACTTCTCTGACGACCATTTCGCCGCTGGTCTGGCTATCGTCGTAGTCGGCTACTTCTGGTGGAAGAATACTCAGGGCATGCACGAATCCAGCCAGAAGGCCCTGCAGATCATGGTGATCACCACCGTGATGGTGGTGATTCTTCTGGTCTGGTGCACCATTACGGTTTTGCGAGCGCCGGTTCAGTTGCCCCCCAGTCCTCTGCATGCGGGAGTCGTGCCGCTTAATAAGGAATCGCTAGGCTGGCTGAATAACAGCATAGTCAGCCACATTACCTGGATCATTCTTTTCGTCGGCTTCGGGCACTCGGTGCTCGCCATGAGTGGCGAAGAGACTCTGGCACAGGTGAATCGCGAGATCGAACATCCCAAACTGAAAAACCTGGAGAAGACGGGGCTGGTCATCTTCATTTACAGCCTGCTGTTTACCTCGCTGGTTTCGTTTTTCGCCGTGATGATCATTCCGGACAAGGTTCGCCCTGACTACTTCGCGAACCTCATCGGCGGAATCGCCGTGTATCTGGCCGGGCCCGAGAGTCTGAAATTGCTGTTCCACGCATTCGTGGTCCTGGTCGGTGTTCTGATTCTGGCCGGCGCGCAGAATACGTCGATCGTGGGCGCGAATGGAGTTCTGAATCGGGTGGCGGAAGACGGGGTGCTCACCAGCTGGTTTCAGAAGCCTCATAACCGCTTCGGAACCAGTTACCGGATCATCAACCTGATCGTGGGTATGCAACTGCTCGTCATCTGCCTCAGTCTGGGGAACGTATACCTGCTGGCTGCGCTCTACGCTTTCGGCGTGATCTGGAGCTTTGCCATGAAGTCCATCGCCGTGCTCGTTCTGCGCTTTACCGAGCCGGGAAACCGCGCCTGGAAGGTTCCGGGCAACCTGCACATCGGCAAGACTGAGATTCCGGTGGGTTTGATCCTTATTTCTGCCGTTCTGTTGATCACCGCTGTGGTCAATCTGTTTACCAAGTACGAAGCCACGATCGCCGGAGTCATTTTCAGCGTGGTATTTTTCACCCTCTTTTCGATTTCAGAGCGCCATGTTGCCAGGGAGCGCGTCGGCAAACCCGAACAGCTCGATCAGTTCCGGGTTTATGGCAATCAGGAACTGGGTAGCGGCGCCATGGGCGTGCGGCCGGCAAACATTCTGGTCGCGGTGCGCGATCCGCGCAATCTCTACTACCTCCGCCAGGTGCTCGCCCACACCAATACCGCCAAGCAGGATGTGGTCGTGATGAGCGCGCGCCTGTACCATCGGGAGCCCACCTTCGGCGGCAGCGCAGTCCTCGAAGCCAGGCAGGTTTTCGACCACTACGAGCAGGAGCTCTTCACCGCCGCCGTGGCCGTAGCCGAGAAGGAGGGCAAACCGATTTCTCTCCTGGTAGTGCCCGCGACCGACGTCTTCGAAGCCATCATGGTGACCGCACAACGCCTGGATTCCGCTCGGGTCATCTGCGGACTGTCGAACAAGTTGACCTCCGACGAGCAGGCCAAGCTCACGGGAGATGCCTGGGAGCGTATGCCCGAACCGCGTCCGCGCCTGACCTTGGAAGTCTGTGCGCCTGATGGAACCGCGCGCGAGTACGCCCTCGGCCCGCACAATCCGCGTCTGCGCCCGCAGGACGTAGAACTGATGCACAAGCTCTGGCTCGATATCACCACCGACCCCAAGTATGCCGCAGCGCACCATTACCACATCGTGTCTCTGGCGCTCGAAGAATTACGCCGCGAGTTATGCACCGAGCAGCGCGCCGAACTTCTGCAAAAACTGCAGGAAGAGATGAACCGCTCCGAAACCGATTGACCATTGGTAGCGGAGGGTTCGATGGCGCGATGAGTCTCATGATTCCAGCAGAACACCCTGCCCTCCAGTGCGCAATATGCCGACGGGATGCTCTTACCCGGGGTGAAAGTCCTTGAAAGTTTGTTGGCGCGTCTCCGCGAACAGTTCTGCGATGCTGAGAAGGTCGAGCTTACGGCGTGCCTCGCCTGGGAGAACTAGCGCGCTTCGAGGATGCCTTCGGAATCAAGTCGGAAGACTTTTGGCGCAGGTGACTACTGCGCCCTCCCGGTGAGCTCGGAGTGGTCGGCCGTCTTTTACGCCTTCAGGATACTCTCGAGCGACGCTCTCAGCTCGCGATAACGAAAGGGATATCCACTGGCAATCAATTTACTGGCTTCGACTCTCTGGCTCCCGAGCAGCAGTTCTTCGCCCATCTCCCCGAACGCCAGCTTCACGGCGAAGGCGGGCAGGGGAAAAATTGCCGGACGCGAAACTACACCGGCCAGCGTCTTTGCGAACTCCGCATTCCTCACCGGCCTGGGGGCGACCATATTCACCGCTCCCTGGATCAAGTCATTTTTCAAAATATGGTGGATCGCGCCCACCATATCGCGCACATCAATCCAACTCGTCCATTGCTGCCCATCGCCCGTTCGCCCGCCCAAGCCGAGCTTGAATGGCAGCAACATCGCTCCCAGCGCACCGCCCTTGGGGCTGAGCACAACGCCAGTTCTAATATGTGCCGTGCGAATGTCGGCTTGGACGGCGGGCGTGGTGGCTTCTTCCCAATCCTGGCAAACCTCCGCGAGAAATCCCGTGCCCGGCGAGCTCTCTTCGCTTAAGACTTCATCGCCCCGATTCCCATAGTAGCCAATCGCCGACCCGCAGACAAAAACCCTTGGCTTGTCTGCCGCCTTCGCCAACGCCGAAGCCAGATTGAAGGTGCCAACCACGCGGCTGTCGCGGATCTTCGATTTCTTGCTCACCGTCCATCGTCCAAAAATACCTTCGCCGGCAAAATGAATCACAGCGTCGAAACCGGAAACCGTCTGCGGAGCTAGCGGGATGGCGGGATCCCAGGAGATCTGCTCATCGCCCGCGGCCGCGCCGCGCACCAGCCGGACCACGGAACATCCATTCGATTGCAGGGCCGGAAGAAGGGCAGCCCCGATCGGCCCGGAAACTCCGCTGACGAGAATTCTGGAATTCATGGCTACAGATCGTCACTCTACCAGTTCGCCAAGCGTCCCAACAAACCGCGCCAGGATTGGAATCGTTTGAAGCCGGCGAACCGGCAGAAAGGCGCTTCGAGCGCAGCCGCTTCAAACCACTGGAATTACGGCTGGGATAGAAACGCTCACTGCAGGCATGGGCCATTCAGACTATCGTAACCTCCAGCGGATTGCCAATGGTTGAGACCTCTCTCGGGCAAAATAGCGGAAAGCCTCCCTGGCCCGCTCGAGCAAGGCCAACCCCCTGGGCCAATCCCATCCCGTGGGAAGAAATACGGCCGCGATACAGAAAAGAAATCGAGCCAGAGCGCGCGATGGTCGATCGCCAAAAGCCAGTAAGAAGTTTAAAGGCCTGGAGGGACTCGGCGAACGCCGATCCCGTAAAAGCTGGGCTTGGCAGGAGTGAGCGGCCCGTCACTTCTGAGGTTTTGTCCCCCGCCGCCGTGAGGATGTCGAGGTCTCCATCCGCGTCAGGCGCGCATCGGGGGCTATAATCCTACATGGCGAGCTTGCGCCAACAGATCGCGACCACCGCTCTCACGCTTACCAAGTTCCGCGAACTGATGAAGCGGATCCAGGACAACCGTCCCCAGGACGATCTGTCCATCGTCAAGAAAGCCTACGACTACTCCCTAAAACACCACGAAGGCCAGACCCGCGCCTCGGGGGAGCCTTATCTGGTGCATCCGCTCGAAGTCGCCCTCGTGCTCGCCGAGATGAAGATGGATCCGGTCGCCATCTCTGCCGGCTTGCTCCACGACTCGGTCGAAGACACCTCGGTCACGATCGGCGACATTGGCAACGAATTCGGCGAGCAGGTCGCGCACATCGTCGAGGGCGTCACCAAGATCAGCAAAATCGACTTTGCCACCCGCGAGGAAGCGCAGGCCGAAAACCTCCGCAAGATGATGCTCGCCATGGTCGATGACATCCGAGTGGTGCTGATCAAACTGGCCGATCGCCTGCACAATATGCGCACGCTTGAGCATCTGGCTCCGGAGCGCCAACGCAAGATCGCCGAAGAGACGCTGGAAATCTATGCCCCTATCGCCCATCGCCTGGGCATGGGGAAGATTCGCGGCGAGCTCGAAGACCTGGGCTTTCGCTTTCTCGATCCCGCCGGCTACGAGCAGGTGGAAAAAGCCGTCAACGCTCGGCGCAAAGAGGGCGAAGCCTTTCTGGTGAAGATGCAGTCGATCCTGAACGACAAGCTGAAAGAGGCCGGCATCCAGGCCAAAGTGGAAAGCCGGATCAAGCGCCTGTTCAGCATTCACAAGAAGCTGCAGCGGCAGCGCATCTCCGTCGATCAGGTCTACGATCTTTTTGCCATGCGCGTGGTTACGCGCTCCTTACAAGACTGCTACGCCGTCCTCGGCATCATTCACAACATTTGGCGGCCGGTACCCGGGCGTATCAAGGATTTCATCGCCATGCCGCGGCCCAATTTTTACCAATCTCTGCACACCTCGGTGATCACCGAAGATGGCACGCCCTTTGAAATTCAGATTCGAACCGAAGAAATGCACAAGATGGCCGAGGAGGGAATCGCCGCGCACTGGAAATATAAAGACGGCCCGGTCTCTGCCCAGGATGAGCAGCGTCTTGCCTGGCTGCGCCAGGTGGTCGAGTGGCAGCGCGATGTCAGTGATCCCAATGAATTTCTTACCGCGCTCAAAGTCGATCTCTATCCCGAAGAGGTTTACACCTTCACGCCGAAGGGCAAAGTTGTGGTGCTCCCGCGCGAGGCCACGCCCATCGATTTCGCCTACACCATCCACACCGAAGTCGGCCATACCTGCGTGGGCGCGAAAGTCAACGGCCGCATGGTGCCGCTGCGCCATAAACTGCACTCCGGCGACATCGTCGAGATCCTCACCCAATCCGGCCACAAGCCCAGCCGCGACTGGCTCGGCCTGGTCAAGTCGTCTCGCTCGCGCAACAAAATTAAGCACTGGCTGAACCTCCATCAGCGCGAGCGTTCCATCGAAATCGGCCGCAAGGTCATCGAGAAGGAAGCGCGCAAGTATCGTATCGCGCTCAAAGAGATCAAAGACGAAGATCTGCTGAAAGTAGCATCCGGTTACGGACTGGGCCGGGTTGACGACCTCATGTCCGGCATCGGCTACGGAAAATATTCCGCGCGGCAAGTGCTGGCGCGCCTTCTTCCCTCCGGCGCCACGCCTTCGATGGCAGGGGATATCGAAGCCGAGGGCCTCTCGAACAAGCCCGGTGCCATTGCCAGCGTCGTCCGCCGCGTCTTCGGCGATCACAACGCCATCATGGTCAAGGGCCAGGGCGATATGCTGGTCTACCGCGCCCGTTGTTGTAACCCCATCCGCGGCGAAAGCATCGTGGGATACATCACCCGCGGGAAGGGAGTCGCGGTGCATGCGGTGAGTTGTCCCAACGTCACCAACTTGATGTACGAGCCGGAACGCCGCATCGACGTGGAGTGGGCCCGCGATGACAGCACTCCAACCGCCTATCCGGTTAAACTCACCGTCTATTGCGACGATCGTTTCGGCATGCTGAAGAATATCACCAGCGTCATCGGCGACGCGCAAAGCAACATCCGCAACATCGGCGCGCACACTGCCAACAGCCAGGCCAGCGTAGAGATCGTTCTCGACATCTCCGACCTCAAACACTTGGAACAAATCATGGTCGGCCTGCGCAAAATCCCCGGGGTGCACGAAGTGCAGCGGCTGCAGAAAATCTAAGCCGAGCGGATCCTTTAATTTGAACGCGTTCATTTTTATCTTGACACCCACCCTGAGGCTGGCCTATGTTGTAGTTGAACATGTTCAAATAAAGCGCAGGGAGGGGTTTTATGTATATCGTCGGATGCTACGTCATTTACCTGTTGATGAGTCTGGCTGTTACCGTCTGGGTGGCGCGGACCCTCCACCAGAACGGCCGGATATTTCTGGTGGATGCGTTCCACGGAAACACTGAGCTTGCCGATTCGGTGAACCATTTGCTGGTGGTTGGCTTCTACCTGATCAACATCGGCTACGTCACGCTTGCGCTCAGGACGGAGGGGAATCCATTCAGCCTCCGTTCGGCTATCGAACTGGTGAGTGACAAGATCGGAATCGTGCTGCTCGTCCTCGGCGGGATGCACTTCTTCAATCTTTACGTCTTTTCCCGCATGCGCAAACGCTCGCGGGCGAACTCCAGTCTGGACGTCTCTTTCGCAAATCCGGCAACCCGGGCCTAGGCATGAGCCCAGCCGCTAAAGCGACCAGAAAATCCGAGGAGACTCGGAATCGCATTCTCGAAGCTGCGCTGGCATTGTTCCGCAAACGCAGCTTCGAGAAAACCACCATGCGAGACATCGCCCAGGAGTCGGAGGTGGCCTTGGGCGCGGCCTATTACTACTTCGATTCGAAGGATGCATTGGTGATGGGATTTTATGAGCGGGCTCAGCAGGACCTCGCTCCTCTGCTCGAGGATGCTCTTTCGAAAACCCAGGGACAAGGTCTCGAAGAACGTTTGCGGGCGGCGATTGACGTCAAGTTCCACTACTTCGCCGCCAACCGGAAACTGCTGGGAGCCCTTTCTGCGCACATCGATCCCCAACATCCCTTATCCCCTTTCAGCGAGCCAACCCGGGCTATCCGGGAACGGGATATTGCCTTCCTCTCGGCCGCCGTGGAGGGATCGAAGGCGCGGATTCCTGGCGACTTGAAGACCTACCTCCCGCGCCTGCTGTGGCTCTATCAAATGGGGTTGCTGCTTTTCTGGGTGTACGACCGATCGCTCGAACAAAGAAGAACCCGGGAGTTGTTTCAGAAGAGTCTCTCGATTGTGGTGAACCTGATTCGGTTCTCGAGTCTGCCGCTAATGCGGCCAGTTCGGAAGCTGGCCACAGATCTGTTTGACGTCGTTTACGGGGAGGATCCCCCGCGGCCCGAGGTGGCGTCCTGAAAATCGTTTTCGCCGGCGGAAGCGGACAGATGAGAACACTGCTCGCCCGCCACTTTCATGGCCACGATCATCAGGTTGTGGCCATCGCGCGCTCCCCACGAACCGCCGCTTGAAGGCGGTCTACTGGGATGGAGCAATCTGGGAGGTTGGACCGGCGAACTCGAGCGAGCCGGCGTTCTCATCAACCTCGCCGGCCGCCGCGTCAATTGTCGATATACGCCGCCAACCGAAGAACCATCAAGGAATCGCGGATTCAGAGCACCGTCCTACTCGGCCAGGCGGTTGCTTGACTGGCTCGCCCGCCCTGCTTGTGGATGAACCCCAGCACTGCCACGATTTATCGACATGCTCTAAGCCGCTCTGTGGAGGAAGATACGGGCGAGATCGGCGGCAAGCAACGGGACTGTCCCTGCGGTGGGCGCTTTAGCATTGATGTCGCCACCAGCCGGGAGAAATCGCTTTTTCTGCATTCACGCCCCGCACTCGCAAAGTCATTGCGGCAAGCATGGGGAACGCGAGTGGGCCTGCCGGCACTCCCGCCCATGGTCGAACATGGTGTCTGGTTTCTGCGACCGAAGCTGAGCTCATTCTGACGAGCCGCCAGGTTGTGCCGGGGCGACTGCTGGGCGCCGGCTTTGATTTTCATTTCGAGCCTGGCCCAAAGCGGCGAGGGATCTCGTGGAACGCTGGCGATAGGCCCGGGATCGGCGCCACCATATCCTGCCGGTATGAAGCGGAAATAATTTCACCACCAGGCTTGAGGTTCTCCTATCCTGACTGGGGCGGTGAAAAAAAACGCAGGGTAATCGTGACCCTGCACGCGCACATGATGGAAGCAGCTAGGTTTGCACCTCCCGTCTTGGCGTTCGCTCGCGACCGGGGCGGGTGGTGCTCGATGGCCGAACAAATCGCCTCGAGGCGAGCGCACACACACCGCCTGCGCACACTGGAGGGAGGACACGACTTCCATTTCGAAAACCACGACCGGCTTTGCGCAGCAAGTGAAAGCCTTCCTCGGGACGCTCTGAGGCTGGCAACGGAGCGCTGCGCCGCGTGGTAGATTCACCTAGTCGTCTTCAACCGAACGGAGGTTTCATGCGCGAAATCATTTCCACTAAGGACGCCCCCCAGGCCATCGGCCCTTACTCGCAAGCGGTCCGAGCCAACGGGTTCGTGTTTGCTTCTGGCCAAATCGCCCTTGATCCCACCACTCAGCAGGTGGTTCCAGGCGATGTGTCCGCGCAAACCGATCGCGTGCTGCGCAATCTCTCGGAGATTCTCGAAGCCGCCGGCAGCGGGCTCGGAAAGGTTGTCCGCTCCACCGTCTTCCTCAAGAACATGAACGACTTTGCCGCCATGAACCAGGTGTACGGGAAGTATTTCAGTTCGGCGCCGCCGGCTCGCTCGACCGTGGAAGTGGCCCGCCTGCCCAAGGACGTGCTGGTGGAAATTGACGTGATCGCGATACAGTAGGAGACATCTCGATCATAGAGACTCGGGAAATCGCCGAAGCTGGAAAACCTCTGTGTGGCTCCGTGCCCTCTGTGTTTAAGATTGCGCTGATGTGAAGGAGCTCAGAATGACCAAGTATGTTGCAGCGGTCGCAATGATTCTCGTGTTGACTGTAGTCTCTCTTGTCGCGCAAAGCGCCACCCGGAAATCTTCTACCGCCAATACCAACGCCCCCGCCAAAGTCACCGGCGACGGTGTGAAAACTCCCTCCGGACTCACCTACTGGGACCTTCGGGTTGGCAATGGCGAAGTTGCCAAGGAAGGCAGCCGCGTGCGGGTGCACTATACGGGCTGGCTCACCAACGGCAAGAAGTTCGATAGCTCCGTCGATGCCGGCAAACCGTTCGACTTCACGATCGGCAACGGCGAGGTCATCAAGGGATGGGAAGAAGGCGTCGCTGGAATGAGGGTCGGCGGCAAGCGTCAGCTTCGCATTCCACCCGATCTTGGCTACGGCGCCGAAGGCACTCCAGGCGGACCGATTCCGCCCAACGCTACTCTCATCTTCGACGTACAGCTGCTGGGTGTGCAGTAGGAATAGGACTCAGGGGTTAGGACTCAGGGGTCAGGTCTCAGCCAGGCCGACCCGAGAATCTGGGCTTAAGAGCCAACCGGAGCTGAGACCTCGATGGGTTGGCTTCTACGCTTTGACCACTTTGCCGCTGCGAATGCAAGCGGTGCACACGCGCATGCGCTTGGTGCTCCCGGCCACGCGGGCGTGCACCGGCCGCAGATTCACGTTCCAGCGCCGCTTGGTGACGTTATGGGCGTGGCTGATACGGTTTCCGAATTGCGGCTTCTTGCCGCAGATATCACACTGTTGTGCCATGACTGCCTGGATCCTTTCAGAACGCTGCTTGAATCGACTATTATAACGGACTGGGCGCTCGCCGACAATTTGTACCGCGCGAGCAGGCAATGTAAACTAACCTCCTCCTTCCGAAGACGAAGGGCGGAGGTGGCCAGATGTTAAACCGTAGCAAATCGACTTTGCTGGACAGCGTCCTGGTGCTGGCCCTGATGGGCATTGTGGCCGGAGCCGTTGGCGGGTTAGCGATTGGCGTCGTCACTAGTCCCAAAGCTCAGAGTTCCCCCACCTCCGCCCCCCGGTAAATAACCCGAACCTCCCCGCGTCTTCTTTCGCTTTTCCCTATGCGATACTGAAAACATGCAGTCCCCGCTTCAGTCGCCCACTTCGACCTCAGATCCCAAGTCGGTTAAAGTGAACCTCAGCACCGGCACCGGCATGGACATTGAGTGGAAAGACGGCCACACCTCGCACTACGATTTCGTCTACCTGCGTGACGCCTGCCCCTGTGCCATGTGCAACGAAGAGCGCGACAAGACCAGGCGCAAGCCCGGCGAACCTGCCCGGCTCGCTCCCGGCATGCTTCCCATGTTCAAAGCGGCCGCCAAGCCAGTTTCGGCCGAGGCGATCGGCAAGTACGCCATTCGCTTTGCCTGGAACGACGACCACGACCTGGGCATCTATTCCTGGAAGTTCCTCCGCGAAGTCTGTCCCTGCACTCAGTGCAAGGCGGCGAACCAGTAGCAGAGAAATAGTTTTCCAGCGCCGAGGGGTTCCGCGCTGGAGCGGTGTGAATCGGAAAATGCAAGAAGGCAAATTCAGCAGAACTGCGCACCGCGTCGCCATTCGCCGGGCCGCACACCAACTTCTGGACGAGCCCAGGGTGCTCGACGATCCTTTGGCGCTGCTCATCATCGGCTCCGAAACGGCCGAGGAGCTGCGATCCAATCCCAAAGAGCACCACGCTTTTTCCCGCGCGTTCCGTGCCTTTATGGCGGCGCGCAGCCGCTACGCCGAAGACGAACTCGCCCGCGCCGTCGCGCAGGGCGTCACTCAATACGTTATCCTTGGCGCCGGACTCGATACTTTTGCCTACCGCAACCCTCATCCCGGTTTGCGCGTCTTCGAAATCGACCACCCCGCGACCCAGGCCTGGAAGCGCGGACAACTGCAAGCGGCAGCCATTCGCATCCCGCCGTCGCTAACCTTCGTTCCCATCGACTTCGAACAACAAACCCTCGAATCGGGCCTGAATGATTGCGGGTTTAATCGAACCACGGCAGCCTTCTTTTCCTGGCTCGGGGTCACGCCTTATCTCACTCCCGGAGCCTGCAGGACCACGCTTTCCTTGATCGCCCGAATGTCGGCAGGCAGCGGTGTGGTCTTCGATTTCGCCGTGGATCCCGCGCTCCTCACCCCCGGGCAGAGACAGGCGCTCGCGGCTCTCTCGAAACGGGTCGCCGCCGCCGGAGAGCCGTTCCAGTTATTCTTCGATCCCGAGAAATTGCAGGACGAGCTCAAGAGTCTGGGATTCCATCGCACCGAGTTCCTCGAAGGCAAGGAGCTTAACGCGCGCTATTTCAAGGACCGCAGCGACGGCCTTCTGGTCCGCGGAGGGCTGGGACACCTGATGGCTGCGTGGGTGTGAGCTGATTCCTGGTCTTCGCCTTCGCGGCGCTGCCCATCAACAATCCTGTAAAATTGGATCATCGGCTCCGGAGCCACTTCCGCATTGTCTTTTCTCGATCAACTCAACCCGCAGCAGCGCGAGGCCGTCGAAACTACCGAGGGTCCGGTATTGATCCTCGCCGGCGCGGGCAGCGGCAAAACCCGCGTCATCACCTATCGCATCGCCTACCTGATCGAGCCCATGGGCGTCATGCCGGAATCCATCCTCGCGATGACCTTCACCAACAAAGCGGCGGCGGAAATGGGCGAGCGCGTCGAAAAACTCGTCGGCGGCCTCAGCATCGCCAAGCCCGTCATCTCAACCTTCCATTCCTTCTGCGTACGCGTTCTCCGCCGCGATATCGAAGCCCTGCAGATGGCCTCCGCCACGCCCGGCCAGCCGCCCATCGGCCACACCAAAAAATTCGTGATCTACGACGAAAGCGATCAGCAATCTTTGGTCAAAGGCATCATGAAGCGGCTGGGTGTCGACGACAAACAACTGACGCCGCGCACCGTGCTCTCCCGCATTTCCTGGGCGAAGAATCACATGCTCGATCCCCAGGAGCTTTACCTGCAATCGGCCGATCCCAAGCACGAGAAGATCGCCCACCTGTTCGAGGAATATCGCAAAGAGCTGCGCAAGGCCAACGCCCTCGACTTCGACGACCTGCTGCTTGAAGCCACCCGCCTGCTGAAAACCGCCGCGCCGGTCCGCGAGTACTACAATCGCCGCTTCCAATATCTCCTCATCGACGAATACCAGGACACCAACCGCCCGCAATATGAACTCATGCGCATGCTGGCGGGCGAACGCCACAATGTGTGCGCCGTGGGCGATGAAGATCAGTCGATTTATTCCTGGCGCGGCGCCGACATCCGCAACATCCTTGAGTTCGAGAAAGATTTTCCGGAGGCCAAAATCGTCCGCCTCGAACAGAACTACCGCTCCACCCAAAATATTCTCGAGGCGGCGTCGGCGGTGGTTGCCAACAACATTCGCCGCAAAGGCAAGAACCTTTGGACCTCGCGCCAGGGCGGCGCCAAGATCGGCTACTACGAAGCTCCCGACGGCGAAAACGAAGCCCTCTTCGCCGCCGATCACGTCGCTAAGTATCTGCGCGAAGCGGCCCAGCGCGGGGAAACTCCTCGCGCCGCCGTCCTCTACCGTACCAACTCTCAATCGCGTCTCTTTGAAGAAGCCATGCGCCGCTACGGCCTGAAATACAAAGTGGTCGGCGGATTCTCTTTCTACGAGCGCGCCGAGATCAAGGACATGATCTCCTACCTCAAGGTCATCCAGAATCCTGATGACTCTATTTCGCTGCTGCGCGTGGTCAATACCCCAACCCGCGGCATCGGCAAAAGTACGATCGACACCATTGAACACCTCGCTCTCGAAACCGGGCTTTCGCTCTGGGGCGCGCTCGGCGAGGCCATGCGGCGTCAACTCCTTCCGCAACGGGCGCTCTCAGCCCTGAAAAGCTTCCAGCAGTTGATCGTGGACGCCCAGGCGATGCTGTCCGGAAGTTTTTTCGACCACCTGGAAGAAAATGTGGGAATCGAAACCCAGGAAGCGGCAAATTCGGTGGGGGGATCGCCGCCCTCCCCTGCCCTGAGCCAGGTCGAAGGCGCGGTCCGGCTGGGCGAGGCCCATCCCGGCCCAGCTGAGCCAGACGATGCCGCCGCCTTCGATCCCAACCAATTCGAAAACACCGCCTTCGATTTCGGCGGAGCCTATGTCGGAGCGGACGAGCCGATGGCCGCAAACGGCGGTGGCGTCGACTCACCGGCATGGGTCGGCGAGCTGCCAAACGCGCCGATCGTACAAGCGTCGGCAGCGGCTTCCGATTCATTCCCCGTTCCCACGGTCAGCACCGCCGACATCCTCAAATTCCTGATCGACCGCACCGGCTACATCAAGCTCCTCGAAGCCGAAGACACGCCCGAAGCCTTCTCCCGCCTGGAAAATCTGCGCGAGTTGGTCAATGCCGCCATGGACTCGCGCGATCGCGGCGAATCGCTCGACCAGTTCCTCGACCACGCCGCCCTCATCAGCGACGCCGACGACTACGACGAGCGCTCCCAGATCACGCTCATGAGCCTCCATGCCGCCAAGGGCCTGGAGTTTCCCCTCGTCTTTCTCAGCGGCCTCGAAGAAGGATTATTCCCGCACTCGCGAACCCTGTTGCAGCCCGACGAGGTCGAAGAAGAGCGTCGGCTCTGCTATGTCGGCATGACCCGCGCCATGGATCAATTGATCCTCACCCGAGCCGTCTACCGTCGCCGCTACGGCACCGACCTGCCCGAAGCCAGCGTACCGTCGCGCTTTCTGGAAGAAGTGCCAATGCAGCTGGTCGAAGAGCTGGGCAAGCGGCGGACTCCCACCTCTCGGGTGGGGACGGCCCCGCTCGGTCGTGCGGCGGGGAGAAGCCACGCCGCTTACGATGAAGGCGTCCACTACTCCTACGAAGACGAAGATCAAACTGCCAACTGGAAGCACAGCGACGTTCCCCCCAGCCGCCAAAAGTCCACGTTGCCCGCCAAACCCTACAACTCCATCGAGAACATCGCGGAGTTTTTCGCCAGTCGCGGCAAAAAGTTTACCGTCCCGAAAATCCCTCTCGAACCGCCTACCGGTAAGCGCGGATTCCGTCCCGGCCAGAAGGTTCGCCATCCAAAATATGGCGAGGGAACGGTCTACCAGCGAGAAGGAGAAGGCGAAGAAGCCAAGATTACTGTACAATTTCCTCGCTTCGGCTTGAAAAAGCTGGTAGAGAAATACGCCCAGCTGGAAAGAGCGTAGCATCTGCCGCGAACCGCGCTTAGCCGCAACCCGTTGCGCAAGGCGCCCGACCATTGAAAACTGACGAAGACGGGAAGGTTTGCTGGAGTGACGACATAGAATGCTGGGGATCGAGCGATGGCTTTCCCCCGTTCTAACCGAGAAAGAGCTCGCACTCCTGCTCAACATTACGGTTGAATCACAATTCGTACCGAGAAGAGGACAAATACAGCATTCATGGCGAACACAGCAGAACTGACCAAAGAAGAACGCAAGAAATCGAAACGCGCCGCTCGCAAGAAAGCAAAAGCGGAGAAGCCGAAGAAGCCCCGCGATTACGCCCGCGGATCGAAGAAGCGCAAGGTGAAGAAGTTGGCTCGCGGCCAGTCGAAGCGGTAAAACGGCGGGCTTAAGCAATCCGGGCATGGACCGGCTCCCCCGGTCCATGCCTGACTCCGCTGTGAGGAGACAACTACCCTTGGCACAATCATCCCCCGAACCCAGCGGCGGCCCGGTTCGCACCTCCGACAATCAGCTGTTCTGCTGCAAGTCGATCGACAAGCTGATCGCCGAGTCCGAGGTTCCAGGACAGCGGCTGCAAAAAACCCTCGGTCCCTGGTCTCTGACCGCGCTGGGCATCGGCGCCATCATCGGCTCCGGCATTTTCGTGCTCACCGGAACCGCGGCCGCCGGAGAATATTTCCAAGCCCCGTCCATTCTCCACGCCCAAGTTCTCGACATTATCGTGAACTTCTTCCGCGGCGGCGGCATGGGCGCCGTCCTCATGCATGGACGCCCGCCGGCCGGCCCCTCCATCGCCATCTCATTCTTCCTGGTCGCGATGGCCTGCAGCTTTGCCGGCCTTTGCTACGCCGAACTGGCCTCCATGATTCCCATTGCCGGCAGCGCCTACACCTACTCCTACGCCACGCTGGGCGAAATCTTCGCCTGGATCATCGGCTGGGACCTCATCCTCGAATATGTAGTCAGCAATGTCGTAGTCGCGATCGGCTTCGCCGCCTACACCAAAGCCCAACTGGAATCTTTCGGGCTGCGATTGCCCGATCGATGGTCGACGCCCGTCTGGGAATCCGGCCACTGGACCGGCTCCTATTTCAACTTCCCCGCTTTTCTCATCATCTTCATCCTTACCGTGCTGCTGGTCCGCGGCGTGCGCGAATCCGCCGAAGCCAACAACATCATGGTCGCCATCAAGATTGGCGCCATCCTCGTGTTCCTCGTCATCGGCGGCGCGCTGGTGAATCCCGCGAACTGGCATCCCTTTGCGCCCTCTGGATTCGGCGGTGTCGTCACCGGGGGTGCCATCGTCTTCTTCACCTACATCGGCTTCGATTCCGTCTCCACCGCCGCCGAAGAGGCGCGCGATCCCCAGAAAGACTTGCCCATCGGCATCATCGCCTCGCTCATCGTCTGCACCATTCTCTATGTCGGCGTCTCCATCGTTCTGCTCGGCATGATGAAGTACACCACGTTTGTCACTGGCGAAGCCGCCGACGCCCCCGTCGCCTACGCGCTGAAGGTCCTCGGGGCCAGCCGCTGGTCGCGCTCCGTCATCGTGATCGGGGCTCTCACCGGCATGATCTCCTCCCTGCTGGTCTTCCAGTATGGTCAGGCGCGCATCTGGTACGCCATGTCGCGCGACCGTTTGTTCCCCGCGCTTTTCTCGAAAGTTCACGCCAAGTTCAAAACCCCCCATTACTCCACCTGGATCGCAGGCTTCGCGGTTGGCATCCCCGCCGGAATCTTCGCCATCAGCGACGCCGCCGATCTCTCGAACATCGGCACCCTCTTTGCGTTCGTCCTGGTCTCGCTCGGAGTGATCATCCTGCGCCGCACCCAGCCCGACCGCCCGCGCATTTTCAAAGTGCCGCTGGTCCCCTGGTTTCCGCTGATTTCGATCATTCTCTGCGGCGGCCTTATGACCGGACTCACCGTCATCACCTGGCTGCGCTTTGTCGTCTGGCTCGGCCTCGGACTGCTGATCTACATCTTCTACAGCCGCCATAGAAGCGAGTTCGCGAAAAAGTAGCGGAGAAGCCATCCGCCATCAACTCTCCGCTTTCGGCCGTCAGCAAGAGCGCCCTGTCGTCCCGAGCCGGACCAGGGACCTAGGCATTCCTACGCCGCGTCGGAGTCCCCGTTGGTTTCTCCCCGGCTCGCTGCCCAGGTTCACTACCGCGGTTCTCCGCAGCTCCCCGCCTCGGTGGTGAATTCTCTCTCTCGCAAATCTTCCGCCAAGAAATTACAATCAGGAAGTGATGTCTGCACCTGACCGGCCGCCGAGCAGTTTCCTTCGTCAGCTTCCTAAAGCCGAGTTGCACCTGCACCTCGAAGGCGCAATCGAGCCCGCCACGCTGCTCGAAATCCGCCAGCGCCACGGCGAACGCGTCACTCAGGCCGAAGTCGATGCCCTCTATCGCTACGAAGATTTCTCCGGTTTTCTGCTCGCGTTCAAGAACATCACCGAGCACCTCCGCACCCCGGAAGACTACGAGTTGATCACCTATCGCCTGATGCAGCGCTTGAAAGAGGAAAACGTCCTGCACGCCGAAGTTTACGTTTCGGTCGGAGTCTGTCTCTGGCGCCAGCAAGATTTCGCAGCCATCTTCGAGGGTCTGGATCGCGGCCGCACCCGGGGCGCGCGTGACTTCGGCGTCTCCCTGCTCTGGATCTTCGACGCCGTCCGCCAGTTCGGCGTCGAGCCGGCGCAGAAGGTTTTCGAACTGGCAGTTCGCTATCATGACCGTGAAGTGGCCGGCATCGGCATCGGCGGCGACGAGCAGAAAGCGCCGCCGGAACTTTTCCGCGACCCCTACTTTTGGGCCGCAGACCACGGCATGCGCCTCACCGCCCACGCCGGTGAGACCGGCCCGCCCGAATCCATTTGGGGAGCGCTTAACCTACGTGCCGAGCGCATCGGCCACGGCCTTACTGCCTTCCACGATCCGGATCTTGTCGAAGAGCTTGCCCAGCGCCAGATTCCCCTCGAAATCTGCCTGACTAGCAACCTGCGTACCGGTCTCTGCCCCAACCTCAACGACCATCCGGCAAAGAGTTATTTCGATCATGGCGTGATGATCACGCTGAACAGCGACGACCCCGCCCTGTTCGGCACGACGCTCGCCCGCGAATACCAGATCGCCCAGCAATGCTTCGCCTTCACCGACGAGCATCTCCGCGAACTTGCCCGCAACTCCTTCGAAGTATCATTTCTGCCAGCAGAAAAAAAGCTGGAGTTCCTGAACTTGTTCGATGCCGCCGCCGCGAGATGATGGACCATGTGGGGATAGCCGCTCTCGGCTGTCCTGCCGGGTAAGGCGGCCCGTCCGCCCCGTCGTTGCGGTGAAATCGCCACTCGAAAATCGGAAATGTCGCGGCGCATTCACCGAGAACTGAGAACTAGAAACTGTGTCCCTCCACATCGGCATCGTCGCTTGCAGCACCGAGGGCGCCGCGCTCTGCTATCGCACAATCTCGCTCGAAGGGGCGCAGATGCTGGGCCCGCACGATCATCCCGAAGTCTCGCTGCACTCCCATTCGCTCGCGAAATACATGCAATCCATCCGCGTCAACGACTGGGCAGGCGTCGCCGAGCTCATGCTTTCTTCCGCCGATAAGCTGGCCCGCGCCGGCGCCGACTTTCTCATTTGCCCCGACAACACAATCCACCAGGCGTTCGACCTGATCGAGCACCGTTCGCCCCGCCCCTGGCTGCATATCGCCAGAGAGGTTGTGAAAGAGGCTCAGCGCCGGCAGTGCAAGCGCCTCGCTGTTCTCGGCACGCGCTATCTGATGGAGGGCCCGGTCTACCGCGAAGCACTGAGAGCCGTCGCCATTGAGCACCGTATTCCCGGCGCCGAGCAGCGCGAGCGCCTCGACCGCATCATCTTCGACGAACTGGTCAATGCCCAGTTCCTGCCGCGTTCCCTGGCGTACTACGTCGAGGTAATCCGCTCGTTTCAGGACGAAGGCTGTGACGCGGTCGTGCTCGGCTGCACTGAAATTCCGCTGCTCGTCCCAGCTGGATCGTCGCCGCTCCCCACCCTGGACTCGACGCGCCTCCTGGCGAAAGCCGCAGTCCGCAAAGCGGTAGAAGGCTAGGGCAAAGGCCAGAGCTCAAAAAGCCATGTGGGGACAGACCGGTACAAGCTAACTTAACGAGCTATCGTTTCCGTATTGCTAAATGCGGTGGTGGGCTACTTTGCCTTCGGCTCGGAGGTTGATGATGCTCAACTGCACAAACTCTATCGGGCGCCGCTAGAGAACGAGACTCGTTACTCTGCAGCGAAGTGCATGCTGTTGGTTCCGAGGGCACGGACCAAACCATTTACTGTGCGCCAATCGTAGCGTTCATCCGTTCATCCTCCAATGCCCGGATGACGGCGGTCTTCAGCTCAAGAGTTGCTCCAGTCTGAGGCATAACTGGGCGCTTATTTCGTTCGGGGACGTGTCTTGTTCTTAGCCACTATAGGCCCCCTGCCAACAGAATCTCGTTCCCCTCGGGCCCTGCAAAAATAACAGTCAGTCAAGTACATTGGTGCCCTCATATGAGCGTAATCGCCTTAATAATCAAACAGTTCGGCCCCTTATTTTCGGCTTCAACCGTCAGGGCGCGAACGTCTCCGAGGGAAGGTGTCGCAAGCCTTCAGGGAGCGACGGGCACTGCCATCGCTGGTGGCCCTGCTCGGTAAGCTTTGCTGAAGCGGACCCGGAACAGCCAATAGATCATCAAGGGAAATGGCAGGAGGGCGAGGACGGTCAGGAAGATCGATCCGCGCAGGAAAGCGGGAAAGACTTGTTGTTGGCCCAAGAAGAAAGAGCCGGTGGCGATGAAGAGTCCAAAACACATGCGCCATAGGTGACGCGTGATGCGCTGTCGGCCAGCGAGGCCTCCGCCAGCGAGCATACGGATGTCTCCCGCGGCGGCCAGCAGGAGGACAACGCCGATGAAGAAGCTCATGCCGGCGGGGGCGTTCTTGTCGGGATGGTGGAGGGTCAGGAAACCGAGGGTGATGACCGAGCCTGCTCCGCCGAGGCCGACCAGGAGCGCGGCCCAGTCAGACCGGCCTATGTTCCTGCGGCGGCCGGCGAGCCACGCGGTGACGATCATGTAGAAGGTGACAATGCTGCCGATAATATTGCCTCGCTGCGATTTCATGATGGCCAGACAGAGGGCGCTCGAGGCCAACGTCACGATCGCGATGGTGAAGACATTTCCCGAGGCGCGATGCAGACGGCTGCCTTTGCGGACGGCCATCGCGAAGCTGCCGGCGAGCAGGCCAACCGTGCCCCCGAGGATGTGCAGAATCAAGAGCGGGAGTCGCATGCTTCCACGTCCTTTGACCACCTGCGATTGCTACCACGGCCCGAGAAGGCCCGGCATTCTAAGCAACAGACTGCTCAGTATGGGCAGAGAAACCTCTGTCCGGCAGCGATGTTAGCAGTCAGGACACCCTGCACGTCTGTTCAAGATTGCTCTCATTTCATCGAAGCCGGGCAATCAGCGAGGCCGGAAATTCGGGAGCAGAATTCGTAGCGATAAACGCCTTATGTTGACCGAACCGGGTCAACTCCCGCATGATCGGGAAACCGGAAGCGCGCTGAGCAGCGCGTTGCTCAGGAGGGTTGAAGTCCCTCTCTCGCTCAGATCTGGGGCGCCTTATCCAAGAAGCCGGGTTCGTAGCCGCCGAGCGAAGCCGCATCCGAAACTCTAGAAAAGGTTTGTCATTTCGAGCCAGCCGGAGCAAATGCGCTGGCGACGGGAGAAACTTGCGATTCCGTTTTCACCCCTTATGACTGCTACTAACCGCGAAACCACAAGCCGGCGCCTGCAGTTCCGCCAACTTACCGGTCTCTACGCCATCGTGCGCCTTGCCCCGGATACGCCCATCCCCGATTGGTCTATGCCAGGCGATTACACCTCGATCACCCGCACCGCCGAAGAACTCTCCATCGTTTGCCCATTAAACAACATTCCGAAACACATCGCCTCCGGCCCGCGTTGGATCTGCCTCAAACTCGAGGGCCCGTTCCCCTTCTCGCAGACCGGAGTTCTCGTCTCCTTCATCGCGCCGCTGTCGAATCACGGCATCCCCATCTTTGCGATTTCTACCTACGACACCGACTATGTTCTCGTGCAGGAAGAGTCCTCTGGAGTGACTCTGGACATTTTGCGTGAGGCTGGACACGAATTACTCTCTTGACGATGCCTGCTTCCGCCAGGCTCGACCGATCTTACGAACTGTGAGATCGGCGACTCACCTCGCCCTCTTGCTCGCGACTCTCTCTGCGCTCCCGAAAGGATCGCCGGCAATCGCTCTCGGAGGATGACATTCACAGTTATCTCCCCCAGGCTCAGGGGGCAACGCCGAAGAGGTGAACATCAATCATTTGGAATATTCCGATTTCACCGGAGACGGCATGGATGAGGCAGTCGTGGTTGCCTCCGGCTGCGCCACCGCCACGGCTGGTCCAGATGTCCAGACCGTCCTCAGCCGATGCTTTCCGGCATCTCCATCGCCGATCCTGCCGATTGCCCATGGGCGCCATTGGACTCCGAAATAATGCCGGCCACCGCCGTCGCGAATGCATTTACCTCACGTCTGTGCTGTAATGATGACAAAGCAGCTCGAATGCCATCAGCTCTTACCAGCCTCCGCCGTCGCGCCAAATCCCTGCCCCGCAATCTGCGCGGAGCAGCCATGGCGGCGCGCGCTCTTGCTTCGACCGACCACCCCTTACTGGCGCACATTATCCCCGTCCGCCGTTGCAATCTAGCCTGCACCTATTGCAATGAGTTCGACGATTTCTCAAACCCCGTGCCGACCGAAGAAATGTTTCGCCGTATCGACAAGTTGGGCTCACTCGGAACCGCCGTGGTCACGATTTCCGGTGGGGAGCCGCTGCTCCATCCCGAACTCGATGAGGTCATCCGCCGCATTCGCGCCCATGGCATGATCGCAGGCCTCATCACCAACGGCTATCTGCTGGTTGCGGATCGAATCCAGCGCCTCAGCCGCGCCGGACTCGAGTGGCTGCAGATCTCGATCGACAACCTAAATCCCGACGAAGTCTCCAAGAAGAGCCTGAAAGTCCTCGACAAGAAACTCCAACTGCTCGCCGAGCACGCGGATTTTCATGTGAACATCAATTCCGTGGTGGGCAGCGGCATTCACCATCCGCAGGATGCGCTGATCATCGGCAAGCGCGCCCTCGAACTTGGATTCACATCCACCATCGGCATTATCCACGACGGCAGCGGCCAGTTGCAGCCGCTGGGCGAAGAAGAGCGTCGCATTTACGACGAAATGAAATCGTGGGAGAAACGCAGCTTCACCCGCATCAACGCCTTCCAGGACAACATTGCGCAGGGTCTGCCCAATGATTGGCGTTGCCGCGCCGGAGCCCGCTATCTCTACATTTGCGAAGACGGATTAGTTCACTACTGCTCCCAGCAACGCGGTTACCCCGGCGTCCCGCTCGCAACCTATACTCGCGATGACATGCGCCGCGAATACTTGACAGAAAAATCCTGCGCCCCGCATTGCACGGTGTCCTGCGTACATCAGGTATCGATCTTCGATAGTTGGCGCGGCCCGCAGCACCTTCCGCTCACGACTGCAGCGGCCTCGGCCAGCGAACTCGTCCAAATCAAATAAGGCCGCCTACTTCTTGGGTTGCGCCGACGGCGGCAAAATTCCATTCAGCCGCAAATACATGGCGGCCGCGGCGTAATGGTCGGCCCATCCGCTGGCCAGGCCCAGCCCGGCCATGGCGCGGGGGAACTGATGTCCGCCGAAGAGTTCGACGCTGTCGCCCAGCTTGGAATCATCCATTTTAGACAGCGCTTCGGCGCAGAAATCAAAAGAAGCCGTGGCCGCGGCGAGCAGCTTCTCCTTGCCATCGGTTTCCTTGACTTCTTCAACTTTGGGTGCAGGAGTGTCCGCTGCCTTGGCGCACCCGCCGTTGTTCGAGCCAATGATGTGCACCACCAGATGCGCAAAGGTCATCTGGTCGGGTGTGGGTTTGTAGTTGAATTTGTCGGCGGGCATCGCGCCAATGGCCCCTAGGATATTATTCCGCGAGCGTGGCAGCAGCATGCGAAGCGACGTGGCCACCGGATCCTTAACCGGCGCCGCAGCCTGCGCAGCGGGTGGCGCGGTAGAAGGAGCCATTGCTCCCTGCGCCCATCCCGAATTAACCCAGAAACACGCGAAGAAAAACACGACCAGAGTGCGATTCATGGAAAGCTCCTCAACCTAGCTGATCTTATGTACTGCATACCGATTCGCTGCCAGCCTGCTACGACCGCGTCGCTAGCGCCGCCGCGCCCAACTTCCAGAATAAATACCACGCGGCCACGATCACAATGGCGGTCGTCCGTTTCACTTTACTGTTCGAGGAGAACCCGATCCCCATCAGTACGATCGTCCAGATGGCGATGATGTCGAGCCCCGAGGCGATGCTATAGAGAAATTTGTTGCCCGTCGGATCCATGAAGTACGCCGGGTTCGTGGCCACCGGATTGTTCACGTTAAAGCCTTCCGGGTTGACACCGGCAAACATCGAGATTGCGCCCAGAATTGAACCGATCATGCCGGGCAGCGCCGCATAGAAAACGATGGCATAGGCCGTTTTGTAGGCAACATTTGCCCCTGCGCCAAAGTTGAAGCTCACCCACAGCACCAGGCTGGTAATCGCGAAGTAAAGCAGGATCATCACCGGAATTCCGTACGACAAATAACGAACCAGACTGCTCGAAAACCTGATCTGTTTCGCCTGCTGGTCGGGGGGAAGCTTATCGAACTGATCGGCGCGCGAGGACTTCGCAATCTCGTTCTTGCTGATCTGCTCAAATCCGACTTGCCGGTCCATCGAATAGACGAACAGCAGCGAGACGATGGAGATCAGCAGCCACGGTCCCCACCAACTCGCATTCCGGTGCAAGTCGGTGAAAGTTTTCGAGGGCGCAATGAAGGTATCGACGATGCGCGCGCCCTCCGAAAGCGGGACGGCATCAGGCGCGGTCACAGACGGAGTCACAGGCGGTAGCGGAGCGGCAGCCATCTTTAAGTGCCTCCTGCGGGATGCCAAGGAATTTTAATCGGGAGTCGGTCTGGTTACAAGCGAGCCCGCCAAGCCTGGCCAAGCCTGGCCCAGCCTGCCAAGCCCGGCAGCCAACCAGGAACGCCAGCGCGTTTAAGATGAACCCATGCAGAATGTATCGCCGGTCGCAATCGGAGCGCTGGTGCTGGAACTCGCTCCGGCGGTTCTGTTCGGCTGCGCCGCCGGGCGAGTTGCGCGCGCCGTGGAGCGCTGGCCCGTGGGGTTGCGCCTGAGCCTTCCTGCGCTCTTCGTCCTGCCTTACGCCATGGTTTCCATCTCTGCCCACATCTTCCAGTGGACTTGGTTCGCGCTCTATGCCGTGCTGCCCGTGGCCATCGCAGGGCTGCTGATGCGCGCCGCCCGGTCCGATTCTTCGCAGCGCGGCGACTGGCGCGACGCCTTCATCTTGCTTGTGCTCGGTCTGGCTGTCGATCTGCGCTGGTTTGAGAGTGCGTGGCCCAGCGGTCTGCGGGCTCTGAACGAATTGCTTCTGGTGGACGCCGGCCTGTATGGATTTCTGGCGATCCGCCAACTGAGCGGTACGGGATTCGATTTCCATCTGCGCTGGAGCGACTGGAAAACCGGCCTGCGCGAGCTTATATTCTTCGCGCCCGTTGTGATCGTGGTGGGGCTGGCACTCGGCTTCATCCATCCCCATCGCAATCTGCCCGGAGTTGGTAGCGCGGTCCTGCGCTGGGTGCTGATATTTTTCTTTACCGCCGTGCCCGAAGAACTTTTCTTCCGCGCTTGGGTGCAGAACTTGCTGGAGCGTCGCCTGGGCCGCCGCTCTGCCCTGGCGATCGCGTCGATTCTTTTCGGCCTGTCGCATTTCAACAAGCGCTCCACCCATTTCAACTGGCCCTACGTGCTGCTGGCCACCATCGCGGGAATTTTTTATGGACGCGCCTGGCGCGAAAATCGTCGCGTCCCCGCCTCAACCATTACCCATGCCACGGTGGATTGGTTGTGGGGCCTGTGGTTTTAGGCAGTAGCCAGTGTGGTCAGCTCAACCGATCTCTTCACAGGCCGTATGTGAGGCCGCCGTTGGGCCGAGCCCCGGACGACTTACGGCGTCGCGTGATAGCGCAAGTATCCCAACCCGACCCGCAAATGATGATGCAGCCCATCCGGCACGCACACCGCGAAGCACAGCCCAAGTACTCCCTGCGCCAAGCCGAGCATCCATAGATTGCGGTAGCGCCGGAACAGCGCGCAGGACGCGATGCCCCAAACCAGGGTAGCCGCAGTGAGCACAGGGTTGGGTAGATGCGCCGCGGCAAACAGAGTGCCTGCGAGAGTCACCGCGGCCGATGGCTTCGAGACCAGGCGCAGCAACCGGTCCATGAAGTAGTCCTGCAAAAGGAATTGCTGGTAGATGGTCCACATCACATAGCCCGCGACGTGCTTGAAATCGCCCTTGTAGAGGGGATGCAGCGTGCCGATTTTCGCCGCCACCAAGATGCTCAGGGCGGAGAGCACGCCGGCCGAGGGAAAGATCCAGAGCGAGTCCGCCAGTCCGCCCCGGCCCACGCCCAATTCATCGCGACTCTTTCCCCGCGCCAGCACCACCAGCAGCGTCAGCATCAGAGCAACCGGCGAGAGGATGCGCTGCAGGCTCTCCGGCGTCCAGATGATGCCCACGATCAACCCGTAACCCAAGATCAGTTCAACCAGATCGCGAGTCCTGCCGGAATAGGCACCTGACATTAAACTCCCACCTCCGGCGTTGCCTCTAAAAGACTGCGCGTATACGCATGCTGCGGCCTTTCCGTGATTTGCTCGGCGGGGCCGACCTCGACAATCTGGCCGCGATACATGACCGCGATGCGCGTTGAAAGATAGCGCACCACCGGCATCGAGTGCGAGATAAACAGATAGGTCAGTCCGAAGTCACGCTGCAATTGCGCCAGTAGATTCACGATCTGCGCACCCACGCTGACGTCGAGCGCCGAGACTGGTTCGTCGGCCACAATGAACTTGGGCCGTAGAGCCAGCGCCCGCGCGATGCCAATCCGCTGCCGCTGTCCGCCGCTGAATTCATGCGGAAACCGCCGCAGGATTGATTCGTCGAGCCCCACCGCACGCACCAGTTCGACCACACGAGCCCGAATCCCATGCTTCGCATTCTTGTCGCCGTTGGACCTGCGGTGAATCAGCAGCGGCTCGGCGACAATCGCCTCGACCCGAAAGCGGGGATCGAGCGATGCGAAGGGATCCTGAAAAATAATCTGCATGTCCCGGCGCAACCGGCGCATTTCGCCGCTGCCGGCGGCACGCAGATCGCTTCCCGCAAAGCGAATGCTGCCGGAGGTTGGCTCGAGCAGCCGCAAAATCAAACGTCCCAGCGTGCTTTTCCCCGAACCCGATTCGCCGACAAGTCCCAGCGTTTCACCCGCATGAATATCGAGCGACACGTCGTCCACCGCGCGAACCTCATGGCTGTCGCTGAACTTTCTGCCCAGCAGAGACTCCCCCTGCGAATAAATCTTGGTCAGATTTCTGACTTCCACGAGCGCCATGGCTTTATTCCAAATTCTAGAATATGCAAAACTCCACCCTTATCCCGCCGCAATCATCGGCACCGCCGCCAGCGCCGCCAGCAATCCCACAAATCGCCAGCGGGTCAAGTGTTCTTTCAGGAACAGACGGGCGAGCAGTACCGTCACCGCCGGGTACAGTGACGAAATGACCACCGCTTCGTCGAGGCGACCAGTCTGGCTCGCGCGCACGAACAATATCGTGCCGATCGAATCCACACACCCCGTTAGGACGCCCCAGCGCACTCCCACGGCAGTAATGTCGCTGAATTCTCTTTGCAGCGCGACAATCGAGCCAGTAATCAGCAGGGCTCCGCCTCGGCTTAAGGTTGCGATCCAAAACGGTGACGCGTCACCGGCCTGGCGCACGCAAAGATAAAATCCCGCGAACCCCGTGCCCGCGAATAACGCCAGCCCGATGCCCTCCGGAGTGGCGCCGTTTTCGGCGCGCGTGATCAGCCAAAGCCCGATTGCGGCTAGGATAAAGCCGAGGATCGAGATTCTGCCCGGCATGCCCTCGGTGAACATCGAGATCACCGTCGGGATCGCCGCGCTGAGCACCGCAGCCACCGGCGCGGTCAATCCCATTCGTCCCAAGGAAAGCGCTCGATAGAAAATTGCCAGCGAGGCCCCCGCGGAAAAGCCCCCAGCTAACACCCACGCCACGCTTCGTCCCGAGGGAAATGCTGCATGACTAGCCCAGGCGAGAGTCCCGGCCAGAACGAGCCCGCCCATATTCACCACCGTGGTAAATAGGAATGCGTTGGCGCGCCGGGTGGCGTATCCCCCTAGAAAATCGCTGGTACCCCAAGTCAATACAGCAGCCAGTCCGTAAACGGCACTTGCGACCTGGGGCGCGGCAGCCATGTCCGACGAGGTTACCACGCGCTCTGCGGCACGGAGCCACAGGCTCCGCCGCAGACCCTTCGTCCTCGAGCCCCGCCAAACGCATCCCTAGCTCGCCCGGCAAGACATCGACCGCAGGGGTGGCGTCTATCTGGCCTCCGATGTGCGAACGCGGGCCAGTCCTGAGGATGTCGATGGGACTCCCGGTCTCAGTTCTCGAGCCCCACCTGGCGGGCCGTCCGGTACGTAAGTCAAATCCCCCCGCTCGCAACAAAGCCACAGTGAGACTGACGGCACGCAGTACCAGACCGATCTGTCGCAGCGGAGATTCCAGCGGACCCGCGTCGATGTCAAGTGTGGAAGCGCCTGGGCTGCCATTCCGGGCGTTCGACAAATTCAGCACGTTTTCCCAGAAGGCCAACCAGAACCTGCCCTCGGCGGCGCTGGCGATCATGCCTGAACTCTGTTTTACGACGGAGACAATCTCCGGGATCGACGATGGCGACAAGAGCCTACTCCCGTACAATCCGCAACAGTACCTTGCCGCGTCGAAGCCGACGGCCACCATATTGCACTATGACTACGACGGCGCGCACTGCATCACAGATGGACACGAGCGTGGCCGCTCGCTCCCCACCTACCGATTCCTAAGGCCGGACCGAGCCGATTTCCGAACAACTCGGCTTATCGCATTTCGTACCCGGGAGACCCCGTTGAGGTGACCGCACCGAACAGTCGGTACACGGTCGCGGTATTGCCCGCCTTCTTCCGAACCGTCGAGCCGAAGTGCAATCCGTTAGCAGCCGGCTGCTCCTAGCATGGTAAAATCTGAGAACGGATTCGGTTGCATGACCTTTCTGAGAGCCCAGGTCTTAAGAGACAACGCTTGATTGAACTGGCACCCTCGATTCTTTCCGCGGACTTTGCCCGTCTCGGCGAGCAGGTGCGCGCCGCGTGTGAAGGTGGGGCCAGTGTCATCCATGTGGATATCATGGATGGCCACTTTGTTCCCAACCTCACCGTCGGTCCTCCGGTTGTCCAATCGCTGCGCAAGGTTACCAAGTTGCCGCTCGATTGCCACCTGATGATTGAGAATCCCGACGAATTCATTCCCGCATTTGCCGAGGCGGGTGCGGATTGGATTTCGGTCCATCAGGAAGCCTGCCGCCATTTGAATCGCACCCTGCACCTGATCAAAAGCCATAATTGCATGGCTGGCGTCGTGATTAATCCAGCCACCCCGGTGGACGTGCTCACCGAGGTGCTGGACATCGTCGACTATGTTCTGGTGATGTCGGTAAATCCCGGCTTCGGCGGTCAGAAGTTTATTCCCGGTGCGCTCCATAAAATGCGCCGTTTAGCGGAGATTCGCAGCCAACGCCGGCTGGCCTACCGCATCGAAGTAGATGGTGGTGTCGCCCTTGCCACGGTGGTCGACGTGGTCCGGGCCGGAGCGGAAATTCTGGTGGCGGGCAACGCCGTATTCGGCAACGGCAATCCAAAGCAGAATGCCGAAGCATTGCTGAAGGCAGCAACCGAAGCCGCGCTGCTCAGAGTCTGACCATTGGCTGCAAAAGATGCGGCTGCAATCTGGTTTTTGAAAGGGCGCGGCATTATCCACGGAATAACGGCAAAAAATACTCGCGGCTTTAGCCGCCGCGGCAACGGCCACCAATCCTGATCCGAGGTCTTATGTCACATCGCGTTTCATTGCTGTCGGTGCTCGTAGTGCTGCTGCTGATCACGGCGGCTTGCAGTAACAAGAAGGCGGTCAACCCGCTGGCCAACGTGGGGTCAAAGCAACCGGATAAGGTTTTGTTCGATAAGGCCATGGACGCGATGAAGCACAACCGCTTCGATGTGGCCCGCATGACGCTGCAAACCCTCATCAACACCTACCCGGACTCGGAATTCATCGCCCGCGCCAAACTGGCGGTGGGTGATTCCTGGTATGCCGAGGGCGGCACCGCTTCGCTCGCTCAGGCCGAACAGGAGTATCGCGACTTCGAGACTTTCTTTCCCAACATGCCCGAAGCCGCCGAAGCCCAGTTGAAGATCGCCAACATTCAGTACCAGCAGATGGAGAAAGCCGACCGCGACTATACCCACGCCAAGCGGGCCGAAGACGAATACCGCAATCTGATCATGCAGTATCCCGATAACCCCAAACTGGTAAAGGAAGGCAAAGAACGTCTGCTCGAAGTGCAGGAAGTCCTGGCCGAGCGCGAATTCGATATCGGAAAGTTCTACTTCTTTCGCCAGTCCTATCCCGCATCCATTGCCCGGCTCAAGACATTGGTGGAAAAATACCCGCTCTACAGTAAGGCCGATGAAGCTCTTTTTCTGCTGGGCGAAAACTACGAGGGCCAGATCGCGCAGATGCGCGCCCGCCTAACCTGCGTCAAAACCAGCCCTCACCCAGGCTGCGTCCCTGAGCAGGTCAAAGCCAACATGATTGAAGAACTAACCAAAGAGGCATCCGCAGCCTATTCGCAAATCATTACCAGATATCCCCTCATGGATCGCGAGGATGACGCCAAGAAGCGCTTGGCAGTGCTGCATCAGCCGATCCCCCGGCCGACCAAAGCAGCCGTGGCACAGAACCGCCGGGAGGAAGACAGCCGCCGCGAAGCCAGCACCTACGATCGCCTGATGAGCGTAGTAAAGAAGGGCCCTGATGTCGCGCAGGCCGCGAAAGTCGGCGAGCCCCCGCTCGTGGATCCAACCCCGATTGCAGCCAATCAAGAGGCTGGAGCAACCGCCATGAGAGCGATGGGAATGTCCCGCGGCAACAACCAAGCGAGCGTGGAAACGGTGAATGCCGGAACGCCCGCCGCCAATGAGCCAGCCCCGCGCTCCGATGCGCCACCCCCGCCGGCCGCGGATCCCTTTGCCCATGCCACAACCGCCAATGCGCCCGACCCGAACGAACTGACGCCCGCCCCGCCGGCCGTTGCCTCAAAGCCTGACCCCAACGAGCTGACCCCCGCCGCCGATGCCCAGACCGCGGCAGCGAGCAATCAACCTTTGCCGCCTCCAGTGCAGGTGAATGAGCTTCAGCAAAGCCAGCCGTCCAGCAGTTCTGCCAAGTCAGCTACCCCCTCCAATTCGCTGGCCAGTGATCAGGATGTCTCGAGCAGCAAGAAGAAGAAAAAGAAGGGCTTAAAGAAGATCATATCCTTCTAGCTGATGCTTCACGGTAGCTGGGTTCGGCATCTCCCTTCGGCCAACGCCGTGAAGGTTACGCCTGCTCACTAGACGCTGACCCCTAGTAACCGGGTAACCTCCCATCGGATCATTGACTTACGTTGTCGCTCAGGTTACCTTCGCGATATCTCCCCTCATAAGAGGAAAAATTCCTTGGCCCGGAAGATACTGCTTGCCGACGACAGCGTGACCGCCCAGAACATGGGGCGCAAGATTCTTGCGGACGCAGGCTATGAGGTCATTACCGTCAACAACGGCTCCGCCGCGCTGAAGAAGATCGCCGAACTCAAGCCCGATCTCGTCATCCTCGATGTTTACATGCCGGGCTACAGCGGGCTGGAAGTCTGCCAGCGTCTCAAAGAATCGCAGGACTCGTGCCGCATTCCCGTGCTCCTCACCGTTGGCAAGCTGGAGCCTTTCAAGCCGGAAGAGGCGCAACGCGTCCGGGCCGAAGGTTTCATCGTTAAGCCGTTTGAGGCCAGCGAGTTGCTCAGCGCCCTATCCAAGTTGGAAGATAAGGTCGTGCCTCGGGCGGAAGCCTCCAAGCCTGGCCGCTTTGCCCGCGCCATCGCCGCTGCGGAGGAAGCCGGCCGCGGTGGTAGAAATGAGGTCTCGGCCGAAGACGATGGATGGAAGAGCCGGATTTCATTTCCTCAGCAGAAAACCGAGTCGGAGCAAAAAGAAAAAGAAAAAGACACCGACGCCGCTGCCTACTTTAACCCCATAAACCGGGACCTCCGCACCGTGGTCGAAACCCCCGCTGAACTGGCCGCCGCGAGGGCCGTCGAACAGGGACACAAGCTTCATCAGGCTCAGAAATCATCCGAAGCCAGCCTGGTTGTGGCCGCTTTAGTCCCCCCCGGCCTGCCCCAGGATGTGACCCCGGAAGAAGTGGCCGCAATCGCCGCCGCCGCGGCCCAGATACAGATGATCGGTGCGGTCTTGAAGGACGAGTCTTCTCCCGGCCGCGCAGAAGACGAAGCCGGCCATTTCGCGACCCCCGTGAAGGCGGAAGCCGCTTCGGAAAACAGGAAAACCGAAAACACGCAGGACGAGAAGGACAAGTCCGAAGAGCCGCAAGACGTGCCTGTAACCATGGCAGCCGCTGCGGAAGCACCTGGCTCCGCAAACAAGAGTGGTTCGCGCTGGACCGCCGTAGCGGTGGCGTTGGAAGCCGACGAGGCCACAATCTCGCTCGACCAGGAAATGCAGAAGGCATACACCGCTTTTGTGGCTGAGGAGACAGCCTCCGCCCCGGTAGCAGCCTTGCCACAGGCCGCGCAACCCGAGATCTCTTCCGCACCCGAGGAAGCGGAATTCGCCGTTACCGCACTTTCAAATCCAGAGTCTGTCCCCCGAGCGCAATCGCAAGCGGCGGTAAGCTCTGAGGCCGGGCAAACTGAATCAGTACCAGGCGCACCACCCGCCATCGCAACCGTACCCTTTTCCGCGTCTGCCGAGACTGCGAGCGTTCCTGAGGCCGCCAGCGCATCCTTGCAGCCGACCGGGCCCGAAGTTGGTCCCGCGGATACCGCGCCGGTTGCGTCCCTGGTGACACAAGGTGAACAGACACACAACGAAGCCGCATCTCGAGAACAGGCACGTCCCGACCCCCCGCCGACGGCTGAGCCCGCTACCAGCGAACTCCCCGCCGACTTGGTCTCTTCTATCGTGGAGACTGCGGTCGCCAATTTTGCAAACCGTACACCAGAAGAGTCGCAACCCGCACTTCAGGCTGAACCCGCGGCACACGAGGCCGTAGCGTCGAGCCGCCCCGTTGCCTCCTTCACTCACGCGTCACACACCGCGGAAGGCGAGGGCGAGAATCGCAAAGAAGAATACAAGGAAGAATCCGAAGCCGTGAAGACCAGTGCGGCCGCCTGGGCGAGTTGGCGTCAAAGTCGCGACGCCGGTGAAGCCAAGCCCGTCGCGGTAGAGCCCTCTCGCCCGGAATCCGAAGAGCCCGCACCCGTTTCCATCGAGTCCGCTGCGATGGCCGTCGCGGCCGGCGCCGAACACACCGCGCAGGAGACTCCCGCTCCGTCATCTGAAAATTCGTCCGACATTGCCGGCATCGTCGACAGCGTGCTCGCCGACCTTCGCCCCAGGCTTATGGCAGAAATCTCCAGGAAAATGTCCGAGAAGAAGTAATCTCATCAGCCCCTGCTGATTTGAGGGAGCCTTACTTCATCGGGGCAGAATTTGGCTGTGCCCCAGCCTCCCAGCCCCGTAGCCGGTTTTGGCTCTGTCTCGCCCGCGCGGCCCCGGGACTGTCGCGAGTGCTTCGTCGAGAGGGTGTGCGAGGGGATCAAATCGAGCACCCATCCCTACGCTAGCACCGACATATTTTGCGGAACCATGGACGAACTTGACCGCCGTATAAAGTCATTAGATTATTATGTGCGGTAGCGCACATTGGGCGATGCTTTCACGGGCGGACATAGCAAAGATCAGGGCTGAGCTTGCGGAATTGCAAAAAGCTCGCGACGATTGCACCGATAGCGGCATCCGGAAACTGATTGAGGCATGGATCCATGCTCAGAAAAAGAAGTTGGTTTCGGAAAAATGACGCCCGGCACGGGTTGCAGGCGGACGGGTGAGGTACATCGCCGCCGCCGAATCGACCGGCGCAGCTATGATACAGCCCGGCGCCGCCGCAGTGATTGCATACGGCAACGAAGCCGTGACCGAGGCTGGTGTTCGATCCGCGACCGAGCTTAGTTTTCTCCGCCCCCGGTTGTGCCCCCGATAAAAGTTTGGGCAATGTATCCCTGAAACTCATTCCGTCAGGGTTTGCTGGCGCGGGAATGGAAGCGATATTTCTCCGCTTTCCAGTCAACTCCTGGCAACCTGGATGACTTCGTTTCTCACCGCATAGGCCACTAACGTGGCGATCGAATGAAGGTTCAGCTTGTACATAAGGTTGGTTCGATGGGTGTCCGCCGTCTTCTCCGAGATGTTCAGAAGTACGGCGACATCCTTACATCTGTGGCCCTCAGCCAGGAGCCGCAACACCTCGCGTTCCCGAGGCGACAGTTGCCGTGCCTGGACTGCGATGGGACCAAGATTTCCTTTCCACCGGCCGCTTACAACGGTAGCGGGTGTTTGCATGCCCTGGATCCAGTGGGTCTGCTGCACAGCTTCCACCGCCGCCGTCAGTTCGTTGATTCCGTCGGACCTTAGAACCCACCCGCGAACCCCCGCTTGCAAACAATCTCGGACCACGTTCTCTGAATCCGCGTCGGTGAGAATCAGTATTCTCTGTTCCGGATTGCCTCTCAGGATCTGGCGTACCCCGTTCACGCCGTTTAGACTCGGCAGGCAAACGTCCAGGAGAATAAGATCAGGGCTCAAATGCATGCACTTCTCTATCGCGTCCCGTCCGTCAGCCGCCTCACCACAAACCTGCCAACCTGGGTGAGAGCCGAGCACCGAGCGCAGACCCAGACGGAAGATTGGATGTTCGTCAGCCAGCAGAATACGAAATGCGTTCATACTTCCCCCAGTATTTAGCTGAAATTTATCAGAGCGATGCAATTCAATTCTGTACAGAATTGCTCACAGACAAACCTTGGCATCGATGAAGGATGTGAGTGTGCCCCTCCCCGTGTGCAGTTGACATTTTTCATTCACCGCACCGTTGGCCATGCCCGGCTTCCACCGCCAGTCTTCGTCTGATTCTTCTGTCCTTCTTTGATCTCCAGCGAGCATCCAGGCGAAGCACCGCACCCAGTGCGATGTGCAATATTGACCAGACCCATGGTTCCTCGAATGGCACAATGCAGACGCTACACGAGATCGTGTTTGTCTCTCTAGCCGCCCCCAGGAGGACATATGTGGATTGCAAAGCATTTGAGGCTGTCACATGCCTATTCGGAACTTGAAACATTAACCGCGGAACGCACGGCAGAGTTGCAAAAACTTACTCAGCGTCTGCTCAAACTGCAGGATGAGGAGAGACGAAAATTAGCGCGCGACTTGCACGACAGCACGGGCCAGACCCTGGCTGCGTTGAAAATAAGTCTGTCGCTGCTGCAGAAGAACTGCATGGATACCCCGGCTACGGCGGCGTTGGTTTCCGACGTTGCGCAACTGGCAGATCAGGCCATAGAAGAGATTCGAACCATGTCATACCTGCTGCATCCGCCATTATTGGATGAGGTGGGATTTACTTGCGCGGCCGAGTGGTATATCGAGGGATTTGCCAAGCGCAGCGGAATTAGCGTTCGAGTCGATATCGGGCATTCGCGCGTACGTCTCCCGAAAAATGTGGAGATCGCTCTCTTCCGCGTCTTGCAGGAGAGCTTGACCAATGTACATCGCCACTCCGGGGCTTCGGACGCGAGTATCCATTTTCAGCACGAAGCTGACGCTGTGATTCTGGAGATACGCGATTTTGGAAAGGGAATACCCGAAGAGCGATTGCGGTTGCTTCATGGAGTCTCCGCCGAAATCGGCGTCGGTTTGGCTGGGATGCGCGAGCGCCTGCACGAACTGAACGGAACGCTCGAAATAGAGTCCGATGGTCGCGGGACGAGCATGCGAGTCACGGTTCCGCTTTATGCCAGGTCGCGCTCGGTTCGACCGGGAACTCGCGCGGAAGCCTGTGCATCCGCGTGTGCCTGACCATAAGCAGGAGGTGGTTGGGGCTGGGGAGAGCCGTTTGGCTTCGAAAGTCGGGAGGTTATTGATCGCAGAAAGCCAGCAGCGTCCGATGAACCCGCAGTAGCTTGCCTTTATGTTCGTAATAAATGAAGCCCGATTTCTTGAACCGGTTCATGAAAAAGCAAATACGCGAACGCGTGGTCCCAACCATTTCTGCCAGGGTTTCATGGCTTATCGCCGGAACCGTGGTCTCGGCTGCTCCGCGCCCGTCATAGTGGGCGAGCAAGAGGAGGATCCGCGCTAGTCTCTTCTCGCTCGGATTGCAATGCTGATCCACTAGATCCTGCTGGTATCGAAGATTCCTGGCCAGAACGTATGCCCAAAACAGATTCGCCAACTTCACTTGCCGCGACAACGCGAGCATCATGGCCGTCTTCGTAATTCGGAGCAGGCTGCAATCCGTCATTGCGCTGGCAGACGCCACCCGGGTGGACCGGCCGGCGACGGAATCTTTGCCAACAAAATCCGCGTCACTCAGAATGTCGAGCGTTGCTTCTCTGCCCGTTCGCGACTTCACGCTGAGTTTTATACTGCCGCGTTGAACCACAAACAATGAATCAGCCGGATCTCCCTGAGCGTAGATTGTTTGTCCCTTCGTGAAGCAGATCAAGCTCCGGCCCGCTCCCGCAGTGGTAAGAAAGGTTTTCGGGTTGAAAGCATGTCTTTGCTTGGTCATCTGGCCGTCTACATTGAGCCACACAAAACCATGTTGCGATGTTCAATATTGCTCACGCGTGCCTAGGGCGAGTCACCCGTGCTCGTTTGACGCGGGCAGCGCCCCCTGAGACAGACCTTGCAGGGCGGTCAATTCTGCTCAGAACGAGCTGTTGCTTCCATCTACGCTGGCCTTAGGTTCCCTCTCCGGAGGCATCTATGCCAAGCCCCTTTTCAGCAACCATCTGCACACTCTGCCGCAAGGCCGTAGATTTGCGGAATGATCTAAACGCCGACGAGAACGGCCAACCTGTCCATGAGGACTGCTACGTGAGCCGTCTCGGCACACTCCGCCCCGACCAAACTTCCGCCGAACAACTCCTCGATATGCTCGCGGCTCAGTCGATGGCTCTTCGCTGTCTCAAGTGCGGCTTGCCTCTGCTGCATGCAGACGTAACCTTCTTGTCGCAGAGCGGGAGGTCGTGGGTGATCCCCTTGCCCGTATGCGCGAAATGTAACCCCCATGTCGTTGCGCCTCGAGCCATGGACGCCTAATGCCACCCCGTGGCACGCGATTGCACCCTGCGTCACAATCAGGGGTATTCAGGATTTGCCCCGAGAGGTCCTCCCCCTGGCCCGTTCGGCATTACGCATTGAGGGTAAGTTGCCGAGCGTCGCGATCGCGCCGGGCTGCGCTGCGCTGCGCACATCCGATAGTTGGGGAGTGAAGAGGGCGGGAGCTAGGTGGAAGGTGGGGCCCGGGATACCCCACACCTGGAAGAGGCGGATCAATAGTTGAGAATTACCTCCCTCGGCAGTTCGCCGCCGTAGCCGCATTGTGGAGTCAATCCAGAAGATAGATTGGTTACTTTCCAGCCCGGGCTGGTGTTCTGAACAAACTTGTCGTTGTAGAGCCCCTGGTCATAGAAATTGATTGAGCCATTGGCGGGGTAATCGCCGCACTGGGCTATGTTATAGACTTCCAGGACGCCGCCAAAGGCCCAATTGAAGGTCTGCCCAAAGCTTGAGGTATTGAGCAACTCAGACTCGGCTCCGGTTGTTACATCAAGGGTAAAGATGTCCCACGAAGCGCAGGACTTTGTTCCCGCGGCACACGTGTCGAACAGAACGCCTAAGATAAGATCTCCGGAATTGACTGGCTTCGGCGTGGCCTCGTAGGCAGTGCCGGTGACGCAGCAATTCCAGCTGGCGATGCCCCAGGCTGACGCATAATCGGAGTTCCACCCCAAGACAGGCTGGATGATGGTCACAACATCGCTGTAGTCCTCCAGGCCATTGAACAGGTACACGGTCTGGCCGTCGTTGGTGCTCGGCGCCGGGGGAACGTTCCAGTAGGCATACATATAGCCATAAGAGGAAGTCGTGGTAGTGCCGGCATATTCAACCCAGGCATGGCTGATCGTGGGCTGATCAACGGCTTTCTCGTCCCCGGTAACTTTTGCTCCGTCACCTTTGTAATGTGGATAGGCGCACACGTGCATGTCGTCGGAGGTTCCATTCGCGTGCTGGATGACTTTTACATCTTGCCGCACAACATCTCCCTTAGCCAGGTGCCCGACGCAGCTGGGATGGAAGTAGCCGAAGGGCGTGATGACATAATCTGCGGGAACTGCCCCTGGGCGCTTTGCTCCAGCGGGGGTTAGAGCTTGGGCTGCGGTCAGGGCCGCAACCAGCAAGGTGATGGGAATCGAATTGAGAAGTGTGGACCTTGAGATACGAAACATCGTTTTGCTCTCCTGTGGGGACAAGGCTTTGGCACGCGGTGCCTGCCGAGGGAGAGTTCATCGAGCGAATTCACCCAGCCCGTCCACTCTCATAGTGCAGAGCCATGCGAATTCGTATCACGCATCGCGGGAAAGAGACCCAGTCCTGAACGATCCACTCCTGGGTGCGTTAACCGCTTTTGACTTTGGGCCGGGACCCCGCTCGCTCGCGGCGAAGGATTGGAACTCGAGCCCAACTGGGCGAATGAGCGGGGGTGAGAGACGGTGAATGAAATCGCCGGATACAACAGTTAACTTTCGCTTAGCCCGTCCGGACATAATTGCAACTGGGTTGCATGCCAGGAGCCCCAAACGATGACCGCCCCCAACGAAATTGTTCGACGGCGTCCGCTGAAACAGGCAGAGTGGTGCCAAAGACTAGGCTCGAGCCTCTACTGAACCCTGTTGTGCCATGCCGCAGAGGATGTCCGGGCGGGGCGCGTGTGCTGTGCGGTGTTGCATGATCATCACCACGATTCCGCCCGACTCGGCGCTCGCCGATGGTGTTCCTGGCGTGGCGACCGTGGTCTATCACGCCATCCAGTGGCAGTATTTGTCGAATGTCGATGGTGCGCGCTTCGAGCAGGTGATGGCCGTGGCGGGAGAGGCCGCCACTCATAACAACTGCTTGCCGGGCTTCGTTTCGAGCCGGCCGGCAACGTTGCCGAAGTCCGCCTGCAACTTTGGCCCGGCAGCCAAGACCGGTTGCTGGCCCGATCCGGCTTCCAGGGGAAGCCGGTGCAGTGGCCAGAAGCCGAGAACTAGAGACTCCAAACAGGGGACTGGTTCTTGCACGAGCGGTCGCCGAACCGGACAGTAAGCGAAATCCTGCCCGGTACGGATCGTCTCCATGGGCGCTAATCGCGATCCGCCCGGAATCGATGCCGGGTAGGGAGATCACTTCCTGCTAGGCGGCTTTCCCTATGCTCTGGTCAGGTTCGCCGCTGACCAACTCTTAACAAATTCTCCCAGCCGGTCCAGGGCGTCGGGAAATTTGTCGGTCATCGCCGCGAACCCAAGGCGAAAATGCGAGGGCGCATCCCAACAATCCCCGGGAGCGAGCAGGATGCCCTGTTCCGCAGCCGCTTGGCAAAAGGGGCGGCTGTTCTCTCCGCTGACCAGCCACGGGAAAGCGGTCACTCCCCCGCGAGGAGGAATCCAGCCAAGCGTGTCGCGATACTCGGACATGAAGGAGGCAAGCTGCCGAAGATTCCGAGTTGCGGTTTCCTGCGTTTTCCCGAGGACGATATTCCGGTGGCGCATTGCAATCTCCGCCAGCATTTCTCCGGCAGTATTGTTGGAAATGGAAAAATAGGTGCGCGCATTCCAGTAGAGTTCGCGACGCTTGGCGTCGTGCTCGATCATCCAACCGGTCCGCACTCCGGATAAAGGGAAAGCTTTCGAGAAATCATGGATGACGGTCGCATGCGGCAGACGGGAAGCCGATCTGGTCGCCGGTCCATGATAGATCGGGTGGTACACCTCATCGCTGACAAGTTGAATTTCACGAGACGACGTGAACTCGTGCAGCCTGTCGAGTTCCGCATCGCTAATGGTTGCGCCAGTCGGATTGTGGGGACTGTTGATCAGAATCAACCTGGTATTTCGATCCACCAGTCGCTTGATTTCCTCGAGATCGATACGGAATTCGTTCTCCTTCCGAACCGCGTAGTAGCGAGCCTCGATCCGGAGGGATTCGGGCAGGGCGGAAAAGGGCGGATAGCCTGGTCGAGGCAGGACAACGTTGGCTCCAGCTTCTGCGGCCAGCCACATCAGAATGAGAAGTGCCTCTGAGGCACCGGTTACAACTTGGACAGCGTCGTCATGAACCTCCTGCATTTCGGCGATGGCTGCCCGTAAACCCTCGGCTCCTGCTGGGCGGCTGTAATGCAAATCGTGATTCAGGAAGCGCTGCCGCTGCCCCTTACCAGCGAGGCTCAGGATCTCATTCAGGGTCCAGCGCGGTCCTTCGCTTGAGGCCAGGTTGAATTCGATCTCGTGCTCGTAGCTGTCCAGCCACATGTCCAGCAGGAAGGGTTTCAATTGCATGGCGCACCTCGACGCATTAGATCAGCCGATCGTCAGATCGGCCGCACAAAACTTTCACGCACTCGCTTTGGGATCGGCCCAGCGATTATCACCGGCCAACTTTCTTCGTCGGCCCAAAGTCAAAACCGGTTCTGAGGTGGCGGGTGGGGTGTAGGAATCTTCCCGGCCACTATAGCCATCCCCCTCGCTGGTTTGACGGGGTGGTATAGGCCGACGGCCAAAATGCTCCCTCCCCCGGCGGAGTGATCAAGTGTCGGGGCTGAGTCTCGGGGCGGGTCGGGCGGACAAGTGTGGAAAGCCAGCCGCGGACCACGAAAAGCCCCGAGATGAAATTCTTGTTCCTATTCCGAGGATTGGACTTCCATGCTCTCGTTGACCCACATCTGCTCACCAGGGCACTTCCTTTTTCGCGTTGTCGCGTTTGGTACAGCTCGACACAGGTTGGGCGCAGCCCAAAGGGTGCTTTAGCTTTCCAGCCAACCCCCATCTGAGTGAGGAGCATCCATATGCCACTCGGGTTTTCAAATCGTGCTCAACTGGAGACTGATATGAACATGAATCGTGTTCTCGCAGCCGTCGTTATTATGTTTAGTCTGTTAGCGATTGGCAGCGTTGCCTTTGCAGTGGCGGCTAAAAAGCAAAACCATCACGACGGCCACCGACTGGTCGCTGCAAAGCTCAAAACTGACGGACACCACGACATCGAGAAGAGAGGACACTACGCCTCATCAGTTGATAGCAAAGGCGGAAAGATCGCCGCCTTCCACGTCGTGCATGACACCAAGGGAAACATTCCTGTAAAGAAATACAAGACCAATAAGAAAATGGTGCAGGTAACGAATTTGCACCTGAGCTACGCATCGTTCGCTTTGCCCCAAGAGGACATGGGTACGGTGGAGATCGGTTATTCCTACATTGACGATGACGGGAACGAGGAAATCTACTGGTTCCCGGCAGAAGAGATTTTGGACCCCGATACCGGGGCGGTGTCGTACGTTCCACTGAACAGTTAAGGCAAACGAAGCGGGGCCGCTCCTTGGATGACAGAAAAATGGTACGGCCTCCGCTTTTCAACATCCTGTTCAATCATTGAGAACAGCCTAGGGCGATTTGCCGTACCGCACACGACGATCCGCAGACGCATGCTGCGAAGCTACGGCAGCTTAAGCCGGAGCTCGCAACTCGGATGCACGATCCCATCGCTCGTCCCTCAGACAGGCCTATGGCTCAAACCGGTCGTACGAGGTCATTTCAACTACCACGGCAGCACCAGGGAACACCGCTAGCCGGTCCCTGTCCAGGTACCGGACGCTCGTACACCGGTGGCACACAATAGGCCGCCGGAGCCCAAGCGCCCGATTCGCTGGACACGTATGCTGTACTGGCTAATCGGTGGCTTCCCAAACCAAGGACCCTCCATCCCTACCCGGAAGCAGGCTTCGCCGCCACACATCCGAGATAAGAACCGGATTGCGCTAATAAGCGCCCGTCCGGATCTCTGGCGGTGGGGGTACCAAGTAACTGGTACCCGTCCGGCGATCATTGAGCCAGGGCTTTCTAGTCTTTGGATCGGGCAGGGTCCGTCCAGTGCTTTCGTCCGGGCCGCATTTAAGCCCGCGTCTAACGAATCTCGTGGCCCCTCGTCCAAACTGCGTTGACGATCCGCGTGCGTTGTCCCCTGCAGAAGGACCCTCTGACATGAAGTTTACCCCTCGGACGTTTCTGGCGATCGGCTTGGTAGCGATTTCGACCACCTTCGCAACCCGTGCATTATGGGCAGCGAACCCCACCTTCGTCGGCGATTGGAAGCTCGATCCATCCAAAAGCAAACTCACCGATGTGATGAAGGTGGAGAGTGTCGGGACCAACCAGTACGCTTTTAACTTTGGGAGTGGCCCCGAGACGATCGTGGTCGATGGAACGGACCAGCCCGGCAGTTTCGCGAGCACTCTGTCCGTCGCCGCCGAGGGGCCCGGCACCTGGAAGGTCATGCGCAAGAGGAACGGCCACATGATTGTCTCCGCGACCTGGAATCTTTCCGAAGACGGCAGCACGCTCACAGACCACTTCACGGGTTTCAATCCCAATGGCTCGACCTACACCCTGGATTACGTCTACAAGCGAAAAGCAGGGGGATCAGGGTTTGAGGGCGAGTGGGTGAGCACGAGCGAGACGGTGAACTCGGTCGTTCTAATGCGGGTGCGGCCCTACGAGGGAGACGGCCTTTCCTTCATAGACCCTTCGGCACAAGTGACGAGAAACGTGAAATTCGATGGTAAGGATTATCCGAATTTGGGTCCGAACGTGACTCCCGGCTCTACCTCCTCATTACGCGGAGTGAACGAGCGCACGTTGGAGATGACTTACAAGATCAATGGCAAGCTCCTTTACACGCAGGAGATCGAGCTCTCTTCCGATTCCAATACCTTGACGATGACCAGACACATAGTGGGCGAGAGGGAGACGAACATCCGGGTGTTTGAACGGCAATAGAAGACTGGCGGTGGGCGGCGGGAGTTCCTGGAGAGATCTATCGCCAGCGGTCCACGAGGATAGTAGCTCTCACATGTCATTACCATTCCGCTATTCGTGTCGCAAGGCTTCGATCGGGTCCATTCGCGATGCCCGCAAAGCCGGCACCATCCCGCTGATCAGTCCCACTGCGCCGAGAATAAGAGTGGACGCGATTAGCGTTCCCGGAGCAATAATCAGTCGAATGTCGCCCGCTTCTCCGTTCTTGGCAAACGCGCTGTATAGGGTAAGCCTCCCCACCAAAAGCGCCACCACATACGCGAGCATCACGCCCAGCACACCCCCGATGAACGTAATGGTCAGCGCTTCGGCAAGGAACTGCATCAGAATATACCAACGTTGCGCGCCGAGCGCCTTCTGCACGCCAATCTCGCGGGTCCGCTGCGTAACTGAGACCAGCATTATATTCATCAACCCGACGCCGCCAATGCCGAGCGTGAGTGTGCCGATGAAACCCATCAGGATTTTCAACCCCAGCGAAATGATTTCGAACTGGTGGAGCTGTACCATCAGGTTGAACACTCTCACGGCTTGGCGGTCCGTCTGGTTAAACTTATGCTGCGAAGCCATGATGGAGCGGACCGCCGGCTCGATTCGCTCGTACTCCGGGGTATCGTAGTTAAACCAGATGGAATCGAGGTAGTGCGTATCCTTCAGATCGCTCATCGTGGTAAAGGGGATATAGACCACGCGGTTTATGTCGTCGTTTCCCTCCTGCATTTTGGCGCTCAAAACCCCGACAACTTCAAAGCTGAGACCATCAAGCCGGATGTGTTCCCCCAACGCGTTACGTCCGGAGAATAATTTCTCTTTGGCTTCCGAACCGATTAACGCTACACGGGCACGCTGGTTCTGATCTTCCATGTTGTAAAAGCGGCCTTGGCCCAGCTTGAGGGCGCGAATCGAGAGTACATCCGGATCATTCCCGCTCACCTGGAAGGTGAAGACCCTGGTGTCGTACTGAACGCTTACCTGCTTATCGACTTCCGGCGTGATATGCGTAACTTGGGGAAGGTTGGTGGCGAGCGCCTCCACGTCGTCTTGAGTGAAGCGGATTTGAACTCCCGATTTCTGGCCGCCGGCCTGCATGGAGGTTTTTCCCGGCACCACGATGGTCAGCTTCGTACCAAAATTCGCAAAAATATTCTCGAAAGCCTGGCCAAAACCGTCGCCGTAGGCCAGCAGCATGACTACGGTTGCGATTCCCCAACCCATGCCCAGCATAGTCAGTGCGGTGCGGCGCCGATTATGGCGCAAGGCATCATAGGCTTCGTGGAACAGATCACGGAACATCACATTACTCCTGCCGCAGCGCTTCCACCGGCTGCAGCATCGCCGCTCTTCGTGCGGGATACAGACCCGCGATCACTCCTGCCAGGGTCAAACTGCCAATTGCCAGCATGGCCGACATCGGCACCAATTTGGGGGGATCGAATCCCTGTGGTCCCCGCACTCCTCCCATTGCCACCATCAAGCCAGTCGCGAGGAACATACCAATCAACCCGCTCCCCAGGGTAAGAAGTAATCCTTCCAGAAGGAAATGAAAGAGGATGTTCCGATGGGTAGCGCCCAACGCCTTCCGCAAGCCAATTTCGTGCGTGCGCTCGCTCACTGCAACCAGCATGATATTGATCACGCCGATCGCGCCCAGCGCCAGCGTGACCATCCCCACCGCTCCCAAGAACAGGTTCATCCCGTCAAAAATTGTTCCCACCATCTTTGATTCCTGGATCGTATCCCACTCGTCGAAAGCGTTTTCGTCGGCGGAATCGAATTCGTGATTCCGCCCAATAATTTCGTGAACCTTTTCCTGCGCTAGCAAGTGCTCTGCCGTGACCCGCGGCTGATACTCGATAAAGGAAATGGAGTTCTGATGGTTTTCACCCTTGAGCGGGAAATTGCTGGACATCACCTGGAAGGGGATATAACCACGCATGTTCAGCCACATGTTGTCGCCGCGCCCGAGGTGCGGCATGGCACCCACCACTTCAAATCGGATTCCATTCAGCAGGACGAATGCGCCAACCGCGGGACGCCCGGGGAATAGCGTCTTCAGCAACTCGTTACCCAGAACGATTACATTTCGTCGCTGCACCCCATCCAATTCATTGAGCCAGCGCCCTTCCTTGAGCGGAAGATAACTAATCTCGTTCAGTTGCGATTCTGTGCCCAGAATCTCACCACTGCCGTTAGCAAATTCGCTGATCTCGCGCAGGTCGGTGCGAGAGATTAGCGGGCAAGCATTGCGAACATATGCCAGTTGCCTGATGTCCAGGTAGTCCCGATAAGTGAGCAGGTAGGACCGAGCCGAGTTCATGTTGCCTTTCACCGCCGGCGCACGTCCCGGAAACAAGAACATGATGTCCTGTCCGAACTCCGCCAGTTCGCGCTTGTTGCCCGAGCGGAAGCCCTCACCGACTCCTACCAGCAGGAGTAAGGATCCCACGCCCCAGGCGATCCCGAACATGGTGAGAAACGAGCGCAGCTTGTGCGCCCAGAGATTGCGGAAGATCTGCGCGAAGATGTCCAGCACCGTCCGCATCGTCGGCTCACATAAGCTCTGTTCACTATAGATGCACAGTTTTCACGAGAGCAGGCTAAGCCACTCAAAATTGTTTGCTGCTGCGGTGCGATCACGAGCCCGACTCACTGGTCGCAGTCCATCGAAAGTTGGGCCAAGCTCGGCCCCGGGCGGGTGGATCAAAGCGCTTGCTGCCGTGCCTCTTGCCTCATTGAAAAGGGTACGGCTGTTAAAGCCTCAAAGTTCCGTAATACCACGGAAAGCATGAGCCACTTGGCCCTCAAAGCGAGGTCGACGGTGAACCTATTGCGATTCAGCCGCCGTCGGTGAGGCGGAGCAACTCGAAATGTGCAGCAGGCGAGTCTTCGAAGATGAGGTGTTGATCAGTCTCCACGACGCTCTTCCGGACGCGGTGAACTGCATACCATACGCCGAAACTCATCACTAGGAAGACGCCCCCGGCTACAGGAGTCGCGAGAGCTTCAGACTCTAGTTGTGATGTCATGGCTGTAAACGCAAAATATCCAAGCACGGATGCGATCACAGCAATCACGGCTGAAGGCTCGAAGGAGGGATAAGTGCAGGTGAAAGGAAATTTGCGAAAGCCGACAAGTAAGACCTCGGTCAGCAGCGCCAGCCAAACCGTCACCAGGACAATATGGAATAGCCCGACCGTCCAGCCCCAGAAGTGAAGATAGATCGGAAGCGCAACCAAGAAGATCCAAGGTGATACGAGGCACAGGATTACGCGGCGGACGAGGGCGGCAGATTCGTGGACACTATCGTCGAGCAGGAAGCGGAAGATCCAATTCGCTCGGAGAGGGGCAGGGATGTCAAAGACGAAACGAATTCCGAGCAGCATACAGTATCCCAGGATTAGTGGGATCGAAAGCACATTGGAGGTCGGAAAATCGGGGATGCCTTTGCCGTTAAAAGCCGAGAATAAAGCCTGTGAAGCGAAGACTGCACCCAAGGCGAGGAATCCGCCCAGGGCAAGAGCGTGCGCCTCGTTTCGAAACAGCGTTTTTATTACAAACCGATACCCAGCCCTCTGAAATGGCGTGCGAAAGACAAAGAGGTCAAGCAGGTGGAAGACCCACGATGAGCGCGCTCCCAGACGGCCCGGAGGCGCATCCGCCAACTCGGGAAGGCGAACGAAACATCGCCGGTAAGCGAGCGTGTAGGCTGCCGCGGCTACGGCGGATGCGGAAACCAGAGCAAACATGGCTACGTGTCCGAGTTCGGCGAGGACCGGGTCGGCCCTGCCGCGCAACAACTGGCAGAATCCGAGGAACCAGGCGGACGGCAGAAGACGTAGTGAAGAATGCGTAGACCGGGGCAAATCCAGAAGCATGCGGGGAACGGCAAAGCTGGTGGATAGCATAGCCACGAGGGAGGCAGCAATGAGTGAGCGGGCGTAGAGCGAGATCCGGCGGAAGACGGCGTAAGGCAACAGGAGCATCAGCAGCCCGGCGGTTGCAAAAACAGCCAAGAAGCTGAAGATACTTGCGAGCACCACTACCAGCGCGTGCACTCCCGCAAATTGCGCCATGAAGCTGAACCTGAGTTGTGAGGCTCCGACAATGAGAGGAAAGAGAATCGATGAGGCGCCGTTTACGTCAATGGCGCAAATGCAGGTCAGGACCAAAATGGCCACCGAGTTAGCAACAAAGATCCGGGCGGTTGGGATGGGGAGATGCCCCAGGTTCGTAAAGTCCCTCCGGTCCGGGAAAATGCTGTCCCACCACCAGACTCCAACACCGCCGGTGACTACCATCGAGAGCACGATGAAAAAGTACTCGTCCGGCAAGGCGGCAGTGAGTGGGTCGAAGTTCGTTTGGCCCCGCAACCATTGCAGGAACGATCCGTATTTATCAAAAAGGAAGATCGAGATGAAGCCGCCGGGAACTGCCAGCAGAGCCAGCAGCAGTCCGATGTTCAAATTCAGACCTTCCTCTTCGTCGGCGTTGCTGCCACGGAAGATGCGGTTTATGGAGAGCCGGACGAGCAGAGGGAATGGTTTGCGGGCATAGGCCTCCCATTTGTTCGCAAACCAGAGTCGGCTGGTCATGCCACCCTTATGACATCGAGGATCTCGCGGGTGACCTTGTCGGGATCAACATCCTCCACCAGGCGGTGGAAGGTCCCCTCCAGAGAAGCATGCCCGATTCGCCTCTGAATATCGCCGCTTGGTCCCGAGACCATCACCCTACCTTGGCGGAGTATAAGCAGGTGGGAGCAGACTCGTTCCACCACTTCCAGTACGTGAGAGCAATAGAACACCGCCTTCCCTTGCTGCCCCAAGGCCCTAATCAGACTCTTGAGAACAAGCGCAGAAGAAACGTCCAGCCCAGAAAGCGGCTCATCGAGAATAAGCACCTCAGGGTCATCAAGAAGCGCGGCAATCAAAAGCACACGCTGGCGCATGCCTTTGGAATAGGACGCCATCGCGGAATGACGGCTGGGATGCAGGGAGAACAGAGCCAATAGGCTGTCAATTTTCTTTCCGAGCTGCGGTTGCGGCATTCCGCGCAGAATGCCGACCAATTCCAGGTATTCGCGTCCGCTCAGGTAAGGATAGAGATTCGGCTCCTCGGGAACGTAGCCCACTATCCTGCGGTAGCTCATCAGGTCTTTGCGAATGTCTTCACCCCGAAACAAGACTCGACCGCGACTGGGTTCGAGTAGGCCGATGAGCATCTTGACGGTCGTGCTTTTCCCCGAGCCATTTGGCCCCAGGCACCCCAGGATTTCACCCGCCTTCAGTTCGAAGGTGACGTTTTGCACGGCGGGGATGGATGCGTAATGTTTGGTCAGCTCGATCGCTTGAAGCACCTCGTCCTCCTTCTCTTCCGAAAGCGGCCATTCTGGCTACACCGCTATTTGTCGCGGGTCAGGGAAATATCCAGGGTCCAGGTTCTCTCACCGGAGCGTCCGTATGCCTTGCCTTGCATGTGGTCGTTTGCGACGCTGAGGTCGAAGCTGTACCTCGCCGTCAGTCCCGACTTGTCGTCGGTGTCGTCGGCGGAGAGAGTGAGATGATTCCCGTCCAGTTTGGCGTCACGGACATGCGGCGGATTCTGTTTCTCGACCGGGCCCGCAGTTCCTGAGATTTGCTCCCCTTCCTGCATGAGCACGAAGCGAACTTTTCCGGTTCCGCCCTCCTGATCTCTCACTTCTCCGGTCCAGCTTCCAGTCACATTCATTCCGCTCTTCGCCAGCAGCAAAGACACTGCAGCCGCGATCCATAGAGCCACGCTCAATGTTTTTCTCATAGCTCCTCCTGATGTCGCCACCCAGGCTACCCTATGTAGATATCTACTCTAGCACACATTTTTCCCAATGTGCAGTAGAATTCTACATAGGTTTCCGGAATGGACACTTCGGTCAAGCTTTCACACACCTCCGCTCTGATTCTGCAGACTATCAGCCATGGCTACTGCTACGGTTTCGACATCATGGATGTCACCGGCCTTCCGAGTGGGACGGTGTACCCGGCGTTGCGCCGGCTGGAACGGGAGCGGCTGATTCATTCCAAGTGGGAAAGCGAAGCCCTGGCCCAGGAGCGCCCGCAAAGGAAGTATTATCGTGTGACTCGTTTGGGCAATGGGGCCCTGGTCAGCGCTGTCAAACGGTACCCACTTCTGGAGCGGCTGGCACCGGAAACCAAAACAGGTGGACGCTAAGGAGCAGGTCATGGAAGGTCGGCCCATCACTCTGAGTCAGTGCCGCATGATCTTGCGCGTTGCAAGCTGGATCGTTCCGCGGCGGGCACGCGCTGAGTGGCTAAGGGAATGGGACGCAGAGCTTGCCTTCGCCTGGCAGATTTCCCAGACGGCCGACCAGTCGTCAGTCGGGAAGCGATTGCGTTGGCGATGTTGCGGAGCCTTTCTGGATGCGGCGTGGTATCGATGCAATCGCGAGGACGTGCGTCACACGAGCAAGCAATGGTCCGAAATGCCGACCTTCCTTCTGCTGGCACTGCTTGGCGTGCTCCTGTTGTTTGCAGCTCTCAGCGGCGATCTTCCAAGGATGCGATCAATTCTGCTGAGTCCGCCTTATAGTGATCCGCAGCGGATAGTTACGATCTCGCGCACCGAGGTTATTAGTTCCGCAGAATGGGTGGTCCCGTATTCCTGGGTAGACATCTGGAGAAGACAAGAGCCGGCGCTGGAGGGAGTCGCGGCATACAGCTGGAGACCCCGTGGAGTGGCGGTAATGATTGGAGGACGGCACGCGAACGTTCAGTCCGTACAAGTGGAAGACGGCTTATTCCAGGTTTTCCGAGTGAAACCCCCGCTGGGTCGAACCTTCCAACCCAGCGATCCCCGTGGTTCCCGCATTTGCCTCTTGCTAAGCTACGAAACTTGGCGGCGGAGCTTCGCTGGCGATGCCAACATTCTTCAGAAAAAGGCAACGATTGATGGCCAGGAGGCGACGATTATAGGTGTCCTGCCGGCGCGCTTCTGGTTCCCCTCGAGCAATGTTGGCGTGTGGCGCCTGGCGGATGAGAAGTCACTCTCTGGCGAGGTTGTCGGAGTTATAGCGCGGTTGCGGCCGCGAGTGTCTGAGCGCTGGGCAGAGTGGTCGCTGCAACGTGACGTCTCGAATGCAACCGGCGAATCCTTTTGGGGTTCTTCCCTGCAGGTGTGGCCCGTCCAGGAGAGAATCCGACAACCGTTGTTCTCTTACGTTCTGGCTTTGTGCATCACTCTGCTGATGATGACCCTGGTCATTTGGTCGGGGCGGCTGAATCTCCGTCTCCCGGGCACGGGAACTGTCGCCGTTTGCCGATGGTGGAGCTTTTTCGCCATCAAGTCTCTTCTTCTCCTCTTGATCCTGCTGGCCGCGGTCGTCGAGTTTACTCCTGAGCCCTACGTGTTTCCACCCGGGAAGGCTACGTTCATTGTGGAATCAGTGTCGTTATGGATCTTCTCGGCCGGGTGTGTCTTCATGCTGCGGTGGTCGCTGTCGGACCAGCAGAGCCGCTGCCGCGTGTGCCTCCGAAGGTTAGTGCTGCCGGCGCACATTGGTCGTTCCGGATGCCTGCTTTTGAGCTGGGTCGGAACAGAACTGGCATGTCCCGAGGGCCACGGCCTGCTGCACATTACAGAAACCGACGTCTGTTGGCGGGACCCGACACAGTGGACTCAGCTCGATCGATCATGGGAATCATTGTTTTCTGAAGAGTCGCAATCGGAGGTATTCGGGTGAACCGCTTCAGCGGCACATCATGGGAGACCCGGACGAAGGCGTTAGCCGTTTACTGTATCGCTTTGGTGATAGCTGCTGCGACAAAAACCACGGTGGCACAAGTTACGACATCGCAATATGACAACCTGCGTACCGGCGCCACCCTGAATGAAAAGACCTTGACTCCACAGAACGTGAATGCCAAACAGTTTGGCAAACGGGGAGCGTTCAAAGTTGACGGCGCGGTATACGCGCAGCCGTTATTCGCTCCATCCGTCGAGATTCCCGGCAAGGGGAAGCATGACGTTCTCTTTGTGGCCACCGAGCACGATAGCGTGTATGCCTTCGATGCCGATCGCTCCAGTGATCCTCCGCTGTGGCAGGTTAGCGTTCTCGACAAAGTGCACGGCGCGGTGCCCGTGTCCGAAGACGACGCACGGTGCCCGTTCATTCGGCCCGACATCGGCATTACATCTACGCCCGCGATTGACCTTAAGACGGGCACGCTCTACGTGCTCGCTCGCACCAAAGTCAGACATAACCTAGGCAGCGACGAATATTTCCAGCACCTGCACGCCCTTGCCATCACGACGGGAGCAGAGAAGTTCGACGGCCCAAAATTCATCTCCGCTTCGGTGCCAGGCAAAGGCGCCGGGGCAGCCAACGGACAAGTATCGTTCAACCCCCGGCTGGAGAATCCCCGCGCCGCCCTGCTGCTGACGAACGATGCTCTCTATCTAACCTGGGCGTCATCCTGCGACGTGGACCCGTACCACGGCTGGGTCATGGCCTACAATCCCCAGACTCTGAGGCAGATTGCAGTCCTCAACGTCACTCCCGATGGCAGTGAGGGCGGCATCTGGGCAAGCGACACGGGTCCAGCCGCCGACGCGAACGGGAATGTCTACATTCCAACCGGTAATGGAACCTTCGATGCATCGTCAGGAGGGCGCAATTACGGCGACACCGTCCTGAAGTTGACACTGGAAGGCTCTTCGCTGGTGATCCGCGACTACTTCACCCCGCATGATCAGGCGCGCATCAGTGACGCTGACGCCGATGTGGGATCCAGTGGCCCGCTTTTGTTACCCGATCAAGCCGGCCCCTATCCCCACCTGCTGCTGCAGCCCACCAAAGATTCCACCATCTATGTCATCGACCGTGATCGCATGGGCAAGTTTCAGCACGACCGCGACGCTCTGGTGCAGATAATTCGCATGCCGGGCGGGGGTTACGGCGCCATGGCATATTGGAGCCGTCATGTTTTCTTCGCCGCTAGTGACGACAACCTACGCGACTATGCCATCAAGGATGGTCATCTGATCCTCCATACCGCCTCCAAAACAAAGTTCGAGAATCCCGGTGCCACGCCCTCGGTTTCCGCAGACGGCAACAAGAATGCCATCGTGTGGGCCATTGCCACGAAAACATGGAACGGCGCCGACCGCCCGGCAATCCTCTACGCTTTCGACGCTAGCAAGATTGATCAACTCCTCTACACGTCGGAACAGAACAGCCGGCGCGATCGCGCGGCGATGGCGACCCGCTTCGCGATCCCGGTGGTGGTGAATGGGCGCGTCTACTTCGGCGCGAGAGGCGAGGTCGAGGTCTACGGACCTCTCCAATAACCGCGCACCGCGCAGAGGGGCGGCTAATACTCCCAGTTCGATCTTGAGCGTCGTTGCGCTGATCCCCTGCACGCTTGCAGCGGCGTGCTCCGTCGATGTGGCCATCGTGAGAGGCCGAGTCGATCATGCGCCCGGCAATGCAATAATTCGGGTCCAGCGGGTCCATGCGAAAGATTATGGCCGGAGAACCAGGTGAAGTGACCATCGAGAATGGAAGATTCAGTATCCCGATCGAATTTCTGACCCAAAGTCGCAGGCCGGTGCTCTCGGACTATCCCTCGATCCGCGCACCGCTAGTTTGAGTGATCTACTATGAGAACTATTGTGAAAAATAATTATCCCACTCTTTCGCGACGAGAATTCTTGACGATGGCCGTGTGCGCGGGCGGTGCCATGCTACTCCGACCGGCATGGCTGAAAGCTGCGGGCGATGGGATTGATCCGCGCGTTGAGCAGATCATGTCCGGGATTATTGGCATCGACATGCACAACCATGTCTATCCCGCAGGGACGGAACCGCATCCGCAGCATGATCAGCCACGGCGGCAAAAGGAGTTACAGCAGGTTCCCGATCTCTTCCTGGCGGAGGAGCTCAGACGGTCAGGGCTCACTGCCGTTTGTGCAAGCTTCGTACTGGATTTCGCGCCAAATGACAAGCCTGGCGATGCGCGAGACAACTTCCTTCGCTGGCTCACGGCGATCGACGCGCAGCTGGAAAAGGGACACATTCACCGCGCCCTGAGCCTGCAAGATCTGCAGGCCGCGCACGACCACGGTCACCCTACGATCGTGCAGACAGTCGAAGGGGCACAGTTCATCGAGGGGCGCCTGGACCGAGTGCAAGAGGCGTACAAGCGAGGTGTCCGGCACCTTCAACTGCTTCACCAGGGGGACGATATGGTGTCGCCCTTGGGCGACACGAACACGGCCCCCGCTCACCTTGGTGGCTTGACGGGTTTTGGCGCGGAGGTCGTACGGGAGTGTAACCAATTGGGGATCGTGGTGGACCTCGCTCACGCCAGTCACGAAACAGTCCTGGGCGCGTTGAAAGTGGCCACGCAGCCGTTAATTGTGTCCCACACCAGCCTCGATAGCCGAACCGGCGGCAACCCCACAGTGGCGGGAATGATGAAGCCACGGCTGATCAGCAAAGAACACGCGAAGGTCGTGGCCGACGCCGGCGGCGTGATCGGCGTGTGGACTCATCTGGCCGACTCACTGAAAGATTTCGTGGAAAGCATCAAGGCAATGGTGGACGCGGTCGGCATCGACCACGTCGGTATCGGCAGCGACACAGATCTGCTCTCCTCGCGTGTTAGCCAAGGCACCAATCGGGCATGGCCGAGCCTGACTGGAGGATTTTTCCACGCGGTTGTCGGCGAGATGCTGGTCCAGGGCTTCCCGCCTGACGATATTGGCAAAGTCGGAGGTGGAAACTTCTGCCGCGTCTTTGCCAAGGCTACGGCTGGACATGCCTAAGCGGCATGGAAATCCGTGCGGCTTACAGGCTACTCGGACGTAACTTTTGCTAACAACGATTCGGACGCTGCAAGACAGACTAACGAATAATAGTGAATAGCTTGAACATCCCGGCATCGCCGCAGTACCATCGCACAAAGAGGTGCCGACAGATGATTGTTTACAGATGCGATTTATGTGATGAAGTTCGGGACTGCGCTCAGCGAGAAATTGACCACACGGAATTCGATATCTGCTCCGAGTGTTGGAACTCACTTCTATCGAAGCTGAAGGGTAAAGGACGGTTCACACGAAACAACGAAATCGTCGCTCTGCCCACGTCGCCCCGGCCAGAATCTCCGCGGGAACCTAAGCCGTCGCCTTTTCCGGGAACGCCGCCAACGATCTACGCGAACGCAGATCCAGTGAACTGATACCGACAGGTCAAGATCAGCCTGGTCGTGTTGCGGCGAGCCAGTCCGGATTATGTCAGCCAGCAAGACCTTTGTGTCCTGACTTCGCAGCTTTGCACGAATGACACAGTTTACGCTCAGGCGATGTCACAACTCTGCTCCTTTCGTTCGCCAGAGAGGCGAAAGGAAAGGGCAAACTTGTGCTAAGGCGATGTTTCAACAACACCCCTCTAGGATTCGCGGAAATCAATCATGACGGGGGCGGACCGGAACCAGTTGGTCTTGAATCCCACGTAAATGATCCCCACCGCGAACCAAATGCCGCCTACAGTCTTTGCCAGATTATTCAGATTCCACCAGATCAGCCCACAGAAGGCGAACCCGATCAGCGGCAGGATGGTATCTTTCAGAAGCTTCGACTGAGCGCCGGTCTTCTTTGCGATCACCGTGAACTGCCAGAAGCAGGCAAAGTTCACTCCCATGAACGCGAGAAACGCTCCGAAGTTGAGCAATTCGCCAGCGTGCTCATAAGCGCTGCCAATGTGGTTCAGCAGCACGGCTCCGGCGAACGCGATCCCTCCAATCAGCAGAATGTTGTATGTCGGCGTGCTGCTGCCAGGCTTCAAATATCCGAAAAACTTGCGCGGTAAGACGCCGTCGCGGCCCATGCCAAACAGCAGGCGCGCCGCGCCCAGCGTGCCAGTCAATCCGCTGCCGAACGCAGCGACGATCAGGATCGCACCCATGGCATTGAACAGCACAACCCCACCGACCCGGCTGCAAATATCCATAAACGCGGTCTCCAGGTTCGGGAAAGTGTGCCAGTCGGGCCACACCCGCGCCCCCAGATAGGCTTCGAAGCCACTGCATACGCCGGCAAAAATGCAGGTGAGCGCCACCGCCAGCAGAACGTTCCGCTTAGGATTCTCCACGTCTTCCGCCAGCGTGGTCACGCCGTCGAAGCCAATGTAGGTCAGAGCGGCGAAAGAAGTAGCGGTCAGGATCTTATGGGCGTTAAAGGTCCTAGGATTGTAGAGCGGCTCGGT